>Ga0180430_10005529_pt1 | contig 10489 bp, 13 predicted proteins | sample SS_ome_9_FD_132999 | JGI IMG/M metagenome (GOLD analysis project Ga0180430, IMG submission 132999) | Hypersaline lake sediment archaeal communities from the Salton Sea, California, USA - SS_1_S_2 metaG | ecosystem: Environmental > Aquatic > Non-marine Saline and Alkaline > Hypersaline >... | reverse complement strand
GGGGGCAGCGGTTGTCCTCACAACCCACGACATGCACGAGGCAGACACCCTGTCGGCACGGGTCGCGTTCATCAATCAGGGGTCGATTCTGGCGATGGACTCACCGGAGACACTAAAGCTGGAACACGGTCGGCGGTCGGTACGCATCCGGTACCGGGGCGCGAGCGGGGAGATAGAAGAGACGACCATTCCGTTGGATGGGCCCGGAGCAGGAGATGCCGTACAACGCGCCGTTGCCGAGATGGACCTGCTGACCATCCATACCGAGGAAGCCACTCTTGAGGATGTGTTCGTCGCCTACGCGGGGAGGGGACTGGAATGAACCGCGACGTGGTCGGCGCGATCGTCCGCAAGGACTTCGTTACGTTCACGCGGGATAGATTCTATTTGTTCATTACCGTTCTCGGTTTGGTCGCATTCGTCGCCATGTACTGGCTTCTACCGAGCAGCGTTGACGAGACGATCCGGCTCGGAGTGTCGTATCCAAGTGGACAGGGCTTTCTTGGTCCGGCTGCCGAAGCGAACGCCGACGAACTGTCCATTACGGTGTTTCCCGACCGGGGGAGTCTGTATGCAGCTATCGAGGAGGGCGAGCAAGACATCGTCGCGGGGATAGCTTTCCCGGCCGAACTGGTAGGAGGATCGGCACCGGTGGAGCTGCTCGTTCCAGCCGGCGTGCCGCCGGAATATCTACCGCTCATGGAGGGGATCGCTACTCAGGCCGCGCTGTTCGTCTCCGGAGACAGCTCGTCGATCAACCTGGCAACTAGGACAGTGGTGCTCGGCACAGATCGTGTCGGCGACCAGGTCTCGATGCAGGAGCAGATGCGGCCCCTGTTAGCGTTCTTTGTGCTGATGATGGAAACGCTGGCCCTTGCCTCCTTGGTTTCGGTCGAGGTGCAGGAAAGGACCGTCACAGCAGTGCTGGTCACGCCGGCGCGTACTCGTGATTTCATTGCGGCCAAAGCGGTGCTGGGGACGATCCTCGCACTCGCGGAGGTACTTCTTCTGATGATTCTGATCAGAGGATTTGTCGGTGACGTCCCGGTGTTGCTCGCCGCTCTCGTGCTCGGAGCTTTGCTCGTCACCGGGGTCGGGCTGCTGGCGGGATCGTCCGGCCGCGACTTCATGGGAGTCATGTTCCTCGCACTTGCCTTGATGATCCCGCTGATGATTCCCGCGTTTGGTGCGCTCTTCCCGGGCTCCGCAGACGCGTGGATCAAGGTGCTACCTACGTACGGCCTTGTTGAGGCGATCGTCGGGGTGACGACCCGTGGTGAGTCGTGGAGTGACGTTGCCCCGGCACTGTTCGCGCTCGGGGCATGGTGTCTGATCTTGCTCGGGTTGGGCGCGTCGATACTGCGAAGGCGAGTGGAGACACTATGAATCTCGGCAGAGCGTGGAAGATCGCCGCCCGCGAGTTTCGGCTGGGCCCTCGGTCCCCCCTGTTCCTCTACGCAGTCTTTCTGCCGTTGGCGATCAGCTTCCTGATCTCAGCAGTGTTCGGCGGTCTGCTCGAACCAGAGGCACGACTCGGGATCGTGGATCTCGGCGAGTCCGAGCTGGCCCTCGCAGCGCAGGAACTCGAGGGTGTGTCGGTGTCGGTGCTCGAAGATGCAGATGATCTGCGCGCCCGGGTAGAAAGACACGATCTAGACGCCGGCATCGTGCTGGCGGACGGTTTCGACCAGGGAGTATCCGCAGGAGAGCAGCCGGATCTCGATTTCTACATATCCGGGGAATCCCTCGCGTCGACCCGCATCGTGCTTGCTGTCACTACCACGGAAATGGTGCGGGAGGTAGCGGGGGAGGAGCCGCCGGTTTCTGTCTCGGTCACGTCCATAGGAGATGAGGGATACGTCCCGCTAGGGGACAGGCTGCTCCCGATCGTCGTGTTCTACGCAGTGGTGATTGCTGCACTCTTCCTGCCGGCCTCTTCATTGCTCGATGAACGCGAAAAGGACACCCTGAGCGCTGTCCTCGTCACTCCGACGACCATGAACGAAGTCCTCCTCGGCAAGGGATTACTCGGTGTACTCATGGGTGTCGCTCTCGGCGTGATGAGCCTGGGCCTGAACCAGGCGCTTGGGAACAGACCCCTCGAGTTGGTCGCATTCCTGTTCGTCGGTTCCATCATGATGGCGGAGTTCGGCCTGATCCTTGGGGCGCTGGTCAAGGATGCGAACTCGCTCTACACCGCAATAAAGGGGGCCGGGATATTCATTGCACTCCCGGTGATCTTCATCATTTGGCCGACACTCCCGCAGTGGGTGCCGAAGTTTGCCCCGACCTATTACTTCCTCCAGCCCGTCTATGAAATTGCGGTGAACGGGGCGAGGCTGAGGGACTTCGGCGTGGAGATGATTGTTGCCTTGCTGATCTGCTTAGCGCTTGCGCCGATTCTGCTCGTCGTCGGCCGCCGTGCGGAAATCCGTCTGGCGTGGGCCTGACGGCACTACAGTATTGTCACTGTGACAGTATCGAGTAAGCGCCAATGCGAATGGTGCGGGGGAGAGTTTTCCGCGGCCGCAGGGCCGGGCCGGCCGGCCCGGTACTGCCGACGCTCCCATCGGCAGAGGGCATACGAGGCACGGCAGCTCGCCGGGGAGCGTGGTATCCGGCCCGATGAGGTGTTGCTGTCCCGACGGACCTGGGAGGCGTTGCGGGATGCCCTCTACCGGCTCGAGGCGGCATCAGAGGATGTGGCGATGGATCTCATGGCCGGGCGCCCGACCCGAGCGGAATACGTCGATGCGCTCGCCCATCTTACGACGGCGGTTCGGGAGCTTCAGGAGATCGCCGTCGAGCCGCTCGCGATTGGCACCTGACCTCGTCGGCCAAAATGAACTCGCCGACTCGGAGGATCCGCATGGCGGTCTGGACTACGTGCGGCATGAACGGCCATGCCTCGCTCGGAGCAACAAGACGGACGTTCCGGTAGCACGTGAGACAGCCGCGCCTGTCGACCAGAAACGAGTCGGCTGCGATTATGTTCCGCACCCAATCGGCGGTCGGGCCATATGTCGGCGTCAGAATGATCTGGTCGTTCCGGACAAAGCCAGCGAGAGGCACGGTGTAGTTGCATCCCGAGGTTCGGCCGATGTGGTGGAGGATGAGGAACGGTGAGATGCGTTGTGGCAACGCACCTAAAAGACGATTGGTCACGGCGCGATTGAATCGGGCAAGACAGCGGGGGAGGGGCATTGCTATAAGAGCCAATCGCCGAAGCCGTTGAGAACCTCGCCGTCTTCGAGCGGGCGGATGCGAAGGTCTATCGCCGTCCAGATAGTCTTTGAGAAAGGGTAGAACGCCACGGGGAAGACAACGGCCACGGCGGTTACCGTCGACACCAGTGGAAGAAGCGGCAGCTCCGGATAGGTGAGGATGAAGGCCGCTACGCCAACGGCGAAGACGGCGGCGATGCTGCCTACGGTGTTCACACCGAGTGCGCCGGTGTGGTGTCCGTCGATTCGCTCAAAGCGGAGTCTGCAGCGGGGACACCGCTCCCGCATAGTGAACCAGCGCCGGAACAAGTGACCGTGGCCGCACACGGGGCAGCGCCTGGCTAGTCCGCGCCATAGGAGTCGTGCCAACACCGGACTCTACGTCGTGAATTTGCCGTGGCGGAGTCGCTCGGCCTCCATCAACTCCAGCTCACGTGCACCCGAAATGACTATCTCGGGGTCGGGTGCGTAGTCGAGATCGGGGTTGCGTCCCTTGTACGGCACAGAGTTGAGGATGACCTTGATCGCGTTGATCCGGGCGCGCTGCTTGTTCTCGGAGCGAATGACCGTCCAAGGGGCTACGACTGTGGATGTGCGCCTCAGCATTCGATACTTCATATCGGTGAATTTGTCCCATTGATCCTGGGCCTGCACATCGACCTCGCTCAGCTTCCACTGGCGTAGCGGATCAGACACTCGCCGCTCGAATCGGCGGGCCTGCTCTTCCTTGGTGACCGAGAAGTAGAGCTTGATGAGATTGGTGTGCTGTCGCACCAGATCCTTCTCGAACCCAACGACACCGCGCAGGAATGTTCTGTACTCCTCTTCGGTGCAGAATCCGAAGACCGGTTCCACCATTGCGCGGTTGTACCAGGATCTGTCAAACAGGACGATTTCGCCCCCGGTGGGGAAGTGATTGACATACTTCTGGAAGTACCACTGATGGCGCTGTTCTTCTGTGGGCCTACCGAGGGCGACCACCCGATAGCGCTTCTCGTTCATGTAGCGCGTTACCCGACGGATAGTTCCGCCCTTGCCGGCAGCATCGCGACCCTCGAAGAGGACGATCATCCGTATGTTCTCGTCTTCGAGGTGCTGTTGGAGCTTGAGCAATTCAACCTGGAACGGGCGGAGGGCGGCCTCCTTGTTGGAGCGGCTCTTAGCTTTTTCCAGTTGTCGTTCGAGCTCGGCAATCCTCGCCTTGAGTTCCTCTGGCGTCGGCTCCACATCGGGGACGGCAGGTACGGCGCGTATCGGTTTCTCTGGTGTTGTCATTGTCGGAACCCCCGGGAAGCATCTATACAGAGCATATACCGTAAGTCAAGAGCAATGCTACGTCACGGTGACGATATGCTTGCGCCGACACTTCGAAACCTGCCCGATGGCACGCCTTCGCCGGTTAATACCGTCACGGTGACGTAAAAGTGGCGGTGGCGCGGTGGCGGGGGTTCGGGCCCGTCAGCCTCTACTGGTAGAAGGTCTGGTGTCGTTCGCCCAATGCAGCCGGCAAGAAGCTGCCGAGCAGGAACATTGCGGAACGGGTGGCGAGAAACGCACCGCCGATGACGACGGCAGCGTTGCCGCCGGGCGACGTTGCGGCAAGGAAGACTGATGTCGAGAGCACAACAAGCAGCGTAAGGATATGTCTGCGCCGCAGATCGGAGCGACGCCGGCTTGCGGCGAGCAGTTCGGCCTCGCGCTTCGCTTCGGTCAGCGTCCGTTCTATTGCAAGGGGCTGTACGCCGAGGCTGACGGATGCATGATCCTGTGCGGATCGGTCTATCACGAACCAGCGGAAGGGCTCCACTAGTTCGATCCGAAATCCGTCTGCATGCCAGCCATCGGCGTGTTCAATCCAATCCAGCATGTCCTCAGAGTATCAAGGGAGAGGGTGCTATTGGGGGTTAAACCGGTCGTTGAGCAAACCCTACGCGAGGTTGAAGGTGCCCATAATCCACGTTATGTATAGTTCAACGTAGTGTTGAGGGTTCGAGGTGTCGCCTGCTTCACGACAGTGGGTGCGCAACGTGGGCAACGACACGGGAATGGCACCGGAAACGACATGACCGTGTCACTGGAAACGACACGAGTTGTCACTCGATGTCGCGCCTTGCTGCGACGGTGCGCCTCTCAGTGGGGTACGTCCTGCTCGGCGGAAACAACGGCGCACGATGGTGTCGATGACGCTGCGGGCGCAGGGCCGCCCGTCCGCTCGGATGATGCGCCTCTCCCCCGCAAGTGACCACAAACCCGGCGCGGGGGTCATTATTCAACCGGTGCGCTTGTTGCCTCGGCACCAGAAGTGGCGTTCGGGCGTCGGCACACTTGCCTGTCAAGCTTCGCTTTGGCTGTGACGATGCAATCCACAATTACTCCTTTGGCACAGTCTCAGATCCTCGATATCGGGCTCCCGCGCCGGGACCCAGCCAAACCTCAGGAAGGTACGCAACACATGAAAGCCCCCAGCACACTCCGAGCTCTAGCTCTTATCCTCGCCTTCACCGTGGTCCTGACCGCCTGTGGCGGATCGAATGAGGCAGGCGTTGACACGGCTGCGCCCGAGTCTGGGTCGAGCTCGGCGACCGGCATCGAGCAGCAGGCGTATGCCGACGCTGCTCGTCTGGTAGTTGCCTCCCTGACCGGCGAAGGATTCGCCGAAACCGAGGCAGAGTGTGTCATGGCCCACCTGCTCGCCGGACTGACGGACGAACGGCTGTCCATGATCGTCCAGGCCGAGGATGTGACCGAGCAATTCGATGACGCGAGCACCCAAGCTGCATTCGCATCGTGCGTCGCCAATGATCGACTCGCGGCCCTAGTGGCGGCGTCTCGTGGTGGCACTGATGACGTGGAGTGGAACGCCGACTCCCCGGCGGTGCAGGTCGTCGTCGAATCGCTTGTCGCCGAGGGATTCAGTGAGTCCGAAGCGACGTGTGTGATGGCCGGGCTGATCGATGAATACTCCCTCGACGCAGTAGAGGCCAACCTCTTGGAAGACATTCGATCGGATTCCTTCGATGAGTCGTTCGGGCGCATCGTCGAAGCATGCGTCGAAGTTTCGGCCTCGGTCGAGACGACTGACTCCACCGCCCCGCTCCTGAATACGGCCTATGTGTGTACCGACGCCCAGGGCGATGTGGCCGGCGAGCTATCAGGCTCGGGCCCGTCCATCCCGGTTAACGCCGGCGATTTCGCTGAAGCGTCTGTGGATTTCTCCCGGGATGGCCTGAACGTTTGGACCCGTACATTCGACGGAGCATTCTGGATGGGCGGCCCCGGCGACGCCACATTGGACATCGTCTTGGTCATCAAGGCGCCTGACGGCAGCTGGTATGAGGCCAGACTCGCCCATTGGGGTACCGACGGCGGAGAGGCAGTTGTCGACGCCGTTATTCCTGACCCTGGTGTCAACGTCACCGCCTACGCCGCATCCGGGGATCTGGTGGGAGCTCTTGATGCGGTTTCTGTATCGCAGTATGGCACCGGGACAACCGATAGCGGCCAGCAGTTCGTCAATACGATCGAAGCGACAATTCCGTACGAATCCCTCGGCGGACTGGCTCCGGGATGGTCGTTCCAGGTTGTATCGGTCTGGGGGCCCGACTCGGATCTCACCGGAGACTATGCGGGTCAATCGCAGTACCGAATCGACTACGCCTGCGACCCCGTCCAGGAGTTTGCCGCCGCGGGCTAGTTAGTTACAACCAAGCCGAAGAGCTCGACGAGAAGAACACAGCCACAGAACACGCGGTTGGTCAGGAACCCTATGACTTGGTCTTCGGTTGATGGCGCGATTGTTCTCCTGCCATCCAGTACGTGCTGTCGACGAGCGCCTAGCTGTCAGCCTCACCGGTGCCGTCGCCCGAACCTCGGATCCCGGCGGGCCGCGAAAACTGATTCAGTCGACGTAGGTCATTTCGTAGAGTGCAAACTCAACAATGGCGCCGTCGGTAGCCTCCATGTGGGCCGTGACGTGAGGGGCATTCATATGAGCCTGCCACAAGTCCCGAGACTCCCAGTTCTCGTAGATGAGGAAGTGCGCTGGATTCTCATTGTCCTGGTGCAGGTCGTACTGGACGCAACCCTCTTCCGCGCGTGTCGTAGGGAGAAGGCGCTCGAGCGCCGCCTTCAAGAATTTTGTCTTGTCGGGGTGGGCAACGATGTCGGCGACGATGGTCAGGTTTGGCATCTGGGTCTCCTTTTCGGGTGGGCCTCTAGTCTGCCTCAACTCAGTCGCGGCGTCTAAGCGGTCCCGAGAATGCTCAATCGCGGACACGATGTACACGGTAGTTTCCATCGCTCCGGACGGCACGTCCGGGGTGCACATGTGGAGATCTGGAACCGGGTTCCCTTTTCCCGGACCTGCGACCGCCGAGGAAGGCATGGCTGAGGCGCGGGATAAGACTCAGCTCTCCGACAATGCTGAGGACGGCGCGCTCGCCGACGCCATCCTGCGTACCTGATGCCGATCCAACTGCCGAGTGACGGGGACGGTCATATCCATCTTCAAACGCCGGGAGTTGCGACCAAGAATGAATCCGGCAAGCCGACGAAATGCCGCGTTGCCGGAGGAGTGGAAGTCGCCGGTAACCGTCGTGTCGGCCACTAGGTAAGAATCGTAACGACGTATCTCGTATCGGTCACGACTTGCGACCACCGTATATGAAGGTTCTTCGCAGCGACTCATAGAGGTCATTCGGGGCAAGAGACATCTCTAGATTGGCCCCGGATAGCAGGCAGGGTCAATATGAACGAGGCAAGCCGCGCCCGTCGCCTACCCCAATGCGAGCTGCTCGGCCTTCTCGGTGAGCTCGAGCCAGCGGGTTTCGGCTGCATCGACGGCATCCATGGCCGCCGCCAACGCACCGGATAGCTCAACGATCCGCTCAACACTGTCGGCTGCGGAGGCAAGCTCGGTCTCGATACGGTCACGATTCCTCTCGAGGCGGGGAATAGCCTTGTTCAGCTGATCCAATTCTCTCTGGTCCTTATAGGTGAGTCGGCGCGCCGGTTGCTTGGCCCTGGGAACGGCGCCCGAAGACACCGCCTCCGCCGTGGCGGTTTCGAGACGCGCTGCCCGGTATGCCGACCATCCGCCGGGATGGTGGCGCACCGCTCCCCCGGTTTCGATGGAGAAGATGTCGGTGCAAGTCCGCTCTAGGAAGTATCGATCATGGCTGGCAACGACGACAGCGCCTTCCCACGCGTCCAGGTATTGCTCGAGGACGCTGAGGGTATCGATGTCGAGATCATTGGTCGGTTCATCGAGTAACAGCAGATTGGGCGCTTCGATGAGACTTAGCAATAGCTCGAGGCGGCGGCGCTCCCCTCCGGAAAGTTCTCCAACCAGAGATAGTTGCTGGTCACGGCTGAAGAGGAATCGCTCGAGCAGCTGCGCAGCCGATACCCTGATACCGCTCTTGAGGCGGACATCCTCGATGTGTTCGCTGACTACTTCACGGAGGCGGGTGTCCGGTGAAATGGGGCGTGGATCCTGGCCGTACCAGCCGGGGTGCACCGTGCTCCCGAGGGTGACCGTACCCTCGTCAGGTTTGACGCGGCCGGCGATGAGGCTGAGCAGGGTTGTCTTCCCGGCACCATTGGGGCCGACGACGCCAATCCGTGCATCAGGCTGCAGTTGATAGTTCACTTTGCGGAGCACCCATTGGTCGCCATATCGCTTCCCCGCATCTTCGAGAACGACGACCTTCGAACCGATGCGGCGGCTGGGCAGGTCGATGTTGAGCTCGCGCCGCGTTTGCCTCTTCTGTTGCTCCATGAGGTCTTGCGCTCGCTCGATCCGGGCCCGTGATTTCGTCGTCCTTGCCTTTGGAGATCGTCGCAACCAAGCAAGCTCCGTCCGAATACGCTGCTTTAGCCGGTGAGCAGATGCACTCTCTTGCTCTTCCCGAGCGCCAACCGCCTCGAGATAGTCCTGATAACTCCCTTGGTGGACGTACAGAGACTGGTCATGGATCTCAAGAACTCGATTGGCAACCCGGTCGAGTAAGAACCGATCATGGGTAACGAGCAGGAGCGCCTCTTTCCTCCCCCGCAGATGATCTTCTAACCAATCGATCGAGTCGACGTCGAGATGGTTGGTCGGCTCATCCAATATCAGCAAGTCGCACTCGGTGGCTAGGGCCACCGACAGCGCCAGCCGCTTCCTCTGGCCTCCTGATAGTGCTTCACAGAGCGAATCAAGATCATCCAGACCCAAACGATGCGCCATTCCGATCGCCAGGCGATGAGAGCCCAAAACATCGCCGACCGTCGCCCCATGCCCAAACTGGGGATCCTGGGAGAGTTGAGCTACGCGCAAATGGCCCGCTCGAGAGATCTTTCCTGCATCGGGTTCCTCGGTGCCGGCGATGATCGCCAACAGAGTTGATTTCCCTGATCCGTTGCGCCCGATCACGCCGATGTGGTCACCGGCGGAGATCCCGACCGAGACCTCCTCGAGCACCGGATTCTCCGGGAAACTCTTGGTTATCCCTTCAAGACTCATCAGATGCATCAGCGGAGAGTAAGCGATCGGCGTTGGTCTCGTGTCGCCGCTACTCGCAGTTAGGGAGAATCTATGACCCCGACCGACCGCATCGCCCAGAATCCCCCATGTTGGTGGATCCAAACGTGCACGCTCGACCGTCTAAACCGTGCCGGTTACTTCCCTCAGCTCGGATACACGAGTCCGGTCGATCAAAGAACGAGCGCGAAGATGGCTCCCATCGCCAGCACGATGCCCACGGACTGACCAGGGCGCGGCCGTTCGCGGAGCACGATGACCGCCGAGAGGGCGGTGAACGCCGGATAAAGACCCGCCAAGACGGCGCTGATGCCGAGTGGTCCCCGCTGGAGAGCGAGAATGACCGTTACATTGGCTGCCATGTCCAGATTCCCCAGCGCGGCGATTATGCCGAGGTCGCGTCCTTGAGGCGATGATGCGACACGTTTGAATCCCGCTAGGGCAAAGGCGAGAGGGATGGTTATGCCTCGGGCACCGGCGAGCGGCCAAAGCCCGGACGCCTCCGACGTCTGGGAGAGGGCGATGAAGAACATGCCGAACGTCGCACCAGCGAAGATTGCCCGGCCGATCATGGACACATTGGTGCTCTTGCCTGCCGGATCAAAGCCGATGAGGAGGACCGCAGCAAGGGCGAGGCCGATGCCAACCCAGTGCCGGAGCGAGAGCTCGGCACCCCGGCTGAGATCGACGATGACTGGAACTGCAGCAGTGGTCGCTCCGGCGATCGGGGCAACGATCG
>Ga0180430_10005528_pt1 | contig 10490 bp, 9 predicted proteins | sample SS_ome_9_FD_132999 | JGI IMG/M metagenome (GOLD analysis project Ga0180430, IMG submission 132999) | Hypersaline lake sediment archaeal communities from the Salton Sea, California, USA - SS_1_S_2 metaG | ecosystem: Environmental > Aquatic > Non-marine Saline and Alkaline > Hypersaline > Sediment... | reverse complement strand
GCGCCGGATGATCGCGCGGCTCACGCTGCCGGTGCGCCCGCTCGCCTCGCGCCGCACCGCGGCCGACCTGCACGGCGCGCGGGCCGACTGGCGGCGCACGCTGCGCATGGCGATGAAACAGGGCGGCGAGATCCGCACGATGGCGCGGCGGTCGCGGCAGGAGCGCTGGCCGAACCTCGTGGCGCTGTGCGACATTTCCGGCTCGATGTCGCAGTATTCGCGGATGGTGCTGCATTTCCTGCATGCGGTGGCCAATGAAAAGGGCGCGGGCTGGGCCAAGGTCCATGCCTTCACCTTCGGCACGCGGCTGACCAACATCACCCGTCACCTCGCGCAGCGCGATGTCGACGCCGCGCTCGCCGCCGCCGGATCGGAGGCGCAGGACTGGGAAGGCGGAACCCGGATCGGCGCCTGCCTGCACGCCTTCAACCGCGACTGGTCGCGCCGGGTGCTGGGGCAGGGCGCGGTGGTCCTGCTGATCACCGACGGGCTCGACCGCGACGATGCCGCCGAACTGGGGCGCGAGATGGAGCGGTTGCACCTTTCGGCGCGGCGGCTGATATGGATCAACCCGCTGCTGCGCTGGGAAGGTTTCGCGCCGAAGGCGCGCGGCATCGCGACGATGCTGCCGCATGTCGACGCGTTCCGCGCCGGCCATTCCGTCGCCTCGCTCGAGGCGCTTGGCCGCGCGGTCTCGGACACCCGCGACAGCGGCGAGAAGGCGCGCCTGATGCGGCTGGTCGGGTCCGCCTGACGGGCCTGCGAACCGGGTTCCGGGTCTCGGCCCCGAATCATCCCCGGGGCGCCGTGCGGGGGCGGTTTGCACAGGTTCCGGGTCGCCCGCCGCCCACGCCGGCCCCACAACGAGGGGGCAGCAGCGAAAGGATCCTGCCATGACCCTCGACTACCAGGCCCTGCCCGGCGAGCTTGCCCGCGCCTGGCGCCGGGGCGCGCCCGATGCCTACGGGATGGCGCCCGAACGCGGCCATGTCTCCGACGGGGTCGGCGTGCCCTGCCGGCATTGCCTGCACGACGTGCCCGCGGGCCGGGGCTATCTGGTGCTGGCGCATCGCCCGTTCCCCGAGTTGCAGCCCTATGCCGAAACCGGCCCGATCTTCCTGTGCGAGGACGACTGCGCCCGCTGGCCCGGCCAGGCGCCGCCGCCGATCCTGTCGACAAGCCCCGACTACCTGCTCAAGGGCTATGGCGCCGATTTCCGGATCGTCTACGGCACCGGGCGCGTGTTGCCGGCGTCCGAGGTGCCCGGCCGTGCCGCCGCGCTGCTGGCGGATCAGGCGATCACGTTCGTCGATGTGCGTTCGGCCCGCAACAACTGCTGGCAGCTGCGCATTTGTCGCAGCTCTCTGGCCGTGCCGCTTGACGCAGATCAAGTCTCGTAGGGGTTGGGACGCCTAGTCTTTTGCGTGACGGTTCCCTTCTCTCCCGAACCGGCGGTTCTCCCACCGCCCGAAGGGCCGCCTGCGCCCGGCACGCTCCCGATGCCGGGCCAGATCGACGCTGCGGGCTCTCCCTCCCGCAGCGTTTTTCTTTGCCCCTCCGCCCGCGCCTGCTAGGACTCGCGCTGGCCGGGTCGCCGCCGCGCCCCGGGCGGGCCGGCGGCCGGCGAGGGAGGCAAGGATGCAACGCCCCGATCACGACAGGATCCCCGAGATCGCGCAGCACTGGCATCGCGCCGGCAAGGGCGCGTGCCTGGCCACCGTGGTGGAAACCTGGGGCAGCGCGCCGCGCCCGGTGGGTAGCCAGCTGGTGGTTTCCGGCGCGGGCGAGATGATGGGTTCGGTTTCCGGCGGCTGCGTCGAGGGCGCGGTGGTCGAGGACAGCCTTGCCGCGCTGGCCGACGGCGCGCCGCGGCTGCTGACCTTCGGGGTGGCCGACGAGGATGCCTTTGCCGTGGGGCTGGCCTGCGGCGGCACGATCCGGGTGCTGGTGGAACCGGTCGGCCCGGCGCTGCCGGCCGAGATGCTGGCCGAGATCGTGGCGGCGCGGGCCGAACGCCGGCCGCTGGCCTATTCGGTGAACCTGGAGAGCTGGGACCGCGGGCTGACCGGGCCGGAGGGGCCGCAGGCCGCGCGGTTCCGCTCCGACCGGTCGGGGGTGGACGAGGGCGCCGCGGGCGCGGTGTTCACCGCCATCCACAACCCGCCGCTCAGGATGATCGTGGTCGGCGCGGTGCATATCGCGCAGCCGCTTCTGGCGATGGCGCGGGCCTGCGGCCACGACCCGGTGCTGATCGACCCGCGCGAGGCGTTCGGCTCGGACAGCCGGTTCCCGGGCGAGACGATCCGCCACGACTGGCCCGACGCGGCGATGGCCGAGATCGGGCTCGATGCCCGCACCTCGGTGGTGACGCTGACCCATGATCCGAAGCTTGACGATCCGGCGATCGAGGCGGCGCTGGCCGCGCCGGTCTATTACCTCGGTTGCCTCGGCTCGACCCGGACCCATGCGAAACGCGTCGCGCGGCTGCAGGCGCGTGGTTTCGCCGCCGCGCAGATCGACCGGGTTCATGCCCCCGTCGGCCTCGACATCGGCGCGAAAAGCCCCGCCGAGATCGCCGTGTCGATCATGGCGCAGGTGATCGCGGTGCTGAGGCGGGGCTGATGCGCTTCGGCCCGGTGTCGCTGGATCAGGCCGAGGGCGCGATCCTCGCCCATTCCTGCATGGCCGGCGGCCGCAAGCTGGCCAAGGGCCGGGTGCTGACCGCGGCCGATCTCGCGCTGATCGCGGCCGAGGGGATCGCCGAGATCACCGTCGCCCGGCCCGATCCCGGCGACGTGGCCGAGAATGCCGCCGCCGCGCGGCTTGCCGCCGCGCTGGTGCCGGATCCGGATGCCGCCGGGCTCGACCTGACACAGCCGCATTCGGGCCGGGTCAACCTCAAGGCGCGGGGGCCGGGGGTGGCGATGGTCGAGGCCGGGGCGGTGCTGGCGCTGAACCGGATCGACCCGGCGCTGACGTTGGCGACGCTGCCGCCCTTCGCCCGCGTGGCGCGGGGCACGCTGGTCGGCACCGTCAAGATCATCACCTACGCGGTGCCGGGCCGGGCGCTGGAGGCCGCCGCCGCGGCGGCGCGCGGCGCGGTGACGGTGCGCCCGGTCACGGTGGCCAGCGCCGGGCTCTTGCTGACCGAGGTGCCGGGCCAGCCTGCGAAGCTCAACGACAAGGGCCGCGCGGCGGTGGAGGGGCGGCTGGCCGCGCTGGGCATCGCGCTGGCCGAGTGCCGCACGGTGCCGCACGACCGCGCCGCGATCGCCGGGGCGCTGGCCGGGATGGCCGGCGGGATGCTGTTGATCCTGACCGGGTCGGCCACCTCGGATGCCGGCGATGACGCGCCCGCCGCGCTGCGCGACGCGGGCGGCAGCGTGGCGCGGTTCGGCATGCCGGTCGATCCCGGCAACCTGCTGTTTCACGGCCGGCTCGGCGCGCGCCCGGTGATCGGCCTGCCGGGCTGCGCGCGCAGCCCGGCGCTCAACGGCGCCGACTGGGTGCTCGACCGGCTGGCCTGCGGGCTCGAGGTCACCGACGACGATATCGCCGCGATGGGCGTGGGCGGGCTGCTCAAGGAAATCCCGATCCGCGGCCAGCCGCGGGAGCGATGACGGGCGCCGGCCCGTCCTACCCGGCGTAGCTGTCGCGACGCCGGAGCCAGGCCATCGGATAGGGCAGGCCGGCCTCGTAGCGGCCGCGCGGCATCAGGTCGAGCAGGCCATAGGCGGCGTTGAACGCCTCCAGCCCCCGGGCATAGGCCGAGTAGCAGTGGTAGACCGCGCCGTCCGCGTCACGCTCGAAGGTCGAGAATCCGGGCGCCTCGGGCCCCGGCGTCGGCGCCTTGCCGTAGTTGTAGATCCGCGCCTCGGGCGCGAGATCCTCGCCAGAGAAGGCGACGCCGAAGTCGCGGTTGAACCGGCCGTCGCCGGTGGACACCCAGCGCATGTCCCAGCCCATCCTTTCACGATAGGCCATCAGCTTTTCCAGCGGCGCGGCGGAAACCAGCACCAGCGACACGCCGCGGGCGGCAAGATGCGGGGTCAGGCCGTTCAGGCTGTCCATCCAGAACGAGCAGATCGGGCAGCCCGCGTCCCAGTCCGGCCCGTACATGAAATGATAGACCGCCAGTTGCCGGTGCGGGCCGAAGAGATCTCCCAGCCGCAGCGCGCCTTCGGGCCCGACGAAGCGGTAGTCGGCCTCGATCCGCACCCGCGGCAGCGCCCGGCGCGCGGCGGCCAGCCAGTCGCGCGCGCGGGTCAGCGCGATCTCTTCGTCCAGCAGCGCGCGTCGGGCCTCCAGCCAGGTCGCCCGGTCCACATCCTGCCGATCCGGCGCCTGCCCTGTCTCCGCCTGCCCGTCCATTCGCGTCCCCCGTTCTGCACCCGCGTCGCGGGCGGAGTTTCGGGCCGTCGCCCGCGGTGCGCAAGCCGGTCGTCGCCGGCTCGCACCGATTTCCGCCAATCTGTTGAAATGCACGGTTTTCAAAATCGCGACTCCATGCTCAACTTGGCGCATAACCCAGGGAGGGAGAGCATGACCAAGGTAAGCATGACGGTGAACGGCCGGAGCATGTCCGGCGAGATCGAGGGGCGCACACTGCTTGTCGATTTCCTGCGCCAGGGATTGGGGCTGACCGGCACCCATGTCGGCTGCGACACCAGCCAGTGCGGCGCCTGCGTGGTGCATGTCGACGGCAAGGCGGTGAAGGCCTGCACGGTGTTCGCGGCCGATGTCGCCGGCGGCGAGGTCACGACGATCGAGGGGATGGGCAACCCCGACGGCACGCTGGGCGCGATCCAGCAGGCGTTCCAGGATCATCATGGTCTGCAGTGCGGGTTCTGCACGCCGGGGATGGTGATGTCCGCCGCCGCGCTTCTGGCGGAAAACCCCAAGCCCAGCGAGGCCGAGATCCGCCATTACCTCGAAGGCAACATCTGCCGCTGCACGGGCTACCACAACATCGTCAAGGCGATCATGGCCGCCTCCGGGCAGGACGTGTCGGCCGTGGCGGCCGAATAAGCCCGACGGGCACCAGATAGGGAGGAAGAGATGCCGAAGGATCACGGGATCGGCGCAAGTTCGAAGCGCCGCGAGGATGTGCGGTTCCTGTCCGGCCGCGGGCGTTACACCGATGACATGAACCTGGCCGGCCAGGCCCATGCCGTCTTTCTGCGCGCGCAGGTCGCGCATGGCAGGATCAACAAGATCGACACGACGGATGCCGCGGCGATGCCCGGCGTCATCCGGGTCTTCACCGCCGAGGATTTCGCCGGCGTCGGCGGGCTGCCCTGCGGCTGGCAGGTGACCGACCGGCACGGCAACGCGATGCTGGAACCCAAGCACCCGATCCTTGCCGAGGGCAAGATCCGCTATGTCGGCGAGGCGCTGGCGATGGTCGTCGCCGAAACCGAGGCCGAGGCCCGCGACGCCGCCGAGGCGATCGTGATGGACGTGGACGACCTGCCCGCGGTGGTCGACATGAAGGCCGCCGCCGCCGGCGGCACGCTGGTGCATGACGACATCGGTTCGAACCTCTGCTACGACTGGGGCTTCGTCGAGGAGAACAAGGCCGCGGTGGACGAGGCTTTCGCCAAGGCCGATCACGTCACCACGCTGGAACTGGTCAACAACCGACTGGCGCCGAACCCGATGGAGCCGCGCGTCGCGATCGGGGATTACGATTTCTCGACCGACCAGCACACGCTGTTCACCACCTCGCAGAACCCGCATGTGATCCGGCTTCTGATGGGGGCCTTCGTGCTGGGCATCCCGGAACACAAGCTGCGGGTGGTCGCGCCCGACGTGGGCGGTGGCTTCGGCTCGAAGATCTTCCATTACGCCGAAGAGGCCGCGGTGACCTTCGCCGCGAAGGAACTGCGCCGCCCGGTGAAATGGACCTCGACGCGGTCGGAGGCCTTCATCACCGACGCGCATGGCCGCGACCATGTCACGAAGATCGAGCTGGCGCTGGACAAGGAGGGCCATTTCCAGGCGATCCGCACCGAAACCTTCGCCAACATGGGCGCCTACCTGTCGACCTTCGCACCCTCGGTGCCGACCTGGCTGCACGGCACGCTGATGGCCGGCAACTACAAGACCCCGCTGATCTACGTCAACGTCAAGGCGGTGTTCACCAACACCGTGCCCGTCGACGCCTATCGCGGCGCCGGCCGGCCGGAGGCGACGTTCCAGCTGGAACGCGTGATCGACAAGGCCGCGCGCGAGATGGGGATCGACCCGGTCGACCTGCGGCGCCGCAATTTCGTCCAGCCCGGGGAATTCCCCTACCAGACGCCGGTGGCCGTGGTCTACGACACCGGCAACTACCAGGCCACGATGGACAAGCTGCTGGAAATCGCCGACGCGGCGGGGTTCGAGGCGCGGCGCGCCGAAAGCGCCAAGGCCGGCAAGCTGCGCGGGCTGGGGCTGAACTGCTATATCGAGGCCTGCGGCATCGCGCCCTCGAACCTGGTGGGCCAGCTGGGCGCGCGCGCGGGGCTTTACGAAAGCGCCACCGTGCGGGTCAACGCCACCGGCGGGATCGTGGTGATGACCGGCAGCCACAGCCATGGCCAGGGCCATGAAACCACCTTCGCCCAGGTGATCGCCGACATGATCGGCATCGACGAGGGGCAGGTGGACATCGTGCATGGCGACACCGCCAACACCCCGATGGGGATGGGCACCTACGGCTCGCGCAGCCTCGCCGTCGGCGGCTCGGCGATGGTGCGGGCGGCGAACAAGGTGATCAACAAGGCCAAGAAGATCGCCGCGCATCTTCTGGAAGCCTCGGAGGCGGATATCGAGCTCAAGGACGGCGCGTTCAGCGTCGCGGGCACCGACAAGTCGGTCGACTGGGGCTCGGTCTGTCTCGCGGCCTATGTGCCGCACAACTACCCGCTGGAAGACCTCGAACCGGGGCTGGAGGAAACGGCGTTCTACGATCCGTCGAACTTCACCTATCCGGCCGGGGCCTATGCCTGCGAGGTCGAGGTCGACCCGGAGACCGGCAAGGTGACGATCTGCTCCTTCGCCGCGGCCGACGATTTCGGCAATGTCGTCAACCCGATGATCGTCGAGGGCCAGGTGCACGGCGGGCTGGCGCAGGGTATCGGCCAGGCGCTGCTGGAGGGCGTGAGCTACGACGAGAACGGCCAGCTTCTGTCGGGCAGCTACATGGATTACGCCATGCCGCGGGCCGATGACGTGCCGTCCTACGTGGTCGATCATTCCTGCCAGACGCCCTGCACCCACAACCCGCTGGGCGTCAAGGGCTGCGGCGAGGCCGGGGCGATCGGCTCGCCGCCCGCCGTGGTCAACGCGGTGATCGACGCGCTTCACCGCGGCGGCATCACCCATGTCACCCATATCGACATGCCGCTGACGCCCGGCCGCGTCTGGTCGGCGATCCAGGGCTGAGAGGAGAGAGAGCCATGTATGCATTCGACTTCGTGAAACCCTCCTCGATCGACGGCGCCGTGGAGGCGCTGCAGGAAGAGGAGGCGATGGCGCTGGGCGGCGGGCAGACCCTGATTCCGTCGATGAAGCAGCGTCTTGCCGCGCCCTCGGTGCTGGTCAGCCTCGGCGGCATCGCCGAGATGCAGGGCGTCTGCGTCGCCGATGACGGCGCGGTCTGCATCGGCGGTGCCACCCCGCATGCGGTGGTGGCGGCCGAGGCGGCGGCCAGCTACCCCGCGCTGGCCGCGCTGGCCGGCGGGATCGGCGATCCGGCGGTTCGCAACCGCGGCACGATCGGCGGCAGCCTTGCCAACAACGATCCCTCCGCCTGCTATCCGGCGGCGGCGCTGGGATCGGGCGCGACGATCGTCACCAACACCCGGCGGATCGCGGCGGACGACTATTTCGAGGGGATGTTCACCACAGCGCTGGAACCCGGCGAGATCGTCACCGAGGTCCGGTTCCCGGTGCCGCAGGCGGCGAATTACCAGAAGTTCCTGCAACCGGCCTCGCGCTTCGCGCTGACCGGCGTGTTCGTGGCGAAATACGCCGGCGGCGTGCGCGTCGCGGTCACCGGCGCGTCGGAGAACGGCGTGTTCCGCTGGTCGGAGGCCGAGGCGGCGCTGTCGGCGGATTTCTCGCCGGCCGCGGTGGACGGCCTGAGCGTGCCGGCCGAGGGCATGATCGGCGACCTGCACGGTACGCCGGCCTATCGCGCGAACCTCGTCAAGGTGCTGACGAAACGCGCCGTGGCCGCGGCGGGCTGACGCCCGGACCAAGGCGTCTTGCGAAGGAAACGGGGCGGCCCTAGGGCCGCCCCGATGTCTTTCGTCGCGATCCTCGGCCTTACTTCGGCGCGATCATCATCACCATCTGCCGGCCTTCCAGCTTCGGCATCGCCTCGATCTTGCCGGCCTCGGCCTCGGTCACCTCGGCGGCGACACGGCGCAGCAGGTCCAGCCCCAGTTCCTGGTGGGCCATCTCGCGGCCGCGGAACCGCAGCGTGACCTTCACCTTGTCGCCCTCGTCGAGGAACTTCATCACCGAGCGCATCTTGACCTCGTAGTCATGCGTGTCGGTGCCGGGGCGGAACTTGATCTCCTTGATCTCGATGGTCTTCTGCTTCTTGCGCGCCTCGCTTTCGCGCTTCTGCTGTTCGTATTTGAACTTGCCGAAATCCATGATCTTGCAGACCGGCGGCGCCGCGTTCGGCGAGATTTCCACGAGATCGAGCCCGGCCTCCTCGGCCAGCATCATCGCCCGGTTCGGGGCCATGACGCCAAGGTTTTCGCCCTCCGCTCCGATCAGCCGGATTTCAGGTGCGCGGATACGGTCGTTGACGCGGGGTCCGGTGTCGCGCGTCGGCGGGGCATGGTGCGGTCTGCGGGCTATGGCGGCGTTCCTTCTGTCGTTGCCGTGGAATTGGCGCGCAAAATAGTCGCGCGGCCCGCACCATTCAACCGATTTCGCGTGACCGGCCGTGGCGTCGGGTCAGATCCCGTCGCCGACGAAGGCCTTTTCGACCACGTATTCCCGCGGTTCGGAATTCGCGCCCTCGTTCAGGCCGAAGCCTTCCAGCACCGCCTTCACGTCCAGGTTGAAGGCGAGGCTGCCGCAGACCATCGCGCGGTCGTGTCCGGCGTCCATCGGCGGCAGGCCGAGATCGGCAAAGACCTTGCCGGAGGACAGGTTGTCGGTGATCCGGCCCATTCGCACCGTCTCTTCCCGCGTCGTCGTCGGGTAGTAATGCAGCTTGCCCTCGACCATCTCGCCGATCAGCGGGTCGTCGCGCAGGGTTTCCACCAGCTGCCGGCCGTATTCCAGCTCCGCCGCCTCGCGGCAGGTGTGCATCATGATCACCTGCTCGAATTTCTCGTAGGTCTCGGGATCGCGCATCAGGCTGGCGAAGGGGGCGATGCCGGTGCCGGTGGCAAGGAACCAAAGCCGCTTGCCGGGCAAGAGCGCATCCAGAACCAGCGTGCCCACGGGCTTGGGGCGCAGGATGATCTGGTCGCCGGGCCGGATATGCTGAAGCCGCGAGGTCAGCGGCCCGTCGGGCACCTTGATCGAGTAGAATTCCAGTTCCTCGTCCCAGTTCGGCGAGGCGATCGAATAGGCGCGCAGGATCGGCTTGCCGGCCTCGTCGGGCAGGCCGATCATCACGAATTCGCCCGAGCGGAAGCGCAGCGACTGCGGCCGCGTCACGCGGAAGGAAAACAGCCGGTCGGTCCAGTGGGTGACGGCGGTCACGGTCTGGGCGTCGGGCATCGGGCGGACGGGGGCGGCGGTTTCGGTCACGGTGCTCCGGTCTGTCATGCGTCCTGTCCTTCCCTCTTAACCGGGTGCGGGGGGCGGGGAAAGCCGTCGTTCGCGCTTTGGCCGCCGGGCCGCCCGCGCCCTGCGCGAGGATGAACACCGGCGCCGGCCGGCGGACCATGACCGAGATCAAAAGCGGTATCGTGCTTGCATCTTGCTGCGGAATGCTGTTCCAAGATCGTGGTGGTTTGGCGCCATTGCTGGAACACTTGTTCCAGGGTGGTGCGACTGAAGGCAGGGAGGCCGCGCATGAGCATTCGCATCGACGCGCTCGATCGCCGGATTCTCGACCAGTTGCAGCAGGATGCCGGCCAGTCGCTCGACGAGATCGCGCGGAAGGTCGGTTCGTCCAAGACGCCGGTCTGGAACCGGATTCGGAAACTGCGCGAGGCCGGGGTGATCGGCCGCCAGACCGTGCTGCTGGAGGCCGAGGCGCTGGGGCTGGAGGCCTGCTTCTTCGTGCTGATCCGCACCAGCGAGCACGAGGCCGAGTGGCAGCGCCGGTTCCTCGCCGCGCTCAAGGCCCGGCCCGAGGTGCTGGAGGCGCACCGGCTGGCCGGCGAGATCGACTATATCCTCAAGGTCCGGGTGAAGAACGCCCGCGCCTACGACGCCTTCTACCAGGCGCTGATCTCCGAGGTCAGGATCCACAACGTCACGGCGCTGCTGAGCATGGAGGAGATCAAGTCCACCACCATGCTGCCGCT
>Ga0180430_10005527_pt1 | contig 10490 bp, 5 predicted proteins | sample SS_ome_9_FD_132999 | JGI IMG/M metagenome (GOLD analysis project Ga0180430, IMG submission 132999) | Hypersaline lake sediment archaeal communities from the Salton Sea, California, USA - SS_1_S_2 metaG | ecosystem: Environmental > Aquatic > Non-marine Saline and Alkaline > Hypersaline > Sediment... | reverse complement strand
CGAGGGAGGGACTGGACGTCCACGGCGCCGACCGTAGCCCCTTCATGCTGCAAGTGGCTCGCGGAAACGCCCGTTCGGGGCCCCGGTACGTCCTGGCCGACGCCGCGAGCCTCCCCTATCCCGACGCCCTTTTCGACGGCGTGGTGCTTTCCTTCGCCCTTCACGAAAAGCCCCCGCACGTCCGCCAGGCCATGCTGCGGGAATGCGAGCGGGTGTTGAAGCCGGAAGGAGGCTTGGTGGCGGTGGATTTCGTGCGGCCCCGGGGAGGGGCCGCCAAGGCGGCCCACGCCTTCGTCCGCCTGGTGGAGCGGGCGGCCGGAGGCCGGCATTATCTGAATTTCAAGGATTTCATGGGACGGGGAGGCTTGGACGCCCTGCTGCGGGATGCGGGATGGCCGGTGGCCCGCCGCTCTCTCGTCCATTGGGGGGCCGTGGGAGTGGCCCTGGCCCGCCCGGGCCAAGGGCGGATATCCGAAGATGGGCGCGACACAAGCCCTTGACCGAGTGTTTTCCGCGAAATCCCCCTTTCGCAAAGGGGGATCCAGGGGAATTTTTGCAAGGATAAGGAATTCGGGAGCCCATGGTCGGGGACTTGAGCGGAAGGGAGGGCGGAGGATTTCATCGAGCGGTTGGATGTTGGACGGAAATCCCCCTCGCCTCTGTTTTACGGAAGACGACCGGGCATCAGGTGTGGGAAAAAACCCGGTACTGGGTCTTCTCCCCCAAAATGGCGTCGATCTTGTCTTGAACTTCGGCCCTCTCGGGGCTGGAAAGCCAAGATTTCCAGGCGTCCAGGGATTCCCAGGTGCTGATGACCATCCATTCCTCGGAATTGTCCATTTCCCTCAAAGTTTCGCCCGAAATGTATCCGGGCTTGGCCATGGCCTTGGCGCGAAGCTGAAGCATCAAAGGCGTCACTTCGGCTTCCTTGTAGATGGGCACTCTTCTGGAAATGACAATCTTGACAGCCATGATCTTCTCCCCTTTCTCTTGCGAGCTCGTTGCAACAAGAACCGTTTTCGGCACCGTGTACGCATTCATTATAGCCGAGATCGCCTTCCTTTCGCAAGACGACCTTTGTGCGCCAATCCGGCGAGGGGCCCAAGCGCCGCCGCGAAAGGCGACGGCGCCGCCCGGTCGGAGCTCCCCTTTTCGGGGGAGGATCAGAAGTAGGCCTGGATGTTCTTGATGCGCATGGACATGTGGGTCAGATCCTTGGACAGGGAATCCAGGAAGGCGTCCGAATCGGGAGTGTAAATGGCGTCGAAGTTGGTCACGACCCCGGCGACCTTCACTTCCACGGGAGCGCCGTTCACCTCCAGGGGCTCCACGTGCAGCCGCTTGAGGCAACGACGCAGGGTGATGCGCGAGCCCGAAGGCATGGTCATGGGAAGCAAGGCCACCAGCTTGTTCCTTTCCAGCAATCCCACCACGTCGGAATCCCTCACCATGAGAGCCAGCTTCTGCAAAACGGCCTCCCGGAGGGCCTCGGCGGTCAGGGGAGGATCGGGGGGCGGCTTCTCCTTGTCCAGCCTGGCGCTGATGAGGGAAAAGGAGAGAGCGGCGAAGGGGGTCCCGTAGCGCTTGGCCTTGGAAATCTCCTTCTTGACGAGAAGCTTCAAGGTGAAGGCGTTGACCACCCCGGCCGGCATGACCCGGTTGGCCTCCTCGTCCTCCATTTCCTTCTTGATCTGGAGGATGGACTCATGGATCTGGCCGAAATCGTTGGCGTCCACTTCCCCGGCCTCGGCCTTGAAGCGCACCATTTCCAACACCTGCCCCAGCTCGGTGCTTTCCCCCACGGACTGCTGGATGACCTGAAGCACGCTCCAATCGGCGTCCTCCTCTTCTCCCTTCTTGCCGCGCTTGGGGGTCCGCACCATGTCCGCCTTGACCTTCTCCATGATCTCTTCCATGCGGCTGTTGAGACGATCTTCCAGCCGCTCCAGAAGGTCCGACTGGACGTCCATGTTTTTCAAGCGCCCCAGCACCTGGGACTCGATCCCCGACAGAACGTGGCGAAGGTGGCCCTCTTCCTTGGGGCCTTCCTCCGTGGCCCGGGCCCCCAGCTTCTCCACGTAATCCACCAGAATCTCGGTGAGGGCCTTCTCGTCTCCGCCGGCCTTGCGAATCTCCCCCGCCAGATAGAGCAGCTCCGCCGACTCCACGGGGCTCTGCTCCATTTCCTCCACCAGGATTCCGGCGTCCACACCGATCTCTTCGGAGCCCGCCCGGAGAATCTCCGCCAGATGCTCGCTCTGGAGCTCCTTGCCGAGGCCGTCCACCAAAATCTGCCAGTCGGAATGGGACATGCCCTCCTTCAGGAGGGTCGCCCGGATGGCGGGAAGGAGGCGCTTGATCTCGGCGGGCTCGGGAATGAGGCGCCGGATGATCTGAGCCATTCTCGAAGTGGAGATCTCTCCGGCCCGGTACTCCTCGCCGATGAGCTCCAGAAGCACCTTGTCCGAAAGCTCGTTGACCCGCCCGAGGATCACTTCCTCCTCGGAGTAGGAGACCCCCGAGTCCTTCTGGGATTCCATGCTCACAACGAGCTGCCGCTTCAGCTCCATGACGGCGGCGGCCACGTCCTCCAACCGGGCTCCTCCCTCGCTCTCCAGCCGCTCGTCCACTTCCTCGCCGAGGACGTCCAGCTGGCGCATGAGGATGGAGCCGGCCCCTTTGCCCCCTCCCCGTCCGCGGGACGCCGCCGCGTCCGCCTCCACCATGTTTTTGGAAAGGACGGCGGGGTCCTTCACGAGGTTGTCCACGTTCAGGGACTTCTCCATGACCACGGCCTTGATGTGCGGCGCCAGTCGCTTGAGCTCTTCCTTGTCGGGCACCACCTCGCGCAGCAGTTGGCTCAAGCTGGCGGTCCCTCCCTCCCTTGCCCCGCATTCCCGCCGCACCAATTGCAGGACAACCTCGTCGGCCAGACGGCGAGCCTGATCCACGATCTCCTCTTCCCCGGAATACCGGACTTCTTCGGCCTTGCGGGCGCCCATTTCCTCCACGAGATGCCGCTTCATCTCGAAAAGGGCCGAAGCCATTTCCTTGAGGTCCACGCCCTCGCCGCTTTCGAGCCCGTCTTCCACGGTCTGCTGCATGATCTCCAACTGGCGCAGCAAAACGGGGCCGGCCCCCAGTTCCTGCTCCTCGGCCTGGCGGGCCCCCGCCAAGTCGTTTTCCACCATGTTCCTGGAAAGGGCGGCGGGGTTTTTGAGCAGGCTCTCCATGGAGAAGGTGTGCTCCAGCTCTTCGGCCAGGATGTTTTCCAGCAGCATGTTGATGAAAAGGCGGCGGGACTGCGCGTCGTCTCCAAGGCTGGGCGTCATGGATTGCAAGGCTTCCTGGGAGACCACCTCGTCGTCCTCGGTGACCTTGCGGTAGAAGACGTGATTCAACTTCAGGTTCTCGATCCCCCGGGCGACCATGGCCTGCTTCATGGAGTCGGCGTTGGGGTACTTCTCCAGGGACGTGAGAATGTCCAGGAAAGCCTTGAGCTCGTTTTTGTGAAGCCCCCTTTCGAAAGAGACGGACTGGATCTCGGCCTTCTTGAAGTGAGCCACGATGCGCCCGACGCTGATGCGCGGATCCAGGGGCTCCTCGTCGATGAACAGATGGTCCTTGTGCATGATGAACACCAAGGGAGACACGAACTTCAACATCTCCTGGACGGATTCGTGAAAATCCTCGATGGTCTGCTTCACGTAAGGATGATCCGTCTGGTACATGGTGGCGCGATTGAACAAAAGCGCGATGAGGCGACTGAACCGCCCGAATACCAGCTTGTCGATCTTCTGTGCGGTCATCTTTTTCACGATCCTCTCTTCATCCGGCGGTTCAGATAATTCCCGAGGTCCGCCGCAAGCTCTCGGCAACTGGAGTAGCGCTTTTCAGGGTCGTGGCGCACCGCTTTCAAGACGATGGCGTCCATGGCCCGGTCCAAAACGGGGTTCACGTGGGACGGCAGCTTGCGGAACCACTTCTCCTTCAACTCCATTTTCAACTTGAGCAGCTCCCTTTTTCCCTTGGCAGGGGGGACGGGCAAACGGGGAGTCAGCGCTTCGAAGAGCACCACCCCCGCCGAATAGACGTCCGCCCGGGCGTCCACCCGAAGGCCCTTGATTTGCTCGGGAGCCATGTACACGGGACTGCCGACGATCCTGGGGTGCTTCATGTCGGGACCTCGAAGGATTTGGGCGATGCCGAAATCCGTGAGAAGGGGACGGGCCGTGCGGGCTTCGATGAGAATGTTGCCCGGCTTGACGTCCCGATGCACGACTTCCTCGCCGTGAGCGTAATCCAGCGCGTCGAGAACGGCGATCATCAGCTTGAGAGCGGCCTTGAGGGGCATGATGCGCCGGGAGGGAAGGACGTTTCTCCGGATCTTTTCGAGATAATCCGACAAGGATCTCCCTTGAACCAGCTGCATGGAATAGAACAGGAAATCTTCCGTTTCCCCCACTTCGTAGATGGGAACGATGCCCGCGTGGGACAGGATGGCCGCCGCTTCGGCCTCCTGGCGAAACAGCTCGGCGCTCCATTCCGTGAGAACGACCTTGGGCAGGACCTTCACGGCGATGCGGCGCTTGAGGGTCCGCTGATAGGCGATGAAGACCGCGCCCATGCCTCCCCTCGCCAACTCCTTCACCAGCACCGAAGTGCCGGCTTCCCGTCCCGCGAACCGGGCAAGATCCATGGTTTCGATGGAGGCCATGCGCCGGAAGCCCCCGCTCAGGCCCGGCCTGCGGGATCGCCGAAAACCTCGACCTCGTCCAGGGGCATGGGCCGCCCGTACAAAAATCCTTGAACGTACTCGAACCCCAACTGACGGCAGGTGCTCCCTTCTTCGCTCGTTTCGATGCCTTCCGCGATGGTGGAGATTCCCAGCTCGCGGGCGGCGTTGATGAAGGTGAGCACCATCTGGTGGAGCCTTCGAGGCGCCAAATGAATATTGCGGACGATGGAAGCGTCGAATTTCAGGAAATCCGGCGGCGCCTGGGCCAGCTCCACCAACCGGGTCTGCCCCACCCCGAAGTCGTCGTAGGCCAGTCCCATCTCCAGGTTTTTGAGAATGTCCTGCACCTTCCTGAATTCCCCCTCTCCCGCCACGGACTTTTCACTGATCTCCAGAACCACGCGGCAGGAAGGGGCGATGTCGTGCATGATCCGCAGAGATTTCTCCAAGTGGTCCAACCGGTAGAGCTCGGCGGGACACGAATTGACGAAGAACAGGGGAGACCCTTCCAGCCCTTTCCCCGCCCGCAGCCCCTCCTCCCGAAACACAGCGCTCAGCTCCGAGGCGCACCCGAGACAGGAAGCGATCTCGAACAATTCCGCCGGACTGGAAGGCAAGTCCTCCCGACGGATCCGCCCCAGGATCTCGTACCCCTCCACCTTCAGATCGAAAAAGCTCAGGATGGGCTGGAAATGGGGAACCACGGTTCGCTGGGCCAGAAGCTCGCGCAAGGCCGACTCGAAGGAAGGCAGGCACAAGGAATTCGCCCCGCCGTCGAAAGCGGCCGTGGTTCCCCCCGCCCTCGGCAAGCCCGAAGCCGCCCGGTTGATGCGAAAAGCGCTGTTGGCGAACCGAACGACGTCTCCGGGCTCCAGCATTTCCCCTTGATCGATGCGCTTGTGGTTCACGAAAGTGCCGTTGGTGCTGTCGAGATCCAGGATCCAGACGGTATCCTCCATGGCGTGGATTTGCGCATGATGCCTGGAAACCCACTTGGACTTCAAGGTCAGCTGGCAGTCCTCGTCCCGTCCGATGACGAAAGGGAGCGTATCGACGGGAATCAGCCAGCCCGTGCCTTCGTCGGAAGAGACTTCCTCGAGGTACCAATCCCCGCCCGGCTTCCTGTAACTTTCGCAATCCATCGGCCCCTCCGGAGGCCCGTAAAGCCCCCCCTCACTCCCGCACCGCCCGGGAGCCCGCGGCATTGCGCCAACCTTTCCCGGCAACCCGGCGAGCAACCGCGCGACCGCAGCACGTCCTCCGCAACGTTGGCTTCGATGCACGCTCCCGCGAGGAGCGCGACACCCACCGCTTTTTCATAGCATGGTCAAGCTATCGGTTTCAATACACATCCGCCCCGTCCGTTTCCGGGGCATCCCCCGGCGGTCCGCTCCCCCTTCTTCCAAGCCGCACGATGCATTTTATACTTCTCGCAACGCGACTGCAACCCGCGGTGGTGTTGCGGGGTCGGGCCACGCTATCCACCCAATTCGACTCGACAAAGGCTCCCGAAACACGGGCTTCGGGAGCTTAGAGGGGCTTTTTCGCCTTCGAAAAAGTCGATGCAAGGAGGCCCGGCGCCCTCCTCCAAGGGAAAAGGACGGGGCTGTTTCACGGCGAAAACACCCCTCCAAAGACGAAAAGCTCCAGGGAAGCTTTTTTCCGTTGAAATACCAATGGCTTGACGTGGTCCGACCCTGCCGACTACCTGCCGACTGCCGACTGCGACCCTCCCATCCGGCACCCCCCGACCGACTTTTCAAAGCATCCCTCGTTCGTTCAGGAACGGCGAGGGTCTCGGCACCGTTCGATCACGGGAGACCGGAAAACAGGCGGACCCCGTCCCGCGACTTTCCGCAGCGAGAAATCGCGAGACAGGCCTTTTTCATGACGAAAACGCCTCTCTAAAGAGGGGAAAGGCCCGACTTTCGGCATTTTTTTTGAAATTTCAAGCTCTTGGCGTGGTCCGACCCCGATCCGGCGTTCCAGATCCCGCTTGCAAGAATTCGCACGATGCGGTATCCCGTCAGGCTCTCGGGAAAGGTTCTCGAGCAACTCTTTTGAATTTTGTGCGGTTTGTACCGAACACCGAATGAAAAGGAGCGGTGCAAGGGTGAGGCGCAAGGAGCCCGAGGAAAAGGTCCCTTCCCCCGGCAAGAGGGGACAAGCATCTGAAAACATGGAAAGTATTCAACGCCCTCTGCGTTTTCGAAGGCGGATCCTGGCCCCCGTGGGGATCTGTCTCGCGGTTTTGCTGGCGGCCTTCGTCGTCTGGCGCCAGTGGGAGCGGACCGCCCGGGACCGGGACCGGACGGACTTGCTCGCCCGGCAGGCCCAAGCCGCTTGGAGGAGCATGCTTGAAAACGACGCCCTCATGCTGCGCAACGAGATCAACCACCTTCAGCGCGACGAAGAGCTCGAAGAAGCCTGGCTCCGCCGCGACCGGCAAGCCCTCCTGGAGCGGGCCGGCGCGATCTTCGAACACATGAGGGACACGCAGGGGATCACCCATTTCTACTTCGTCGAGCCGGATCGCACTTGCTTTCTGCGAGTGCACGCTCCCGGGAGGCGGGGCGACGTCATCGGGCGCAAGACCATGCTGGACGCCGCCGAAACCGGCGAGGACGCTCGGGGCATCGAGCTGGGGCCCCTGGGCACCTTCACCCTGCGCTACGTGCGTCCCTGGAAAACGGGAGACCGCCGGGAAGGTTTTCTCGAGCTGGGCATGGAAGTGGAGCACATCGCCCGCCGGCTCAACGCCATGCTCGAGTGCGATCTGGTCACCGCCCTGCACAAGCGGTTCACCACGCGGGAAAATTTTCGGGCGGGTCGCGAGGCTCTGGGCCTTTCGGGACGATGGGACGATTTCGAGCACGTGGTTTTCCTCAACCGAACGGTGGATCGTATCCCGCGCGAGCTGGCCCTTCGCTTGACGAGCGAAAAGGAGCGGCCCAAAGGGGTTTTTTCCGTCTCGTCGGACTCCCGCCATTGGTCCTGCCGCGCCGTTCCCCTCGAGGACGCCCGGCGCCGCCACGTGGCCGACCTCGTGACGATGCGGGAGACGACCGCGGAGCGCTCCCGGGAGCTTTTAACCTTCGTCTCCACCTGTCTCGGGACGGGGATCGCCGGACTGCTGCTTTTCCTGTGGCTCTTCAAGCACGTGGACGCCGTCGAGCATCGTCTCTTTTCGGCGGTGACGGGACAGCGGCGAGAGGAGGAGCGTCTGGCGGCCACCCTGCGGTCCATCGGAGACGCCGTCGTCTCCACGGACACCGACGCCGCCGTGGTGGACATGAACCCCGTGGCCGAGGCCCTCACGGGCTGGAGCCTCGAGGACGCCCGGGGAAAGCCCGCCTGCGACGTGTTCTCCATCATCGACGCCCGGACCCGCGAGAAAGCCGATTGCCCGGTGGAAAGGGCATTGAAGGAAGGATGCGTCGCGGGACTGGCCGACCACACGGCCCTCGTGGCCCGCGACGGAAGCGAGCGACACATCGCCGACAGCGCCGCGCCCGTTCGGGACATGGACGGCTCGGTCATGGGGGCGGTTCTGGTCTTCCGGGACGTCACCGAATCGTACCGCATGCGCGAGGCCCTCGAAGAAAAGGAGGCGTTCCAGCGGACCCTTTTGGAAAACATTCGCATCGGCGTCATGATCGTCGATCCCGCCACCCATGTCATCGAGGAGGTCAATCCGGCGGCCCTGAAAATGTTCCGGGCCCCCCGCGAGAAGATCGTCGGCCATGTGTGTCACCATCGGGTGTGCCCCACCGACGAGGGGGCCTGCCCCATCACCGATCTGGGGCGGGACGTGGACAACAGCGAAAGGGCCCTCCTGGATTCCGAGGGACGAAGGGTCCCCATCCTCAAGACGGTGAGCCAGGTGCGGGTGAACGGGCGGGGCTTGCTCGTGGAGTCCTTCATGGACATTTCCGACCGCAAGGAGATGGAGGAGGAGCTGCAGCGCAAGTATTCCCTCATACGGGCCCTTCTGGACGCCATCCCCAATCCGGTCTTCCACAAGGACGCCGAGGGCCGCTACCGGGGGTGCAACCGGGCCTTCGAGGAGCTTCTGGGGATTTCGGCCGAGAAGCTCGAGGGAAAGACGGTGTACGACATCGCTCCCCGCGAGCTCGCCGAGGAATACCGCCGAACGGACCTCGATCTGCTGGAAGTCGGAGGGGAACGGCATTACGAATCCCGGATCATGTCCCCCGGCGGCTTGCGGGACATCATCGTCAACAAGGCGGTTTACAAAGACGGGACCGGGCGGCCCGCCGGCTTGGTGGGGGTCGTCACCGACGTCACCCGGCTCAAGCGCTCCGAAGAGGATCTGAAAAGGAGCAAGGAGGAGCTCGAGCGATCCATGGAGCGGGCCAAGGAGCTGGCGGCCCGCGCCGAGGCGGCCAACGAAGCCAAGGGGAGATTCCTGGCCAACATGAGCCACGAGATACGCACTCCCATGAACGGGGTCATCGGCATGACGGGTCTCCTTCTGGATACGGAGCTCGCCCCCGAGCAGCGCAAGTACGCCGAGATCGTCCAATCCAGCGGCGAGTCCCTCATGACCCTCATCAACGACATTCTCGACTTTTCCAAAATGGAGGCCCACAAGCTCGATCTGGAAGTCCTGGACTTCGATTTGAGGACCACTCTGGAAGACATTGTGGAGATGCTGGCCGTGAAGGCCCACGAGAAAGGGCTCGAGATCAACGGCCTGGTGGAGCCGGGGACCCCTTCCTTCCTTCGGGGCGACCCGGGGCGCCTTCGCCAGATTCTGCTCAACCTGGGGGGCAACGCCGTGAAGTTCACCCCCCGGGGAGAAGTGACCGTCCGGGCCGGCCTGGAAAAGGAGGACGGCAATTCGGCGATGCTGTGGTTTTGCGTTTCGGACACGGGCATCGGCATTCCCGCCGACCGCTTGGACGCCCTGTTCTCCCCCTTCACCCAGGTGGACAGCTCCACCACGCGGGAATACGGAGGCTCCGGCCTGGGCCTGGCCATCTCCAAGGAGCTCGTACACCTCATGGGAGGCTCCGTCTCCGTGGAAAGCGAGGAGGGAAAGGGCTCCACCTTCCGGTTCACCGCCCTTTTCCAAAAAGGCAAACGGGCCAATCACCCCGTGGCGGCGTCTCCCGAAAACCTTCGGGGAGTGAAGGTGCTCGTGGTGGACAACCACGAGACCAACCGGCTTCTGGTCACCACCCTGCTCAACGCCTGGGGGTGCCGGTACGCGGAAGCGGCGGACGGCGAAAGCGCCTTGTCCCTTCTCCGCGAAGCCGTGCGCGAAGAAGACCCCTTCCGGGTGGCCCTTCTGGACATGCAAATGCCCCGCATGGACGGCGAAGAGCTGGGCCGACGCATCAAGGCCGACGCGCAGATCGAGGACACCATCCTCGTCATGATGACTTCCCTGGGGCTGCGGGGGGACGCCAAAAGACTGGAGGAGATCGGCTTCGGCGGCTATCTTTCCAAGCCCGTTCGCCAGGGCCATCTCCGCCACTGCCTGGCCCTCTGCCTGGGCTTGAAGCAGGCGGGCGAAACCGAGTCTCCCCCGAGCATCGTCACTCGTCACACCGTCTCCGAAGCCCGAAGAAGCAAGGAGCGCATCCTTCTGGCCGAAGACAACGAAGTCAACCGCAAACTGGCCCTAAGGCTCCTGGAAAAGCTCGGCTTGCGCGCGGACGCCGTCGAAGACGGCCGGGAAGCCTTGAAAGCCCTGGAAAGCGCTTCCTACAGCCTGGTGCTCATG
>Ga0180430_10005525_pt1 | contig 10492 bp, 8 predicted proteins | sample SS_ome_9_FD_132999 | JGI IMG/M metagenome (GOLD analysis project Ga0180430, IMG submission 132999) | Hypersaline lake sediment archaeal communities from the Salton Sea, California, USA - SS_1_S_2 metaG | ecosystem: Environmental > Aquatic > Non-marine Saline and Alkaline > Hypersaline > Sediment... | reverse complement strand
GACTGTCGCCCACGTGCGCTAAAAGCGCGCCCTGGGGTAGCAGCGTCAGCACCGAGCTTGTCGTGCCCATCCCTTTGAAATCGACCGAGTCCTGTCCGCGATTGTAAATTCGCGTATTGGCCTCAATCACGGAGGCACGAAGCGCCTCGGGAGGTGAAAGCTCCAAATGCTTGAAGTAATGCTGGCAAACGACGTCGGTCGCCATTTTACTTGCCAATTCGCCGGCTGCATGCGCACCCATCCCGTCGGCCACCATAAATAGATGTCCGCGTTGGGTAAAACTAAGTTGGGTCGCTGCGATCCGATGAATCATCGAGTCTTGATTATTGGCTCGACGAAGTCCTTGATCGCTCATCACAGCGCATTGGAGGCAATGGTCCCAGGTCGCCATTTGGCAGTCAGCGTTTGTTAAAAGGCAGGAAAATTGGTGGTAAGAAACAACGATCTAAAATTTCGGCATCCAATGGATGTCGAAACATCTATTTTGTATTATACGTTCCATCCGACAAGGATGACGGGTTACTAAACTCCGGATTCTTGAAATATTCCGCAACCAAGGGCAACGGAACAGATGATCAGTAACAGGGCGAGTTTTTCGTTCGCTTGCCCGTTTTGATCCTTATATCTACTGGATTTATCCTTCAATCCCGTGCGATAGGCGGTAAGTCCGCAAGGTGTGAATCTAAGAGCTACATCGACCGCTCATTATTTGCTCCATTCCCCAGCGATCGACCTCGGATAGCATTTCTCGCCTCAAAAGGTCGTTCCCAGGGTATTCTCTGAGCGATATCGACATCCCGGCTGTGAACATCAGCATCAGGTCGTCATGCAACCGCGCTTGAGTATATTGACGGCAAGTTCTTGCAATGAGGAACAAAATGGGAAGCTTTCGCGCCTCGACAAGGTGCTTTAGCGGAGTCCGTCCTTGGGGCAATCCACCGCAAATCGACGCAACGCCGGCAAATCGTGTCGGCTCGCTAAGTGCCACACGCAGTGCCGTCGTTCCACCTCGGTCGTATCCGACTAGCATAATGCGGTTCGGATGAATATGAAACCTCTCTTGTGCGGTTTCGATCGCCGACATGATTCGCTGTCTTGCCAGCAGACTTCCCATTTCGCTGCAGTCCCAAGTATACGAACCTTCGGAAATCTGACCGTCCGCTTTCTCGACCGGCTCGGTTCCCTGGACCGAAATCCCAACGAAATTCCGCAGACTAATCTCTGGCATCACCCGGATCAGCTGATTTTCGTTCCCTCCGTGCCCGTGAAGCCACACTATCAAGGGATACGCATAGCCCTTTTCGTAATGAACGGGGGCAAATAATGAATATGGGCAATCGCCAGACGGTGTGTATCCAAAAGCGGCTTCGACATTGACGGAGTCTCGAACCTTTGGAATTGCCGTACTGGCTGAGGGTTCCATGGGGTGCATAGCAAGATCCTGAAGAGGATAGGCAATATAGCTAGTATTTAAAGTTCATTTTCAATCGCTAAAGCCCTGGTAACGCCCGAAAAGGACGTCACCTAATCATCTTGATACTACGTATATACCCGAGGGCTGATAGCATCCTCTTACCAAACTAAAGCGATTAGATCGATTCTACCTAGAAACCGGGCTCGATGTCAAGATCGATAAGAGGGAGGAACCACGATGTTTTCTAGCCGCTCCGAAGGTAAAAAGGGTGCAAATCGACCCGAAATTGATATAATGGAAGGAGAATGTCGATCAAATGTATAAACTGGTGACTTCGCTCGTCCTGCCCGTCTGGTGGCAAACTCACGAAGTCGGAACGCAAAATACGCTTCGCAGAATCCAATAACTGAGGTCAGTTATCTACGCGAAGCACGTCGAATCATTCGGCCAGTAACAAGATACAATCACGCGAATCGAGGCGTCTAAGCGTCAAATCGTGTTGATTATAAGGAGAATGGCGGTGAATTTCTTTGACCGGTTATTCAAGTTGACACCGAAAGAACTGATTATCTGGGTAGCGGTCGTTGCCGGCTTGATTGCGGTCGGCTGGTACCTTTTGGGCTTAATACGCTCGCAAGCCGCAAAAAGCGAACCCACAGCGAGTGAATTATTATCTTCCTACCGAGAAATGCATGAGCAGGGTGAGATTAGCGAGTCGGAATACCGAGAAATAAAAACGGTCTTGGCGTCCAGGCTTCGCGCGGAACTGGACAATGCCGAAGAGGATCCTGATTCGGGTAAGTAAAACCTGACGGATCAGATCGATTTCGACAACCGCGGATTGTGCATAAGACGGAAAAAAAGGTAACGGTATGCCCACGGGAAGAAACTTTGGTTCGACACGTCGCGGCGGCGGTGATGATGGATCGACGAAACGCAGCGCCCAATGTTCATTTTGCCGAAAAAGCTATCGTGATGTAGGACCTCTGGTCGAAGGGCCGAACGAGGTTTACATTTGCGGCGAATGTATCGAGCTGTGCCAATCGATCTTGGAACAGGACCGGCGGCGGCGATCAACCACACACCAAATGGCGGACGACGTCCCGACTCCTCGCGAAATCGTCGAGGCGCTCGATACATATGTCATCGGTCAGCACCGTGCCAAACGCGTGCTAGGCGTCGCCGTTCACAATCATTACAAACGACTCATTCACCAGGCGAGCGAAAGCGAAGTCGAGCTCGATAAGTCGAACATCATGCTGATCGGCCCGACCGGCTGCGGCAAGACGCTTTTGGCTCAAACGCTCGCTCGCATGCTCGACGTGCCGTTCGCTATCGGCGACGCAACGACGCTAACCGAGGCCGGTTACGTCGGTGAGGATGTCGAGAATCTCCTGCTGAAACTTCTACACGCGGCCGACTTCGACGTCGAAGCGGCGCAGCGTGGTATCGTCTATATCGACGAGATCGACAAGATCGGTAAGACGAGCCAGAACGTATCGATCACGCGTGACGTGTCGGGCGAAGGCGTGCAACAGGCGCTACTGAAGATGCTCGAAGGAACGGTTGCAAACGTGCCCCCCCATGGCGGACGGAAACATCCCGAGCAGGCGTTCATTCAGATCGACACGTCGAACATCCTCTTCATCTGCGGCGGAACATTCGTCGGTATCGAAGAGATCATCAGCCGACGACTCGGCCGGCGAACGATCGGTTTCGGCCAAAACAGCAACATTGTAGGCGACGAACTCGAACGGGGCGAACTGCTTGCCCAGGTGACGAGCGACGACATCCTTCAGTTCGGTCTGATTCCGGAACTCGTCGGTCGTATGCCCGTCGCGGCACCGCTGGCACCGCTCGATATCGAATCGTTGGTCCGCGTTCTATCGGAACCAAAGAACGCGCTGGTCAAACAGTATCAGGAATTGTTCGCCATGGAAGAGGCGGAACTCGAATTCACGGATGAAGCGCTGAAAGCAATCGCCGCCAAGGCGATGGCGAAGAACACCGGCGCGCGTGCATTACGTTCGATCATCGAAGAACTGATGCTCGATCTTCTCTTCGATCTACCGGAGAAAGAGTCGGGCAAGAACTACGTCATCACGGCAGATATGGTCGATGGCGAAGACACGCTTCCGATGCCCGAGCGGAAAAACAAGAGCGCATAACCAAACTATCTCGCGGCAAGCTTTGAACGTATACCCCCATACGATTCGAAACGCTTTACGCCCGGCTTCGGACCCCTCGCCGAAGTCGGGCGTTTTTTAGTAAGCGGCCAGGCGCTAGACACCGGTCTGTAGGTCTGAGGTCTTCCCGAAAAAACCGGCGGCTAGCGCCGTGCCGCTTACGATGTGTGAAGCGGCGTTTTTTTGTAGTCAGCCGTCAGCAGGCAGTGGAAGAGATAGATCACCCACCCGCCGGTTTTGATAGAAGTTTCAATTCGATCTCCTGTCCGTCGTCGATGATCGTTGCAGTCAAACCGCTGCTGTCGGGATCGGAGAAATCGACCGGGATTAGCGACTTGCCAAGCGGCATTTCACCCTGCATGGCGGTTTCTTGACTCGCTTCGCCCTGCGATTCGCGGCAGATGACGGCAACGCGATGTAGCCCCAAAACCGCGCCGTCACCCTCTTCATACGTCATAAGCGAGAACGTGCCGTCCGGCTGAATCACACCCTTCGCGGCCGGCCCACGCTCGGGATAGAAGATGACACTACCCGACTGAAGCGCCACGCCATCCAGCGTCACCGTGCCGGTCTTCGGAACCGTCTCCAGCCGATCCACGCCTCCGCATCCGACAAGCAGCACGACGCTGATCAACACCACTGCCCACTGCCTACTGCCCACTGCCCACTTCCCATCACTGAATCGCATTATTTATTTCTCCAGAGTCGCACGTCGCCATTGCGCGATAAGTTTCAAGATCGAGATTGTCATTAATGAACGCGACATGACCGTCGCCGAACAGGAAATCAGCACCACCGGGATGGAAACTTCCGTGGGGTAAATGATTGTAGGGCACGCCATGTGCGATCCGGTCGATCGTCGAATTGATCGGCAGCTCGATGACCTTAAAAACATACGAGCCGGTCCCGTTGTTCGCCCCTTTGATCCACGCACGAACGTTGCCCGGGTTGCCGCTATAGAAACTGGCCATATCGTAATCGGAATGGACGAACTCGCCGATCGCAATCGTGTTGCTCAGTCCGTCGCGAACATCGGCCGCATGCCGAACTTTTCCCCAACGGAACAGGCCGTTGTGCGGCATATCGCCATACTGAGACGATTCGGTAATCTCTTCGCCCTGTCGGTAGAGCGTCCCGCCGCTCGCCTGATACGTGCAAAGCGCGCCGTCCATGTAAGCGGCTGGTGCGTCGCGAACAACTCGCGGGCCGATGAAACTGGGACAACGATAAAAAGGAACTTCCGTATAAAGATTCGGGTCCGCACTCGGATTCCCCTCGAGGTTCAGTTTGTTATAAAGATTCTGCTGCTCGGCGTATGGCAGCAAAAACGTAAACAGACCGTGCCGCTCCGAGCCGGGACAACCGACGGGCAATTGCTCGGTGTTGGTCTCGATATAGTTCGTCAGCGCGATTCCCATCTGCCGCAAGTTATTCTTGCACTCGGCCACGCGGGCCGATTCCCGAGCGTTTTGAACCGCGGGCAGCAGAAGTCCGACCAAGATACCGATGATCGTAATGACGACCAGCAGCTCGACCAGAGTAAAACCGCGTCTTGCGGCTGAAGCATGCAATGACATGCCGTCGATTCGCTTATGTTCGACCTTGCAAATCGTTCGAGATGCAACCATTCTTCCGTCCTTTGGCGCCTATGGACACTTGCGATGTCCGAATTCGAACTGAAAAGATGAGAACTCTATCCCTAAAAGAGACGAAAAGCTCGAAAATACCGCATCGTTGCGGTCTCGTCGATCGGCCAAATCTTCTTTGTGGAGCACCAACTTTTGCAAAAAGAGGTTCTACCCACTTCAAAGTACCAGCCGATACTATAAAATTGTAAGGCTAGTCTGCAGAAAACGCAAGACAGCGGACAGGGGAAAGGTAAATCCAATAATAAATTGTGAAATTTGCGGTTCGGGCGAAACATTCAGCCGCCCGGTCTCGAAATAGCGGATAATGGCAGAGATGGCAAAGAAAAAAGGCGAAATTAGGGACGAATTGCAAGCAAAGACTGCCGCGAGATATGTCGTCGGCATTGATCTAGGGACGACGAACTCCGCCGTTGCGTTTGTCGACACGACGCAGAAAAAGTGGCAGGTCGAGCGATTCGACGTGCCGCAACTGATCACTCCTGGGCAAATCGAACATCGCGAGTCGCTCCCCTCGTTCCATTACGAACCGATCGAGGGCGAGATCGATTTCTCGACCGTGCCCGCCGATGTCGTCGACCCGCAGGGCGATCATATCGTCGGTACGTACGCTCGAGACCACGGTAGTTTGACGCCCGGGCGAATGATCGCATCGGCCAAGTCGTGGCTCTGTCATTCGGGTGTCGACCGCACGGCCGACCTGTTACCTTGGCACGGCGCGGACGATGTTCGACGCCTTTCGCCGGTCGACGTATCGGGCCGAATCCTCGAACAAATCCGCCGCACTTGGGACGCCCGTTTTTCGGATCATCCGCTGGCCGAGCAAGATATCGTCTTGACGCTGCCCGCGTCGTTCGACGAAGTCGCGCGACAGCTTACAATCAAAGCGGCCGCACAGGCGGGACTCCGCCGCGTTGTGCTGATCGAGGAACCGCAGGCGGCGTTCTACGCGTGGATCGACTGCAACAGCGGCCAGTGGGAGAATCTCGTCGCGCCCGGCCAGAAGATCCTGATCTGCGACGTCGGCGGCGGCACGAGCGACTTTACGCTGATCCGCGTTCGCCCGACGGCCGACCAGCGTGTGCAGTTCCATCGCGTCGCGGTGGGCGATCACTTGATCCTGGGTGGCGACAACCTCGATCTGGCATTGGCAAAGCACATCGAGCAGCGGCTGGCCGAGCAAACGCCGCCCGTCACGCTCAATCCCAGGCAGTGGTCCGTCCTGATCGGAGCCGCGCGATCGGTCAAGGAACGACTGCTGGGCGACGATCCGCCGGAGCGAACGACGGTCAATCTGCCCGGCGGTGGACGAAAGCTGATCGGCGCGTCGCTTCAGGTCGAGGTCACTCGCGACGAGGTCGTCGATGTGCTGCTCGACGGTTTCTTGCCCGACGTGCCGCTCGACGCGCGACCGGCTGCCGGCGCGTCCGGGTTCCAGGAGTTCGGCCTTCCTTACGCAGCCGACCCGGCGATTACCAGGCACGTGGCGAACTTCCTGACGACGCATCGGATGGTCGCTACGGACGACGTCGATCTGCCCGAGGACGTCGACCCGGCCCGGCCGGACGTTATCCTTTATAACGGCGGGCTGTTTGAATCGCCTGCCGTTCGCGAGCGACTGACCGACACGATCGCTCACTGGTTCGGCGGCGAAACGAGCGACTGGCGGCCGACCGTCCTGCTGGGCGAGCGTCTGCATCTGGCGGTCGCCCGAGGTGCGGCGTATTACGGAATGGTGCGGCGTGGTCGGGGTGTGCGAATCGCGGCCGGACTCGCACGGACGTACTATATCGGCGTGGAAACCGACGAGTTCGCACCGACCCCTGAGCCGGAAGAAACCGAAGATATACCGGAGGTCGAAGCAACGGAGCCGGCCGAGCCGCAACTCGCCGCCGTTTGTCTGTTGCCCGCCCGCGTCGAACCGGGACAGGAAGTCGAGCTTAAAGATCGCGAGTTCCTACTGCGAACGAACGAGCCGGTCGAGTTCCCGCTCTTCGTTTCGAGCACGCGGCTGACCGACCCACCGGGCGAGCTGATCCGCTTCGACCCGGAACGCATGACCGCCCTGCCCCCGATCCGCACCGTCCTTCGCACGCGAAAAAAGGGTGAATCGGAAGAGGCACGCGTTACGCTTCATGCAAAGCTAACCGAGATCGGCACGCTCGAGCTTTGGTGCACCGAGACGGGCGAAGGTCGCGGCAGTTGGCAGCTACAGTTCGACGTACGAAGCGCCACGCAAACCGACGTCGCCGCCCACCGCTCGGCCGCCGAGGCCGAAGGATTCGTCGACGAAGAGATCATGGAGCGATGCCAATCGCTGATCGAAGCGACGTTCATCGATAAGCCGGGCGAAAAGGTCGGCGGACTGACAAAACGGCTGGTGAAAGAGATCGGCGAAGACCGCAGTCGCTGGCCCGCGTCGCTCTGCCGCCGGCTCTGGTCGATGCTGATCGACTGCGAAGCGGGCCGCCGGCGGAGCCCTGCCCATGAGGCTCGCTGGGTCAACCTGGTCGGGTACACGCTTCGCCCCGGTTTCGGGCTCGCGGTCGACGATTGGCGTGTCGCCCGAACATGGCAGCTCCTAAAGGGTCAGCTCATCCACGGCGGCGGAGCGGTTCGTGGCGAAGGCTGGATCCTCTGGCGGCGAATCGCGGGCGGACTACCGACGGGCAGTCAACAGTCGCTCGCCCAGCCGCTCATTCGCGCCGTCCGCAGCCTGCACCGGCAGCTCGAAGGAAAAGGCGGCGGCGGATTCAACTTCCCGATCCAAGATACCGCCGAGCTGTGGCGGCTGCTCGGGTCGCTCGAATGGTTGCCCGTGACGGACAAGGTCGAGCTGGGCCGAATCCTGATCGACATCTACCCCCGTCGCAAAATGGAACCGGTCCGCGACGCACTGGCCTGGGCGATAGGCCGAATCGGTGCCCGCGTGCCTCTCTACGGTCCGCTCAATGCAGTCGTCCCACCGGACGAAGCGGCAGCGTGGCTCGGCAGCGTAATGAAAAACTTCGGCAACGAAAAGTCGGCCGTCATCGCGATGATGGAACTGGCCCGACGGACCGACGACCGGTATCGCGACGTGCCGGACAAGATCCGCCGCAAAGCGATCCGCTGGCTCATCGACCACGACGCGCCCGACCACCTGGTCAACCTCGTCGAACAAGCCGGCCAGCTCGACCAGTCCGAACAAGCCGCCGTCTTCGGCGAATCACTCCCGCAGGGCTTGCGGTTGTCGGCCGAAAGCTAATCCGATCTCCTGATCGGCCCGTAGGACGGACTTCCAAGTCCGTCAAGAGTGGACGACGATTCCGAAGAAAAGGCCACGCACTTTTCGACTCAAAATCCAGATCTCCCTTCGCCCCACAAAATGACGGCCCCTTAGCCGTCGATCTTGATCGACGCTTGGTGACAGCTACACAACCGCTAGCGCCCTCACCGATCGCCGGTCAAGATTGGCGGCTAATAATCACGTTTTTCGCTGCACGTAACCACGATCGATCAAGTTCCGTCTTGACGCAACCGATATCGATTTGGTATTACAAACATCAATCGATTACCCGATCCGATTTCACTCTACTATTCAGCGCTGTCATGGAAACTTCCCTTCACCGCCAACTCAAGGAACATTTCGCCGGCCGGGCGGCTCGGGTGGAAGTGCGTGTCGATAACTATCGGATCGACGCGGTTGCCGGCGGGCGGATGATCGAAATTCAGCATTCGAGCCTTAGCGCCATCCGCCGGAAGATCGTCAATCTGCTCGAGTCCGGGCATCGCGTAACGGTCGTCAAACCGCTGATTGCCCGAAAGCGGCTGATCAGCCACGAGTCGAAAGGCGGCCCCGTCACGTCGAGCCGCATGAGTCCGAAACGCGAAACGATGATCGATCTTTTCCACGAGCTCATCCGCTTCACCGAGCCCTTCAACCACCGACGGCTGATCATGAAAGTCCCGCTGGTCGAGGTCGAAGAACTCCGCTACCCCGGCCACGGCCGACGGCGGAGACGACGCGAGAAAGATTTCGTCGTCGAAGATCAACGCCTGACCGAGATCCTCGAAATCCGGACGCTCCGCTCCCGCTGGGACGTCGTCGATCTGCTCGATCCGGAGCTAGTCGACACCCGTTCGACCGAGCCGTTCGACACGGCCGATCTTGCAAAGGCACTCGATATCAAACGCTGGATCGCCCAGCGGATCGCCTACACGCTGCGCCATATCGGCGCGATCCGCGAAATCCCTGCCACCGGTCGCGCAAGAGTCTACCGCTGGGAAAAACGCCGGACGAAACGGGCGGCGTGAGGCTTGTCGATGCGGATGAACTCGTCACAATCATCGTGAAGATGATGAGAAACCGATTTCCCGTCACGTTAGCCGCGTTCGCTTGCGACGCGCTTGATCGTCGGAGACGATCCGAAGTACGCATGATATCGATCTCACACCTACGAGCAACGCAAAAATAACATCACCTCCACCGCCGGATCGCCGCTGCGCGTCGATAAGCGCGGGACAAGTCCGCGCGGCTAACATTCACGCCACGAAACGATAGCATCGAAAACACCTATCGCTTAAGAAACCGGTCGAACTTCTCGAGGTCTCTAATCGATATATCTCTGGCTGCCTGTGGAAGATAAGCGTCGAGCAGGCCGGCGAACTCTTTGATACCGACCATGAACGGCTGGACTTTGATTTTCTGCTTTGTGGACGACACAATCGAAAGCGAGCCGTCGCTATGGAAGCGGACGCGAACGACGTTGCACCAAGCGATCTTGCGTGCACCGCCGAACGGACCCGTATATTCCAGCTCTTCCCCGGAAACGCGAATCCGTGCCTTCAGTAAATACGGAAGCGGACCGCCGCCGAGTGCCAAGAACATCACTCCCATGACGATGGGAATATACTTTTCACTGGGGTTCTTAAACCCAATCACCATCGAGAGAATCACCAGGCCGATCGGCGCACCGAATGCGATCACTCCCATGATCGAGGGTAGGATTTTATTGAACCGCAAAATCAAATCGCCGGTCTGCGGATCGCGCAGCGCGGGCTGTTTCGCACTTTGTAGCAAGAGGTACATAAACATGAAGACCGCCCCGCCGATGATCGCTCCACGAAGGGCATGCTGTAACACTACGTCCATCGATCGCTTCTCCTATTTCGTTCTCACTACTGTTTCAATTCCTCTGCCTTCTTCAAAATCGCGTTCGCTTCCAGCGTCGTCAGCACGCCATCTTTCAGTGCCTCGTTGTAAG
>Ga0180430_10005522_pt1 | contig 10496 bp, 8 predicted proteins | sample SS_ome_9_FD_132999 | JGI IMG/M metagenome (GOLD analysis project Ga0180430, IMG submission 132999) | Hypersaline lake sediment archaeal communities from the Salton Sea, California, USA - SS_1_S_2 metaG | ecosystem: Environmental > Aquatic > Non-marine Saline and Alkaline > Hypersaline > Sediment... | reverse complement strand
GCCTCGATCGCCTCGCCGATCGCGGCGCCGCCATCGATGCCTGCCTCGACGCGATCGCGGCGAACCCCGATTCGATTCCACCGGCGCGACTCGACTCGATCGACGCCGCGCCCGTCGCGCTCGATCGCGTCTGGTGGGACGAGCGGGGACTCTTCGATCGGCCGTGGTACCGCAACCTCTCGATCGCGACCGATCGCTTCACCGGCTACGGGGCGACGCCGATGCCGGTCCTCGCGGAACCGATCGCCGACGTCGATCTCGCCCGCGCGACCGAGGGCCTGAGTCGGCTCGCCGCGGCGACGGGCCGCCTCGATGCGGCGCTCGCCACGCTCGAGCAGGCGACCGGCCTGCGATGACCGCTTCCCCAGGACGCGATCTGGATCGGAAATCGATCCGGGGGAAGGACGGCGGGTCCTCCGTGGGTCCCGGACGCGGGGGCGGCACTCCGCAAGGCGACCTCCCCCGCCTTGTGACCCCTTCTCGCGACCGATACCCTCTCCGCGCATGCGGTCGTCGCCCCACCACGCCTCGGGACGCCCCGGCGCTCCCACGGACGGAGGGCGAATGTTCCGTGGAAGCTCCGTCCCCCCCGCGCTCGCCACGCTCCTCGTCGCCATCCTGATCGCCCTGCTCGGACCCGGCACGACCCCTTCGGCGTTCGGGCAGGAGTTCGGAGATCTCGAGAACGAAGCCCTTCGGGACCGACCGATCGGCTCGATTCGACTCGAAGGACTCGACCGGATCCAGCGTCAGGAGATCCTCAACAACATCCGGGTCGCCGCGGGACAGCCCTACGAACCCCGCACCATCCGCGACGACGTCGCCACGCTCTACCGCCTCGGGCACTTCGAGTCGGTCGACGCGACCGCGGAGATCCTTCCCGACGGCGCCGTCGAGGTGACCTACCGGCTGACCGAGCAGGCGCTCGTCCTCGATCTCCAGGTGGTCGGCAACAAGCTGATCTCCGATCAGGAGCTTCGCGGCGCCATCCCGCTCTACGCCGGCGGCCCCCGGGACGACTTCCTGCTCGAGCAGTCGGTCTTCCGGATCAAGGACCTCTACAAGCAGAAGGGCCACTACCTCGTCGAGGTGACCGTGGACGAGAGCCGTCTTCGCGACACCGGGATCCTGATCCTTCGAATCATCGAGGGTCCCCGCGTCAAGGTGAAGGAGATCGAGTTCGTGGGCAACGAGGCGTTCCCGGCCAAGCGTTTGTCGGCGCAGATCCGGACCTCGGAGTCCTTCGGGCTCTTCAGCAAGGGACTGCTCGACCCGGAACTGCTCATCGACGACACCGCCTCGCTCGACCGGTTCTACCGCGATCAGGGGTACGTCGACGTCCGCACCGACTGGCGGATCCAGCTCAGCCCGGACAATCGAGAGGCCAAGGTCACCTTCGTGATCTCGGAGGGACGCCGGTACCGCCTGCGAAACATCCTGATCCGCGGGTCGGGTCCCACCGGTGCCGCGCCGCTCGAGGTGTTCACGCCGGAGCAGATCGAGGCGCTGGTCGTGCTCCAGCCGGGCGAGGTCTTCCGCGCGATCCAGGTGCGGCGGTCCGTGGAGGCGGTGCGGAACGCCTATCTCGCGATGGGATTCGTCGATGCGAACGTCTCCGACGCGTACGCCCGCACGGGCGAGTCGCCGGAGGTCGATCTGCTGCTGACGATCTTCGAGGGCGAGCCCGCCGTCACCGGCCTGGTGCTGGTCCAGGGGAACCTGCTGACCAAGGACAAGGTCATCCGACGCCTCGTGCGCATCCGACCGGGTCGTCCCCTCGACGGCCGCGAACTCGAACTCGCCGAGGCGCGGATTCGTCGGACCAACCTCTTCAACGACGTCCGCGCGACGATCCAGGACGCCCGTGCGGACGCTCCGGGCGTCCGAGACCTGCTCATCGAGGTCAAGGAACGCGACACCGGCAGCGTGAACTTCGGCGTGGGCCTCGGTTCGGACAGCGGCATCTTCGGAGAGATCTCCGTCAATCAGCGGAACTTCGACATCGCCGATCCGCCGCTGACGGTCTCCGAGCTGCTGCAGGGCCGGGCGTTCCGCGGGGCCGGACAGACCTTCAGCCTCGCGATCACTCCCGGCACCGAGGTCAGCAACTACTCGATGAGCTTCGGCGAACCGCACCTGTTCGACACCGACATCTCCGGCAACCTCTCGGTGCTCTACCGGAACCGCATCTTCACCGACTACGACGAGAACCGCTACGGCTTCTCGCTGGGCCTCGGCCGCCGGCTCGGCGATCGCTGGAGTCTCGGACTGTCGCTCGGATGGCAGCGGGTGTCCCTGACGAACTTCGACCTGAACACGCCGATCGAGGTCTTCGAGGATGCCGGTCCCACCAATCTGCCGAGTGTCGGCGTGAACCTCGTCCGGACCACCCTGAACGACTTCCTGCGGCCGAGTCGCGGCACCCGAATCAACCTCGGCATCCAGCAGTTCGTCTCCGGCGGGGGCGACGAGGGCGATTCTCCGTTCACCAACTTCACCGCCGGGGTCACCAGCTTCTTCACGCTCGACGAGGACTATCTCGGACGCCGCAGCGTGCTGCGGCTCTCGGCGGACGTCGGCTACATCTTCGGAGGAGACGCCCCCGTCTACGAGCGGTACTACCTCGGCGGACGCAGCTTCCGCGGCTTCGAGTTCCGGACGATCAGCCCGAAGGCCAGCGGCACGATCGCGAACCCCGACACCCCGGTCAACGAACCCGTCGGGGGCGACTTCCTGTTCTTCCTGGGAGCCCAGTACGAGGTGCCCCTCTACGACGAGTTCCTCGCCGGCGTGGTCTTCGTCGACAGCGGCACCGTGGACGACGGCTTCTCGCTGAGCGCCTATCGCGTCTCGGTCGGGGTGGGGATCCGGCTCTTCCTCGAGGCCCTCGGCCCGGCCCCGATCGCCTTCGATCTGGGCTTCCCGATCCTCAAGGAGGAGGAGGACGAGACCCAGCTGATCAGCTTCTCGGCGGAACTGCCCTTCTGAGGCCGGATCGATCGGTGCCGGATCGGGGGCTCGGTCGATGGCGACGCGACTCCATCATCGGGACCACTACAATGCGTCTTCCCCGGACCGGTCCCCACGAGGTCGCCATGCCGCATCGACATTCCCTCGCCATCGTCGCCGCCGCCCTGATCGTCGCCATCGCCGTGCTGCTGCGCCCGCTCGAGGCCCGCGGGCCGGCGGGGATCGCCGCGGATCGGATCGCCACCGTCGACATGGGCAAGGTCCTCGACCGCCTGAACGAGACGGCGGAATGGGACATGAAGATCGATCGCCTCTCCGCGGACATCGGCCAGGAGTTCCAGCGGCGGCAGGAGGGACTGCAGTCCCGCATCGAGGAGTTGCGGGAGATGCCCGAGTCCGACGACTCCGCGGCGCTGCGGGAGGAGGTCGCCCTGATGCGGCTGCGATTCGAGGAGTGGGGACGCCTGAAGCAGCTCGAACTCGATCGCGAGAAGAGCCTCAAGTGGCAGACCCTCTACCGCGCGATCCGCGAGGAGATCGCACGCCTCGCCCAGTCGGAGGGGTTCGAGCTGGTCGTCGTCAACGACGGGATCGGCCCGATCGGCGTCTCCCGCGAGATCGAGATGAGTCAGGAGCGGCAGGTGCGGATGCAGATCGAGAACCGTCAGGTCCTGTACGCGGCCGCGGGCACCGACATCACCGAACAGCTGGTGGTGCGGATGAACAACGCCCGCGCCGTGCGGCCCTGAACCCGAACCGCCATCAACCGTCCCGGATCCGAACATGTCCACCCCACGCCTCCCCCGCTCCTCGACCGCCCTGCTCGCGGCGGTGCTCTGCGCCGGACTCGCCGCCTTCGCGGCACTCGCCCCGAATCGCCCTGCGGTGGTCGCGACGGTCGATCTCGAGCGGGTCTTCAACAGCGTCGATCTGCAGACCCGCACCGAGATCCGGCTGCAGGCGATGTCCGAGGAGCTCGGCGCCCGACGCGACGAGCTTCGCCTCGAGATCGAGGATCTGCAGGCGGAACTGGAGAGCTTCCAGCCGGGTTCCGACGCCCAGATCGAGGTGGCCGGCCGGGTCGAGGAGGCGATCGCGGAGTTCCGAGCGTGGGAGGGCTTCGCGGCGATCAAGCTCGAGGCGGAACAGTCCAAGGCGATGCGGGACATCTACCTGTCGATCCGCGACGCGGCCGCGGAACTGGCCCGGGAGCGCGGCTGGGACTACGTGCTCGTGGACGACACCGTGCCCACGATCCAGCCCGGCGGCGCCGAGCAGATGCAGCAGCAGATCGGGTCTCGCAGGTTCCTGTACGCCAACGGCGCCTTCGACGTGACCGACGAGCTCGTCGCCCGCCTCAACACCCGGAACGCCTCGGCCACCGGCGATTGACGTTCATCCCGATGCCCTCCTCGATCGAGATCACCGCGGCGGCCCTTGCCGAACTCGTCTCCGGCGAGCTCACCGGCCCCGGCGACGTGCTGATCCGGGGACTCGAGACCGTCGATCGCGCCGGCGAAGGCGATCTGACCTTCATCGCCGACGATGCCTGGGCCGCCGGATGGTCGACGAGCGGGGCGTCGGCGGCGCTGGTGAGCGGTCACGTGGAGCTGCCGACGCCCTCTCCGAATGGCCATGCCCGCGCGGTGATCCGGGTGCAGGATGCCGATGCCGCGATGATCGCGGTGCTCGAGCGGTTCTCACCGGAGCTGGAGACGCCCGCGGCGGGCGTGCATCCGACCGCGGTCGTGGATCCCACCGCCGTGATCGATCCCACCGCGGTCGTCGGCCCGCAGTGCTGCGTGGCGGCGGGATGCCGGATCGGTCCGCGGGTGGTCCTCGTCGCCGGCGTTCGCCTCTATCGCGATGCCGAGATCGGCGAGGGGAGCGTGCTGCACGCGAGCGTCACGGTCCGAGAGCGATGCGTGATCGGCCGTCGCACCACGCTCCACTGCGGCGTGGCCGTGGGAACCGACGGCTTCGGCTACCGACCCTCGCCGACGGGTCTCGTCAAGGTGCCCCACCTCGGCAACGTGGTGATCGGCGACGACGTCGAGATCGGCGCCAACAGCTGCATCGACCGGGGCAAGTTCGGCGCGACCACGATCGGCGACGGCACCAAGATCGACAACCTCTGCCAGATCGCCCACAACTGCCGGATCGGACGTTCCTGCGCGCTTTCGGGACTGGTGGGTCTCGCCGGCAGCGTGACCATCGGCGATGGCACCAGACTCGGGGGCGGGGTCGGCGTCGCCGACCACATCGCGATCGGCCGCGGCGTGACCATCGCGGCGAAGAGCGGCGTCATGAACGACATTCCCGACGGCGAGACCTGGGCCGGGGTGCCGGCCCAGGAGCGTCGCGTCGCGATGCGCGAGGCCGTGGCGGTGCGGAACCTGCCCGAGCTCGCCCGCCGATTCCGTCAGCGTTTCGGAGCCGAGTGACCGTGTTGCGTGCCGAAGCCGATCCCCCGGTCGCCGCCGAACCCCGCCAGCGGACGCTCGCCGCGGCGGTGGTGGTCTCCGGACGCGGACTGCTCGGCGGAGAGATGGCGGAGGCCCGGATCGAGCCGGCACCGGCGGATGCGGGCATCGTCTTCGAGCGGGCCGACCTCGATCCCCCGGTCCGCATTCCCGCCCTCGTCGACCACTCGGTGCCGCGGGCCCGCCGCACCACCCTGCACTGCGGCGACGCCTCGATCGACACGGTGGAGCACTGCCTGTCGGCGCTCGCGGGTCTGGGGGTCGACAACGCCCTGATCCGTCTCCGCGGTCCCGAGCTGCCCTGCGGCGACGGGTCGGCCCTGCCCTTCGTCGACGCCATCGTCGAGGCCGGGCTCGAGGAGCTCGACGCCCCGCGCCGCATCTTCCGAGTCCGCGAGCCGATCGTGATCGAGGAGGGTGGAGGCTCGATCGCGGCGCTGCCCACCGCGACGCCGGGGCTCCAGGTCGTGTACGAACTCGACTACGCGGATCGGTCCGAGCGGATCGGTCGCCAGACCCTCAGCTTCGATCCGGAACGTCTCGACTATCGCCGCGAGATCGCTCCCGCCCGAACCTTCAGCCTCAAGGAGGAGGCCGAGGCGCTGCAGGCCCAGGGACTCGGGACCCACCTGTCCCCGAAGGACGTGCTCGTCATCGACGGCGACGGACCGATCGAGAACGCCTTCCGCTTCGACGACGAACCGGTCCGCCACAAGGTGCTCGACGTCCTCGGAGATCTCGCCCTGGTGGGACGCCCGCTGCAGGCCCGGATCGTCGCGGGTCGATCCGGGCACGCCCTGAACCGTCGACTCGCGATGCGCCTGCGGCAGCAGATCCGCAGCGCCGAGCACGCGGAGCTGCTCTCGACCGCGTCGGTCATGGACGCCCGCGGCATCCTGCGACTGATGCCCCACCGCTATCCGATGCTGCTGGTGGATCGGGTCGTCGAGATCGACGGCGATCGCCGGGCGGTCGGCATCAAGAACGTCACCATCAACGAGCCGTTCTTCGAGGGGCACTATCCGGGCACCCCCATCATGCCCGGGGTGCTGCTCGTGGAGGCGCTCGCCCAGATGGGCGGACTTCTGCTCTCCCGCAGACTGGAGCACACCGGCAAGATCGCGGTGCTGCTGAGTCTCGACAAGGTCAAGCTCCGCAAGCCGGTGACCCCGGGCGATCAGGTCGTCCTCGAGGTCGAGGCGCTTCGGGGAACCACCCGCACCGGCAGCGTCCAGGCGCGGGCGCTCGTCGCCGACCGCGTCGCGGCCGAGGCGCGGATCCGCTTCATGCTGGTGGATCCGGATCAGCGTTGATCCGCTCCGGCGCTTGCCCACCCCGCCCGGTGCGGGCATGATGTCGTCGATGGCCAAGTCCCGCACCGACGGCGTGCATCAGACCATGGAGAAGGCGGAAGCCGCGCTCTCGCGTGGGGCGTGGTTCGAGGCGGAGCGGCTTGCCGCCAAAGCCCTCGCCGCCGCCCGCGTCGAGGACGACTTCGATGCGATGGCACGCATTCTGCTTCCGTTGCAGGAGACCCGACGGCAGCGTCTTGCCGCCGCATTCGATCATCGCAAGGTCCGCATCGCGGCCGCGGCGGTCACCGAGCAGGACGAGGTCCCGCCGGGAATCCACGTCGTGGCACCGCCGCTCGTGGGCGCCGACGCGCGTCGCCTTCGGCTGCTCGCCCTCGAGCAGGAGATCCCGGTGGCGGTCATCTGCCGCGAGCCGATCACCCGCCTCGACGAGTGCCCGATCGTCGCGATCGGGCCGGTGACCATCCGGACCCGCATCGCTCCGCCGCGGCGGCCCGAGGCACCGACGGCCAAGTGGGTCGCAGGAGCCCTCGAACAACTCGGCGATCGGGCGATCGACGATCTCGACCCCGAGCAGGACCTGCTCAAGCGGATCGATCATCTGCTCGCCTGCCTCGAGACCCACCCCGACCACGAGAAGTTGCACCAGACGCTGATGGCCTCCTGCCGCGATGCCGCGAGCCGAGGACTCAAGTCACCGGTGGTCGCGACGCCCGCGGGATACCGCGAACCCTGATCCCGACGCGGGTGCTCCGGATTCCGAGGACTCGGGCGATTGGAGAACGTCGGTCCCCGAGATCGCACGCCCTCATCGCCAGTCCAGTTGCTCGGAGAGGGTGTTCAGGTTGTCGCAACCGGACTCGATCACCACGACGAGATCCTCGATCCGCAGACCTCCGACGGCCCGACCGTAGAGGCCGGGTTCGACGGTCAAGGCGTCGCCCACGACCAGTTCGGGCCCCTTGAAGTCCAGGAGCGGCGGCTCGTGCACATCGAGCCCGAGCCCGTGCCCGGTGCCGTGGACCATGCCGATCCAGCCCTCCGCCTCCGGTTCGCCCGCGGCGGGCATCGCCCCCGCGGCGAAGCCGTGACGATGGATCTCCGCAAGGGTCGCCCGGTGGACGTCCTCGCCGGTCGCCCCCGGCCGACACGCGGCGATGCCGGCCCGCTTGGCGTCGACGATCGCCGCGTGCATCCGCGCAACGAGGTCGGGCACCTCGCCGTGCACGACCACCCGCGTGCAGTCGCCGTGGTAGAGCGACTCCTTGGATCGCGGGAAGACGTCGACGATCACCGGCTCGGAGGTCCGCAACGGGCCGTGGCCGCGATCGTGGCAGTCCGCGCCGACCGGTCCACCCGCGACGATGCTCGGCGAGGCGTCGAAGCCGCGTTCGAGCAGGGCCAGATCGATCATGGTCCTCACCCGTTCGGAGGTGAGCGGGGCGTCGTCGACCACAAGCACGCCGTCGGATCCCGCATCCGCGCGGGCGATCGTGCGGCACGCGAGCTCCACGACCTCCTCGGTCGCCCGCTGGGCGCGGCGCAGGGCGGCGATCTCCGCGGCGTCCTTGGCCCTTCGCTCGGCAACTCCGGCGAGGCCGTCGTAGTCGACGGAGATCCCGGCTCGACGCAGATTCTCGACGAAGACGAGCGGAAGGGTCCGATCGCCCCGGACCGCCGCCACGCCCTCGCGACGCAGGCACTCCGCGAGCGCTTCGGCGGTCGCGGTCTCCCGGTCGCCGGAAAGCCCGCCCGGCGGAGCGAACTCCGCGGGGGCGTGGAACGCGTCGGCGCGGGCCTCGCGACGGGCCCGCTCGAGCTCGATGTCCCGCACGATCAGCAGCCGTCGGGGCCTCGCGCCGTCCGCCTCCGGCCACTCGATCAGCGCCGCCGGATCGCCGACGGGGAAGCGGATGCGATGGTGCAGCGCGAGGTTCTTCGCCGGCACTCCGGCGATCACGAGGGGCGTGGTTCGGTCGGGTTCGCTCATCGCCTCATGCTACGGAACGGGATCGCCGGGCCGCGTTGAGGCGACGTGCCGGGGACCGCATAATCGCGACGCGAACCCGCCTTCGGGTGTCCGAACCTTCCCGTGGCGGATGCCGTAGCCTCCCCTCGCAACCGACGTCGCGTCGGGCGGTCCAAGATGCCGCCGTCGACGACGTTGCCGGCCTTCCTCCTCGTCCGATCGCATGCAGACCCCCATGACCACCACGCCACCGCCGAGCCAGTCCCGGATCGCCGAACTCGAACGGGAGGTCGAGGCCTGCAGCCGCCCCTTCCGCCGCCTCCAGGAACAGATGCACCGGGTGATCGTGGGTCAGGAGGAGCTGCTCGACGGTCTCGTGATCGGCCTGCTCGCCAACGGCCACATCCTCATCGAGGGTGTTCCGGGTCTCGCCAAGACCACGGCGGTGGCCTGCCTCGCCGACGGCATCCACACCGACTTCCAGCGGATCCAGTTCACGCCGGACCTGCTGCCGGCGGATCTCGTGGGGACGCTGGTCTATCGCCCCGGCGAAGGCGACTTCACCGTCAAGAAGGGCCCGATCTTCTCCAACATCGTGCTCGCCGACGAGATCAACCGGGCTCCCGCGAAGGTCCAGAGCGCCCTGCTCGAGGCGATGCAGGAGCGGCAGGTGACCATCGGCAGCGACACCTTCGCCCTGCCCGATCCCTTCCTCGTCCTCGCCACGCAGAACCCCGTCGAGCAGGAGGGGACCTATCCGCTGCCCGAGGCGCAGGTCGACCGGTTCATGCTGAAGCTGGTGGTGCGGTATCCCGACGCCGCCGAGGAGCGCACCATCCTCGACCGCATGGCCCGCACCGGACGCGGCGAGCGGGTCGAACCGGTCATGGAGCCCGCGGCGATCGCGGACGCCCGCGACCTCGTCGACCGGATCTTCATCGACGACCGCATCAAGGACTACATCGTCGCGCTGGTGGTGGCCACGCGGGACCCCCGGACCGCCGGCGTGCCGCTCGAGGACCTGCTCGAGTACGGGGCCAGTCCCCGCGCGACCATCGCCCTCGCCGTCGCCGCCAAGGCCAAGGCGTTCCTCGAGGGACGCGGCTACGTGGTGCCGCAGGACGTCAAGGACGTCGCCCCGGACGTCCTGCGGCATCGCCTGATCCTCTCCTACGAGGCCGAGGCGGAGGAGAAGACCGCCGACGACCTCGTGCGCACCCTGCTCGACCACGTCGCGGTCCCCTAGCCCCCCGAACCCGCTTCCCGGCGTCCGCCCCCGTCCACGGAACTCCGCGCTCGGCCCCAATGCTCTCCTCCGATCTGATCCGCCGCATCCGCCGCATCCAGATCCGCACCGATCGCCTCGTCACCGACGTGCTCGCCGGGCAGTACCACTCCGCCTTCAAGGGCCGGGGCATGGAGTTCGAGGAGGTTCGCCCCTACCTCGTCGGCGACGACGTCCGCACCATCGACTGGAACGTCTCCGCCCGTCTCGGCGAACCGCACGTGAAGCTCTTCCGCGAGGAGCGCGAACTCACCGTGATCCTCGCGGTGGACCTCTCCGCCTCGCTCGCCTTCGGGAGCCGCGCGGAGCTGAAGCGGGAACTCGTCGCCGAGATCGCCGGCACCCTCGCCTTCTCGGCGATCCGCAACAACGACAAGGTCGCGCTGCTCGCCTTCACCGACCGGATCGAGCTGTTCGTGCCGCCCCGCAAGGGGCCGCGGCACGTCCTGCGGATCGTCCGCGAGCTGATGGCCCTC
>Ga0180430_10005521_pt1 | contig 10497 bp, 8 predicted proteins | sample SS_ome_9_FD_132999 | JGI IMG/M metagenome (GOLD analysis project Ga0180430, IMG submission 132999) | Hypersaline lake sediment archaeal communities from the Salton Sea, California, USA - SS_1_S_2 metaG | ecosystem: Environmental > Aquatic > Non-marine Saline and Alkaline > Hypersaline > Sediment... | reverse complement strand
GACAAAACTCAGAATAAGATCCTGGGTTTTGGGACTCAGGTCGCGAAGCTGGAACACTCCGCGAAGGATTTCCATGAACTCATCCATAAGGCGATTTACTTCCCCGAGGGCCTTCTTTTGAATGGAACCCTGGAGTAAGTCACCTGCCATATAAAGGTGCATATTACGAAGTTCATCGGCCAGTTCCTGGTAAGCTGCCTGCTGATCACGTGCCAGCTGGGCTGCATGAATGAGGCGGTCAGTGACTCCCGCAGAAGCGCTGATCACTGCCACACAGGTCTCCTCCTGGCTCTCCAGGATATCTTTTACAATGCGGATGTTTCCGGCACTGCCTACCGAGCTACCACCAAATTTCAGAACTTTCATAGGCTTGAGTTCATGGGATTCGACTATGCGCTGCGGGTTTCCATGCCCCGGTCAACTTTCTTAATCAGGCCCTGCAAAACCTTGCCCGGTCCGACTTCTGTAAAGGAGGTGGCCCCATCGGCAATCATCTGCTGAATAGTCTGGGTCCACCGCACCGGCGAGGTAAGCTGGGAAACCAGGTTGGACTTGATGGTTTCCGGATCACTGGAGGGGAGGGCATTAACATTCTGGTAAACCGGACAAATCGGATTGGAAAAGGGCGCAGTCTGGATGGCTTCTTCGAGCTCTACCCGGGCAGGCTCCATAAGGGGTGAGTGGAAAGCTCCTCCCACAGGAAGCTTCAGGGCCCGTTTGGCACCAAGGGCCGAGAGCTTTTCCACTGCAGCATCAATACCCTTAAGAGATCCGGAAATAACAATCTGCCCCGGACTATTATAATTGGCAGCAACCACAATCTCATCGATTCCCCTGCATACTTCTTCAACCTGACTGTCTTCCATGCCGATGATGGCTGCCATGGTGGACGATTGTATCTCACAGGCTTTTTGCATGGCCATGGCTCGTTTGAATACCAAACTTAATCCATCCTCGAAGGAGAGGGCTCTGTTGGCTACCAGTGCCGAAAACTCTCCAAGGGAATGACCGGCTACCATATGAGGATTGAAATCATCCAGGGTAGAGGCCAGTATTACAGAGTGGAGAAAGATAGCAGGTTGAGTAACCCGGGTCTGTTTCAGGTCCTCATCTTTGCCTTCAAACATCAGGTCGGTGATCCTGAATCCCAGTATATCGTTAGCCTGCTCAAAAAGCTCTTTCGCATAGGCATTCTGATCATAAAGATCCTTGCCCATTCCAACAAATTGTGCTCCCTGTCCGGGAAATACGTAAGCATTCATATATTCGCTTTATATATTAGTGTAGTTTTTCTCCGATCAGACCCAGGAATTCTTTCCTGGTTTTTTCGGAGTTCATAAAGGCTCCTGTAAAAGCCGAAGTGGTGGTAACGGAGTGTTGTTTCTGGACCCCGCGCATGACCATGCAGAGATGCATGGCCTCAATGACCACGGCCACACCCATAGGCTCCAGAGTCTCCTGGATACAATCTCTTATCTGGACAGTAAGGCGCTCCTGTACCTGCAGCCTCCTGGCATAGGCATCAACCACCCTGGCAATTTTACTCAGCCCGGTGATTCGCCCATTTGGGATATAGGCCACATGCGCTTTCCCGATAAAGGGAAGCATATGATGCTCACACATTGAAAAGAGCTCGATGTCCTTTACAATCACCATTTCGGAGTATTCCTCGTGGAAAATGGTAGATTTCATGATCTCTGCCGGATCGGTCCCGTAACCCTGAGTAAGGAACTGCATGGCTTTAGACACCCTTGCGGGGGTATCCTGGAGGCCTTCACGCTGAGGATCCTCTCCCAGCAGACGCAGTATTTCTTTATAATGTTTGGCAATGTCAGAGGTAGTTTCCTCGTCCCACCGTTCAATTCGGTCGTAACCTCCATTCTGGTTTTCTCCCAACCCGCTGTTGATAAGTTTCATATGACAAAGAAACAAATTCTCAGGGAGAATCTGCACCATGTAGTGTGAATAAAAAAATGTTAAATCGAGCTGAAATCGGAGTTATCAACAGGTAGCCAAGCCCATTGATATTTATATTACGCAACATGATAATAGTAACTGGAGCAGCTGGTTTTATAGGGAGTAACCTTATAAGTGGTCTCAATAGGTCAGGTTATAAAGATCTCGTCCTGGTAGATGATTTTTCACGTGCTGAGAGAGAACGGAATTATAAAGGAAAGGATTATACAAAAATCCTGGACCGTGGAGAATTTCTTAAATGGATAGGGGAGTATCATCAACAAATTCAGATGATAGTTCACCTGGGTGCACGTACCGATACAACAGAGTTTAACTGGGAGGTGTTTCTGGAGCTGAATCTGGACTATTCCAAAGAGGTGTTCAGACTATGTGTTGAATTTGGATTGCCCCTGATCTATGCAAGCTCTGCTGCAACCTATGGGCTGGGAGAGCATGGTTACCTGGATTCCCATGAGGTGGTTCCGGAATTGCAGCCCCTCAATCCCTACGGGAAAAGTAAAAATGATTTTGATCACTGGGTGCTGGAGCAGGAGAAGAAGCCCTTCTTCTGGGCCGGTCTGAAGTTTTTCAATGTATACGGTCCCAACGAATACCACAAGGGACGTATGGCATCGGTAGTCTACCACGCATATAAGCAGATTCGGGAGACCGGGGGAATGCAATTGTTCCGTTCGCATCGTAGGGATGTGGGTGACGGGCAGCAGGCACGTGATTTCATTTATGTGAAGGATGTGGTGGAGGTGATAAGGTTCATGATGGAGAAGCGGCCGGAAAGCGGATTGTATAACCTGGGGAGCGGGGAAGCGCGGACTTTTTCCGACCTGGTTAGCTCTACATTCCGGGCCATGGGCAAAGAACCGCTCATAACTTACATCGATACTCCCGCAGATATCAGGGATAAATACCAGTACTTCACCCAGGCTGATATGAGCAAGCTAAGAGCGGTGGGCTACAAGAGATCCTTTACCTCCCTGGAGGAGGGAATAAACAGCTATGTATGTGATTATTTGATTCCTGATTTAATTAACTGAATGTAAACCAGTAGTTGAATATGAAGAGAAATTTTACCATAAGCCTTTTTACGGCTGGCTGTTTGTTTTTTGCAGGCCAGGTCTTTTCGCAAAGCTTTATTGCAGATCATAAAAGTGCCACGGAGGAAATGCTTCGGAGCATCCCTGATGAATATATCGATCTGGCCCGTGAGGAGCTGGTCATCGCCTATCAGCATACTTCGCATGGAACACATGTTACCCGGGGAATGTACGGCTTGCCGGATTATAAGCCCGGAGATAATACCTTATTTGCCATTTCCATGAATAGCAGGGAGGACGGGAAACTTTATTTGCAGGATAATTTAATGGAGCTCTATCCTCCCGGGACCAAGGACTTAAGTGTTGGTGAGACCACCTTTGTTGAGACCACAAGAAACTTCCTGGATGCAGAGGAGAATGCAGATGTGAATGTCCTTATGTGGGCCTGGTGTGATATTTCCAATCATGATATTTCCGGCAATTATTTACCCGGCATGGAAACGCTTATTAGTGAATACAGTGAAGGGGGCTCAAAGATTGGCACCGACAGCGCGCAGCGTGAGCTTCCAGTGAGCTTTGTCTTTATGACTGGTCATGCTACCAGCTATCGCAATGTGGGTGAGGGGAGGCCGATGAACCAGGCACAGTTGATTATTGACTATTGTAATGCCAATGGCTACCTGTGTCTGGACTATTATTCCATTGACACCCATGATATGGATGATAATTACTGGGAGGATACGGGCGATGACGGCAACTCTGCTGACTATGGCGGCAATTTCTATCAGGATTTTCAGGATGCCCATGAAGTTGGAGATGGCTATTATGAAAACCGGGTGTCTCCGGGAGGAGATGTGGCTGTTGGAGCACATAACACCCAGCATATTACATCCAACCGCAAGGCCTTTGCCATGTGGTGGATCCTGGCCAGGATTGCTGGATGGGACGGAAGCAGTCAGGTATCAGAAATTGACCTGACTACTGAAGGAGACAGCTCTCAGGTGATGACAGGCAGCGACTTGCAGTTCCATGCTACTGTTGTGCCTGAGTTTGCCAGTAACCCGGCAGTTGCCTGGAATGTTATCAGCGGTGGAGGATCAGCGACAATCAACTCGGAAGGCCTGCTTAAAGGAGGACTCCCCGGCATGGTAGAGGTGATGGCACTTGCCGTAGATGGCTCAGGTGTTGGCGATACAACGGTTCTGACTATCTCTCCACCCCTGGTGGCAGTGAATGATATCAGCATCGGTCCCGGCGGGGAAGTGGATTCGCTTGAAGAGGGGAGCACCCTTCAGCTTACAGCTTCAGTTTTGCCTGCCGATGCCAGCAACCAGGTCTTGGACTGGAGGGTGCTTAATGGAAGCGGATCGGCCTCTATTTCCTCCGGGGGATTGCTGACTGGACTGACAGCCGGGAATGTGGATGTGGTGGCCAGCGCACTTGATGGATCGGGAGTAGGGGATACCACAGCCCTTACCATTACTTCGCCGCAGATTTTTGTAACAAATATTAGCCTGGGCAGTATCGGGGATGTTGATACCATTTTTGAGGGGAGCACCCTTCAGTTTACAGCGACGGTCCTGCCTGCCGAGGCCAGCAACCAGGCCTTGGGCTGGAGTGTGGTCAATGGATCCGGATCGGCCTCCATTTCCTCCGGGGGATTACTGACAGGCCTGACGGCCGGGAATGTGGATGTGGTAGTCACGGCGGCTGACGGGTCTGGCATAAGCGACTCATTTTCACTTGATATAGTTCAATCCATTATTCTGGTTACAGATATTTCTATTATATCGGACGAAGGCAGAAGTACTGTTGAGGAGGGGAATACTCTTCAGTTTACGGCTTCAGTCCTGCCCGCCGATGCCAGTAAGCAGGCCGTATACTGGAGCGTGATTGATGGTAGCGGGTCAGCTTCCATCGATGCAGATGGCTTGCTGACGGCTCTGTCGGCCGGAACAGTTGCCGTGGTGGCCCTGGCCAGCGATGAATCGGGCACAGGAGATGCCTTTGCCCTGACAGTAAGCGGACCCAGTGGTCTGGATGACGGGAGTATAAGCAGTATGATCTCAGTCTATCCGAATCCCTCCAGGGGTCTGTTCTACCTGGATGTGGGTGGTCAGAGCATTGAAAAGATTGAGCTGATTTCGGCAGAAGGATCGGTGGTCCTGGAGTTGCTTCCCAGGCCCGGTGAAGATCTCATTGAAGTGGACCTGTCGGACCGGCAGCCGGGTACTTTCTTTATTCGTGCTTACAGCAAGGAAAATTTTTCAGTAAATCGTATATTAATAATCAGGTAGAGATGAATATTTCCAGGGACCAGGCCTTGCTCCGGCTCAAGGAGCATGTCAGTAATGAGAAAACCATTGTCCATTGCCTCGCTTCAGAAGCAGTTATGCGGGCACTTGCCCTGCGACTTGGTGAGAATGCTGATCGCTGGGGCCTTGCCGGCCTGCTGCATGATGTGGATGTGGAAGTGACAAATGCTGATCCCAAAGTACATGCCTTAAAAGCGGCTGAACTGCTGGAGGATTTTGAGCTGGACCAGGAGATGCTGGACGCCATCAGGATGCACAATGATGAGGCTACTGGTCTGGCCCGCTCCACTCCCTTTCAGCATGCCCTGGCTGCCGGGGAGACCATTACCGGGCTGATCTATGCCACCACCCTGGTCTATCCGGACAGGAAAATAGAAAGCGTTAAATATAAATCCATACGCAAGCGGATGAAGGAAAAGGCCTTTGCTGCCAGTGTGAACCGTGATCATATCCTGGAGTGTGAAAAGATCGGGATCCCGCTGGATGAGTTTATCCAGATCTCGGTGGATGCCATGCGGGAGATCTCGGAGGAGATTGGATTATAGTCCCTGTTTCCTGGCCTGCGTTTCAAGCCCGGGAATTAAAAAGGACTACTGATTGCTGTGCACAATCTGGTGTCCCAGGAGGCGGTCATAACGGGTGCCGGGCGGCCTGTGGTAAAACAGGATCAGGTACTCATTCCCGGTCTCGGAATGACTTCCCTCAATTTCCGCAATATCAAAGAGCTCATTACGGGTGGGAAGGAAGAGGTAGCGGTAATTGTAGACTCCCTGTTTAAGCAGCAGGCTGAGCATATAGGCCTGTTCCTCATCATTATATTCCATCCGGCTCAGTTCGTCGAATTGCCAGTTGCTCAACTCCCCTGTCAGATAGATATCCCCATCCAGGGGCAGGGGCATATCCAGACGGAAATGCACAAAGACATAATCGGCATCAACCCCCGGATCCTGGCTTCCCTCTGCTTCTATGGCGTACCTGCCATTGATATCTTCCTGGGAAAAGTAGGTATTCGGCGAGCGGGCCTTGTCTGGTTTTAGAAGGAAGTGAAAGTAGGGATGCACGAAGTCGATCTCCTGCACGTAATAGGTAGGAGTCCTTGTATTCTTGGTGTCAAAAAACCTGAATTCGTTCCCGCCGGGAAAAATATTCTCCTCCTGAAAATCGTAGATCAGCTTTCCCTGGCTGACCATGTAGGGCTGCAGGGCATCGATCTTCATGTCCCAGAGTCCATTCTGTAAAATCACCGCCCTGGTATCGCTGAAAGGATTGTCAATGGTCACTCCATTATGTTTGACAGTAAAATCAACTTCCTGGCAGCATCCCTTGTACTGGTTCAGGTCCGGGATATGTGCGGAGGCTTCAATATTGACCAGCGCCTCGGTAACCATGAAGCGCCTGGTAAATACTACATCATCGGGATTTCCGTCCCGGTAGACCAGCAGAAGGTAGTTGCCCGATAATAGGAAGCGCACATCCTCGTTGGGGATCTGCAGTTGATAATGCAGATAAGTGGTGTAGGTATTAAAGGATGGTGTGCTTTTCCTGATCTCATTTTCGGGATAACCCTCAAGGTACTCCTGCTCGCTTAAATCGGAAGGGGTCCAGTCGGCATTACAGAGTATCATCCGGTACATAAAGGAAGGCTGATCCTCGGAGAGATCATCAAATTCAAGCACCAGGGGCACATCACCTGTAAGCCTTACCACCGGGTAGCTCATAGGCCATCCTTCACGATACAATTGCACTGTTTTCACGCTGTGATCCAGCACAAGGGCACGCACTTCGCCATGATCGTCAGCGTATGGTTCCTGACAAAGCACAGGACTAAAACTGACCTGCATCAATATTATATATGTTATGAGAACGGAGGCTATTTTCATAATATCGCAATCTGGATTTACTGTCCGGGACATGCATGCAAAAAGCATGCCCTTGAATATTTCTGAACCCGCTTTGTGGGTAGGTAAATTTAGTTATTTTTATAGATCATTTTATAAGATTATTATTCTGTTACAAAATAATCCATGGCTGAGGTAATCAAGATTAAAAAGGGACTGGACATCAAAATGATTGGACAGGCCGAGCTTATCTATGTGAAGGCCCCGAGGGCCAAGACATATGCAATCAAACCGGGCGACTGGCACGGACTAACTCCCAAGATTATTCCAAAACTCTGCGATCAGGTAAAGGTGGGGACCCCCATTTTTTATGATAAGTATCACCCGGAAGTAAAGTTTTGCTCCCCGGTAAGTGGAATACTTTCTGTTATTAACCGTGGAGAACGCAGGAGAATCGTTGAGGTGGTTGTTGAGGATGATGGCAAGGATACTGCTGAATCCTTTCTCCAGGGAGACCCTGCAGAACTGAGCAGGGAGCAGATCGTGGAGAACCTGCTGAACAGCGGACTCTGGCCGGCTATCCGGCAGCGCCCCTATACCACCATTGCAAAGACAGATGGTAAGCCCAAATCAATTTTTATCTCGGCTTTTGATACGGCTCCTCTTGCCCCCGACTACGATTTCCTTCTGAAGGATTCAGAAGCGGATTTCCAGCTGGGTGTGAATGCTTTGAAAAAACTGACCGAGGGGAAGGTACACCTGAACCTGGATGGCAGGTATCCTTCGGTGCGTACCCTGGCTAATATCAAGGGAGTGGAGATGAACCGATTTAAGGGTCCGCATCCGGCCGGTAATGTGGGAATCCAGATTTACAAGCTGGATCCTATTAACAAGGGAGATGTGGTCTGGGTAGTACAGCCACAGGATGTGGTGGCCATTGGCCGTCTTTTTAAAACCGGGAAGTATGATCCATCGATGGTGGTGGCCCTTACAGGCGCCCGGGTAAATAAGCCCCAGTATTACAAGACTATTCGTGGCGCAGCTGTTTCCACCCTGCTGGACAATCAGCTAAAAGAGGGCGAAAACAGGGTTATCAGCGGCAGCGTACTGAACGGCAAGACCGTAGATGCCGAAACCGGTTATGTGGGTTTCTTTGATTCACAACTTTCGGTGATCCCTGAAGGAAACTATTATGAGTTGTTCGGGTGGATGATGCCCGGGTTTAAGAAACTCTCTGTTTCAAGGTCCTTTGCATCTACCTGGCTCAGTCCCAACAGGAAATACGATCTGGATACCAACTTCCATGGTGGAGAGCGGGCCTTTGTGATGACAGGTGAATATGAGAAGGTATTGCCCATGGATATTTATCCCATGCAGCTGCTCAAAGCCATCATGATAAATGACATAGATAAGATGGAACAGCTGGGGATCTATGAACTTGACGAGGAGGACCTGGCCCTGTGCGAATTTGTCTGCACCTCTAAGACACCGGTTACCAAGATCCTCAGGGAGGGACTTAAATCCCTGAGAAAAGAGATGGAAGATTAAACATACATAGTATATACATATGAGTTTACGACGATTTGTAGATAAGATTAAACCCCCGTTTGAAAAAGGGGGGAAGCTTCATATTTTCCTGGCGGGATTTGAAGCCATCGAGACCTTTTTCTTTGTGCCCAATCAGGTCACCAGGGGAAGAGTTCATATCAAGGACGCCAACGATATGAAACGGTCTCTGATTATTGTTCTGATCGCCATGGTACCCGCCCTGCTGTTTGGAATGTATAATGCAGGTCTCTTTCATTTCCAGGCCATAGGCGAGGAAGCTACATTCTGGCAGATGTTTGGATTCGGATTCCTGAAGACCCTGCCGATTATCCTGGTGAGCTATGTGGTGGGACTGGGAATTGAAATTGCTTTTGCACAGATGCGCCACGAAGAGGTGGCCGAAGGCTATTTCGTTTCCGGAATGCTGATCCCGCTTGTGATGCCTGTGGATGTGCCCCTGTGGATGGTAGCAGTGGCCACTGTCTTTGCTGTGGTGATCGGGAAAGAAGTTTTCGGAGGTACCGGAATGAATATTCTGAATCCTGCCCTGGTTGCCAGGGCCTTCCTGTTTTTTGCCTACCCGAGTCATATGTCGGGCGATAAGGTCTGGATCGCGGGACTTAGCGATGGAACGGGCATTGTGGACGGCTATTCAGGATCAACCATCCTGGGTCAGGCAGCACAGAACAGCTCTTCTTTTGTAAACGGACTCGGCGAAAGTTATACTACCATGGATATGTTCCTTGGTTTCATCCCCGGTTCTATCGGGGAGACTTCCACGCTTGCTATTCTGATAGGGGCTGCGATCCTGATCCTTACAGGAGTGGGCAGCTGGAAAGTAATCTTCTCGGTATTTGCCGGAGGCGCTATCATGGGAATCATCCTGAATCTTTTTGCAGTAAATGAGTTTATGGCACTTCCGTTCTGGGAGCACCTGCTGCTGGGAGGCTTTGCCTTTGGAGCTGTCTATATGGCCACTGACCCTGTAACGGCTGCACAAACCGAAAAGGGCAAATGGATCTATGGCTTTTTAATTGGCTTCCTTGCCATCCTGATCAGGGTGCTCAACCCTGCATACCCGGAAGGGGTGATGATGGCTATTCTGCTGATGAATGTCTTTGCTCCTTTGATCGATCATTATATCATTGAAGCCAATATCAAGAAGAGATTGAAAAGAGCTAAAGTATTACCAAACTAAGAGACAAAACGACATGAGAAGTTTTAGCAATACATACATTTTTGTCTTTTCGCTGATCATGGTAACGGTTGTGGCAGTCCTGCTTTCATTCGTTGCCACACAGTTGAAGCCACTACAGGAAATGAATGTCCAGATCGAAAAGAAACAGGACGTTCTCCGCTCGGTGGGCAAGGCTGAAGATGCAGCTGAGGCAGACGACAAAAACACCTACATCAACGAGGAGTTTGCCCAGTATATTACGGAGTCCTATGTGGTGGATTTTGAAGGAAACAGGGTAGAAACCGATGCTTTTGAGGTGATGCTGGATCTCACTGCCGAGATCCGCAAGCCGCGTGAGGAGCGTAACTATCCTGTATTTATTTATTCCGAAAACGGTGGTTCTAAAAAATATGTGATACCCGTCAGGGGAAAGGGACTCTGGGGACCCATCTGGGGATATGTGGCCCTGGAAGAGGATCTTAATACCATTTCCGGTGCCGTATTTGACCACAAGGGAGAGACTCCCGGACTGGGTGCGGAGATCAATACCAGCTGGTTCCAGGAACCCTTTACCGGAAGGACCATATTCAACGAGGCTGGCGAATTTGTAG
>Ga0180430_10005519_pt1 | contig 10499 bp, 10 predicted proteins | sample SS_ome_9_FD_132999 | JGI IMG/M metagenome (GOLD analysis project Ga0180430, IMG submission 132999) | Hypersaline lake sediment archaeal communities from the Salton Sea, California, USA - SS_1_S_2 metaG | ecosystem: Environmental > Aquatic > Non-marine Saline and Alkaline > Hypersaline >... | reverse complement strand
GACATCTGCCACGAGCCGGCCGCGCCCTGGCTGATGGCCGCGTGGACTCGCTCCACGTCCAGTCCGGCGGCGGCCGCCAGAGTGAGGGCCTCGGCCATGGCCAGGTTGGCCAGCGAGCCGGCCACCTGATTGCAGAGCTTCGTGGTCTGGCCGGCGCCGTTCCCGCCGATGTAGTTGACACTCTTGCCCATGGCCTGCAGGACCGGCAGGCAAGCCTCGAACACGGCCTCGTCCCCGCCCACCATGATGGACAGGGTGCCCTCGCGGGCGCCCACGTCGCCGCCACTCACCGGAGCGTCGAGCATGTCGACATTCCGCTCCCGCAGGGAGGCGGCCATCTCCCGCGTGGCCCGCGGCGAGATCGTGCTCATGTCGATAATGGCGGCCCCGGCGCGGGCCCCGGCCGCGATGCCGTCGGGGCCGAGGATGACGGCCTCCACGTCGGGGGTGTCCGTGACCATGGTGATGACGATGTCACTGCCCTCGGCCGCCTGCCGCGGCGTGCCCACGCGTTGGGCGCCCGCCTCGACCACCTCCTGCACCCGCGGCCGGTCGGTGCGGTTATACACCTTCAGCGAGTACCCGGCCTTCAGCAGGTTGAGGGCCATGGGTGCGCCCATGATCCCCAGACCGGCAAAGCCGATCGCCGTCTTCCCCGGTGTTGCAGGCATGCGAGCTCTCCCCGGCGCTGCCGTCAGAAGCTGAAGAAGAGGTGCCGGTTGTCCTGGATCTCGGCGCTCTCGTACAGCTGCGAGAACCAGGTCTGCAGCGCCTCGTTACGCTTGCGCGTGGCGATCTGCTCCTCCAGCGACGCCCGCTCCGTGTCGAAGCGCTCCTCGTCGACCGGCTGGCGCTCGAGCACGTGGATCAGGTAGGCGCCGCCCGGCTGCGTCACGATCGAGCTCACCTGGCCCGCCGGTGTGTCGAAGGCCGCCGCCACAAAGGCGTTGCGCCGCCCCACCTGGGGCACCACGTCGGCGCGCGAGAAGGCCTCGGTTGCGCGCACCTCCAGGTCGAGGGCCGCGGCCGCGGTGGCCATATCCTGCCCCCCCGCTATCTGGGCCCGGGCCGCCTCCAACTGCTGCCCCGCCGCCTCGGATTTCTTGTCGTTGAGCACCAGGCGCTCGACGCGCTGGCGCACCTCGTCCAGGGGCGCCACACCGGCCTCGCGGCGCTCGGCCAGCTCGGCCACCCAGTAGAAGCCGCGCACGCCGCCGACGCGCGTGAGCGTGCCGGCCGGGCTGTCGAGCAGCATGTTGACCACCCACATGGTGCCCTGGCCCAGACCGGGGATGACGGCGCCCTGCTGCAGCCAGCCCGAGTCGCGCAACTCCACCCCCTCGAGCTGGGACGCGGCCTCAAGGCCGCGCGCCTCGGCCACGGCGCGGAACGCCTCGACCCGCGTGGCCAGCGAGTCCTCGGTCTCCGGCGACGCCTGGTACGTGAGCAGTATGTGCCGGGCGTGGATCTTCTCCTCGCCGCCCTCTTCGAGCTTCTCCTCCACCTTGATCAGGTGCCAGCCGAACCGCGTCTGCACCGGCTGCGAGATCTCGCCCGCGGCCAGGGCAAAGGCCGCCTCCTCAAAGGCCGGGACCATGCGCCCGCGGCCAAAGGTGCCCAGGTCGCCGCCGTTGACGGCGCTGCCCCGGTCCTCGGACAGCTCGGTGGCCAGCTCGGCGAAGTCGCGGCCCGCCATGGCCTCCTGGCGGATGCGGCCGATTTCGGCGCCCACCTCGGCGGAGTCGGCCGCGCTGGGGACGCGCGGGAAGGCGGCGAAGGCGACGCGGATCTGCTCCGGGTGCTCGAACTGACCCTTCATCTCGTCGTACCGCGCCTGGAGTTCGGCCTCGGTGAAGCTCACCTCATCGTCGCTCACCGCCGAGGACGGCGCGTACAGATACTCGACCTTCACCTTCTCGGCCCGCTCCTCGTACGCCTGGCGCACCTCGGACGGCGACACCCGCACCGACTCGAGGATGAGGCGCTGCAGGCGGTGGTTGAGCAGCTGCGACTCCTGCATACTCTCGACCCACATGACGAACTTCTTGCTGCGGGCGTCGTCATACGTGCGGGTGTCGTTGAGGAACTGCAGGTAGAGCTGCGGGTCGAACTCGCCGTCCTCGTTCTGGAAGGCGGGCGACTGCTGCACCGCCTCCGGCGGCTGCATGCGCGTGTACAGAGCCACCTCTTCGTCGGAGACCTCGATCCCCAGGCGCTCGATCTCCTGGCGCAGCAGGACCTCGCTCACCATCTGGTCCCACAGCTCGCGAATCAGGGTGCCGTCGTCGCGCTGCTCGTCCCGGTCGCGCTGCTGGGCGGCATTGCGCAGGGCGTCCCTGAAGTGGCGCAGGGAGATGGCCTGGCCATTGATGACGCCGACCGCGTCGGTGCTGCGGGCGCCGCCGCGCGTGCCGGACAGGTCGGCGCCCCACTCGACCACGATCAGGCCGACAAAGGCGATGATCACAATCCACATTACGATCGCCGTGTTACGGCGGAGTTCGGTCATCATGATGGTTCTGCTCTCCTGGTGGCAGGGCGATCCGGGCTCAGCTGTTCACCCGAGGGGTGTCGCCGCTGTTTCCGCTGTCGATCGGTGTCAGGCCGCCCTCCGTCTCTGTCAGAGGCGTCTGGCGCCGGAGGCACGCCACCTGCCGATCACCCACGTCGATCAACTCCGGAACTGTCCTGGTGCACTCGTCCAGCCTCTCCGGGCACCGGGGGTGAAAGGGGCACCCCGGTGGCACCGCGGCCGGACTCGGTATGTCTCCCTGCAGCACCTCGCGGCCCCGGCGGGCCCCCGGCACAGGTACCGGTGCGGCCGCCAGCAGGGCCCGGGTGTACGGATGGGACGGCGCCCCGTAGAGCGCCTCGCGCGCAGCCAGCTCGACGATGCGGCCCAGATACATGACCGCCACGCGATTGGCCACGTGCCGCACCACGCCCAGGTCGTGCGACACAAAGAGATAGGTTAGCCCCAGCTCCTCTTGGAGCTCCTGGAGCAGGTTGACGATCTGGGCCTGCACCGACACGTCCAGGGCGGAGACCGGCTCGTCGGCGACGAGGAACTCCGGCTCCACGGCCAGGGCGCGCGCAATGCCCACGCGCTGCCGCTGCCCGCCACTGAACTCGTTCGGGTAGCGCCGCGCCGCGCTGGCTGGCAGACCGACCCGGTCGAGCAGACGGGCCACGCGCCGGTCAACCTCGGCGCCGCGGGCCAGCCGGTGGATCCGCAGCCCCTCGGCGATGATGTCCCCCGCCCGCCGGCGGGGATTGAGGGAGCTGTACGGATCCTGAAACACGATCTGCATGCGGCGGCGCACCGCCCGCATCTCCGCCCGCCCTAACTGCGCCAGATCAAACCCGTTAAGATACACTTCGCCGGCGCTGGCGTCGAGCAGACCCAGGATCAGGCGCCCCAGCGTGGTCTTGCCCGAGCCGCTCTCCCCCACCAGGCCCAGGGTCTCGCCTCGATCGATGGTCAGCGACACGCCGTCCACGGCGCGCACCGCGCCGCGCGCACCGCCCCACAGGCCGCGACGCACGGGGAAGTGTTTGCGCAGGCCACGGGTCTCCACGTGGGGCGTGGCGTCGCCCATCTCAGGCCTCGGACTTCCAGCAGCGCACGCGGTGCCCGGCCGCGTGCACGGCCAGAGCCGGCGCACTCTGGCGGCAGTGGGCGTCGGCCAGGGGGCAACGGGGGTGAAAGCGGCAGCCCGCCGGGTGGTCGGTGGCCTCGGGCACCGCCCCCGGGATGGTCTCGAGTCGGGCGCGCGGGGCCGCGTCGGCCGGCACCAGGGAGCGCAGCAGCCCCTGCGTGTACGGGTGCCGCGCCCCGGAGAAAATGGCCTCCGTGGAGGCCTCCTCCACGATCTGGCCGGCGTACATCACGGCCAGGCGGTGCGCCGCCTCCGCCACAATCCCCAGGTCGTGGGTGATCAGCAGCACGGCCATGCCGAGCTCATCCTGCAGGCGCTCCAGCAGGTCCAGGATCTGGGCCTGGATGGTGACGTCCAGAGCCGTAGTGGGCTCGTCGGCCACCAGCACCTCGGGGTTGCAGGCCAGGGCCATGGCGATCATCACCCGCTGGCGCATGCCGCCGCTGAGCTGGTGGGGGTACTCGTCGAGCCGCTGGCGCGGGTCCGGCATGCCGACGCGGTGCAGGGCCTCGGCGGCCAGGTCGCGAGCCGCGCTCGGCGATGCGTCCCGGTGCAGGCGGATGGCCTCGCAGATCTGCGCGCCGCAGGTAAGCACCGGGTTGAGGCTGGTCATGGGATCCTGGAAGACCATGGCCACGTCGCGGCCCCGCACGTCGCACATCTCGGCCTCGCTCAGACCCAGCAGGTCGCGGCCCTGCAGCCGGACCTGGCCGCCCTCCACGCGCCCCGGTGGCGCGGGCACCAGGCCCAGAATCGACAGGGCGGTGACGCTCTTGCCGCAGCCCGATTCGCCCACCAGGCCCAGGGTCTGCCCGGCCTCCAGATCAAAGGAGACGCCGTCCACCGCCTGGGCCGGGCCGAGGCGCGTGTCGAAGGAGACGCGCAGATCCCGCACCTGCAGGAGCGGGTCTCCGCCGCCGCCCTCGACGCGCTGGGCGGGCTCCCCGAGCGGCGCGGTGGTCACGGTGACGAGGGGGCCGCCCGCGCCGGCCCCACGGCCCCGGGTCCGGCGGTGAAGTCCGGATCGCCGTACTTGTCCCGCTCCAGGTCGCGGGCCCGCGCCAGCTCTTCGGCGGTCAGGGGCTGCGGCCGCAGCTCCACCGCGAGCTGGCGCCGGAAGCCCTCGACCACGTGCCCGGCCACCTCGCCATAGGACACCGGGCGCCCCAGACAGGCGCTCAGATCGGTGCTGCTGGCGGCCAGATCCGCGGCCTCCGGCGGCGGCCCGGCGAGCAGGTCCACGAGCCCCAGATGCTCGGGCCCCAGCAGCACGCTGCCGTGCTGCAGCAGGGCCCCGCGCACGCGCCGCTGGGCGCTACCGATCAGCTTGCGGCCGTTGGCCGTAACCTCCCAGCGGGCCGTGCTGGCAAAGCAGGGGTGATGGAGGGCGCTCTCGTTGGTGGCGCGCCGTCGCCGTCGGGCGCCGCGCTCCAGCTCCACCGGCACGCCCAGGTCGCGCATGCCCGCGGCCAGACACCCGGCGATGTGCCGGTGACTCTCCTCGACCGTGCCGGCCAGGCCTTCCTCTTCCTCGTGACAGATGACGCTGTAGGTGAGCTCATTCCAGTGCAGGACGGCGCGGCCCCCGGTGACGCGGCGCACCACGTCCACGCCGGCGGCGCGGCAGGCGGCCAGGTCGATCTCGCGCGCGGCCCGCTGCCCGTATCCCAGGGTCACGGCCGGCGGGCGCCAGCCGTACAGCCGCAGGACCGGTGGCGCCCCGGCGGCGGCGGCCTCCAGGAGCACCTCGTCGACGGCCATATTGTGGGCGCCGGTGGCGGGACCGGTGTCGATGCTGCGCCAGGTGGGCATGGGGGGGACTAGAGCTGGCCCAGACGCTGCAGGGCATCGCGGGCGGCCATCTGCTGGGCCTCCTTCTTGCTTCGGCCCTGGCCGCTACCCACGGTCTCGCCGGTGATGCTCACCTCGACGCTGAACACCTTCTCGTGGTCCGGCCCCTCCTCGTCCAGGACGTGGTACTTGGGGTGGCCCGAGCCGATGCCCTGGGTGTGCTCGAGCAGCGTGCTCTTGAAGTTGGTGTAGTCCTCGCGCTGGGTGAGTTCGGCGAAATCGTGCAGGACGACGCGCTCGATCACGCCGGCGCACGCGTCCAGGCCGCCATCGAGGTAGATGGCCCCCAGTACGGCTTCCAGGGCGTCGCTGAGGATGGAGGGTTGCTGGCCGCCGCCGGCGTTGCGCTCTTCGGGGCTCAACAGGACGAAGTGCCCCAGGTCCACGCCCCGGGCCTTGCGGGCCAGCACGGCGCGGCTGACCACCAGGGACTTCATCTGGGTCAGGTCGCCCTCGCGGCGATCCTGGAAGCGACGGAAGAGGAACTCGGCCACCACCAGGTCCAGGACGGCGTCGCCCAGAAACTCCAGGCGCTCGTTGGATTCCACCCCCGTGCCCTGCCGCGAGTACACGTAGGAGCGGTGCTTGAGGGCCTGTACCAGCATGGAGATGTCGGTGAAGTGGTACCCGAGGCGCGCCTGCAGTTCGCGCGCCTCGGCGCGGGGCAGCTCACCCGGTTTGCCGCTTGGGCGCAACCGGCCCAGAAGCGACCGCATCCATCCCATCGTCGCTGACCTCACGTCTGGTCGCGCCCGGCTCCCGGGGAGGGAGCGGCGCTATCCCCCGTTGCCCCGGAACTCAGCCAGTCGATCCGGCGCGGTCCCCGAACGCGGTCGCAGCGGGGTCGCGGCGCGGCCGTGTCAGCCCTCGAAGCGGCCGAAGACCAGGGCGGCGTTGTGGCCGCCGAACCCGAAGGAGTTGTTCAGGGCGTAGCGCAGCGGCAACTCGCGCGCCTCGTTGGGCACGCAGTCCAGCTCGCACTCCGGATCGGGCGTCTCGTAGTTGACTGTCGGCGGCACGACCCCGTGACGCAGGGCCAGCAGACAGGCGACGGACTCGACGGCGCCGGCCGCCCCCAGCAGGTGCCCGGTCATAGACTTGGTGGAGCTCACCACCAGCCCCTCGTGCTCGGCAAAGGCGGTCTTGATCGCCGCCGTCTCCTGCACGTCGCCGACAATGGTGGAGGTGCCGTGCGCGTTGACGTAGTCGATGTCGGTGGCGTTGAGCCCCGCGTCGCCGAGGGCCAGTTGCATGGCCCGCACCCCGCCCTCGCCACCGGGCGCCATGTCGGTGATGTGATAGGCGTCGCCGGTGAACCCCAACCCCAGGACCTCGCCCAGGATCTGGACCCCGCGCGTGCGGGCGTGCTCCAGCTCCTCCAGCACGATGGCTCCGGCGCCCTCGCCCAGGACAAAGCCGTTGCGGTCCGCGTCGAAGGGGCGGCTGGCGCGCTCCGGCTCGTCGTTGCGCAGGGCCAGGGCCCGCGCCGCGGCAAAGCCGCCGATGGAGATGGGCGTCACCGAGCACTCGGTGCCGCCCGTGACCATGACGTCGGCGTCGCCGTACTGGATCTTGCGGGTCGCCTCGCCGATGGCGTGGGCCGCCGAGGCGCAGGCGGACACGGTGGTGTAGTTCGGCCCCTTGGCCCCCAGCTTGATGGAGACCATGCCGGCCGACATGTCGCAGATCATCATCGGGATCAGGAAGGGGCTCAGACGATCGGGCCCCTTCTCCAGCAGCACCTTGGACTGGGCCTCGAGGGTGGAGATGCCCCCGATACCCGACCCGAAGATGACGCCCACGCGTTCGGCATTGAGCTGCGAGACGTCGAGAGCCGCCGACGCTGCGGCCTGCAGGGCGACATAGACGGCGTAGTGCACGAAGCCGTCATTGCGCCGCAGTTCCTTGCGGTCCATCACCACCGTGGGGTCGAAACCCTTCACCTCACCGGCGATCTGCACCTTGTGCCGGGACGCGTCGAAGCGCGTGATGGGGCCGATGCCGGTGCGCCCGTTGATGAGGGCGTCCCAGAAGGTGTCCACATCGTTGCCGTTGGGCGCCAGGACCCCCAGGCCCGTGACGACGACTCTCCGTCTTGACACTCGTGCGACCCTCCGACTAGGACTTGCTGTGCTCGTCGAGATACTTCAGGGCGTCGTTTACCGTCGCCATCTTCTCGGCGTCCTCATCCGGGATGTCGATGCCGAACTCCTCCTCAAAGGCCATGACCAACTCGACGGTGTCGAGCGAGTCGGCGCCGAGGTCGTCGACGAAAGAGGCATTCTGGGTCACCTGGTCGGCGTTGACGCCCAGCTGCTCCACGATGAGATCGCGAACGCGGTCCTCTACTGATGCCATTACTGCTCCTCCTGATTGGTCGCTGCTGAGTGGTGTACGTCGCGGCAAATATACGCAAGTGTCGCGGTGCTGTTCTACGTTTCCGTGTCGCCGCAGGGCGGCGCCGCTACCCGTGTCCTCCCAATCTCTCGATGGCCGCCGGGATATCCTCCGCCGTCCCGGCCGGCAGGACCTCCAGGTCGCGGGCGATGCGTCGCACCAGTCCCTTAAGCACGCTGCCCGGCCCGACTTCGGCGGCGCAGCTCACGCCGCTCGCGGCGATGTGGCGCACGCTCTCCGTCCAGCGCACCGGGTGGGTCATCTGCTGTATGAGCTGCTGCCGCAGGGCCTGGGCGTCACCCACGGCCTCGGCGGCCACATTGGTGACCACCGGCACCCGCGGGGCGGTTAGCGCCACGGACTTGAGCAGGTCTTCCAGCTCCTGGGCCGCCGGCGCCATCAGGGGCGAGTGGAAGGCGCCGCTCACCTGCAGCTCGATGACGCGCTTGGCCCCGGCCTCGCGGGCCAGACCCTCCAGGGCCTCGACGGCCGCGGCTTCGCCGGAGACCACCACCTGCCCGGGGGCGTTGAAGTTGGCCGGCACCACGGCCTCGCCGGCGCGCTCGCACAGCTCCATCACGGCCGCGTCGTCCAGGCCGATCACGGCCGCCATCTTGCCCGGCGCACGCGTGCCCGCCTCCTGCATGAGCTGGGCCCGCCGGGCCACCAGGGACAGGGCCTCGGAGAACTCCAGCACCCCGGCCGCCACCAGGGCCGAGTACTCGCCCAGGCTGTGGCCGGCCACGCAGGCGGGCTGCACGCCGCCGCCTGCCAGCAGACGCGTGGCGGCGACGCTGTGAACGAAGACCGCCGGCTGGGTGACGGCCGTCTGGCTCAACTCCTCGATGGGCCCCTCGAAGCACAGCTTGGTGAGGGCAAAACCCAGGGCCTCGTCGGCCTCGTCGAAGAGCTCGCGCACCGCGTCGCTGAGCTCGTACAGGTCGCGCCCCATGCCCACCGCCTGGGAGGCCTGACCGGGAAAAAGGAAAGCGCAGTCGGCCATCTCAGTACGCCCACCGCAGCAGGGCGCTGCCCCAGGTCAGCCCCCCCCCCACGGCCGACACCTGCACCAGGTCGCCCGGCTCCAGGCGGCCCGTGTCGCAGGCCTCGGACAGGGCGATGGGAACGGTGCCCGCCGTGGTGTTGGCGTATTTCTCGATATTCACCATCACCTGGTCCATGGAGAGCCCCATGCGGTCGGCCGTGGCCGAGATGATGCGCATGTTGGCCTGGTGGGGCACGAAGAGCTTGAGATCGGCCCCGGAGAGGCCGTTGCGCTCGAGCAGGCTGAGGGAGACGCTGGACATCCTCTGCACCGCCAGCTTGAAGACGATGCGGCCGTCCTGGCGCACGTAGTGCAGCCGTTCGTCCACCGTCTCGTGCGTGGCGGGCCGAAGACTGCCGCCGGCGCGCACATTCAACTCATCGACGATGGAGCCGTCGGCGTGAAGCTCGAAGTCGAGCAGCCCCGCCTCGGTGTCCTCCGAGCCCTCCAGCAGGACGCCGCCAGCGCCGTCGCCGAAGAGCACGCAGGTGTTGCGGTCCTCCATGTCGAGGATGGCGCTCATCTTGTCGGCGCCGATCACCATGACGCGGTCGTGAGCCCCCGTCTCGATGAACTGGGCCCCGGCCACCAGGGCGTAGACAAAGCCGGAACAGGCCGCCGACAGGTCATAGGCCCAGGCCCCCTTGGCGCCGATGCGATCCTGCACCAGGCAGGCCGTGGCCGGGAAGGCCATGTCCGGTGTCACCGTGGCGACGATGATGAGATCGACGGAGTCGGCCTCGACCTGGCGCGCCGCCAGCAGACGGCGAGCCACTTCGGTGGCCATATACGAGGTGGGCTGACCGTCGAGGATGCGGCGCTCGGCAATGCCGGTGCGCTCGCGAATCCACTCGTCAGAGGTCTCGACGACCTGGGTCAGGTCGTCGTTGCTCACTACCCGCTCGGGCAGATACCGCTCGGTGGCGGTGATGACGGCGCGGCGCTGGGGGGGTCTCCTGCCCACTAGGCTCTCTCCGCTCCACCCCTGGCGCGCCCCTTCTCAGGGCGCGCCGGCCGAACGGGCTCTATCGGCAAACTCTCAGGCCTCGGGCTGGGCGTACTCGCGGCCGCGGTAGTACCCGCAGCTCTTGCAGACGCGGTGAGGGCGAGCCGGCTGACCGCAATTGGCGCAGGTCGTCACGGCGGGGGCCCGGAGCTTCCAGTGGGTGCGGCGCTTGTCCCGGCGCGTCCGGGAGATTCTTCTCTTGGGTACGGCTGCCACGATGCATCACTCCTGTGTTGGGCTACTGCTCTGGTTTCTCTGGTCCCTTCAACCGGGCCAGCGCTTCCCACCGGGGGTCCACGGTGGCGCTGTCGCAGTCGCAGGTGCTGTTGTTCAGGTCGGTGCCACAGGTTGGGCACAGCCCCTTGCAGTCGTCGCGGCAATACACCCGCATGGGCAACTCGAGGGCCACGGCCTCGGCCAGGCGCTCGCTCAGGTCGTATTCTCGCGCGCCCGGGTCGACGATCTCGACACCGTCCTCGTCGGCGTACGCCTCCAATTCGTCCTCCGAGGCTTCCCGCCGCTGCAGCAACAACTGCAATTG
>Ga0180430_10005518_pt1 | contig 10499 bp, 2 predicted proteins | sample SS_ome_9_FD_132999 | JGI IMG/M metagenome (GOLD analysis project Ga0180430, IMG submission 132999) | Hypersaline lake sediment archaeal communities from the Salton Sea, California, USA - SS_1_S_2 metaG | ecosystem: Environmental > Aquatic > Non-marine Saline and Alkaline > Hypersaline > Sediment... | reverse complement strand
TCGATGCGCCGGAGCGTTCCCTTTCGAAGATCCTGGCATCGCCTCCCGCAGGTGATGCAGCGGATTATCGATTGCATTGGGGGAGCGTGCCGGCATCGATCTGCCGCTCCGATGTCCTGCAGGCGCGAAACCGCGCCCAGGGGTTCCGCGCGGCCTTTCGGGAGGATGGCTTCATCGTTTTCGCCGAGAGCCTGTCTGAGCCGGACTGGAGCGTGCGCTTCGAGACGATCCGCATGGGCCGCATCGACACCCCCCGCGCTTTGCCGCCTGCCGGCCTGCGGTGGGAGGGGCGGCATCTGAACTATGATCGGGGCGTTCTCGAAGAGTGGCTTGTCAATGGCTCGAAGGGCCTGGAGCACGGCTACACGATCCCCGCGCCCCCTGAGGCGTCGCACCGGGGTGCGGAGACTCCTCCGCTTTCCATCGACGTGGCCGTCACCGGAGAATTGGAGGCGGTTCACGATGGTTCCGGGCGGTGCATCCACTTCCGAAAGCCGGGGTCCCGCCTCTCCCTGCTGACCTATGGAAAACTCCTCGTGACCGATGCGGAAGGCAAGACCCTGCGGGCGCGCCTGGAGCTTCTGCCTCCGAAATCGGACGGTCCTCAAACGATGCTTCGGATTCTCATCGAGGATGCCGGAGCGGCCTACCCCCTCCGGGTGGATCCGCTGCTCACCAGCGCGACCTGGACCTCGGGCCTGGACGAGCAGGGTGCGGATCTGGCCTGGGCCGACTGGGACGGAGACGGGGACCTGGACCTCGCCGTGGCCACCGTCGGCGGGCCCAACCGTGTCTTCGAAAACGACGGATTGGGCACGGCGACATCCCTGTCTCTCATCTGGTCCTCCGCCGAAACCGACGATACTCGTGAACTGGCCTGGGGGGACTGGGACAACGACGGGGACCTGGATCTGGCCGTGGGCAACGAGAACCAGGCCAACCGTGTCTACGAAAACGACGGTCTGGGGGCGGCCACGTCGCTGAGCCTGGTCTGGTCGTCGGCGGAGACCGATCAGACATGCGACATCGCTTGGGGGGACTGGGACGGAGACGGGGACCTGGACCTGGCCGTGGCCAATGGCTGGGAGTGGACGCTGGCGCAGGACCGGGTCTACGAGAACGACGGCCTGGGAACGGCCACATCCCTGACGTTGGCCTGGACCTCCGCTGAGAGTTATGCGAGCACCGGAGTGGCATGGGGGGATTGGGACGGCGACGGCGACCTGGATCTGGCCGTGGCCGACAACCATATCATTTCGGGTGGTCCGAGGATCTACAGGAATAGCGGCGGTCCCACGCCGAGCCTATCCATGGACTGGAGTGTTTCGGAAGGTGGTACCAGCACCGTCCTGTGGCTGGATTGGAATCGGGACGGACATCTGGACCTGGCGCAGAGCGTCGGGAATACGGGACAGGCCGGCCCCGTTCGCCTGTATTCTAACCAGGGCACGGGGGATCCTCCCTCCATGGTTCTGGGCGGCGACACGGTGGACTCCTGGTGCATCCTCGACCAGGCATGGGGGGATTGGAACGGCGACGGCTTTCTGGATCTGGCATTCGGTGAACGGTTCTTTTCTCCCTTTTCCTCGGAGGTGTATGAGAACGACGGCCTCGGCGCGGCGACCTCGCTGAGTTCCGCCTGGTCGGTCTCCGAGACCTCCGCCGTCTCCGGCGTCGCCTGGGGGGACTGGGACAACGACGGCGACCTGGATCTGGCCGTTTCCACGACCTCCACGGACAGCGCGAAGGTCTACGAAAATGTGGGACCGCCTTTCCCCGCCGATTCCGGCTGGATCTCGACGGAGACCGATCCGACGCAGGCCCTCGCCTGGGGTGACTGGGACGGGGACGGGGACCTCGACCTCGCCGTGGGAAACGACGGAGAATCCAACCTCGTGTACACGAACACGGGCGGGACCCTCTCCCTGGCCTGGTCCTCTGCGGAGGCCGACGCCACGGCGACCGTCGCCTGGGGCGATTGGGACGGCGACGGCGACCAGGATCTCGCCGTGGGCAACGCCGGCGCCAACCGCGTGTACACGAACACGGGAGGGGCGTTCTCTCTGGCCTGGACCTCTTCGGAGGCGGATACGACGACGAGCGTCGCCTGGTTCGACTGGGACGGCGACGGGGATCTGGACCTCGCCGTGGGAAACGGCGGCGAGGCCAACCGTGTCTATGCCAACACGGGCGGCGCCCTCTCTCTCTCCTGGTCGTCCACGGAAACCGACGCCACGACGAGCGTGGCGTGGGGCGATTGGGACGGAGACGGGATCGGGGATCTGGCCGTGGGAAACGATGGCCAGGGAAACCGGGTGTACCGGAACGAGCGCCGGGTGGTTCCCGACACGCTTGCACTCGCCTGGACCTCCGCGGAGGCGGAGGCGACTGCGAGCATCGGCTGGGGCGACTGGGACGGCGACGGAGATCAGGATCTGGCCGTGGGCAATAACGGCGAGGCCAACCGCGTGTACGAAAACGACGGCCTGGGCCAGCCCACCTCCCTGACGGCCGTCTGGACATCTGTGGAAGTCGATCCCACCCGCCACGTCTCCTGGGTGGACGTGGATGTGGACGGGGACCTGGACCTCTCGGCGGTCAACGACGGTGCACCGGCGCGCCTCTACCTCAACGACGGCCTGGGTACCCCCGCCTCCCTCGGACTGGAGTGGTCCTCCGCCGTGACCGAGACGGCCGCCTGCGCCGCCTGGGCCGATGCCGATGGAGATGGGGACCGGGATCTGGCCACCGGCACCGCGGATTCCCTGGAGCCGCTCCGAATCTATGCCAACGGGTACGTCACCTGTCCCGGAGGGCTTCCGGAAACCCCCGCCCATGCGGTCCTCCCGGAAAGGCCGGGCATGACGGACGGTGCAGAGTTCTACTCTTCCACGGACATTCTCGTTTCACCCGTCACCATCCTGTACACCCTCTACGACGAGCAGGGTGACCGTTGCTGGGCCATCGTTCCCGAGTACTCCCCCCATGGCGGAGGGGAGTGGCTGGCCGCCACCCAGGGGGGTGGCGGAGGCGGCCTGACGGATCTGGCGGCCAGCCCCGGGGGAACCCCCCACACATTCTCGTGGGATTCGGATGCCGACGGATGCGACAGCGACGACGCCCGGTTCCGGATCGGTGTAGTGTGGCAGGCTCCGGCCCAGGTCGGGAGCCCCCTTCAGCGGGGGATTCTCTGGGCGGAGAGTCTCCCCTTTCGAATCTTCATGGATACCGACGGCGACGGTATCCGGGACAGCGTCGATCTCTGCCCCTTGGATGAAGACAACGACTGGGACGGCGACGGCATCTGCGGGGATGTAGACAACTGTCCCCACAACGCCAATCCGACCCAGGAGAGGGCCCTCTCTCTGGGGGACCGGATCTGGCTCGACGACGACGGAGATGGCATTCAGGACACCGGAGAGACGGGATTGGCGGACATCCCCATCATCCTCTATGACGCGAGGGGTACGCTGACCGGTTTGACGTCGACCGATGCCGCCGGAAACTACGCCTTCGCCGACGTCTGTCCGGGATCGGGAACGCTGGCGGTCTACCTGCCCATCGGCTATTCATTCAGCCTTCAGGATCAAGGAGGAGACGAGGAACTCGACAGTGACGTGGACGTCGCAACCGGCCATGCGGTCTTCACCATCGGCATCGGCGAGACGGTAACAAACCTCGACTGCGGTCTCCTCGCCGGCTGCACCGGCCCCGACGAGCCGGTGTGGATCTACGAGGTGACCCTCAGCGACCCCGATCTCTATCCGATTCTGCACTTCCAGGACCCCAACCAGCCGGCGGAGGTGACGGGGTATCACATCCGCCGCACGGACGATCCCGGCCTGCCCAAGGAAACCTGGCCCCTCGTGGCCACCAACGTCGTGGACATGGACGAGGCCACGCCGAACATCCAGTGGACCGACACTTCCGGCGATGGAGGCGACTGGTACTACCAGGTCACGGCGTACCACTCGGTGTGCGACGTGGAGGGACCATTCTAGGGTGGTATTGTCATTGTGACGATGACCCGCGAAGGGCACCATGAGAAGCAATCTGGATGGTCGGAACTGGTCCAACCATAGGGCTATGCGAGGGCGGCTAGGAATCGATGGGCAGGAAGGCATCGAATGCCATCCTGTACGAAATCCTTGTTTCCTTCCAGCGTGACCTGATAGGACCAGGGGATGTCCACGCGATCTCGGAAATAGGGGATGGCCGGATCGATTCGCGTCGCCGCGACTTTGGCTTCGACGCAGAACCAGGGTTTCCGGTTTACGGTGACCAGGAAATCCACCTCTTTGCCTGTACGGTCTCGAAGGAAGACCAGATCGGTGCGGTACCCGTCGCGATCCGCGAGGAGGTGGCAGAATTTCAGCAGGTGCCCGGCGATCAGATTCTCGAAGCGGGAGGTCCGGTCCTCCACCATGCTCCAATCCCACAGGTATGCCTTGGGCATCTGCCGGATGGACTGGATTTTCTTTGCGGCATGGGGGCGGATGCGATAGCCGTAGTAGAGGCGTTCGAGGATCTCCATCCAGTTGGACACGGCCCTGTGGCTCACCTCGAGGTTCTCTCTGAGGGCGTTGATGGACAGCAGGGATCCGACACGCTCGGGGAGCAGGTCGGCGAGGAGCTGCATCGAGGCCAGGTCTCGGATGGTTTCCAGGTCGCGCACGTCCTCTCGGAGAAAGCGGTCCACCCGCTCCTTCTGCCAGCGGCGGAGCTTCCTTGGGGAATCGGCCAGGAACGGCTCGGGAAATCCCCCTAAGGCCAGGAGGCTCTCCAGGACCTCTTGGTCTCCGCGTCCGGGAACGGAGATCTCTTTGCCCGGTTCCCATCCCGAAAGCTTCTGCCGATTGATCTCGGCAAGGGAAAAGGGGTGAAGCCGGTAGTGGTGGTAGCGCCCCTGAAGGGAGTCGCCGCCGCGCCGGTAGAGGTCCAGCCTTGCGCTGCCGGTGACGAGGAAATGCACACGATTGCCGTGCTTGTCGAATTCGCCCTTAAGCCAACCCTTCCAGGTCCGCCACTTGTGGATCTCATCGAGAACCACGAGAGGATGATCTCCGCCGGGCCATTCGGTGTTTCGGATCGCTTTTCGGTCCCCCCGGTTGTCCCAGTTGAGATAGGCCCCCGTTCCCCACTCCTCCAGAAGATTGAGCCCTAAGGTGGTCTTGCCCACCTGTCTGGGGCCGGCCACGAAGACCATCTTGCTGCGAAGATCAGCATCGATAAAGGGAGAGAGAGACCGCTTCCTTATCATAGGCATATTTTGCCACAAAGCAAAATAAGTAGCAACAAATTTAGCCTACGGGCAAAAAATATTTACGGGCAGGCCAGTCCTGAGGCGGCGATGCCCGGATCACGGGACGCTGTTTGCGCCGCGCAGCCGCAGTCGTAGGTGCCTGCAGAAGGGGCCGCGGCGCGGACGAGATAGTAGAAACCCTCCCCCGACGCCGGGAGCGAGATGTCCAGTGCCGCCGTGTCGGCGCCGTCGTCTTCCAGGCAGGAAAGCAGGCTCGCCGTGAAATCCCCTCCCGAGGAGGCGAGCAGCAACAGGTCGCCTTTCACCACGTCGTAGGCGCTGGCGGAGGCCTCCGGAGCCCACTTCAGCGACCCGTCGGCGGCCGGCAGCAGGCCTGCCGTGATGGCCGGCGACGCCGGCCGCTCAAAGGCGCCGATATCCAGGTCGCAGTCGAAGGCCCGGGGCAGCGCCTCGTCGGCCGCCGGCGCCTCGTGCATCGGCGGGTGGAGCGTGGGCGGGAACAAGGGATTGGGGAAGGGGAATCCGGTGGGACCCGAGAGATCGAGGGCGGCACCGCCCAAAAGGGGGCTCCCCGATGCCGGGCGGGGGTCGTCGCTCGAGAGATCCTCGAGGCCGGGATCGGCGCCCGTGACCGTCCCCGTCCACTGAACGGGGATGTTGGCCGACCCCGTCGTCACCCAGTTGTTGGAGCCGGCGATCTGCTCGCCGTCGCTCCAGAGGACCTCCACGTCCCGGATAATATTGGGTGCGCTTCCGTCCTCCCTGCAGATGACGTTGTTGTGCATCTCGATGGACTGCATGCCGTCGAAGAGGCGGAAGACGGCGCTGGTACCGGCGATGATCGTGTTGTTCACGAAGCGGTAGCGCCCCCAGCTCTGGCCGGTAGCGTCGCCGCCCACGCGGGCGATGAAGAAGGTGTTGCGCTGCCAGAGCACGTTTCCGACGATGTCCGAATCCTCTCGGGAGAGGGCCTCGTCCCAGCCGGACGGGGCGCCGCCGGGGTCGGGCCCGATGAGTTCCAGCTCGTGGTAGTAGGCGCCCTCGAGCCAGTTGTAGTAGATCTCGTTGCGCTCGGCGCGGCTCTTCACGTTGTTTCCACCGATGCCGTCGTGGAGGTAACAGTGGGTCATGCGGAAGACGCTGCCGGGGCGGTTCACCTCGTCGGTGGCCATGTAGATCTGGTGGCGGCTCGATCCGCTGCCGCAGTTGTAGACCTCCACCCGCTCGAGGGTGCAGTTGCCCGATCCCTGGTCGGCGCCCAGGATGCCGTGGTTCGGGCAGTCGTGGACCACCGTGTCCCGCACGATGAGATCGCCGGCCTGGTGGAAGATGCCGCGGGAGGAGCCTCCGGTGACGTCGAAGTTTTCGAAGATGTAGAAGTTGGCGCCGTCGGCCGGGTCGCTTGGGTCGGGCGTGGCGAAATACACCGTGTTGGTGCCCCCCGAGAGGACGGGTCGGTTCCCGCTGATCTCGATGCCCCGGATGATGATGGGCTGCTCGGCCGTGCCGGGCCGCTCGAAGGTGACGCCTCCCGGATAGGTCTCGTTGCCGTCCACCTCCACGATGTCGCCGGGATTCAAGAGATCGGCCACCGACTGGAGGTCGGGATAGGGCTTGGTGAAGCCCACCTGGTAAAGCGTCCCCGAGGCCGTCAGGGAAAAGAAAAGGAACAGAGCCGGCGCCGCGAGGCGCCGCGTCATGGTCTTCGTCCTACCCATCGGATTCTCCTTATCGAAAGAATCTCGCATGTGAATGATCGCATTTTAACATGCAGCAGCACGAGGTTGGGGCGGAGGAGTCCGTTTGCGCGAAAGACCGGATCGCATTATATTGACGGTGTTGCCAAATCGCCATGACACACCGACGCATCAGCTTTCCATGGCCAACCGCGTCTTCGATTGACGCCGCAATATTTCAGGATTGAGGAAGGGGGATGTTCTCATGGTCCGTTTCAACCTACGGTCTATCGTTGTTATTTTAGGTGTTGCCGCATCTTCCCTCGCCGCTGCCGCCCAGGTTGCGCCGCCGGAACGCATCCATTATCAGGGCGTTCTGCGTGACGCGGCGGGCGACCCGCTGAATACCAGCGTGGACATGGTCCTATCCCTCTACGACGACCCGTCGGCGGGGACGCTGCTCTGGGCCGAGATACACAGCGGCGGCAATCAGGTGACCGTCTCCGGAGGCCTCTTTTCCGTGGCCCTGGGCGACCCGGCCCTCAAGAGCGGCGGGACCGCAGCGGGCCTGGGCGAAGTCTTCGCGGGGGGCGGCGATATCTACCTGGGCGTCACCGTGGGCGCCGACGGTGAGATGACTCCCCGGGTGAAGGTCCAGGCATCGGCCTATGCGCTCAACGCGGGATCGCTTCAGGGCGTCGTGAATGTGAATGGTGCGGGCAGCGTGGGCATCGGCACTGAAACGCCCGAAAAGATGGTGCAAATCGGAGATGATGCGCGCATCAATACCGAGGGGATGATCCGGCTCGTTTCGAGATCTGGCACGGGAGGAGCGAATCGGACTTGGGACGTAGGCGTTCCCGAAACCGATCAAGATACGGCCGGAAAAGGGTATTCCTTCGTAGTGGACGACACCCAGGTAGGGACGGACCCGGAATTCATGGTTAAATGGGGCTCCGGAAACGTGGGCATTGGAACCATCATCCCTTCGTACAAACTCGACGTTGCCGGAGATATTCGCATTACAGGCGCCCTTCGTGATACGGCGGGCGATGCAGGATCCTCCGGACAGATCTTGAAGTCCACCGGGTCGGCGATTGACTGGGTGGATGCGGCTAGTACCGATGACGGCGACTGGACAGTCTCAGGCAGTGACATGTACTCCGCTGTCTCCGGCAATGTGGGGATCGGAACGGCCGGTCCGGCGAACAAGCTCTCGGTGAGTGGTGATGCGGATTTCACCGGGAGCGTTGGGATCGGGACGACGGCTCCCCAAGGCAAGCTGCATGTCGCCGGTCCCCTGTTCGTGGATGGTTTCTTGGAAGGGATCCTGGACCAGGAACAGGCATCTCACAATGTATCCGTCGGTCATGCGGCGATTTGGCAGTCCTTCACCGCCGGCATGACGGGTGATCTCATGAGGATCGAGGTGAGACTCAGATGCCCCGATTCAACAGAAGATTCCGTGGAATCCATCCTCAAAATATTTGCCGGTCAGGGATGGGACGGGGCATTGCTGGCTACGCAGTCCGTTACGTTGTCCGGCTCAGACTACACCTTGCACTCCTTAACCCTCGCCACTCCAGTACCCGTCATTTCCGGGAACATATACACATTCCAGTTGATCTCTACAGCATATGACAATGCTTTTATTAGAGCTGATTTTACGAATCCATATCCGGGGGGGCGGTCATACTTGGAGGCGGACCAGGATCTCATGTTTCGGACCTATATGGCATCCGGTTCCATGGGCAGGGTCTTCCACGTCGGAAACACGGGCAGTGTGGGAATCGGGACATCCAACCCGGGATTCCGGCTGGATGTCGCTGGAGACGCTCGATTGACCGGCGCCCTGCGTAGCGCTGCGGGGAATGCGGGTACCTCTGGACAGGTCCTCGAATCAACCGGCACGGGCATCGGCTGGGTCGACCTACCGAATCCCGACGATGGCGATTGGACAATTTCAGGCAATGACATTTACTCCACCGTCTCCGGCAACGTGGGGGTCGGTGTGGCTTCGCCCTCGAACAAACTGGACGTACGCGGAGCGGAATCCGATACGCCAGGTGAAGGCCTCGTCCGGATTCAGAGCGACACATCCAACGCCGCGTTCCAGTGGCGCGTCGGTGCCGCCGGAAGCAAGGATCTTTTCTTGGACAGCTATTACGGGGGGTGGCTTACCCCCCTTTCCATCAATCGGGAAACGGGGGGGGTGGGGATCGGTACGACCGGCGCCGGCGCGAAGCTCACCGTCAAGGACAGCCTGGCGGTACAAACCCTGATGGATGAAACGCTGATCCTCGATCGCAGCGATGCCGGCCGTGATTGGACACAAGGTGGAAGCGGCCCTTGGCAATCCTGGACCTGTCCCATTCCTGATGCCTATTGGGCTATTGTGACAATCGAGTGCCGCTCTCCGGTTGCCGGAAGCACTGGTAACGCGACCTTGAACATCTTCGATGGCGAGGGGTTGGGCGGCACCTTGCTCTCCACGCAGTCAATCGCGATCCCTGATGCCTGGAACTGGTATTCCTTTACGATCCTGGATCCACCCGCCATGGACATGTTGGCCCAATACACCCTCCAGGTCGTACCCGATTCGCGCGATCAGACGTTCATGGGTATGGACGGAGGGGATCCCTACTCCGGCGGCCAATACGGCGGCTATCCCACTGATGACCTCAGGTTTCGAATCTATGCCTCCATGAGTTCCGGCGTCGGTTTCAGAGTAAACGAGAATGGATCCGTGGGAATCCGCTCCGAGGACACGCTGGGCTACACACTGGCCGTCAACGGGTCCGCTGCAAAGACGGGCGGTGGGAGTTGGTCGTCATTCTCAGACGGTCGCCTCAAGGATCTATCGGGAGAATACGCCCTCGGCCTCGAAGAAGTCCTCGCTCTGAGGCCCTATACATACCGCTACAAGGACAAAAACCCCCTGAACATCCTGGAGAAGGGCTCCTTCATAGGCCCCGTGGCGCAGGAGGTTCGGGGGGTCATTCCCCAGGCGGTGGAGACCGCCGGCAACGGCTACCTTCTCGTCAACAACGAGCCCATCTTCTGGGCCATGGTCAATGCTTTCAAAGAACTGGATTCCCGGACGCGGGAGACACTCCCCGGCGAGGAGCAGGCGGTACCGGCCGCCGATTCTGCCGGGGAGGACATGGGATTCGCCTCAGAGAAGGATGCTTCGGTACATACCGCGGGTGCTTCGGCCGATTCCCATGGAGCAGTCGGTCCCTACGGTCCGACAGTGCAGTTGCTCCCTTCCATCGAGACTGTAACGCCCGGCGACGTCCTCGTGATGATCCCCGAGAACGGCGACGAACTGTACCCCTGCGCCCTGGCGGCCGACCCCGCCGTCGTGGGCATCGCCGGAGAGGGGACGGTCCTCTCCGAAGAGGGCGCCGTCCGAGAGATCCCCGTCGTCCTCGGCGGCATCACCCTCTGCAAGGCGGACGCCGCCTACGGTTCCATCCGCAGGGGCGACCTGCTCGTCGCCTCACCCACGCCGGGCCACGCCATGAAGATGCAGGCCTTCGCGCCGGGCACGGTGGTGG
>Ga0180430_10005516_pt1 | contig 10500 bp, 3 predicted proteins | sample SS_ome_9_FD_132999 | JGI IMG/M metagenome (GOLD analysis project Ga0180430, IMG submission 132999) | Hypersaline lake sediment archaeal communities from the Salton Sea, California, USA - SS_1_S_2 metaG | ecosystem: Environmental > Aquatic > Non-marine Saline and Alkaline > Hypersaline > Sediment... | reverse complement strand
TCGGCGGCGGTCGTCACCTGATCGCCCTGCACGGCCACAACGAACAACTGCTCCGGGAGTTCGTGTCCGGCGCGATGTTCCCATACATATGTCACGGGCACACGCATCGAGCCGCCGACAATACGTGCGGTCCGGTGCGGGTAATCTGCCCGGGCGCACTGGCACATCCTCGATCCCCGAAACACCCGACCGTCGCAATCCTCGACACCGACGCCGATACCGTGAAATTTATCAAAGTGGGCTAGCGAGTCGTCCGAACCGTATTGTCGGAGCCTTGGGTTTTCACACAGAGACTCAGAGGCTCAGAGAACGGCAAAACCTTTTTTGTTTACGGCAAAGACAGTGGCGAGAGAAACAGGAAAACGGCTTGGAAGATGGTTTGGCAAAGTCTAAGCCTTCTACCGTTCTCAGAGACTCTGAATCTCTGCGTCTCTGAGTCGTATTGAGAATCTCTCGGACACTACTAGCGGTCAAACTTCTCCGACGTGAACAGGTAGACCGTCGTGTCGCTTTCCTTCCAGGCCCCTGCCGACATGCCCGCCTTGCCCACGCAGCAGTGATCCAAAAACTCGACGGCGTCCCATCCCTGATCGGTGGCCACTTCCGGAAGAAAACAACCCGATCGCCCACCACCACCGACAATATATATCCCGTGCGTTCCTATCTCCAGGCTCAGCGGGTCGTCCGTCTCGGTCAGCGGTGAGAGGACCGAAACTTCAATCTTCAGTTCGTCGAGTTCGTTCGGCGTGATCGGATCTCCCAGAAACCTCGGGTCGTGACCCGCGGCCGACATCCCCATCTCGATTATCATCTCGCCCAGGGGGCGATCCGGTTGAAACGTGCCGATGCACCCGCGCAGGCGATCGGCGTTGGTGAGCGTCACGAAGCACCCTCGCATTTCGGCGAGGACACCTTCAAGCGCCGGCCGCTCGGGGCGCCCTTGCCCGGTTACCTGTGCGCCCACCGCGTCGCGGGCCAGGCTCACCAGCTTGCTGCGATCTTCTGCGGATATGGCCATTTCTTAACTCTCCCGGTAACTGTTGGTTTTCGGACTCTTGAATCCGACGGTATTATTGTACGCCTCGGGCGGTGTCAGATCACGTATTTCAACACCACGAATCCCCCGACAAGCAGCACCACAAACGCCAAAGCCAAATAATTGAAGTACTTGTCGATAAACGGAAGGGCCTTCGGCCCGATCAACCAAAACACGCCCGCCACGCCGAAGAAACGAATCGATCGACCTGTCAGGCACGCCAGCGTAAAGACCAGCAGGTTCATACTCGCGAAACCGGCTGTAATCGTCAGCAGCTTGAACGGGATCGGAGTCAGGGCGGCTATGAAAACGTACCACTGCCCTCGAACGTCAAACTCGCCCGCCAACCATTTGACGCCCTCCTCGGTGACGCCCGGAATCAGCAGCGCAACGTTGATAAAGGCGTATCCGATCAGGTATCCCAGGTAGGCGCCCAGTATGCTGGAGACCGTCGTTACCATCGCGAACCACATCGATTTCCCCCGGTTGCCCAGGCACAGCGGTCCCAGCAGCACGTCAGGCGGTACGGGAAAAAAACTGCTCTCGGCGAAACTCAGGCAGAACAGCGCGGTCGTCGAGTGTTTGTGGTGGGCGAAATGCAGCACCCAATCGTACATGCGACGATGCACGTGCCACCACGGTACATCCTTGTGCTTGCCGATCTTCGCACCGCAATGCCTGCAGTATTCCGCGTCGGGGGCAACCGAAAGCTCGCAGCGCGGACACACGCAACCGGCCTCGCCGGCGCCCTGAACGTCCGATGTTGTGGAGTGATCCGCGCTCATAATCGAAGGCATAGTAGACAGATGCCCGCGACGTTTGTCAATTCCTAACAGCCTGGCACGCAGCGCAATCGCATCTGACATTGTCGGGTATCGGACGGTTTCGAGGATCGACACAGAGACGCAGAGCCTCTGAGCCTCAGAGAACGACAAACGGCGAAAACTTGGATAACGGCGATAAGCTTGAAGGCTGCCAGTGACAGAGAACGGGAAAAGACGGGACTCACGTATAACATCTGTCTCTTGCCGTCCTCTGTCTCTGGCCGTTGGTGTTGCCGTAACCAAAAAGAGATTTTTCCGTTCGCCGTTCTCTGAGGCTCTGTGTCTCTGTGTCGCAAACGGCCCCGTATCTCTGTGTCGCAAACCGACCCGACAAGATCGCTCGGACACGATAAATAAAAAAAAACCGGGCGGACCTGTGCAGGCAGGTCCGCCCGTAAATGATAATCTGCGTGGTCTTACCGGCGGTTTTTCGAACCCGCCGGCCGGGTATGCCAGGTCTGGCGGCCACGGCTGACAATCACTTTAGTGAATCCGTTCGGGGCAACGAGCCCCGCACCGTCAAACCTTCTGGAGAGACCTTGTTAAACTAAATCAGCAGATTACCAGAATGTTATTGGCTTCTAGCTACTAGCTGCTAGCTGCTAGCAGCTTTGTCGTCTGCGCCTTCTGAGAATTATCAGTCCGCCGATCGCCAGGAGGCTCATCGTCGCCGGTTCGGGCGTCGCGGATGCGGGGAACTCAGGGGCCGTGGGAACACCCCAGCCCCACTCGGTTCTCAGGGTGGCGAAATCGTCGAGATCGACGTCTCCGTCGCCGTCGAAGTCGCAGGCCTGGTCGGCAGCCCTGACGCCCAACTGGGCGTTGAACAGCGCCAGGTCGAGTTCGTCGACCACGCCGTCGGGAACGCCGAGCGGTCCCGTCGCGTCGCCCGGATGCGGACCGACAACGGCGCCGGTGACCAGGTTCGTCAGGACCACGTACTCGTCGTTGACGAACTCCAGGGAGTCCCACGTCCACGGCTCGGGTGCGCCGGCGGGCGACAGTATGGTAATTTTATCGAGATCCGCGGGCGTCCACTGACCGGCGCCGTCGGGTGCGACGGAATCTATCGTCGCGCCGTCCATCACACCGAACAGCGCCACGTCCACGCCGTCGATGCTGCTGTCGCCGCCGTCGACGAGCCATATCGCTAGTCCGTCTCCCATCGCCAGCGCGCCCATCACGTTGACGCTGTCGCCGATCGCCACCATTGTCGCGCCGCCGTCGACGTCGGTTTCGGCGTTAGATGAAAACGCCCATTCGAGCGTGGCTGTATCGCTCAGCGCCAGGTTCGTGAAGTACCAGTCGCTGTTTGAATCGCCCAGCGCCGCGTCTCCTCCGCCGGCGTTGAGAGTTCCGCTGACCGTTATATTCACGTCGGTAGTTCCGGTAGTCTCCTCGGTCAACGTCGACCTGACCATCGAAGAGTCGCCGAGCGTCAGGTTGGTCAGTTGGATATCCGTCACCGAACTGTCGATAGTCAGAGTCGTCGCGGCGGTTGTTTCGACACCCGCCAGCGCGACAGATGTCGACGGATGATCGCTCAGCGCCAGCGTCGAGTCAGACTCAACCAATATGCTGGTGACCGGCGTGATGGAGGCCGGACCGTAAGTGTTGACTTCCACGCTGCTGATGTTGAGCAAATAAGGATCGCCCGATCTGCGCATCGCCTGGACCCAGGCAGTGGCGCCGTCGGATCCGCTTCGCACGGCGTCGCCGGTCAGCCCGCGGATTGTCGTGTCGTCAAAGACGCTGTCGAACGTGAATCCCTCCGGCCAGACCCCGGTCTCATCGGCGAGAGTCGTACCGGGGAATGCAAGTTTCCAACCGCTCTTGTCGGCTTCCATCTTTACGCTGAATCCATCCTCGAATTCCTCCTTATTGGCGTCAATATTGGTCACGCCAACCAGGAACTCGGTGTAACCGTGGCGGTCATCGACCTCTTCAAGACCGATGCTGTAGCTAAGGTTCGCGGCATTGGTGGTCTTCAACGTCAAGATAAGATCGGCCAGGCCAATCTTCATGCTGTCGAGTTCAGTGGTTGGGAACGTGACGCTGTCGATCACGAACGTCGCCTCGATATTCGATTGACCGCATACGTCGGCGGCGATCTTGCTGTTGATTCCCACTTTTCTGTACTGGATACCGGTAGTCCAGCCCAGAGCAGCCATACCGCCGGCTTCAGTGATGCCGGCGTCGCCTGCGACGTAGTTATAGGTGTCGAAACCGCCGTTAATCGCGTTTGCTCCACCGGTGGCGATATCGCCGTCGTCGAAACTGTCGTACATGACCGCGACGCCCTGGAGACCGCTGAGAGTCGTCGTTCCGCCGTCGAGCGCCACCGTGTGGCCCGATCCCGAATCGGCAAGGTCCGCGCCGCTCAACGCGATGCTGTGGGTCGGATTGCTGAAGACCAGGTCGTTTAGCCTGGCGCTTCCTCCTCCGCTGACGATCAGGGCGCTGCCCGATGCGTCAAGGGCTCCGCCCGTGACGTTCGCGGTGGCGACCGTCAGTCCGCCGCCCGCCAGGTTCAGCGCCCCGCCGGTCACCGACAGATCGCTTACCGCCGCGGGCGCGGTGGTGTTGACTGCTGCTCCGTCGACGTTCAGGTTCGTCACCGCTCCGCCGGCGATATCCAGTTCGCCGCCGGTGGCGTTAACCTGCCAGACCGCCGCGGAGGCGAGCGTTGTCTTCCCGCCGGTTACATTGACCGTTCCGATCGCACCGGAAGCGTCGGCCAGGTTCGTCTCTCCGGCGCTGTTCAGTATCGGCGCGTTCAACTCGCCGGCGACCGTCAGGCTCCCACCCGATCCGACATTCACATCCCCGGTCGTCATCAGTTTTCCGCCGGCGATTACATCTACGGTCCCGCCGGGCAGGTCGCGCGCGATCGACAGCGATTTTGCCGGAACGCCGGTAATGTCCGTCGAAACGGTGACGATCCCGGAATTAACAACCATGTTTTTATCCGGAACGGGCAGTCCTGCCGGGGCACCGGCCGCAGGCAGCCAGTGAACGCTGTTGTAGTCGCCGGCGGTTCCGTCCCAGTAACTGCTCAGGTCCACACCGCCGACCAGTCCGGTCAGGTAGATCGTACCTGCGCCATCGTCGCCAAGGGCCAGTCCGGCCGACCAGTCCCACAGACCCCCGTCCAGGGCGCTGGTGTCGAACACGACGGCGTCCATATTCGATATCGTCGCCACCGTGGTCGCGCCGGATTCATAGGTGAATACCGGTAACTCATCAGCAGCGTTTGCGACGAATCCGTCGGCGTCTAAGATCTTGAGCTTGAAGTTCTGAAGGTTAAGCTTTCCGCCGACGATGTCTATGGTGTCGGTTTCGCCCTGCCCGATTTCCCACTCGTAGTTGGCGCCCGTTCGCAGGAACAGTTCACCTCCGCCGATAATGTTCAGCGCACCGACGCTGTCGCCCGGGGTCAGGGTCGTGCCCAAATTAACTTCCATCACGCTGGCGGCTCCGCCGGCGAGATCGATCGTCCCGCCGCCGCCAAGCGTTGCGGTCTGCTGCACGTAAAAGTCGTCTTTGACAGCTATCCGACCACCGGCGCCGATCATCATCCGGCTTCTTTCCTTTAGGAATAAATCCGCCGTGGCGCCGGTTATATTCAACGTACCGTTGATCTGGGCGGTCGCATCGTTAGTCACCGTGTGGCCGGTGCTGACGTGAGTAGCCGTTATCACGCCTCCGGCGTCGATAGTCATGCTCGACTTACCGGAACTGGAAATCTGTCCGGCAGTGGTGACCGCCCCGGTTGCCGAGACGATCAGTTCTCCGCCGACGGGGGAGCTTTCCAGTTTCAAGCCTCCGGTTCCGCCGTTCAGCGTACCGTTTATCCGCCCGACGCTTCCGGTCTGTAAGGTTATGCGGTCGTTGACATTGATAACGCCGGTCGAACCGACTGTCAGCGTGGCGTTGTTTGTAAGATAAACATCGCTGCCGGGTGCGGTCATTGTGATTTCGCCGTTGATGTCGGCGATGGCGCCGTCTTTCACGTCGAAATTGTTGACCCCGGTGATCTTGCTTCCCGCCAAGGTGGTTATTCGTATCGACTTGGCGGGATCGTTCCCGTCGATGTTGATCTTGTCGCCGAGGGTGACAACAGCCTTTGACCCGATTGTCAACTGCGTATTGTTGCCGTACATGTTGATATCGCTGCCTCCGCCGCTCAGCGTCAGCACGCCGTTGATTTCGGCGACGGCCCCGTCGTTGAACTCGATCAAATTCACAGCCGTAAGCGTTGAACCGAAAGGCGTCGAGATCATCGGCGCGCCCGTCGATTTATTGTTAGCGTCAAAGTACATTGCGTCGGAGGAGGAAATCACCGACGTGGCGCTGATATGCAACTGGGCGTTGTCGTTCACTCGCAGGTCGTTGTTTCCGACAGTCGCGTTCCCAAGCAACGTCAGTTCCGAATCGCCGTACAGGTGTATTCCGCCGTTGGTCGTGGCGCCGTTTCTGGTGTTCAGGGTTCCGGTTACTGTCACGTCGGCCCCGTCGAGGACCTCGAAGTTCTCGTTGTTCTTTCCGGAGGTCACCGATCCGCCGATCAGCAATTCGCCGGCGGCGCCCGCGGGAGATCCGTAGAACCTTATCCTGTCGATATTGACAATGTCGCCGGAGATAACAGCTTTGTCGGAAGCTGAGTCAGGATTGTCCATGAGATACACGTTCCGATCACCACCGTCGCCGTCAATGGTGTGGTGAAGCGTAACGACATCGTTCGCCGTTGCCGAACCGAGCCACAACTCCTTACCGTTGAAGCCCGTAGCACCGTTCCAGTGTACCGTTACGGCGCCGGTCAAGCCGCTGTCGTTGAGGTAAACGTTCAACGGCGCACCGTAGGCGGAGAAACCGCCATGGTTTTGAAAGTAGACCTTGCCGCTGGCGTTACCGAGCGAACGGGTGAAGTTTCCGCTGGACTCAAATACGCCCTGGTTGAAGTAGAGGACGGCGTTTGCGGGCAGTCCCGCGCCGTCGACGGCCCGCACCACGCTTGCCTTTCCGCCCTGGATATCCAATAGTTTTGCGCTCGCCGCGTCGTTGAACTCATTGGACCCGGTCAACCACAGCGTACCGGAGCCCTTCTTGCAGAAATTTCGATCATTGACGCCGTCGCGAACGATATCGCCGGACAGGATCGAAACGTCGGCGCTGCTGTTGGGGTTGTCGAACGTGTAGACGACGCGATTGCTGTCGAGTTCGATATCGTTAGCCAGTGTGACCGGCGCTGTCGCGGTCGGCGAACCCATCTGGAGGATCTGATTTCTAAACCCGTTGTTTGTATCACTCCAGTCAAGCGGTTTGGTTGTATCTCCGTCTCCGCGGAGCAGCGTGACGTGCAGCGGAGCATCCGATGCGGCGAAACCACCGCGCCCCTGCCAGTAAATGTCCTGCCCCGCGCCGTTTCCGATAGTGCGGGTTATGGTTCCGCTGGTCTGCAGGATCGCGGTCTGGGAGTCATTGCTCGAATTAAACACGAGCCTCCCGGCGCCGAGGTTTGCGGCATCGGCGCTCACTTCCAGCACGCCGCGATTGATCGTCGTCGTACCGGTGTAACTGTTATTGGTTCCCGAAAGTTTGACCGTGGCGTCGCTGGTGCGCGCCTCGCCGACGATAAGCGTCGAAGCCCCTGCCCCGTCGACCAGGTCGACGGTATAATCGGCGACATTGGTGAAGGCGTACACGTCGGCGGCGATAACACCGCCGACAACATTACCGCCGTCGATTGTCAGTCTGCCGGTCGTTCCGCCCGCATTCCGGCTGAGCGTCAGCGCCGAACCGGCGATCGATACGGCGTTTGTGACGGTCAACTGCCCGGCGCCTGTTGCAAAATCGGTCGTCAGCGTCAGATCTTCAACGGTCAGGTCTTGACCGCCCAGGTCGATCGTCCCGCCGGAATAGTCGAGGCTAACCGCCGACAAGGCCTCGTTTACCTTGAGGCTCCCGCCCTGCACGAACACCTCGGCGGTCGAAACGTCCAGGCTGCCCATGTTGACGGCGGTCATGTCGAGCGTTCCGTTAACGATCAGCTTGTCGCCCACCGTCACGTTACCGCCGGCCAGGTCGATCGGGCCGTTGGAATCCAGCGTCAACTTGCCGGTAATGTTAATACCTGCCGCGGATACCGAAGCGCCGCTGAAGAGGCTCAGCGATTTCCCGTCAAGCGCGCCGGCCGTGCTGATCGTTCCGCTCACGTTCATCATGCTCGTCCCCGGCGTGGTGACCAGAGTTCCGTCGTCGGCGTTAACCGCTCCGCCGGAGGCGATGTTGAGGAAGTTTCCTATCGTAAGTTGCCCGCCGGTTGCAACGACAACACTTCCGCCTGAACCGACGCCCAGTGATTCGGTTTCCCGGGTATCGGATACCGTTGCACTTCCGTTATTAACGGTCGCCCTGACAGTCGACGAGGGCAAATCGCCTGCTGCCGCCCCGTCCCAGTGTGAATCCGTCCCTGCGCCCTCGGCCCAGTCGGCGGTCGCGCCGTCCCAGGTAAGCTCCGGCGCCAGAACGTTCAGGCCGATGTTTCCGGTCCCCTGGTAATCGTATGTCAACCACCACTGTCCGATAAACAGGCCCTCGTAAACCGCGTCGAGGTACGTGCCGTTGAATCGCACGTTGCCCAATTCGCCGTTGATCCCGCTGTCGCTGCTGATCAGGAGCATCGGCGCGGGGGATGTAACCAAAGTCGTGTCGAGTTCCAGAGTGATTTTGTCGGGGTTGATGGCGCTGCCGAAATTGACGTTTGTGATCCCGCTGGTCGCGTTGGGAATGAAACGCATGATCGCCTGGTTCGGATCGCCGGCTGCGTTAGTCAACAATGAGCCGAAACCGACCGTCCCGGTCTCGACGCCTTCAACGGTGAACGCGGTGGCGACTTCGGCGTCGGTGCGGTTGAAGTTCAACCCGCCGGTGGTCACGAAAGAATCGACGCCGCCGACCACCACGTTCTGCTCGCCCACGGTGTTCGAAGCGGGGCTGTAATTGATTTGGAAACTTGTGGATCCGGTCAGCGTTCCACCGTCGAACCGAACCAGGCCGCTTCCGCTGTTGAAGTTGAGGTAGTTGCCCATCTGGACCGTACCGTTATTGATCTGCAGCAGGCTGCCCTCGCCGTACAGATCGATCTTTTTGTCGCGGTGCTGCCAGTCAAAAAGACCATTGTTTACGATCAAGGTCCCGCTGTCGATGGTGGTCCTGCCGTTCTTGATCAGCGCGTTGGCGCCGTTCATCGTTACGGTCGATCCGGAGCGGATGTTAAAGAAACCGTTATCGCCGCTGTTGAGTTGTCCACTGTCGTTTATAACGGCGGTGCTTCCGTTTTTGACATGAATATGCGCCTGGTTGTCGTTGGCCCACAATCTGCCCGTACCGTTCACCGTGAAGTCCAGACCGGAATCAAGGCTGGCTTCACCGGCGAAGCCAACCGACGCTCCGTCTATGATCGTCATAGTCGAATCGCCAATGAACTTCGGGTCGTAGCAGTCCAGGGTACCGGTAACCGTGGTGTCATTCCCGTTACCGTAGATGTAAATCTTCCCGTAGTCAGCGGTGGTGGTGTTGATATCGGCGATGCTGGTGATATTCGTGTCGACTCCCAGGGCGCCCACCGTAAGGTTGACTTTGGGAACAAGCGGACCGTCAGGGTTCCAGTTCAGGACGTTGCTCCAGTCGGTATCGACTCCGCCTCCTCCGTCCCATGTGTAATTATTGTCCGCCTGAACCGTTTGGGGCGGTAATCCAATCGTCGCGATTAACATTCCAACAGCCAGTATGATTGTCAGGATTTGGCGTTTACGCATGGTATCGCTCCTTTGCTTGTCAATTCTACGGGCGCGCGGATTGTGCGTCCTGCTGTGAATAAGCCTGGAAAAACGACAAACAACCTTGGGGGCAAAGCTAATCATCTTCAAGACTTCGCGGAGGTGCGACAATCGAAATCCTGCCGACCGTCCACTGTTACATCCAGGCGGAAAGCTCTACAGTTCCAACTAACTCCATCTTCAGCAGAATGTACCCATCCTTACAGTGAGGCAGCAAGTCCATCCAAACGAACCTGCATAAGACCCAAAATAGCAGTAAATGGCAGTTGAGTCAAGAAAAAAAAAGAATAATGGCAAAAACAAAAAACCTCCCTCAGAAAACATCGGGCGATTGAATTTGACATAAGCTTGTATGTTTTATGTATTTAACATTTTTTGTGCCTGCTTTTTATGGAGGCCATCTGTAAGATCAATCGCATCGTAACTCTCCGTTGAAATGGAGGTTAACGATAATATGCGACATGCTGTCGATCCACGACCAAAACCCCTGTTCGACCCGGCGGAAACGATGTTTTCGACCATGGCGATCAAATACATGCGGAAGGACTGGCCGGGGTGATCTTCCTAAAGGAGTTTTTCAACCTCACCATCGAAGAGGCGGACGCAGGCGTCCTGACGCTATTCACGGCGGGGCGGCGAGTTACAAACAGGTCGGCGAGTTCAATATCATTCCCGCCGGGCGCGCGGGACGCGGCGTCTGGGTTTGATGGAGGCGGCGTCGGCTTTGGCTTCCTCGACCAGGCGAATGGACTCGGCGTAGACTTTCTTACCGTACGGCCCGTCAACCAAATTGGCGAAC
>Ga0180430_10005515_pt1 | contig 10502 bp, 10 predicted proteins | sample SS_ome_9_FD_132999 | JGI IMG/M metagenome (GOLD analysis project Ga0180430, IMG submission 132999) | Hypersaline lake sediment archaeal communities from the Salton Sea, California, USA - SS_1_S_2 metaG | ecosystem: Environmental > Aquatic > Non-marine Saline and Alkaline > Hypersaline >... | reverse complement strand
TCCCACGGCCCCCGTTTTCAAGACCGCGGCGGACGCCTTCGCCACCTGCGACCCGAGGTTCCCCTTCGTATGCACCACCTACCGGGTGTCCGAGCACTGGCAGACGGGCCTCATGACCCGCCCCCAGCCCTGGCTCATGGAGCTTCAGCCGCAGGTTTTCGTGGAGATGAGCGAAGAGCTGGCGGAGTTGAAAGGCATCGGAAACGGAGACCGCGTCCAAGTGGCTTCGGCGCGAGGGTCGCTGGAATGCACGGCCATCGTGACCAAGCGACTCAAGCCCTTGCAGGTGGCCGGCACGCTGATTCATGAAGTGGGCATTCCGTACAACTACGGTTGGCGCTGGCCCCGCAACGGCAAGGAAGACAGCGCCAATCTGCTCACCCCCGCCGCCGGGGACCCCAACACGCGCATCCCCGAGACCAAGGCGTTCATGGTCAACGTGACCAAAATCCGGAAGGAAGGAGGGGTCGCATGAGCAAATCCTTTTTCATCGACACGACGCTGTGCACGGCCTGTCGAGGGTGTCAGGTGGCTTGCAAGCAGTGGCACGGGCTGCCCGCCGAGCACACCGAGAATCGGGGGAGCTATCAAAACCCTCCGGATTTGTCCTTCGACACCTACAAGCTGGTGAGAATGAGCGAAGTGGAGGTGGACGGTCGGCTGAAATGGCTTTTCTTTCCCGACCAGTGCCGCCATTGCATCGGGGCCCCCTGCATGGAAACCGCCGACGACGAAACGGCCATCTACGAGGACCCGGCCACGGGGGCCATCGTCTACACGGCCAATACCAGGAAGCTGAACGCCGAGGAGATCATCGCGTCCTGTCCCTACGATATTCCTCGCAAGGGGCCCGACGGGACCCTGGCCAAGTGCGACATGTGCGTGGACCGGGTGAGGAACGGACTGCTTCCCGCCTGCGTCAAGACCTGCCCCACCGGGGCCATGAGCTTCGGGGACAGCCGCGAGATGCTTTCCTTGGCCGAAAGCCGCCTCGCCGAAGTTAAAAAGAAAAACCCCCGAGCCCGGATTCTCGACGTCGATCAGGTGAGCGTGATTTATCTCGTGGCGGAAGACCCGGGGCTCTACTTCAAGACGGCTTCGGCCGGGGTGCGAAACCGGGGCATGACGAGGAAGGCGGCCTTGAGGAAGATGTTTCGCCCGGTGGGGAGAATGGCCCGCGCCTTGGGAGAGCGTGGCTGATTGCGATGAAAGGAGAAGCCGTCATGAGAAAAAGCGGAGTCGTGATTTCGTGGACTCTGGCGGTCCTGTGCGCGTGGGGGGCGATGCCCGTCGTGTCGGCGCAGGCCGGGGAAGCCTTGAAATACTGCAGGTCCGCTCAGGTGTATCGCGCCTGGGACGAGGAAGGGTTGGAAGCCTTCGAGAAGGAGGCCGGAGTCGAGGTGGATTATTTCATCGCCTCGTCGGGGGTGTGCGTGCATCGTTTGCTCAACGACATGGCCGACATCGCCAGCGTCACCCAATCCTTGAGCTACCGTCAGAAGGAGCGGGGACTGGTGGAGGTCCCTTTTTGCAGGAACGGACTGGCCATCGTCGTCAAGGCCGACTGCGCCGTGGATGGTCTTACCGAGGAGCAGCTTCGCCGCATCTTCAGCAAGGACATCGTCAACTGGAAGGAAGTGGGCGGGGAGGACCGGCCCGTGACGGTGGTGGTCCCCGGAACGGACACCGCCGCCTACGCGAACTTCGACCGCATGGTGATGCACCGGGAGGAGATCCGGTACGACATCATGACCTATCAGTCCACCCGGGTCATCGACGTGGTGAAGCGATGCGCCGACTGCGTTTCCTTCATCGCTCACGCCGCGATCATGGGGGACGAGGACGTCAAGGCCCTCAAGATCGACGGGCGCTCTCCCTTGGAGCAGGACTACCCCTATTTTCAAATCTTTTCCTTCGTCACCAAGGGCGAGCCCGCCGGGGCGGCCAAGACGCTCGTCGACTTCATCCGCTCGCCCGCCGGGTTGGCCATCATGGAAAAGAGAGGCATGCTGCCCCCTCCATGACTTTTCTCTTTCCGATTTGATCCGGGGCGACGGGCTCCGGGGGTTGGCGCCCCCGGCGCCCCGAAGCCTTTCGAAACAGGGGATATTCCGGCTTGGGCCGGGAAGTCCCCTTTTTGTTTGGCGTGAGCCCGAAGGTTAAGGTAGGATAATGGGTTGTATGAGGAAAGGAACGGAAATCGCTATGAATCGGAAAAAGAACCTGGACCGTTTGCGCCGTTCCCTGGAACTGGAGCGCGAGCACAAACCGGCCTACGCCCATTTGTATCCGTTCTTGGAAGCTTTGTACACGATTCGCGAGCGCCTCAAGGACCGTGTGGAGCTGGATGTCCCCCTTCTCGACCCCGCATTGGCCGCGACCCAATGGCGCGAAGGCTTTCCGTTGCTCCGCCGAGAGGAATTCCCTTTGGATGTCCGAGTGGCCGGGGGGGTTCTGGAAGGGATGGAAGAGCATGTTCCCGCAGACAGTGAATCCTTGAAGCGGACCCTGGCGATTCTGCGTCGTTGGCTGGCGACTCACGAATCGGGTCGGGAATCCTTCTGGAGAAGCTTCGTCGATCCCGGGGAGCCCGCCCCGTCGGGCTGGGAAATGCCGTCGGAGGAGGACGGGCCGGCTTTGATGCTTTGGGTTCGGGCGGCGTGGGGCCCTTCGGTGGAGGAGACGGCTCGGGGGATTCTGGAGCGGTTTCCCTTGCCTCCGGGGTGGCGCCGCGGATATTGTCCTGTTTGCGGATGCCTTCCTTCCTTGTTGTTTCTGCAGGGGCGGGGGGAGCGCAAGGGGCTGTGCTCGTGGTGCGGGACTCGTTGGACCTTGAACCGCATCCAATGTCCCTTTTGCTCCAACCGATGCCAGGACTCCCTGGGATACGCCTGCGTGGAAGAGGAGCCTCGCAGCCGCATCGATCATTGCAACCTTTGCCGCGCGTACTTCAAGGTCCTGGACGTGCGGGAGCTCGTGGAGGAGCCCTACTTCCCCTTGCTGGAATGGACGACGCTTCATCTGGATTTGCTGGCTCAACGAGCGGGGTGGAAACAGCCCCCTTCCACTTCGCCGGTGGTGTACGACGGAGAGGGATGGAATCGATGAGTGCCTGCAAGGACTGGAAGACGTACTACGAGAGCCGCCTCTCGCGAGGGGAAGCGGTTTTTCACGAAATTCTGGAGGACGGACATCGGATTTTCATCGCCACGGCCTGCGGCGAGCCGCAGCACTTGGTGCGCCATTTGGTGGAAGCCCTTCCCCATTACCGGGATCTGGAAGTGGTGCAGCTCTTTTCCATGGGGGCCCTGCCCGAGGACTGGGGGCCTTTGCAGGGACATTGCCGGTTTCGAACCCCCTTCCTGGGGCCCAGGACCCGTCGCGCCGTCAACAGCGGCTTGGCCGACTACATCCCCGCCTACTTCTCCTCCCTGCCCCGTCTCATCCGCCAAGAGCCTCACATGGCCTTCGACCTGTGCCTCGTCCAGGTGACGCCTCCCGACGAGCACGGCTTCTGCTCCCTGGGCATTTCCGTGGACGTCACCAAGACCGCCGCCGAAACGGCCCGGATGGTGGTGGCCCAGGTCAACCCTCGAATGCCGCGAACCTTCGGGGACAGCTTCCTGCACGTGAGCCGCATCCACCGTTTCGTGGAGCACGAAGAGCCCTTGCTGGAGCTGAAAGTGGCGGGGCGGAGCGCCGTGGCCGAGCGCATCGCCCGCTACGTGGACCAGTTGCTGGAAGACGGGGCCACGTTTCAGGCGGGGATCGGCCGGGCCACGGGGGCCATGCTGTGGTACATGGAAGGGAAAAAGGACCTGGGGGTCCATGGCGAAATGATCACCGACGCCCACCTTTACCTCATGGAAAAAGGGGTCATCACCGGAAGCCGAAAGAACCTTCACAAGAAGAAGATCATCACCAGCTTTTGTCTGGGAAGCCCCAGGCTCTACGAGCTCGTGGACAACAACCCCCAAGTCGAGTTCTATCCCACGGAATACGTGAACAACAGCCGGATCATCAGTCGGAACGAAAGGATGACGGCCATCAATTCCGCTCTGGAGATCGATCTGAGCGGCCAGGTGTGCGCCGATTCCATCGGTCACAAGGTGTACAGCGGCATCGGCGGGTACGTGGATTTCATGATGGGAGCCTCGGGGGCTCCGGGAGGCAAGTGCGTCATCATTCTGCCGTCCACCAGCTCCGACGGAAGGAAGTCCCGCATCGTGAGCCACCTCACCGACGGGGCCGGGGTGGTGAGCTCGCGCAGCGCCGTGCATTACGTGGTGACGGAATTCGGCATCGCCAACCTCCACGGCAAGACCGTGCGCGAGCGGGCCCTGGCCCTCATCAACATCGCCCACCCCAAGTATCGGGAAAAACTGTTGCAGGAAGCCAAGGGATTGAGGTACGTTTACGAAGACCAGATTTTGCCTCCCATTTACGAGCCCCTGTATCCCGGACAGTGGGAGACTCGCCAGATCATGGGCGGCGGCCAGGAGGTGTTCTTTCGCCCCGTCAAGCCCACCGACGAGCGGGCCTTGCAGGAGTTTTTCTATTCCCTCCCCGATCAGGACATCTACTACCGGTTTCTTTCGGCCATGAAGGTCTTTCCCCATCGGGACACGCAAGCCATGTGCAACATCGACTACGAGCATGAAATGGCCATCGTGGGGGTGGTGGGGGAGATCGGCAACGAGACCATCGTGGCCCTGTCCCGCTACCTGCTGGACCAGAAGACCAACATGGCCGAAGCGGATTTCGCCGTGCGCAAGGAGTGGCAGGGGGGCGGCATCGCCACCTTTTCGTTGCACTATTTGTGCGAGATCGCCAAGAGCAAGGGCATCGACGGCTTCATAGCGTACGTTCTGGCGTCCAACCGGAAGATGATGTCCGTTTTTCACAAGGTGGGCTACGTCGTCCGCTCGCGATTGGAGGAAGGGGTGTACGAGATCGCCTTTCGCTTCGACGAGCCGGCCCGTACTTGCGTGATGGAGAGCGAAAGCGAGGCTGGAGAAGAATGACGAGATTCGCAAGGAAGGAAGTCGCGGGGCCCGGAGCCATCGATGCCGGGGAGATCGCTTTCGACATCGACGGCGTGGTGGCCGACACCATGGCCGTGTTCGTGCGACTGGCCGGAGAGCGCTACGGCCTCTCGGAGCTCCGCAAGGAGCATTTGACCTGCTACGATCTTTATCGGTGCGTTCCCGCCGAGCGAGAGATCGTCGACGAGCTGGTTTGCCTGACCCTGGACGACGAGCACACCTTGCAGGTCCCCGCCATGCCGGGCGCTCCCGAGGTGCTGGGGAAGCTGGCCCTTTGCGGCCCGCTGCGGTTCGTGACGGCGCGCGTCTGGCCCGAGTCCATCGTTCGCTGGCTTCGTCTGAACCTGCCCCAGGCTCCTCCTGAGCGCATCCAGGTGACGGCCACGGGAGATCCTCGAAGAAAGCTGGAGGTTCTCCGGGACTTGCGCATCCGTTATTTCGTGGAAGATCGCCTGGAAACCTGTCATCTCCTTTCCAGGGACGGCATTCGCCCTCTCCTTTTCGACCAGCCCTGGAACCGCGGAGAGGAACACCCTTATCCCCGCATCGGAAGCTGGGCCCACCTGGCTCGATGGCTCGCTCCCTGCCAGGCTTTCGGCGAGAATTCATCGGAAACGGCGTAATCCATCATGAAACGGGACGGGACACCACCTTTGCAAATCAAGGCGCATCGCGAGGGGTTCATTCTGGCTCCCGATGCGGGGGCTTCTTTTTCGGCCATACGCTCCTGTCTGGAGCACCGTCTGGACGATGCGGGGGACTTTTTCCAGGGATCGGACATGGTGCTGGATCTGGGGCGGCGGCCCTTCGCGGCGGACGAGATCGTTCAGTTGCGGGAGCTTCTCGAGGGAAAGGCGCAAGTGAGGCTGGTGGAAGTTTGGCTGGGGCCGGAATTGGACGGGCTTTTGAGCTGGGCGTCCCGGGGCTTGGGAATTCCCCTTCGCCGAACGGCCGTCGCGGAAAAGGAGGACGAAGCGCCCCGCCCGGTGGTGGTGCGCCACACCTGCCGCTCGGGAACGCGCATCGAGTCCCCCGCCGATTGCTTCATCCAGGGGGACGTGAATCCCGGGGCCGAAGTGATCGCGGCGGGAGACATCTGGATTTTCGGCGTCTTGCGGGGAGTGGCCCACGCAGGGGCGGGGGGGGACCGGTCCGCCTGCGTCCGGGCCCTGAGCATACAGCCCAATCAGATCCGCATCGCCGATCTCGTGGCGGTCCCTCCCAAGGGGGAGCCATCGTCGGCTCGCCGTTTCGAGATGGCCGAGGTCCGCGAGGGTCGAATTCAGGTGATCACCCTTTGAAAGCTTCCTTAAACCCTATCTCTTGAAGATTGAAATCATCAGCGACGAGGAAATCCATGGCGGGAAGAACGATTGTCATCACATCGGGTAAAGGAGGGGTGGGCAAAACCACCACCGTGGCCAACATCGGAACGGCCTTGGCCAAGAAGGGCCACTCCGTGGTGCTGCTGGACGCCGACATCGGTTTGCGCAATCTGGATGTGGTGATGGGATTGGAAAACCGCATCGTTTACAACTTGGTGGACATCGTGGAGGGCAAGTGCCGCAAGGAGCAGGCCATGATCCGGGACCGCAAGCTGCCTTCCCTGCACATCGTTCCGTCGGCCCAGACCCGGGAAAAGGACGCCGTGCAGCCGGATCAGATGAAGGCCCTGTGCGCCGAGCTGGCCGAGGAGTTCGACTACGTGCTCATCGATTGTCCCGCCGGCATCGAGCGGGGCTTCAAGAACGCCGTGGCCGGGGCCGAAGCGGCCATCGTGGTCACCACTCCCGAAGTGTCGGCCATCCGGGACGCCGACCGCGTCATCGGGCTGCTGGAAGCCAATCTCCTGCGGGACATCCACCTCATCGTCAATCGCATGAATCTGCGCATGGTCAAGCAAGGGGACATGATGTCCACCAACGACATCGTGTCCCTCCTGGCCGTTCCTCTCATCGGCGTCGTCCCGGAAAGCGGAGAGGTGGTCATTTCCACCAACCGAGGCATCCCGTTGGTGCATCAGAAGGGCAGCGAGGCGGGAAGGGCCTTTTCCAACATCGCGGCCCGTCTCGACGGCGAAGGCGTCCCCCTTGAAGACGACCATAAAAAGAGCTTCATGGAGCGGGTGAAGGATTTCCTGTGGAGCTGAAAAGGAGAAAGTGATGTTCGGGGTATTTCGGCGCCTTTGGGGCGAGAAGAAAAGCGGGGACGTGGCCCGGGAGAGGATGCGCTTCGTTCTCATGCACGACCGGTTGGACCTGACGCCCGAGGTCCTCGAGAAGATCAAGAACGACATCCTCGCCGTCCTTTCCCGCTACATGGACATCGATCAGAACACCCTTCAGGTGGATTTCAAGCAGGGAAAAGACTATGCCGCCCTCATGTCCAACGTCCACGTGAAGCGGGTGTACCGCAAGGAAGACGGAACCGAAGCGTCCGAAGAAGCGTGAAAATCGGACGAGGGAGAAAGATCATGGCACTCAGGATTATTCTGGCGGCGACCCTCAGGAAATTCGTTTCGGGCTACGACCCCCTCCAAGGCCATTCCCTGGATCTTTCGGAGCCCGCGAGGGTGGGGGAGCTGATCCGAAGACTTGGCATTCCCCCCGACGAGGTCAAGCTCATCATGGTCGATGGCGTGGCGGCCAACCGGGAAACCCTCCTGCAAGGCGACGAGCGCGTGGGCCTTTTCCCTCCCGTGGGGGGAGGGTGAGCTTTCCGCGAGGATCCGATGCTTTGCCGTCCTTTTTTCGCTCCCGTTTCTTTCCCGGCGGTTTCGTTTTCCTTCCTTGAACGGCACGGGAATCCCGTCTTCCCGACAAGCTTGGTTTCGGACATTCGAATTTCGGGCCTTTGAGCTCGTTTCGCATTTCGGATTTTTCAGAACGCTCTCTCCGTTCGTCGCGGTTTATCGCTTGGGCCCGGGGCGAAAAGGGCGATATCCCTTCATGCGGATGCGCCAGGGACCGTCCACTCGGTAGCGAATTCCCCGCCATTCCACGGTGCGAAGAAAAAAGACCCGAACCAGCATGGCCGGATAGAGCAGTTGGGTGAGGGGCAAGGCCAAAAGGGTCTTGATCATGGTCGCCGGCATGGGTCGGGAAATCTCCTCCCCTCGCTCCCGGGCCTTTCGACGGACTTCCAGCTCCATGGGCAGGAGGAGCAGAATCATGGCCAGCTCGTGGAGGGCCAGCCCTGAGCCGCACCACAGCGCCGCCAAGCCGTTTCCAGCGCAGGCCGCCACCGCCAGGGCCAGAATGCCCGCTCCCAAAGCAAGGGTCGTGCTCGCTCCGTGGGCCACGACCAAGGGCCAGGACGGATGATACAGCCTGGTCATCAAGAGTTGACGCACCCCCCAGTGGAAAAAAGTCCCTATGGTGCAGACCTCGTCGTCGACCATCATGGAGGATGGCGAAAATTTCACTTTCATCCCCTGGCTCCGCACCAGTTCGTACAAAACGACGTCGTCGCTCAGCGTCCTGCTCCATCGTTGGAGCAAGGGGGCATCGCGGAGGAGCGAAGTCCTGAAAGCCAGGGAGCCTCCCCACGGAATGCCGAAGCCGTGCATTTGAACCACGGCGGCGGCGTTCCAAAGGTGGCGGACCAGGGAGCCCCAAGTGGCCTTCCGAGGGACGTACCAGCGATTGCCGCAGGAAATGCCTGCGGATTCGTCGGCCAGGGAGGCGACCAGCTCTTTGAGCCATGTGCGGTGGGGGACGACGTCGCCGTCCAGCAGGGCCACCACTTGACAGGAGTCGTCCAGCCTTTGGGCCGCCTGCGAAAGAGCGCTGCACTTGAGGCTGCACGACGAGAGGGGATCTTGCAGGCAGGAGACGCGAAGCTTTTCGGCTCCGGCCTCGCGCATGGCTTCGCGCACCAATTCGGCGGCGGGATCCCGGGGATGGTCCACGACGATGTGAGCGCGGTAGCGGGGATAATCCTGATGGAGCAAGCTTTCAAGGCAGGCGGAGAGACGCGGGTCATCGCCCCTGAGACAAAGAAGGACGGCGGCCCGGGGGAAGTCCTTCCGGAAGCTCCCTTCCGGCCCCGGCCCTTTCAACGCCTTCAGAAAGCTCCTCGTCACGGCCGCCTGCACCAGGACCAGTCCCGCGAGAATGGCAAAGACGACGATGGCCGCGTTGATCGTCATTTTCGAGCCTTTGCTCCATCAAGCCGATCATGCGCTCTTTTTGTTGCGGTTGTTTGTTGTTGCCTATGGAGGCTTCTTACCCTATTCTGGCGTTCTACGGCATTGGCTCTTTGAGCCGGCCTTTTGCCGTCAGGCCCGCGGAAGCGAGCTTCCCGAGGGTAGCTCCCGGGCTCCGGGAGAGTCTGCCCGGAGCGAGCGGGGTGCCGCAAGACCGAATCGTGCGATGAGTGGGTTGAAAATATGAGAGACGGAAGGAAAAGTCGAGGGCTTCATGGTGCTCGGGTGCGTCGGACAAACCGGAAAAGAGGAGGAGCCGGGATGAGATCGGTGGAAAACGAAGCGAGATCGAGGCGTTGGAGGATGCCGCTCGGGCTGGCCCTTGCGGCGATCATGGTTTTCGGGGTGTGCGTCTTGCCGTTGCACGCCGCGACTTATGATGTGGGCAATACCAATGATAGCGGTAGTGACTCGTTGCGCTGGGCTGTTGATCAGGCCAACCTGAGCGCGGAAGACGACACCATCGTGTTCGATGCTCTGGGTCCGGGGTCCCACACGATAACTCTGACAACGGGCCAAATCGATATCCGAGGGGGAGGAGGTGACTTGGTCATCAACGATCCGGGAGAGGAGTGGTTGACCATCGATGGGGGGAGCAACTCGCGCATTTTCGAGGTTTCCGGTTTCGTATCGGTGGATTTCCGTCTTTCCGACATGACTCTCGCCAACGGAAGCGGCTTCGACAGGGGCGGGGCTGTCTTGAGCTGGTCTTGGAATACGACCGTCGATGTGGCTATCACCAATGTTACCTTTTCCAACAACAGCGTGCAACTCTCCGGGGATGATTGCCCTTCACTGATGGGCGGCGGTGCCGTTTTCAGTTGCGCCTTCGAGGACGGTACCACATCCCTGACATTGGATGGATGCACTTTTTCCGGCAATCGGGTAACTCAGTCCGCAGGGTCCGGTCTTTTGGGCGGCGGCGGCGGGGCGGTCTTCAGCGGCGCCAGTGCCGGGGGAAAATGCGAGCTTACGATAAGCGATTGCTCTTTTTCCGATAATCAAGCGATCAATCAGGATCCCGCTGCCCTTTTTTATTTCGGTGGAGGGGCGGTCTTCAATGGCGCTATCAATGGGGACTTCTCTTTTGGAGCCCCGGATTTGTCTGGTGGTACCGCAAATGCTGAAGTGACGGGCTCTACTTTCGACAACAACAGTGTGACGAGCTTCATCGATGGAGGTGGTACCGCCATTTTCAACGGGGCTGGCTCCCACAGCAATGCCGCTCTCGAGGTGAACGCTTGCAATTT
>Ga0180430_10005514_pt1 | contig 10502 bp, 7 predicted proteins | sample SS_ome_9_FD_132999 | JGI IMG/M metagenome (GOLD analysis project Ga0180430, IMG submission 132999) | Hypersaline lake sediment archaeal communities from the Salton Sea, California, USA - SS_1_S_2 metaG | ecosystem: Environmental > Aquatic > Non-marine Saline and Alkaline > Hypersaline > Sediment... | reverse complement strand
TTCACCCTAAATATAACACATAGGTACGACGAATTTCGTCAGTACTTTTCAAAATCTGTTGACAGCAAATGTCGAACCTTCTTTATTTAGGTTACGGGACCAGCCAACATTGACCCTCGCGGGAGCGGGAAGAACCTTAAGAGGGATGTGCCCAGTCGTGAACGAGCCAGCCATTTTCCGTAACTATCAGCTTGTTGAGAAGCTGTCGCAGAACGATTTATGCCAATCGTGGTCAGCTATCAACCGCCGAACCGGCAAACCGTGCTTTGTAAAAAGACCCAATCCGGCCTCAGATCTCTCGGGAATCGAACAGCGGGATGTAATGGCCACTTCAATGGCCTTGCAGAAACGTGTTCGCTCCCGACAGATTCTCACTTCTGTCGAAACTCATCGAGAGCAGGACAATCTCTTTGTGGAGTACCCTCTTCTCGACCAGGATGTCTGGCAGCCCGCATCCCGGCTCGGCAGTTTTGACCAACTCCTTGAGCTGCTTCCCCGAATGGCCGTCGTCATCGACTATCTCCATTCCCTCGATCTCGTCCATTGCGATCTCAAGCTGGCCAATTTCCTGGTGCGCGAAAGCGGCGCCTCGTCGCAAATGGTCCTTATCGATCTGGACTTTCTTTCCCCGGCCGGTGCCAAGCCTGAAGGGCTGATAATCGGCACTCCGAGTCTTATCCCCCCGGAGATCAATACCGGACAGAGAATACAGGTTCAGTCGGACATCTTTTCGATCGCCGCTTCTATTAGGGATTTCCTGGATCACTCCGATGCCGGTGACTCTTCTTCTCCCCAAAGGATCGCCCTCGATAATCTTCTGGATAGAATGATGATCGATGATCCTTACCAGCGGCCCCGCTTCTTGGCGGAGGCGTTGAAAAGGTACGAGGTCATCGACGAGGAGACTCTTGATCGAGCCAATCGTCGGCTGTTGGCCATGCAGCTGCTTGGTGCCTATCGGTCATTGTCGATTAAGGATCGCGCCGAACCATTCATACTTGACCTGGCGCGATCGGTGCGCATGCATGGTCTTTCGGAAGAGTTCATAGCCGACCTGGAGATAGTCTCACGGACCTCAATTGCCAGAGCCTATTATTTGCTGAAAGATCTCCTGGAACCCGTAGAGTTGGACCACACTGCCGGATTCTGGCATGTCCGTCCGAGTGACAACCAGTCGCGCACCGCCTACTGGAGAATGCGCCGACTGACCAAACCTGAACTGGCCAAAGAGGAATCGATCGAACAAGCCGACGTTCGCGCTTTGCTCCGCCAGTCCGACCAGTTTGCGACCGCCGGAGAATATGAGAAATCGTTCTTGTGGGGTCATACCGCCTATCAAGCGGTAGCCGACCAGCTCCCTCATCCCGAACTGAATCTGGATGATCTGGACAATTTCGCTGCTGTCGCCTCAAGATTAGGGCACCTGGAGATTTCGACTGCCGTGCGAAAACGGCGACTCGAGTTGTCCAATCCCCTGGAGTTTAGACATGCTGAGAATATCCGCCTGTTGGCCCGCGAACTGCTGATCCTCCAGGATTACGATGGTGCCAGGAAGTGGATTGACGAAGGCTTGGAAGTCACCAGTAAGGGTAGCGACGACACCTTCAACCGGAAGTTTCAGCTGTTGGCCGCCTGGATACCCTTCTACACCGGAGCCCCGGACGAAGCCATGGCTGAGTTGCAGCGGATCAAACAGGAGTGTGAAGAGGCTTCAGATTGGGTGGCTCTGAGCTCCATCTGCTATGTCATGGGGGCGTTTCAATGGCAAGTACGCAATATAGAAGAGAGTGTGCATTATCTCCAGTTATGTGACGGGATAAGAGAAGAGCACGGGATTGAGGAAAACCATTACATGGTCAAGGGCATGCTGGCTTCCTGCAGCTTCGAGCGCGCTCAATACTCTACAGCAAGCAAACTCAGTCAAGAAGCGATCAAGCTTTCCGAGGGTAAACCAGGCAGTCAATGGCTGCACGAGCGGTATCTGATTATTGCAGAGTCCCTCTTGAGAATGCGTGACTTCGACAAATCTCTGTTGTGGCAGCAAAGGGCCTGGCTCGAGTTGTTCCGACGCCCAGCAGACGAACGAGTGCTTTTCATGACCCTCTCCCAGGCGTTCTTGCACATTGAATGCGGGCAGTTCGACGAGGCCAAGGATATCATCAGTCGAGTTAGCAGTTCCATCGAATCAAAGGGAAGTCCCAATTTAAGAGGCATTTACCACCGGCACCAAGCCTGGTTGGCTTTGTACCGGGGGGATCGCGCGGGGACCGTCAGGGAGGCGGAGAAGGCAGTTGAGGCCTACCAATCCGTCCCCAATCACCAGGGAACTCAAGAGGCGGCTCTGGTGTCTGAGCTGAGCCGGTATCTGAACGACGACTCACCCGATACAGCTACAATGCTGACCCGCTACCGAGGCCTCGCCAAAGAGGTGAGCATTTACCATGCTGCCTTCGCCCTCTACTTCGCTCTCCTGAGCTCAACCGGCGAAGAGTTGGACTACATCGTCCGCGAAGTTGGTGTCTTTATGCGCGCCAATTCCAAGAGCAAGAACACGCTCTTCGTGGCGCTTCGAAAACTGGCTTCCGTTCTTGGCACTCACGGCTGGAGTCATCTGGAAGTAGTCCAAATGCTCAAGGATAGTCTCGTGCAGTTTGACGATGGTCGCCTCACTCTCCTGGCTTACTTCGTGAGTAAGAAGATTGCCGATGTATACATCCTCCGGCAGAATCCGCGACTGGCTATCAAGTACCTCAAAAACTGCGAAAGACTGGCAAGAACAATGGGGAATGAGCCGGTTCAGGAGAGGATCAAGGCCCGCGTTTCCGACCTGGTTCCGGACAGTGATCGCCTTTCCCAGCTGATGCGCTCGATGTATCGGGTTTCAGAGCTTCTTCACAGTGCTGACAATTACTACGGTGCCCTTGAGGAACTGGTCCGATTTGCAGTCGATGAGACCGGCGCTGAGCGTGGCGCGTTGTTGATGCCAAAGGGTGACGATCATGCCTTGAGAGTCGTTGCCAGTTATGCCTGTGACCGAGAGAGTTTCGCGGACATTCAGCGAATTAGCTCTTCGGTACCCGAGAGAGTCCTGGAAGATGCCGAGCCGCTGGTAATCGACAACGCCGTCATGGACAAGCGAACCAAGAGCTTTCGCAGCATCATCAGACTCAACATCCTGTCGGTGATGGCGGTACCTCTGCGGAGGGCCGATGAAGTGGTTGGTGTGCTGTATTTGGACCATCACACCATTCCGGCCTTGTTCGACAAGAGTGACTATACCTACGTGAAGTCGATGTCCAACTTCATTACCAGTTTCGAAACTCTTGCCGGGAGTTTCCGCACCGTTAAGGCTGCCAATCTTCGCCTTCTCGACGAACTAGGACGAACCGAAGGCACCCGGCCGTTTGTTTACCGCGACCAGAGTATCAGCGACATCTTCGAGCAATTGCCCAATATCGCGTCCTCTCGTTTGCCGGTCTTGATCGTGGGAGAAAGCGGCACCGGCAAAGACGTTCTGGCCGAGATCATTCATCGCTTGAGCGCCAGAAAGGACAGGCCGTTTGTCCGCATGAACTGTGCCGCGATTCCCGAGACAATGATCGAGGCGGAGTTGTTCGGTGTCAACCGCGGCGCCGCCACCGAAACAGCTGCCCGTGACGGACGATTGCATCAGGCCGATGATGGTACCCTTTTGCTCGATGAAATCGGCGATATGCCTTTCAAACTGCAATCCAGATTGCTCCGGGCGGTCGAGAACCAGGAGTTCTACCGAGTTGGCTCCGATCTTCCAACATACACCGACATTCGGTTTATCTATGCCACCAACCAGGATCTCAAGGACCTGATCAATCGCAAACGTTTCCGAGCCGACCTCTATCATCGGATCAATACCCTGACCATTCGCATTCCTCCCCTCCGAGAGCGTAAGGACGATATCCGCCCTCTGGTCGACTACTTTTTGAGTATCTATCAGGGACGTGCCGTCAGAATCCCTGAGATGATTATCGATGTATTCAAGGAGTACAGCTGGCCGGGCAATGTTCGCGAGCTGAAGAGCGAGATCGAGAGATTGTGCGTCAAGAAACCAGGTCTGACCGTCTCTATTGAGGATCTTTCGGCCGACATCCAGGAAGAATATCACGCGGTAATCGATCCCGAGTCTCAGAATAGCAACATGGAATCGCGACTTCGTTGGGTAATGAAAAAGACCAACAACAACCAGTCCCGGGCCGCCGCAATTCTGGGCATGCCTCGAAACACTCTTCGTTATCAGCTAAAAAAGCACGGTTTTTTGTAGGTCACATAGTTCGTCTAAACGTAATATGCTGACGAACTGACCAATTCTGCCCAATTTCATCTTTCGCTAAGGTGCGATGCCGCTGCAGTTTGTGTTTTTTGGCATTTGCATTCGTCACCGCATTGGTCAGCAAGCGAGCTACTCGCATCCCATTCACATCTCTAATGTGTTGTTAGTGTGAAAGTTAGCTCTCTTGTTTTGCCCAAGTGGTGTGGCACGCAGTTTGATATACACACTGCATAACGAAATCCACAACACTTTACCGGAGGTAAACCACAATGAAACGCAACTCGATTGTTGCATTACTGATTCTTTTTATCGCGCTTTCAGCGACCACAATAACCACGAGCATGCTGCCTTCAACGGCTTTGGCCGATGGATCTGGCGGCACTGTCATACCTCCGGCAGAAGGCGGCGACGACTCCACAGGCAACGGCGACGCCTTTATACCGGGAGCAACCGGATCAGGTATCAATGGTGAAGCTCAGGACGATGGTGGAATGGGCATCTTTGAGATTGTCATTAAATCCATCGCACTGAGCCTCTAATCCAACATGCCGACCGGAACAGAGTGCTTCGGTCGGCATTTTTATGCCAGGGAACCAGTTATGAGTACATTAGCTAGATTGGCGCAAGCGATCGACATGCTGAATCGCAACGAGGCAGTGTCGATGGCTACATTCAAGCGGGAATTGGGCGTAACGGATCGCGCCGTTTACCGCTACATTGATGCGATGCGAAAGGCCAGCATGCCGGTCTTCTACGATGCCGACAAGCGTGGCTATCGCCTCAAAGGCGATCAACCCGACAGCGAGGTCAGCCTTACTGTCAACGATCGCGTGATCCTTTTGCTGGCCCTTTCGGTTCTCAGTAATACCGTCTCCAAATCCTATCGCGAGGATATCACCGAACTGGAAGGGAAACTCTGGAATCAGAGCGCTGCAGCCTTGACTAATCTCAGCGATACGATTGCCAACCAGCTCAACAAGGTCAAACTTGGAGTGGAACTCACCCCCACCATGACTTCGGTCATTCTGAGCGCCGCTATGGAACTGAACAAGGTTTTACGGGTTGACCTCTCGCGAGCCAACCATTGGGAACGATTCGTTGAGGTCGGGGAGCCTCGCATGGTCTTTGCCAATGGCTGGAAACTGGCCGATAACGACCACGAGCACACCTATCCGGTCGAAGATGTCGACCGGGCCCTAATCATAGAAGACGCCGAAAGCGAGCCGGCCAAGATATAATTCGGCCCTCTCAACCTGGCGGTCGAAAGGGCCATGATAGGGTGTAGGGGGAGGGGAACTACACCCCGTTCTTTATGACCATACGGCCAAATTTTTCCCGCCTCTATGCTCAGGGCAGAGGGCTCTAAATCAATCAAACAAAACGTTAGGGTTTTGTCAAGGTTCCAGGAACCTCAAAAAAGCCCCTTTGTATTACGTTTTTCGGCTATTCTCGGCCAGAACTTTGGCCTCAGAGGCATTTCGAAAGAGAACTTTCAGCGATCTCAAACGTTTTATAAGTTTACCCCTCTTTTGAATGGGGTATTCACGAGGAAAGAATAAATGACAATACCTGACCCTCAGAATAAACGATTGCTGCTCAACCACTTTCTGAACGACACGGTTCTCTTCGCCTACCATATCGGTGACCTGGATGAATTCTTCTTCGACAAGTGCGAGTGGCTGACGCTGCCCAATAGGGATAATAACGAACTCAAAGAAGTAATCTTAATCTATCGAGGCATAGAAATACCCAGTGTCCTGGCGTTCTCGCGGACTGACGAATTTGGACAATTCTTCAAGGAATCGCTGCCGAAATTGCCCGACCGGTTCAACTGCCACTATCAGGAGCCGTTTCGCGATATCCTGAGCAACTCGTTCAACGAAACCGACCACGGCCAATATATGAAAATGCTCCTGGTTCCGACCGCATTCCGCCCGGCTATGCGTGATGACGAGGAGATCAGGCGCCTCGATCGATCCCACCTGGAAGAACTCCTCGCCCTATACGATCGGGCCTACCCGGAAAACTACTTCGACCCCCGCATGCTGGATACCGGTAAGTACTTCGGGTTCCACACCGATGGAAAACTGGTCGCTGCCGGAGGCGTCCATGCCTATTCCAACGAGTATAGCGTTGCGGTTCTAGGCAATCTGACTACCGATCCGGAATACCGCGGTCGCGGCATTGCCACCCGGGTGACCTCCCGTTTGGTGAGAGAGTTGATCGACGAAAACAAGGTGATTACACTCAACGTCAAAGCCAACAACGAACCGGCATTCCGATCCTACCGTCGGCTCGGCTTCAAACTGATTCATACTTATCGCGAAGGCTACTTCGAGCGGAAGTAGGGGCTGAACTTAGACCTTATTGTGCCGCCAGTCGGCGATTGCCTTTCTAACGGCTTCAGGGGCGAGGGTAGAGCAGTTGATCTTCTGTTCCGGGAGACCATCCAGGTAGCTGACAATGTCGTCCTTTGTCAGCAGTTCGGCTTCCTCGACAGTTTTTCCCAAGACCAGTTCGGCAGCAGCTGACGAAGTCGCAATAGCGGCGGCGCAGCCGAAAGTCTTGTATTTGACATCGGCCAGGCGGCCGTTTTCGATCTTCAGGAAAAGCTTCATCATGTCGCCGCAAGCCGGATTGCCGACCGAAGCCACACCGTCAGCATCGGCTATTTCCCCGGTATGGCGGGGATTCTCGAAATGATCCATGACTGTAGAGTTATACATAGGCGGGATTAGTTCTCTACCGCCGGTTCGGCGGCGACGGACTGTTTTCTCTTGTCGGAATCCGGAGTGGGGCCGAACAGGATCAGAATTAGCATCAGGACAATCCCGCAGCTGATCCCGATATCGGCCACGTTGAAGGTCCACCATCGATCGAGGCGGATCCCCAGGAAATCGATGTTAAAGAACTCGACATCTATGAAATCGATTACCTTCCCGAAACGAATGCGATCAATCAGATTGCCGACGGCCCCCCCGGCTACAAATCCCAGAGGAACAACTATCCAGGTTTGCGACCGATTGAGATAGGCATAAACGATTACAAAGCAAAGAATGAGGCTGGAAGTAATGGCGTAATAGAGGGGCGAGCCGAAGTTGGTCCCCATGGCTCCGCCGTCGTTATAGACGAGCGTGAACATGAGGAAATCACCCAGGACTTCCATCGGGCGACCTCGGGTGAGATGCTCTATCGCGAGCAGCTTGGTAACCTGATCGGCCACCGCCATTACACCCAGAATTATGGCGAACCAGATGAGGTTGCGGGTGCTATCGCCTTCTTTTCCGAACAGGTTTCGATTCCTCTTCTTTGGTCTTACAATCGATACAGAAGCGAGCGTGTGGCACGGCCAGCAATCGCTCGACATTTATATCTTTGCCACAGGTGTGGCAGGCTCCGTAAGACCCGTCTCGAATGCGCCGCAGGGCTTCATCAATGTGGTACACCAAACGGCCTGACTTCGATGCCAACATAAACGCTAACTCACGTTCCATGGCATCGGTTCCCTGGTCAGCCATATGGTAGGAGTAGGAGGACAAATCGCCGGTGGAGTCTTTGATGGTCGAAGAGATGTGGCCTTCCATTATGACACCCATCTCTTTCAGCAGCGCCTTCTTCCTTTCAAGAAGCTTTTTCTCCAGCTTCTTAAGTGCGGTTTTGCGCATATGGTCCCCGCTTTGGAATGCCGAACCCCGAAAGGCTCGGCGATGACTAAGCCGTTATAGCCTATGCCTTAACTACCAAAATCACGGCTTTCTCGCCGTTAATACTCCACTCCTGAGATCCCTCTCCTGCCGATTCGGTCAAAGCCAGGCTGTCGGCCAGAGTTTCGCGGCAGATAAACGCCTCGAAACGTTGAGCGGCATTGGTCACCGGCTCCGTGGCGGATAAGCTTACCTGAATCCGATCGGTTACTTCTAGTCCGGTGCTCTTGCGCATGTTCTGGATCTTATTGACCAGTTCACGCGAAAAGCCCTCGTCAATGAGGTCCTGATCCAGCTCGGTAACCAGGGCGACCGAGAGGGATCCCTCATTTTCTACGGCGAAACCCTCGCGCTCGTTACGCACGATGGTAACTTCTTCTTCGGTTAAGCTATACGACTGGCCGTCGTTTTCAAACTTTAATTCGTTGCCCGAGGCAAACTTGCGAATCGATTCCGAGTCCAAGTCGGACAGCCAGGCAGCGGCTGCTTTTACGTTTTTGCCCAGTTTGGGGCCGGCGGCCTTGAAATTCAGCTTGGCACTATAGGTGACGTACTGGTCGAGACCCTCAACCGAGGTCACCTCTTTGACGTTCAACTCGTCGGCGATGATGTCTTTGTAGTCGGCGATCTTCTCGAATCCGCCGAGCGTTGACAGGTCGACCATAATCTTGGCGAGCGGCTGCCGTACTTTTAGATTCTTGCGCGAGCGAGCTGCGCGTCCGAGAGATACCACCCGCTCCACCAGCGACATGGTTTCTTCGAGATCGACGTCGATCACCGACTCGTCGACCTTCGGGAAGGTATCCATATGTACCGACAGCTTGGCCGTTCCGTTGCCACCCATCAATTCGCGATAAAGCAACTCCGACACGAAAGGTGTCACCGGAGCACTCAGTTTCGCAACGCCCAGCAGGACGCGGTAGAGCGTAAGGAAGGCCCGCATCTTGGAGGAGTCGTCACCCTTGGCCCAGAAGCGGCGACGGTTGTTGCGGACATACCAGTTGGACAGCTCTTCTATCACGAAATGCTGAATCGCCCGGACCGGCTTGGTGATCTCATAGGCATCAAACGACTTGGCAACACTCTTGGCCAGGCTGTTGAATCGCGACCAGATCCACTTGTCGAACCGTTCCGGTTCCCCGGCCAGGCTCTCAAGATACTCATCGATCGACTTGCCGCCGCCCGCCGCCTTGTCGACGATGTCGTCAATGTTGGCGTACATGGCAAAGAAGCTATAAGTATTGCGAAGGGTGTCGAAGTATTTCCGGATGACTTCCTTGACGCCTTCCAAGTCGAACTTGGTCGGAACCGACAGATTCGAGTTCGCCACCAGGTACCATCGAGTCGGATCGGAACCGTATTCGGAGACCATGACAAAGGGATCAACCACGTTCCCTTTGTGCTTGGACATCTTCTTGCCCTCTTTGTCGAGGATAAACTCGAGCACGATCACATTCTCGAACGGCGGTTTGTCGAAAAGGATTGTTGAAATCGCCAGCAGCGAATAGAACCAGCCGCGGGTCTGATCGACCGCCTCGGAGATAAACTCGGCCGGGTACTTGGCCTCGAACTCTTCCTTGTTCTCGAACGGATAGTGCCACTGAGCGTAGGGCATAGCGCCGGAGTCGAACCAGACATCGACCACTTCCGGAATACGGGCCATGTGTCCGCCACAGTCGCACTTGAGTTTGATCTCGTCCATCATCGGCTTGTGGAGATCGATCTCCTCGGGACAATCGACCGCTTCTTTCTGTAGCTGTTCGATAGAACCTACGGCACGCATGTTGCCGCAGCTTTCGTCTTCGCACACCCAGATCGGAATCGGGGTACCCCAGAACCGCTCGCGGGAGAGGGCCCAGTCGACGTTGTTTTCGAGCCAGTCGAGCATCCGCCCGGTACGGATTTCGTCGGGGTGCCAGTTGATCTTGTTCATGTTCTCGATCAACTGATCGCGGAACTGCGTAGTCTTAAGATACCAGGACTGACGTGCGATGTAGATCAGCGGCGAATGGCAGCGCCAGCAGAACGGGTAGTTGTGCTCATACTGCTCTTTCTTGAACATCCGCCCGGCGATCTTGAGATCCTTTGTTATCAGCTTGTCGGCATCTTTGATAAACATGCCGTTGTACGGCTCGGCGTAGTCCTTGAACAGACCGTTGCCTTCGATCGCCTGAAGAACCGGCAGGCCATATTCCTTACCGATTTCGTAGTCGTCAGCACCAAAGCCCGGCGCGACATGAACGATACCGGTACCGTCTTCCATGGTGACAAAGTCACCCTTGATCACGAAATAGGCGTCATCTTTGTGCTGAGGGTAAAAGGCAAACAGCGGCTCGTACCTACGTTTCTCGAACTCCGCGCCTTTCCACTTGCCGATCGCTTCCTTCGGTTCGCCGAAGACCTTTTCTACCAGCGCCTCGGCCAGGAGTAGCTTTTCCCCTTCGTGTTCGACCATGACATAGTCGGCATCGGGGGCCATGCACAGCGCGGCG
>Ga0180430_10005512_pt1 | contig 10505 bp, 4 predicted proteins | sample SS_ome_9_FD_132999 | JGI IMG/M metagenome (GOLD analysis project Ga0180430, IMG submission 132999) | Hypersaline lake sediment archaeal communities from the Salton Sea, California, USA - SS_1_S_2 metaG | ecosystem: Environmental > Aquatic > Non-marine Saline and Alkaline > Hypersaline > Sediment... | reverse complement strand
CGTCTCGCATGAGTTTCAAAAAACAGCATCCTTCGCGCGCCACCAATCGGTTTCCGTGGTCGACCAGGCAGGTCTCGCGGTGACGAGAAGGACTTGCCCATGAAGCAGCCGGAGCAGGAAAGGCTGCCGATGCAACGGGTGCTCCCTGACCGGCAGGGCAAGGTATTCGAGGATTTTTCCGGCCATCGGCGGCTGTTCGTTATTTTGATTTCCACACTTCTTTCGTTGGTTCTCGCGTTCTTGACGCTGGATTACCTTTGGCGCGTGGTGCATCTTCAACCTGTGGCGGGACTTACCCGTGAGTTCACCAAAGCAGCGCAGGACGATGTTGCCACGCCGCCGAAAGGCACGCCAGGGGTCGCCCCAAGCATGCACTTGGCCGAAGACCGCTGCGTCAGATCGCGGCGGGAGGGCAAGGGCGCGGAGGTATTTGCGTTTCTGAAAGCGGACGATCGCAAGAGCCGGGCCGCGTTTCGGGCAAGTTGCAACGAGATCGACGCGCTTTTGTTCGAGGCGATGACCCTGCGCGAAAACGGTTCGATCGAACTTTTGCCCGAGCTGCAATTCGCTGGGACGCTGAAAAACCTGCTTCAGGTGAGCCACCTACCGCCGAACTTCCCGGTCATCACCCCGGAACCGGCGAACACGGTATCAGTCCTGGGAACTCATCTTTCGGTTGCGACCAATGCGGATGCACTGGCCGAGCGACTCGTCGAGGCCGCGGTCGGGACAGACTCCAATGGTGCCTGTCTTGATCTGTCCGGCCACGCGGAACTGGCCGATCAGACCGTTCGGCGGCTGGTCACGGCATGGTCCGCGCGGGCCGCGCTGCCGGGGCAGGAGGTTTGCATCATTGCCGGGCCCGAGGCGGGGTTCTGGCGCGACATGGAGGTGATCGCGGCACTGGATCACGCGGTGGTGCCAACCTTCGAGGTCGCCAGCCAGCCCAGTGCGCCGGCGCCGCTCTCCCGGCTCGATGCCGGTCCGGGGACTGCACTCGCGGCAATCCCTCGGCAAAAGCTGGTCCTTGCGCCGGGGGCGTTCGGCTTGCTGTGGCGCAGCGGGGTGCGCGCGCCCACGATGGTGTCATACGCCGACACCATGCTGCTTGCCGATGACCATGACGCTCAGGTTCTGTTTTCCGAAACGGTCGGCAATACGCAGGTGAGTTTTGTCGATGCCGAGCGGCGCCATCACCAGATCTGGCTTGCCGATGGAGTGGCGACCTATCACGCGATGCGGGCCTTGCCTGGCCAGAACCGGTTCGCGATCTGGCCGCTGGGGTATGAAGACCCGGCGGTCTGGGCGCTGCTCGCTCAGGGCCGGGGCGCGCCTGCGGGGCCTGCGCCGCTCGCCGGCCTCGTCAGCCTTGCCGATCAGGTTGCGGCGTCGGGCGACGGCCCTTTCGTCACCGCCGCGGCACCTTCACGGGCGGGGCACCGTGCGCTGACCCTGAGCGAAAACCGCGACCGGATCACGCAGGTCGTCTATGACCGGGTGCCGGTGCCCACGCGGCTCGTCCGCCCCGGCGCAGGCCCGCTCGGAAATCTTGCAGTCACCTTTAACGGCTTCCCATCAGAGGGTGATCTGCCCTGGCTGCTGGACGCGCTGGAAGCGCGCAACGTCACCGCGACCTTCTTCGTGTCGGCGGGCCAGCTGCTCGATCGGCCCGCCGCCGCGCGCCGAATTGCCGAGCACGGGCACGGTTTCGGCACCACGATCGTGCCGCTTTTCGATTATGACCTGCTTGTCGATGGGTTGCGGCGTTTCGGGCTTAACCAGATGCAGATACAGCTCGCTCATGAAACCGGTCAGCGCAGCGCCTTCATCCGCGAGCGTTCGGGCCGCCTCGCCGATCCCGCGACGGAGCGCGATCTCGTGCTGCTCCAGGCGGCGCTCGCCGAGGGGTACGTGGCGGTGGATGCCGGGCTCATCGCTGCGCGCGCCGATGATCCGGGCGAATTGGCCGACTTGGTGCGCCGGGCCGCAATTGGAACCCGGATGAACCTTTTGAGCATCAACCTCGACAGCGAACATAACGCTGGCGCCGGGTTCTGGGTGTCGGCCCTCCTCGCCGCCCTGCAGGAAGACGGTTTCCGCTTCGTCGGCCTGTCGGAGCTCGCCGGCGGCGATGCCCGTCTCGATGCCCTTCCGGCAGAGCATGAGGCGGCCTTGCGTGATACCGTCACCTTCGCGGTGATCGGGTCGCTGCAAGGCAAGGTCACGCTGATGCTGGTCGTCCTGCTAGTCTTCAACCTGATCCGATCGACGTTCTATATCGCGCTGGCCTGCCTGCGCCGCCGCAAGGTGACCTTCGATCCCGATTTCACCCCGCCTGTCAGTGTTCTGGTTCCGGCCTACAACGAGGAAAGCGTGATCGAACGCTGCGTGGAGTCCCTGCTCGCATCGGATTATCCGGACCTGCGTATCGTGGTCATCGACGACGGGTCGATCGATCACACTGTAGAGACGGTCGAGAGGCGCTGGGCCGACGACCCGCGCGTGATGCTGCTGACGGAAGAAAACCAGGGCAAGTGGCATGCCGAGAACTACGCGCTCGAAACAATACAGACGCCGATCTTCGTCGGCGTCGATGCCGATACGGTGATTGCGCCCGATGCGATCTCGTGGCTTGTTCAGCAGTTCAAGGATCTGCGGGTCGGCGCGGTCGCGGGATACGTCGAGGTGGGCAATTCTATGAACCTGCTGACCCGGTTCCAGGCGCTGGAATACATCGTCGGCCAGGGTCTCGCGCGCCGCGCCTTCGAGGTTTTCAACGGGATCCTGGTCGTTCCCGGCGCGATTGGGGCCTGGCGCACAGAGGCGGTGCGCAAGGCCGGACTCTACTCGCCGAGCACGATCACCGAAGATGCCGATCTTACCGTCGCGGTGCACCGGGCGGGCTACCTCGTTCGTTTTGAGGAAAAGTCACTCGCCTACACCGAGGCGCCGGAACGGGTGGGCGCGTTGATGCGGCAGAGAATCCGCTGGTCGCTCGGTATGCTGCAAACCTCATGGAAGCACCGCGGCGCGCTTCCCGAGGGGCGCAGCGTTGGCCTGATCTCGATTGTTGACGCGATCTGGGTGGGGTTCATCACCTTCCTGCTGTCGCCGCTGGTCTACGTCCTCGGCGCCCTTTATCTGGTGCGGGCGGGTTTTTCCCTCGCCACAATCGGGTTTTCCGGCATCGACATCATGCAGCTCGTTTTGATCGGGAGCATTCTAGGTCTCGTGCTGGTGGACGTGATCACTGCCCTGACTGCCTTCCTGCTCGATCGCCGCCGCGATATTCGCCTCGTCGCGCTCGTGCCGCTTACCCGCCTCGGCTATCGTCAGCTGTTGATGGTCGCCGCGCTGCGGGCTTTGGCGCGCGCCGTTACCGGAAAACTCTATGGGTGGAACAAGCTGCGGCGAACGGGCACGGTTCATGTGCATGACGAAAGCGTGAAGGTCACCATCAAGGACGTCCCGGTGGCGTAGGCGCCTTGGTTGGCCGGTGCCGGGTTGCTAGACTCTGAAACAGGGGCGGGCTTTACCCGCAACGCAAGGACGCACTGCAACATGCCTACACGCCGAACCCTCCTGCAAACCAGTCTGGCTGCCTTGCCGCTGTGGTCGGCAAATCTCCGCGTTGCCTTCGCTCAGGGGGCGCCCGACAATCTCGTGCTCTGCCTGACCGGCATCGGGCCAGAGACCGCGCCGGAAAGCCTTGCTGCGGTGGCCGAGGTCTTTATTTCCAATGCGATCCCGCTGTGCCTCGTGTTGGCGGACGGTGCACCACTATCACCCGCGATGGAGGCTGCGGCCGATCTGGCGCGGCGAGAGCCGGGCTTGGTAGAACTGGTTGCGGGATATGAGCCGACCGCGGAGTTCGCGCGCTATTTCCAGATGCTCTCGGCGGGTGCCCTGCGTCGGCGTCTCAGCGATCTGGCCGAGGTCGGCGCGCCAGGGGGTGAACCATTGGTGGCGCGCTCGGTCTTCACCCTAGGCAACGGCGACGGGGTGGATTTCCCGGCCTTCCGCTCGGCTGGCTTCCATGCCCTGCTGGCGCTCGGGGGCGATGGCGGGGCCGCGGTGCTGACGAGCATCGGGCGGCAGCAGATCGTCTATTCCGGCGGGGTCGAGCTGGATCTGCAAACCGGTGTCGAGGTGGCGATCGCCCGTGCCGAGGCCCTGCTGCAGGCCGCCGGGAACGGGCTTCTAGCCTTGCGCGTGCCATCCGGGGTGGCGCCGGAGGCCGCGCTTCTGGCGGGGTTCGAAAGCGTCGCCGCGCGGCTGCGCGACGCAATGGATCGCGGATCCAGGCGCTGCACGCGGCCGATCGACCTGGTGTTGAGGCTCAGCGCGCAGCCCCCGGCTGGCCTTGCTGTAGTGCTCAAACCTGATGGTGAGAATGACCTGCAACCCGGCGGGGCGATCGCCGGCCTGGTCGGCGAACTGGATCGCAACGGTTTGCCCTATACGCTCGTGCGCGACGAGGTGCAGGGGGCGGGGGCATCGGCCTATTGCGTGGCCGCCGGCCCGCAGCTCGGGGCCACCGAAGCCATTCCGCCTTGTCTGCTGGACATGACCGGGGCCGGGGTTTCCGAAGCGGATCCGTTCCGCATCGTGCTGTTCGGAGGGGGGCGCGCCACCGGGCCTTATCTCGGGCAGGATGCCCGGCTTTGGGTTCCGTTCCTTCGCGGAGGCGATCTTGCCCGCCTCAGCCTCGATGCGCTGGCCACGGTCTCCGATCACGCCATCCTGGTGGCGACCGGGGATGTGCCCACCGAACTCGATCGCACCGCCTTGGCGCTTTCGCTTGCGCGCCTGCGCGACAGGGGGGCGGTGCAGTTCTTTCCGTTGGCCGACCTTGCCGAAAATCTCGTCGCACCCGACCCTATCCTCGGGCGCTTCCAGTCCGCGCGTCAGCGCCGATTCAGCGATCCACCGCAAAACGGGCGGCTGGCGGCGATGGAGCGTGACCGGTTGCGGGACGACGCCGCGCTGGCCTGGCGCTTTTTCGCGCAGCACTCCAATGAAAAGACCGGTATGGGCGCGGGCACGGTCCAGAAATCCGGTTCCAGCTTTATTGCCTTCGAGCAGGCAACGCTCTGGGATCTGGGCAGCCAGGTGCAGGGCATCGTCGCGGCACAGGAAATCGGGCTGATAGATGCCGAGGAGGCCGGCGCGCGGGTCACCGCGATCTTCGACCATATCCCGGTGCGGACAATCGACGGGTTGCGCCTGCCGCCATTGTTCCTCGCGACCGACAGTGGCGAAGTGGTGCGCCGGGGTTTCGACATCTGCGACACTGCGCGGACGCTCATCGCGCTGGCCATGGCCCGCGATGCCGGGCTTGTCTCGGAGGCCTATGCCAGCAAGCTGTTCGAGAGCTGGGATATCGCCGCGACGCTCCGTGACGGCCGCCCGTTCGATCACAAGGGCGGCGGCTGGGTCGAAGCCTTTCAGAACCACTGCACCCCTTACGTGCGCCGCGGCCTCGCCGGTTGGGGGATCGAGGTCGCTTCGCCCCATCCGCAACCCGACGGGGACGACAACGCGGATTTTTGCATGCGACTCCTGCACAGCGTGGCGTTCATCGGTCATTACACGACCGAACCCTTGCTGCTCGAAGCCACCGAACTGGGGCATTCCGCCGCCTCGCGCTGCCTGGCCGGGGTCCTGTTCGACGCCCAGATCTCCTCTTTCGAGACGACCGGCCGCCTCAAGTGCGTTTCCGAGATCTCGCTGCACGAGGCGCCGTGGTTCACCTACCAGGGGCTGCGCGTCGATCTGCCGGGCGAACAGGGCTGGGTGATCAGGGCACCCAACCCCGATCCGGCCTATGACACCGACGCCTTCCGCGCGAAGGTCGAGGCGATCAGCTCCAAGGCCGCCTATCTCTGGGCCGCGCATTATCCGCATCCCTACAGCCAGCGGCTGGTGAGCCTCGTCCGCGAGAAGGCCCGAATCGAGGGCTTGGGGTTCTCGGTGGGTGTTTTCACCGGCAGCGGCGAACCCGTGCCGGGTTATACCGACATCAACACCAACGGGGTGATCCTGAGCGCCATTGCCTACCAGTTGCGCAACCGGGGTTGACCACGCCCTGCTAGCGCTGGGCGATCAGCTCCATGGCGTCGCGCACTGTCACGATCCTGATTGCGCCGACATTACGCGCCTCGGCGGCGCAGGTCAGGATCGTTTTGTAATCGGCGACGGCCATCTTGTAGGGTTCGGGATCGGATCTGACAAACTCGTGAAACATGAGCACCAGCCATGTGCCGTTCTGGGCGGCCTTGCGGATTTCGGCGCAGTAGGTTTCCGGTGGCGTGTTCCAGTTCACGTTCATGCGCGAGATCATCGCCCGATCCGTGGATTCGGGCCAGTTGCGCCCCTGGCTGCCGCCCCAGGCAAGCAGGTGATTGCTGTAACGCTCGGTGACGAGGCCAACCGTTCTCGCGTCGTGGTCGCCGTAGGGCGCCGAGAACGACACCGGCCGCACCCCGACGCCTGCCTCGATCACCGCGCGGGAAATGTCCAGTTCGCGGATCACATCGGCGGTCGACAACTGCGTCAGGTAGGGGTGGGTGTGGCTGTGCGAGCCGATTTCCCAGCCCGCATCGCGAAAGGCGCGGATCTGGCCCCAGTTCATGCCCCAGGACTTCGGGTTTTCCTGCGCCGCATTGGCCTCGCTGGTGATCACGAAGAGCGTGCCGACGATGCCGAAATCCTTGGCGATCCGCAGTCCGTGCACGTATTGCGAACGGCTGGCGTCGTCGAAGGTGATCGACAGGAGCCCGCGCGGCCCTTCCTGCGCCCAAGCCGCCAAGGGCAGGACGATTGCCAGAACAAGAGAGCCGAAAAACCTTACAAGGCCATTCATCCGCAGACGTTCCTTCCGGGGTTGAACCTTGGGTGGATTCTTACGCCTGGCATGGCAGGAAGCAATTGAAAAAGCCCCTGCTGCGACGATGGGGCATTGCGCACGCCCGTGACTGTTCGCATCTTTGAAAGGCGGAGGGAAAAGGTCATGAGGGTTGCACCGGCAGGCAGGTGGGTTGAGGCACATGCGTTGCAGACGGGGAGGGCGTTGCGGTGAATTGGCTTGCGCTGGTCGCCTCCTGCCTGCTCGTGCTCGCTTCCATCGGGTTGCTGCGCGGAACCGTTGAGCGGCGGGGCGGTGCCGCGATGGTTTCGGCAACGGTGTTCCTGTCGCTCGGACTTGCCGGAACCTACGTGGTCATAGACCGGATCACCGGAGCCGGGATCGACCAGTCGGTTCTCTTTCACCTCGCGGCGGGCTTTGAGGGCGCGACCGTTTCGGGCTTCGGGCATCTGTTTGCCCTCGGCACGGCGTTCCTTGTCGGGGCACTCGCCGCGAGCGTACTCGCCTGGCGGTTGATCCGCAGCCCGCGTGCGTTTCACCCGCTGCGCCGGGGGCTCGGTCTGGCAGCCCTGGTCGCCTCTATCGCGGTCAGCCCGGCGCTGTGGGACGGGTCGCACTTGGCTCGCTCGTTTCTGGAGGCGCGGGGCGCGCCGCAAGCGCCCGCGCCGCCCGAGTTCGTCGTGCCCGCTCACCTCGACCTCGAGAGCCCGCCAAAGAACCTCGTGGTGCTTTACCTGGAATCGCTGGAGCGAACCTATCTCGACGAGGAGCTTTTCCCTGGACTCACACCGAACCTTGCGCGCCTCGAGCGCGAGGCGCTCAGTTTCACCGAAATCGAGGAGGTCGCGCTCGCGTCCTGGACCGTGTCAGGCATGGTGGCGGGCCAGTGCGGCGTGCCGCTCTTCGGCGCGGCGGGCAACGCGATGAACAAGATGGACGATTTCATGCCGGGCGCGACCTGCCTCGGCGATCTGCTCGACAAGGCGGGGTATCGCCTCGACTACCTGGGCGGGGCCGATCTGGATTTCGCCGGCAAGGGGCGCTTTCTCGCAAGCCACGGCTTCGATCGGATCGAGGGCAGGGCGGTGCTGTCTGAGACCCTTGTGCCCGGCGAGGCGCTGTCCGGTTGGGGGCTCTACGACGATCAGCTATACAGGGTCGCGAAGGCGCGTTTTGACGAGATCGCCGCGGCGGATGCGCCCTTCGGCCTGTTCCTGCTGACACTCGATACCCACCACCCCGAGGGGTTCCCCTCCGCCAGTTGCGCAAATGTCACCTATGGTGACGGCACCAACCCGATGCTGAACGCCGTTCACTGTGCCGACTTGCTGGCCGGGGATTTCATCGACCATCTACGTGGCAGTGACGCCTTCGAGGATACCCTTGTCGTCATCGCGTCGGATCACTTGGCGATGCGCAACACGGCCTGGGACAGGCTGGAAGAGGGCCGCCGCCGCAACCTGTTCATGGTCCTCGGCGGCGGGGTCGCGGCCGAACGGATCGACAGGCCCGGATCGTCGCTCGATATCGGGGCGACCATCGCGTCGCTCATTGGTGCAGACACGGAGGCGCTCGGCTTTGGGCGGTCCCTGGTCGGCACTGTGCCCACACTGGCTGAAACCCACGCGCCGCTCGACGAATTCCTCGCCACCCAGCACCGCTTTCTCACCTCGTTGTGGGCCTTTCCCGACATCGACCGCGGGATCGTGCTGGACCTCGAAAACGGCTCGGCGAGGCTCGAAGGCAGGGCGGTCGGCTTGCCGGCCCTTCTTGTTATCGGTGCCGATCTCTCGGTTGCGGAAATCCTCTTCGAAGACGCCGAGGCGTCGCTGCCGGGGATAGTCGAGGCGCTGGATGCCGATCAGCCTTTCATCTGGCTCGACGACTGCACCCGCACCGCGACTTTTGCCCGCGTCGAGGCCCCGCAGGCCGGCGAAACCTGCATCGCCTATGGCCTTGCCGGCGTGTCCGGCATCGTGACCAGGCCGCTTTCCGACGGAGACCATGTTTCCGCCGATGAACTTCGAGACGGTCTCGCTGCGATCCTCGATGCTCGGAGTGCTGCGCAGGGCGAGCCTGCCGAGGCGCAGCGCGAGCCAAGTGAGCAGGTGGTGCTGGCGGCGTCGCCGGAGACCCTCGGCGGCCACTACCTCCTGCGCTCGGCGAGTTTCGGCAATGGCATTTCGCGTGTGACGGATCTTGCAACCGGCACCGGCATCGACCTTGTGCGCGGGCTGACCGTGGTGGGTCTCGGGCGCGAGGCGGGGCCGATGAAACTGGCGCATTTCGATACCTGCGCCTGGGAAGGGGCGGTGCGCGACATCGATAACCTGCACAAGACGGTTTCTGAAACGCTCGACGCGTTTCGACCCTTTTATGGCGCGCTTGCGGTCGTTGCCGATGACAGCGCAGTCTGTGGCGGCCCGCCCGATCTGCGCGCGCATTTCGAGCAATCCGCCCTGCGCCGCTGGCCGGGCATCGACTACCGCACGCCCTATGTCGCCATTCTCACCGCTGACGGTCGGGTCATCGAGCATCTGGGCGCGCAGGAAACGGCCATGGCCGTGGAGGCACAAGGAATCCTGCGCTCCGGCTCTGCCCAGCCTCAGCGCCAGCTTGCGGGACTGCCCCGCATTGCCCATGCCGGAGGAGCCGTCGAGGGAGAATCCTACACCAATTCACTCGACGCGCTGGCGGCCAACAAGGCGGATTACGATCTGTTCGAGATCGACCTGATCGAGACATCCGACGGGCAGCTTGTTTGCCTCCACGATTGGGAACGGCTGGGCGAGGTGGTTTCCTGGGATGAGACGGGCACGATCGCCAGCCCGATGAGCCTTGCGGCCTTCGAGGCCTACAGTGTCGAGAGTGCGCGATTCCAAAACTGCACGCTCGAAAGCCTCGCCGACTGGCTCAGGCGAAATCCGGGCAAACGGGTCATTCCAGATGTGAAGGGTAATCCGCCGACCGCTCTGAAGGTGATCGCGGCCCGGTATCCCGACCTTGTCGACCGCTTCGTGGCGCAGATCTACCAGCCGGAAGACTACCCAATAGCCCGCGCGCTCGGGTTCGACGATGTGATCTGGGCGCTTTACCGCTACGCGGGCAACGACGACGATGTTCTGCTCTGGCTGCGCCACATGGACCTATACGGGCTCTCGCTGCCTGAGCCGGACGCCCGACGCGGGCTCGCACTTCGGGCGTTGGAGCAAACCGGTGTTCTCAGTTGGGCGCATACGATCAACGATCCGCAGGTTTTCACGGCTCTCAAGGCGCTCGGTGTCAGCGAGGTCATGACCGATGGCTTCCCTGCAGGCGATCCGGGCTGAACCATCCAGGCCGACGAGCGATGTGTCCCCGGCGGATCGTGCCCGGTTTTGTCGCTAGTTCGATCGTTCGGCCGGTCGTGATTCCACAAAACCGACCGCAGAGTCGAGAAAAGTCTTGATCCGGGCGGCATTCCATGGCGGAGTGGGTGTGCGCTTGCCGCCAAAGCGCCTGTGAATGCCGACTCCCCCGCACCATTAGGTATTGCAAAAAACAGTTATGCGGAATAACGATATCGGGCAGATGGCTGCGTTGATTCACCGCAGATTTTTGCTGGAAAGGGGAGATTCCGGTGGAAGAAAGCGGCAAT
>Ga0180430_10005511_pt1 | contig 10505 bp, 9 predicted proteins | sample SS_ome_9_FD_132999 | JGI IMG/M metagenome (GOLD analysis project Ga0180430, IMG submission 132999) | Hypersaline lake sediment archaeal communities from the Salton Sea, California, USA - SS_1_S_2 metaG | ecosystem: Environmental > Aquatic > Non-marine Saline and Alkaline > Hypersaline > Sediment... | reverse complement strand
TGCGCTGGGCAGTGAAATGCAGCGAGTAGTGAAATGCTCTGCAAATTGAAATGCAGTGAATACTGAAATGCTCAGAGCAGTGTTATGCGTTGAGCAGTGTTATGCGCTGGGCAGTGAAATGCAGCGAGTAGTGAAATGCTCTGCAAATTGAAATGCAGCGAGCATAGTAACGTGAAGTCTGTAAGATAGATACTGCACAGGCAAGAGTCAGATTTTCACCTTTCTCTGCCTTTCACTATCTTTGGACCTCAATTACCAAATCATCTTATTATGAAAAAAGTGCAACTTGGAAGATCGGACGTTTATGTTACACCCGTTACATTTGGCGCATGGGCCATTGGCGGCTGGATGTGGGGAGGATCCGATGAGAAGGATGCCATTGAGGCGCTGGAGACCTCACTCGACCTGGGGATCAGTTCCATTGATACAGCCCCGATATACGGATTCGGACTAAGTGAGGAACTCGTCGGAAAGGCCATACGCGGCAAGCGCGACAAAGTGGAAATTCTGACGAAGTACGGTATGAGATGGGAAGGGGAAAAGGGAGAATTCTATTTCGAATCCGTGCACAATGATGGCCATCCTGTCAGGATCTACAAGTATGCGTCGCGGGATAGTGTGATTGCTGAATGTGAAGACAGCCTGCGGAGACTGAATACAGACTATATTGACCTCTACCAGATCCACTGGCCCGATTCCACCACGCCGATTGATGAGACCATGGAAGCGGTTGACCGGCTTATGCAGCAGGGAAAAGTAAGGGCTGCAGGTGTGTGTAACTATGATGCCACACTGTCCCGAAAAGCCAATGAAACCATCCGCCTGGCCAGCGTTCAGGTACCCTACAGCATGGTGCGCAGGGATATCGAAGACAGCCTGGTGCCCTGGTGCCGGGAAGAGAACGTGTCGATCCTGGCATACAGCCCCCTGCAGCGGGGATTGCTGACCGGAAAGATCACTCCTGGTTATGAGTTCGGAGAGGGTGATAACCGTCCTTCTACTCCCTATTTCCAGCCCGGAAACCTTCAGAAAGTGAATGCTTTCCTGGAAGAAATACGACCCATCGCCGATGAAAAAAATGCAACACTGAGCCAGCTGGTACTGGCATGGACGATCGCACAGCCCGGGATTACAGTAGCCCTCGCAGGGGCAAGAAACAGGAAACAGGTGGAAGACAATGCAGGCGCCATGGAGCTCAGGCTTTCAAGGAAAGATATCGAAGAAATCACTGCAAAACTGGACAAGCTCGAACTGGACATTTGATTGAAACAAACCTATGGACCTCTACGCAAACATGCCTTCCTTACATGAGTTAACAGGGGAAGCAAAGCAAAGCCCCATCACCATCCGGAAAGTAAACGGACATTTTCACACGCCCTACTCCTTCAGCGCTTTCAATGACATGCAGCAGGTGATGGAGATGGCAGAAAAGGAATCAGTGGATATCATCGGCATCAACGACTTCTATACGACTGACGGCTATGATGAATTCGCCACCCTTGCTGCCCGGTACAGGAAATTCCCGCTGTTCAATATTGAATTTATGGGCCTGCTGAAAGAAGAGCAGGAGGCTGGCATCCGGGTCAATGATCCCGGCAATCCCGGCCGCACCTATCTCAGCGGAAAAGGACTGGATTACCCGGTCAGCCTGCAGGGCGACTCCCTCGTAAAGCTGAAAAGTGTACGCGAGGAATCTGACAGGCAGATGCGCGAGATGGTGGAAAAGGCTTCCGCCCACCTCGCAATACTCGATCCCGACCTGGCGCTGGAGTACGATGACATCCTCAGGTATCACACCATGGGAATGGTGCGTGAACGGCACATTGCCAGGGTCATCAGGCTGAAAGTCTTTTCTAAGTACAAGGAGGAGGTATCCAGGAACCAGGTGCTGTTTGAGATCTACGGCCAGCGGAAACCCGCGGCAGATGTTAACAACCCTGCTGAAGTGGAAGGGGAGATCCGGTCCATGCTTCTGAAATCGGGTGGTATCGCATTTGTAAAGGAGGATCCGAAGGCATTTCTCAACATCAGGGAGGTGATCCGCATCATCCTTGATGCAGGGGGTATTCCATGTTACCCGGTGCTGCTGGACGACAAGGATGGTAATTATACGGAGTTTGAGGCAAACAGGGAGGTGTTGTACGGGAAACTTACCGCGCTCAATATTCATTCGCTGGAACTGATTCCAGGAAGGAACCGGGTTGAGCAGCTGGTGCCTTTCGTGGAATACTTCCATAAAAGGGGATTTGTCATCACGTTCGGTACTGAGCACAATACCCCTGCACTGGACCCGCTTACTGTAAGCGCTGCAAACGCACCCCTGGATGAATACCTGATGCAGGTTTCCTATGAGGGTGCGTGCATCGTTGCTGCCCACCAGTTCAGGCGGAGCATGGGTGAGACGGGATTCGTCAATGCAGAAGGTAAGGTGACAGCCGACAGAAATGCATTGATACAGCTGGGTAACCTGGTTATTGAAAAATTTACCAGGTAAGGATGTGGTAAAACATCCGGAGCGAAGTGTATATGATGAATCCCTCGGGGGAGGACGCATGTTTCTGCACAGGAAACAAATGATAACAAATAAAGGATAGTACTTTAAATATGGCATTCGCATGAATGAACTCCGGGAACTTATAGCAATATCGAGGGATTACGGTCAGGACAAGAACTATACGCTTGCCGGGGGCGGGAATACCTCCTTCAAAAACAGTGAATTCATCTGGATCAAGGCCAGTGGTGCAGAACTGGCAACCATCACCGAAGATGGATTCGCCCAGCTATTCAGGGATAAGGTGCAGATCGTTGGCGGAAAAAAATACAGCGAGGATCCACAACTCAGGGAAGTGGAAGTAAAAGCCGACCTGGTCGCTGCCAGTGTTTTTCCTGAAGAAGGCAAGCGGCCCTCCGTGGAAACTTCCTTCCATGAAGTGATCGAATATGCCTACGTGATTCACATGCATCCCACACTGACCAATGCACTGATGTGTTCGCAGCGCGCCGAAGAGGTAACCCGGCGACTGTTCGGCGATGAGGCGCTTTATATTCCCTACGCTCCGGGATATGCGCTTTTTATGATGCTGAAGTCGGCGCTGTCAGACTACAGGAAGAAATACAAGCGTGATCCGCACATTATCTTTTTGGAAAACCATGGGGTCTTTGTGAGTGCTGATACCACTGCAGAGGTCAGGAAACACTATTCATATATTACGGAGACAATCAGATCGGAGCTCAATAATTACCAGGAATTTGAATACCTGCCGGTTCCGGATGCAGCTGCCGGATACCTTCCGGTGATCAGAATGCTGTTGTCTGACGAAAAGCCCGGAACAACTGCAATGCACAACAGCTCCCTGTACAGGCATTTTGACCAGTCGGCGGTAGCTTTTCAGAAAGCCAGCCTTCCGTTTACACCCGATATGATTGTGTACTGTAAGGCAGCCTATATGTATATTGAGGAAAATGAGGATACTGCATCAGTCCTGGCATCCTTCAGGAAACAATTGCCTGGTTTTGTCAACACACACGGGTATCCTCCAAAGATCATCGTGATCCGCGATCATGGGATCATCGCAGTGGAGGAAAATGCAGCCTCTGCAGCAACCGCACTGGAGGTATACGAGGATCTGCTGAAAATCAGTTATTTCTCGGAATCTTTTGGCGGGCCTCACTTCATGACCCCCGACGAAATCTCATTTATCGACAACTGGGAAGTGGAAAATTACAGGCGCAGTATTTCACGGGGTGCTGGAAGTGAAAGTATTGTTGATCAGCGTGTAGTGATCGTTACCGGGGCGGCCCAGGGGTTCGGGGAAGGTATTGCTGAAGCTCTGGTTCAACAGGGTGCCAATGTAGTGGTGGCCGACCTGAACGAGGAAATGGGGCAGCAGACGGTCGAAAGGCTTGGTTTGCTCTGCAAAAAGAACAATGTGATGTTCCGGCAGGTTGATGTGTCTGATCCTGAATCTGTTCAGGAACTGGTTGATATGACGGTGAAGCGGTTTGGCGGTCTTGATGTATTCATCAGTAATGCCGGCATTCTGCATGCAGGCGGGGTGGATGAAATGGATCCCAGGTTGTTCGAAAAGATGACCCAGGTGAACTATAATGCATGGTTCTATTGTGTGCGCGCAGCCTCGGCTGTAATGAAGCTGCAGTCGGAAGCAAAACCAGGGTATACAATGGACCTGATCCAGGTCAATTCAAAATCCGGCCTTGAAGGTTCGAACCGCAATTTTGCATATGCAGGGGCAAAATTCGGTGGCATCGGGCTTACCCAGTCTTTTGCACTCGAACTGGCTCCTTATGGAATCAAGGTAAACGCGGTCTGCCCGGGCAATTTTTTCGAAGGACCGCTCTGGTCGGATCCTGAAAGAGGACTGTTCGTGCAATACCTGAAAGCGGAAAAAGTACCCGGGGCAAAGACCGTTGCTGATGTAAAGGAGTTTTATGAATCCAAAGTGCCCATCCAACGCGGCTGCAGGGTAGGGGATGTTATGAAAGCGATCCTCTATATCATCGATCAGCAGTATGAAACCGGGCAGGCAGTGCCAGTCACCGGCGGACAGGTGATGTTGCGATAGGAACTACACGAACCAGGTGTATCCTTCCGCCGGAACGGGGTCGGCCTGGTGCCATCTGCTTATTCCGTCCAGCAAACCGGGATGACCTGGAATCATCCACGTTACCACAACAACACCTCGGCAGGCGCCCTGGAGAGATTTTTTGCGATCCAGTCAGCTGCTGACAGCTCTTCTTTGCTGAACGTGGTGGTGAGGGCCAGCACCCTGGCACCGGCCGCTTTGGCCGCCTGTACACCGCTGACGGCATCTTCCACAACAAGACAATGCCTTGGATCCACATCCAGTTTGGCCGCAGCCTTCCGGAAAATATCCGGAGCAGGCTTCTTATGTTCGATTTCCAGCCCGTTTACCGTGGCATCAAAAGTGGCAACAGGGATATCAATCTCCTTCAGGTTGATCACCATTTTTACATGATCTGCACTGGTCGCTACCGCGATCTTCAGCCCCCTGGTCTTGCATTTGTGTATAAAATTCCGGACCCCGGGCAACGGGTCGATATTGTTCATTACCAGTGATGCATAAATCTCGTAAGTGCGTGCTTTGTCCTTCTCACTGTCGAATGGAATGTTGTTCTTTTCAGCTACTCCCCCCAGGTATCGGTCTTCACCCATTCCTGTAAATTCCAGGAAATCGTCCGGATCCACTTCAAATCCTTTTTCCCTGAACATCATAACGCCTGCTTCGTTAATGAACCGCTCGGATTCAAGGAGTACGCCATCCATATCGAAAAGTACGGCCGCTATTTTCATACGCATTCGTATTCAGTTGGTAAAATATTTCAATTTAGACGAGTTCAAAGACGCCCTTCAGCACATAATGCGGCTGGTAGGCAAACTCGCCCATCGCTTTCTCGTCGGTAATCCCCGACAATACGAGGCACGTATCAATTTCAGCCTCAATACCAGCCACGATATCGGTATCCATCCGGTCCCCGATGATGATGCTGTCTTCCCTTCTCACACCCAGCTTGCGCAGTGCGATGCGCATCATGAGCGGGTTGGGTTTGCCCACAAAATAGGCCTGCTTACCCGAAGCAAGTTCAATAGGGGCAATCAGGGCCTTGGTGGCAGGAGCAATACCATTTTCAATCGGGCCGGAAATATCCGGGTTGGTTCCGATCAGTTTTGCTCCCTTCATTACCAGGTTTACCGCTTTTTCGATGTGCTCGTAGCTGTACGAACGCGCTTCTCCCATAACCACGTAATCGGGATCAATGTTATTGCTGGAATACCCTGCATTGTATATGGCATTGATCAGTCCTGCTTCCCCGATAATGTATGCGCTTCCGTCGGGTTTCTGGCTCTGCAGAAAGGCTGCGGTGGCAAGTGCGCTGGTGTAGAAATGGCCGGGCCCCACGTCGATCCCCATGCGTGCCAGCTTGCTCTGTAATTCCTTGATCGTACGCTCACTTGAATTGGTGAGAAAAACAAACTTCTTGTTTTCCTTTTTCAGCCAGTCGACAAATTCAGGAACGCCTTCCAGTACCTTGTTGCCGTGGTAAATAACACCATCCATGTCGCAGATAAACCCGGTTTTACTTTTTATTTTATCAATGACTTCTGCTGTGTTCATGGGATAATTGTTTTCATACTTTCAGTAGCGTGAAAGTACTAAAAGAAATGATCTGCTGCAATAAACTTCCAATTATACGCCTTGATGCGCCTTTTAAACGCCTTTCCTGTTCCTGGAGAGAATTTTCCCGTCCGACCAGTCTGTGGTGACGGTATGACCTTCCAGGGGCAGGTTTTTTTCATGGATGGCATCCACGATCCAGCCTGCCTGCGGAAAGAAATGCTGTTCCAGTTCATGTGCCGGAACGATCCAGTTGCGTGATCCAACCACCACCGGGGGGGCATCCAGTTCATCGAATGCAAGCTCCGAGATCGTCTGTGCCATCTCCTTCATAAACGAGCCACGAGTCGAAGCATCACCGGTAATAACGATGCGACCGGTTTTTTTCAGGGACTGAATCACCTGTTCGACATACTCCGGGTGAATTATGGGATTGAGATCATCGGTGGAGAGCAAAAATTACGGGCAATTCTATCTGATAAAAAATTAAGTGACTATCTTCGTCTCGGAGAGGGAATGCCGGTACTGCACCTGGAGCGGCGCTTTGATACAAGCAGACCGGGATATTCAATCTACTCCTCGATTTATTGTAATACTTTGGACCAGGACGTGTATGGAATTTTTTAACGCAGCGATAATATGCCAAAACACCATTTTTTAGCCTTTGATTTTGGAGCGGAGAGCGGCAGGGCAATACTTGGAACCCTTCTGAACAGGGAACGCCTGGAGCTGAAGGAGATCCACAGGTTCCCCACCGGGCAGATATCAATCAATAAGCATTATTACTGGAATGTTTTCCGGTTTTTTGAAGAGATGACCAGGGCCCTGCAGCTATGCGTGATCGATGACAACATCATCCCGGAGAGTATCGGTGTGGATACATGGGGGGTCGATTTCGGACTGATCGGCAAGGATGGATCAATCCTGAAAACTCCATACAGCTACAGGGACCCGATGACAGAAACTTCCATGCCCGCTTTCCTGGAACGCATGGGCAGAGATGAGATCTATGAAAAGACAGGGATCGCTCTCCATAAATTCAATACCATCTACCAATTGTATGCCATGATCATGGCAAATGATCCGGTCTTGCCCATCGCAGACAAGTTGCTGTTCATGCCCGATCTGTTGAATTACCTGCTCACAGGTGAGGCCAGGTCAGAATTTACCATTGCCACTACGTCCCAGTTGTTCAACCCGACAAAAATGGACTGGGATGAGGATATCATCCGAAAGCTCGGTCTCGACAGGTCGTTGTTCCAGGAAGTGGTCAGACCCGGTACGGAAATCGGTCTGCTGAATCAGAACATCAGCAGGGCCATCGATGTGGAAGGCATCAGGGTGATTGCCGTTACTTCCCACGATACCGCATCTGCCATTGCCTCGGTACCGGCTGAGGGCGATAACTGGATGTATCTCAGCTCAGGGACATGGTCACTGATGGGCGTGGAGAACAAGCAGCCAATCATTGATAAACGCTCCATGCTCTACAATTTCTCCAATGAAGGCGGGGCCGATGGGACATTCAGGTTCCTGAAGAATATCATGGGGCTGTGGCTTCTCCAGGAATGCAAGCGCTCCTGGGAAAAGACCGAAGGCAGGATTTCCTACGAGGAGATCGTGAAAATGGCAGAGATGTCACCGCCTTTTGCAGCCATGATTGATCCTGATTATGCCGGGTTCTACAATCCACTGGACATGCCGGCTGCCATCGACACTTTTTGTCGCCAGACAGGACAGGTGTCCCCCCGTGGAATTGGTCCCCTGGCGCGAACTGTGCTTGAAGGACTGGCACTGAAATACAGGATGGTGCTGGATCAGCTGCAGCTGATTACCGGTAAAAAATTTGATGTGATTCACATTATTGGCGGCGGTTCCCGTAACGAACTGCTTTGCCAGTTTACGGCAAATGCAACCGGAAAGAGGGTGGTTACCGGTCCGATGGAAGCAACCGGGACCGGAAATCTGCTCATGCAGGCCATCGGCCTGGGGTACCTGCGCGACCTGGAGCATGCCCGGCAAGTGGTGAAGAATTCATTCGAACTGAGATATTATGAGCCCGCCGAATCACAAACATGGGAGAATGCCTACAAACAGTTCCAGACCATCGCAAAGCAGAATTAATACCAGCAGGAACAAGGAAGAGGAAGGAAGAGGAAGGATAAACCAGGAACCACCAGGAACCATGAAAACGAACGCATATATACCGCCGGGGTTTTCGTTGTGTGCATTTTCCGGAGGACTTTACAGCCAAATACAATCAGCAGCGGTACTATAGTTCATTCCATCCATATGGAATATCCACACTTTCGATTGCATCAGGGTAGGTGATGCCTGTCACCTTCCGGATCTTATCCATCTGCTGCATCAACATCTTGCTGAATGAAAGTGGCATGATGTCGCTTTCGGTCACTCCTTCATTCAGACACCTGACTGCCTCCATGGCCTCATATTCATAGCCGTTGGAGATGGGTGGAAATGACAGGATTTGCGTATCCATGCCCTCAATACACAGGGCGATATCAATGGGTGTGAACCACCATCGGGACAGTTCAATAAACCCTTTTGTCCCGGAAATTCTCGCCTTCACAGGGGTGTTGGCCTGTGTGGTGGACTGCAGGTTGCTGATGGTGCCGGATTTACTTTGAGCTATAATGGAAGTGGTAAGGTCTATCTTGCTTTCATTCAAAATGGAATGCGCCTTGAGTACAACTGGTTCCCCGAAGAGATATAAGGCAAAAAAGAGGGGATAGATGCCGATATCGAGCAGCGCTCCTCCCGCCAGGAAGGGATTGTAAATGCGATGTGCTGCATCGTAGGGAAAATGGATACCAAAATCAGCATCCAGCGTAACAACATCTCCAATGAGACCGTCGTTGATCATCTCTTTTACCTTGATGATCCCGGGAAGGAACCTGGTCCAGAGTGCTTCCATCATGAAAAGCTTTTTTTCCCTGGCTAGTCCGGTCAATTCTTCAAGCTGTTCTGCATTGATGGTCACAGGTTTTTCGCAAAGCACGTGCTTGCCGGCTTCCAGGCAAAGCCGGGTATGTGCATAATGGTAACTGTGCGGAGTGGCGATGTAGATGATATCCACTTCCGGATCCGATACCAGTGCCCGGTATCCCTGGATGGATTTTTCAAATCCCCACTGGCGGGCAAAATCTGAAGCACGTTTCCCATCCCTGGCTGCAGCTGCATACAGCGTTGCACCTTCGGTGTGCTGCAGTGCTTCTGCAAATTTCTGTGCGATGCCTCCGCACCCGAGAATGCCCCATTTGATCTGTTTCATTGCTCCTGCTATCTGGTGGCTTCATCGCTGAGGATCTGCTCGATCTTTTCCAGTTCTTCAGAACTGAATTTTTTGCTTCCGGCAGCTTCCAGGCTGTCATCGATCTGACCGGTCTTGCTGACACCGATCAGTACGCTTGTGATCCTGGGATCTTTCAGGAGCCATGCCAGTGCCATTTGCGCCAGTGTCTGGCTGCGGTTCGCAGCGATCGCATTCAGTTTTTTGATCTTGTCTACCAGTTCATCAGTGCGTGCATTGGTCCGGAGGAAAACGCTCCTTCCGGCCATGCGCGAATCCTCCGGAATCCCATGGATGTATTTGTCTGTCAGCAGTCCCTGGGCCAGCGGACTGAAAGGAATGCAGCCGATTCCCTCTTCTTCCAGCACATCGAGTAACCCGTCTTCCACCCACCTGTCCATCATATTGTAACGGGGCTGGTGGATCAGGCAGGGTGTGCCCAACGATTTGAGTATGGAAACGGCAGTTTTGGTTTGTTCTGCAGTGTAGTTGGAAAGCCCGATGTAAAGGGCTTTTCCGCTTCTGACAATCTGGTCGAGGGCCATCATGGTCTCTTCGAAGGGTGTGTCAGGATCGGGCCGGTGGGAATAAAATATATCTACGTATTCCACGCCCATCCTTTTCAGACTCTGGTCGATGCTTGAGATCAGGTATTTTCTTGATCCCCATTCCCCGTAAGGCCCGGACCACATGTAATATCCTGCTTTTGAAGAGATGACCAGTTCGTCCCTGTATGCCTTCAGTGGTCCGGCGAGGACCTTCCCGAGTGTTTCTTCAGCAGAACCAGGGGGCGGGCCGTAGTTGTTGGCGAGGTCGAAATGTGTAATGCCTTTGTCAAATGCATGCAACAATAATTTCTGGCTGCTTTCGAATGAGCGGTCCTCCCCGAAATTGTGCCAGAGGCCCAGTGAAACGGCCGGGAGTTTCAGTCCGCTTTTGCCACAGCGGTTGTACGGTACCTGCTTGTAGCGTGCATGGTCTGGTGTATAATCCATAAGTGTTGAATTTTGACCATGAAATTACAAGAAAGAACCGTAAAC
>Ga0180430_10005510_pt1 | contig 10506 bp, 2 predicted proteins | sample SS_ome_9_FD_132999 | JGI IMG/M metagenome (GOLD analysis project Ga0180430, IMG submission 132999) | Hypersaline lake sediment archaeal communities from the Salton Sea, California, USA - SS_1_S_2 metaG | ecosystem: Environmental > Aquatic > Non-marine Saline and Alkaline > Hypersaline > Sediment... | reverse complement strand
GACCCTGAGATGACGCCCGAAAGGATCAAGTCGTTTCCAGGATGTCCGCCGACGTTCGGTATTGCACCGATATTTGCGTCGGGAGCGTTGCTCGGGCCGTTCAGCGTGATATTGCCCGTGAGCGTGTAAGGTCCGTGACCGCCGCCACCGTCGCCGTAGATCGCTGCTTTTGTTGAACCGTCTTGTTCAGCACCGGCACCATTGAGCGTGAAGTCGTTCGCAATCGTTCCACCGCCTGGAATCCATAGCGCGACGTAGCTGCCTGCATCGATATCGACCGGACCGGTTCCGAAGCCGGTTTCGCTATGGAGATAAACACGACCGCTATCAATCGTCGTGCCACCTTGATAATCATTATCACCCGCGATCGATAGCGTGTTGCTATGGTTCGAGTTGTTTTCGCGGATGACCAGACCGCCCGGTCCGGTGATCTTTCCGTTGATCCGCATATCGTTCCACGACAATCCGCCGACGCCGATATCACTCGTCGCGTTGAGCGTGATTTGCCCGTCGATCGTTACAAGGCCGCCACCGCCGTCTTGGTTCAAGGCGGGCCGACTAGTCGAGGGTCCCATTCCGTTAAGCGTGATGTTATTAGTGACGGTCGTTGCAGTGGGTGCCCAGACCATGAGGCTTGCACCGTCGGCAACGGTAACGTCGCCCGAGCCGATCGCTTGTCCGCCGTTGATACGCAGGATACCTTGATCGACCGTCGTCGTGCCCGTGTACGTGATGTTATTGCCGCCAAGCTGAAGCATCGCGGGACCATCTTTCACCAGCGATAGACTGCCGCTTCCGCCGGTGGCATGATCACGCATATAACCGGTCCAAATTGTGTTCGAAGCGACATCGACTGTCAACGTCGAGTTGCCGATTCCGCCCTCGTCTTCCGAGTTTTGGATGATCGGTAGGTTGCCCGACATCGACAGGCCGTAGATCGTTTGATCGTTGCCGTTTAGTTGGAACTTTGCGTTCTGGCTGCCATTAGCAAACGTAAGCGACGTGCCCGGTCCGAATTGATTCGGCTCGAGCGTACGAAGCATTACCGGTTCGCTGCCGTCGCCAAGGGTAACGTTTCCACCAGCAATCGCAACCGCGCCGCCGGTCTTTGCCAGTTCGAGCGTGCCGCCTGTGATTGTCGTATCACCCTGATAGGTGTTCGATGCGCTGCCGGCAAGCGTGACGACCTGGTCGGGGCCGGAAGCATGACCCGTACCACTGTGTGCGTCGACAACCAGACCGCCCAGACCGGTGATTTGGCCGTTAATCAGCATGTCATTCCACGACAAGCCGCCGGTGCCGATATCACTCGTCGCGTTGAGCGTGATTTGTCCGTTGAGCGTGACCAGTCCGCCACCGCCGTCTTGGTTCAGCGCGGGGCGATTCGCAGCGGGTCCCATGCCGTTGAGGGTGATATTATTATTGACGGTCGTTGCATTGGGCGCCCAAATCATGAAGCTTGCACCGTTTGCTACGGTGACGTCGCCCGAGCCGATCGCTTGTCCGCCGTTGATGCGTAGGATGCCGTCATTGATCGTCGTCGTACCCGAGTACGTAATGTTATTGCCGCCGAGGATGAGTTGAGCTGGGCCCTCTTTCACCAGCGATAGACTGCCTGTTCCGCCATTCGCATGATCTCGCATGTAGCCGGTCCAGGTCGTATTCGATGACAGATCGACTGTTAGCGTTGAATCGCCGATTCCGCCCTCGTTTTCCGAGTTCTGGATGATCGACAGGTTGCCCGACATCGACAGGCCGTAGATCGTCTGATCGTTACCATGCAGTTGAAATTTTGCGCCTTGACCGCCGTTGTCGAAGGTAAGCGTCGTGCCCGGTCCAAATTGATTCGGCTCTAGCGTACGCAGCATGACGCTTGCGCTGCCGTCGCCAAGCGTAACGTTTCCGCCAGGAATCGCAACAGCGCCGCCGGTCTTGGCCAGTTCGAGCGTTCCGCCGGTAATCGTTGTGTCGCCCAGATACGTGTTCGATGCCGAGCCCGAGAGAACTTGTGTTCCCGCGCCCGATTTCACCAGCCCGCCGTTGCCGCTGATCACGCCCGCGAAATCGGTCGATCCCGCGCTCGGATTGATCGTCAACGTACCGTCGCCAAGCATAACTTCAGAGCCTACGACGCCCGCGAGTGAGCCGATCGTCTGGTCGTTGCCGTTCAGATCCAACGCCGCGCCCGCCGTCATGATATTGACCGCGGTATTCGAGGGCAATTGGCCGCCGGAGCCACCGCTCAAGCTGATACCGTCCAACGCCACGCTCAGGTCCGAACCCGCCGTTCCGAGGAAGCCGATCGTGTAGTTGCCAGCCGTCGGAACCGAGAAAGTTGAACTCGCAGCGGACCACGCTGTTCCCGGAGCCGAGAAGGTCGAGCCGACACTCACGCCGTCAAGTTGGAAGTAGTATGGATTTACCTGTCCGCCACGTCGAGCATGGGACCAGTCGACCGTATAGGTACCTGGCTCTAGATAGAGTGATTCGCTGGTAAGGTAGCTGTTTTTCTGCAGGCTGAATGCCTGGTTCGGCGAAGGATACGGTGTGGTGTAGCCCCAGGCGCCGCTGTTGTTCACCAGCGCGCCACCGCCTCCGTTTCCGGCACCGCTCGTCCAAACGAAGTCAGTTTGTTGAGTTCCTGACATCGAGCCGTAATAGAGGAAGCTACCGTTGCCAATCGCCATATTTTCAAAGTCGCCGTTTTGCAGCGACGGGATCGCTGAGGGTGCGGCGAGCTGAAGCGTTCCGCCGTCGATGGTCGTGGCGCCCGTGTAGGTGTGGGCTCCCGCGAGGGTCAGCGTCCCCGCGCCGGTCTTGGTAATTCCATAACTTCCGCCGGTCTCGCCGATCGTGCCCGTCTGTTGAGCTTGACCGGTCGAGACGTTGAGCGTTACATTCGCTTGCAGATCGATCGGGTTCGATTCGACCACGCCGTCGGCATAGTCGATCGTCGAGCCGAGCACGGTAATCGTGCCCACACCCGTCGCGCCGGTCGCACCAATATGCAACGTTCCGCCGTCGATGATCGTTCCGCCCGTGTAGCTGTTGGCGGCATTCATAAGAGCGAGCGTGCCGGGCCCTTGTTTCTTTAGCGCTCCGGTGCCGGAGAGGGTACCGTTCATCGTTAACGTTGTACTCGCACCGGTAACGTCGATCGCGCCGACCCCGCCACCAACAAGCGTCATGTCGCGCGTAACCGCCGCCGTGCCACCCGTATATTCGAGCACGCCGGTAGTGCCGGTCGCGCCACCAAGCGAGACGGTACCTTGTCCAAGGTTGCCTCGGGTCGACTGGGCGTTTATGGTCGAAACGCTAAGCGTACCGTCACGAACTTCAAGTCCGCCAGTGTAGTTGCCGCTATCGTTATCAGGATGTAGATTGAGCGTCAGCCTTCCCGGTCCGTCTTTGATCAGGCCGATCGTACCATCGCCGTTTCGAAGCTTACCGGTGTAAGTCGAAGCGTCACCTGCTGCGATGTTCAACGTTAAGGTAGAATCTGTACCTGCGGCTTGATTTTGAATGACGCACATGTTGGGCGTTGTATTTGATATGCCACCCAATGTTGCATCGTAACCGTTCATGTGGAAGTAGCGTGCCGTAGTGCTGTTAAGCGGCGTCATCGTTAGCTTGGCCGTCGATTCCAGTGCATTGTCGGCCCCGAGAACCAAATACGCGTGTCCGCCTGCCGTTCCACCACCAAGAGAAACGTCGCCGCGAATCGAGCCGTTAAGCTGTAAAGTGCCGCCGCCACCGTTGATCGTCGTTCCACCTGTGTACGTGCTGTTTCCTTCGAGGATCAGCGTTCCGGCGCCGGTCTTCGTCAGACCAAAGCTTCCGAGGTGTTCGTAGAATGCTCCTGTAGGAAGCGTCCCACCGATGGTAAGCTGGTCGGCATCGACTCGGACGGTGCTGTCGGACCGAAGGCAATAGCTACTATCCATCGTGTTATTGCCGCTAATGCTTCGGATTACGCCCTGCCCGCCCGGGCCGTTGCCCCAGACGTGCGCGTGTTCGGTTATGGTGATTCCACCTGTCAGTTCCAGGGCGGCACCATCGGCGATGGAGGTCATCGTTCCGCCATTGAATCCGCCGACACCCAGACCGGTGTTGGTTGAGATTCGCACGGTTCCTTCGTTGATATTCGTAACGCCCGCGTACGTGTTGTTACCCGTAAGCGTTAGACGTCCGTCACCGATTTTCGTAAATCCGCTGCCGCCGGAAACTGTCGTACCGATCGTCATGTCGCCGTCGCCACCGAGACTCGCTCCGCCGTTAAGAATAAGACCAGTCGCGCCATTGAAGCTGGCCGCAGTGCTCGTGTTGCTGTTAATCATCGCCGTCGAACCACTCTGCAAAACGATCGAGTCTTGGCGAACGTTCGCCTGACCGTTCAAGTCGAGTGTGCCCGTGAAGACTTGGGTTTGATCGGTTATCGGACCAAGTGCATTAGGGCTGCCAAGCTTTACGATTCCCGCCGTACCGGTCGTGTTGTGTCCGATGATCGTCGTATGCGTGTCGCCATAGTGCATCGAGTTGTCGCCGCTAAGCGTGACCGTTGCGCCCGTGTCGCCGCCAATCCAGAGTCGGTTGCTTCCGCTGGCCGACGCGAGATCCGCGCTGATCGTTCCACTCTTGATGTAGACATTGGATTGAACGGCAAGCGTGCCGTTTTCGATCGTTCCGACGAATCCGTTTCCGGCGCCGGAACTGCCGACATTCGCGACCGTTTGCGTAGTTCCACCCAGGTCGAGCGTCGCGCCATTGTTGATCAGCAAGTTGCTGTTGTTCGCACCGAGTAGTCCGCCGGATGCCATCTTCAGCGTGCCGTCGTTGATCGTCGTGGTGCCCGTGTAGGTGTTCGCTCCGCTTAGGACCCAGGTGCCCGAGCCGTTCTTGACCAAGCTTGTAGTGCCACCGGCTTGATTGATCGCCATGCCAAAGAGATTGTCACCCGTGTTTGTTCCGGTCAGAGTGAGTGTCCGGTTTCCAGAATTTTCAAAGAAGTCCGGGGATGAAGTCGCCGTAAAGCTGAGCGTTGCCGCGGAATTGCTTCCCGAGGCGTCGATCGTGGCTCCACCATTGGTGCTGATTCGGATCGCTCGATTGGTGCTTTGTGCAGACGATCCGGTGTATTGAAGCGTTCCTCCGCGGAAGAGAATACCAACATTGCCGGGACTACTATCGGAAGCTCGGTTTCCCAGGCTGCTGTCCACACCGTAATCGGCGATCGAGGCGACGTTCAACGTTCCGCCATTGAGTATCGTCGTTCCCGAGTACGAGCTATTGCCCGAAAGCTTGAGCGTACCGGAACCATTTTTCGTCAAACCGCCGTCGACAGTCGCACCAAGTGCCACGTCGTGCAACAGCGCTTGGCCGATCGTGATATCGTGGTTCGTATTGATTATCGCGCCGCCAGCCTTGACATTCGCGGTATCGAGCCCCTGCATGAACGTGCTTGAATTTGCCAAGGGAATCAGTTCTCCACCGTTGAAGTTGAACGTGGAGGTGGAGGCATGGCCCTCTGCGATTTTTCCAGCGGTTAGCTTTCCGCCATCGAGATTGACAATGCCCTTGGTATTTCCAGTTTGCCCGCTAGCACCAAAATAAAGCGAACTTACTTCCATCTCGCCACTGCTAATCGTAAGCGTACCGGTTCCGGATCCGTTAAATCCGACAGCGAATTCTCCGGACGTTCCAGCGCCGGTTTTTATATACGATCCACCCTCGATGAAAAGCTCTCCATATCCGTCAGAAGCGGACAGGCCGTCGGCCAGGGACGACTGGCTTTCGAAGGTTCCATCCGTGATTCGCATCGTGTCCGGATTTGCAGGACTTGTACTCTTACCGATAAACAACCCACGGGGATAAGAGCCAGCGCCTGAGTAGGTTGTATGAATGGGGGAAGAGTAGATGAGGTCTTGGTTCGCCCCATTCAGAACGCTTACGCGAATTCCGTACGTTCCGCCCAGAGCAGGATAGTTACCGCCGTTCCAATTGCCCGTGTCGTTCCAAGCACTGGTAGCGCCTCCGCCATTCCATATCACCTCACCACTGTTGACTTCTCCGGCAACGGCCAGTCCGCCAGTTATTAGAAGAGAGGAAAGAGCGAAAAGAACGCCAAAAACTACGACCGCGATTCGTTGTTTTTTCATTGGTGTTATCCTTCGAAGCGATGGACCGTCAAGTTGTTTACTCGAGACTGGTATACTATTCGTGTAATACTATTTTCTGCCTGGTTTCGGCGCCGTGATAATCCACGGCCACTCCAGGAGTTTTGCGTGAAATGCGCAGTGATTGACGAGGAAGTAGGCGGCGTAAAATACGCGAAACTGCGTCAGATGCGCAATATTTCACAATATTGTAAAATCTATACTACCAGATAAGATGCATATGAGTCAACAATATTGATGTGTAAATGAGGTGTGTATCAAAATTTTTCGGGCAGCACGAAGCGCACGCATGTGCACATTTAGCTTCGGATTTACGGCCAATTCTTGCTGACTGGCCGCTGCTGGACGACTACTGACTGCTAGAATCCTGCCCGTAATATGCGTCGGGGCCGTGCTTTCGCAGGTAGTGCTTCTGCAGGATGTACGACTCGAGGGGCGGGGCGGCGCTGTCCAAATGGAGCGTTCCGAGCGCCATTTCGGCGACCGATTCGAGCGCGACGGCGCCATTGACCGCTTCGTCGGCTGATCGACCCCACGTGAACGGACCGTGGCCGGCGACCAGCACGGCCGGGACCTCGACCGGATCGATCGGTGCGTCCGACTGGGTGAAGCGCTCGATGATGACCGTCGCCGTGTGATGCTCGTAGGCGGCCTCTACCTCTTCGGGCGTCAGCGGCCTGGTCAGCGGGACCGGCCCGTAGAAATGATCGGCGTGCGTGGTACCGAAGCATGGGATCTCGCGGCGGGCCTGGGCGAACATCGTCGCGTACCGGCTGTGCGTGTGGACGATCCCGCGGATCTGTTCGAACTCGCGATAGAGGGCGACATGCGTCGGCGTGTCGGATGAGGGCTTGTACTTCCCGTCGATCGCATTGCCGTCCAGATCGACGACGACCATATCGTCGGCCGTCATCCGATCGTACGAAACCCCGGACGGTTTGATCACGATCTGCTCCCGCGCCTCGTCGATTGCACTGACATTCCCCCAGGTAAGCGTAACGAGCCCTTGCCTTACCAGTTCCAGGTTGAGCCGACAAACGGTTTCACGCAGGGCATCGATCGAAGTCATGATAAGATTCCGGGGGAAGAAATGTGTGTTACGAAAACCATTATAACGCAACCAGGAAGAATGAGAAGATGGGAAGATGTAGATCAACCAAAAGGATCGAAGCTGCCGGATTCGGAATCGTCGGGTTTCGACTCTGGTGGCGGATCGTAAGGTGTGTACTGCTCGACGTCCCAGCATTTCTTGTAGATTGCACGTCCGGGCACGACGCGGATATGAATGTCGTCATTGCCGCTAGAGGGAGCAGTAAAATCGATTTCCCCGAGCCTATACGAATCGAAGAATTCGTTTTCGCCCCCATCGTCTCTGCCGTTCGGGCCGATGTTTCGAAGTCGATATCCGATTTCATCTTCCGGATGCTTGACGTAAAACGTATCGTAAACCATCGTCATCGGACAGGCCGTCAAAATAGATGAAGCTTTATCGTCGTCGAAGATCTCTTTGATCTGCTCGGGGTACTCACCATGTTCCTGATGATAAATCGCCAGCTTGACAACAAGCCGCGTCATTCGATCATAGACGTTCGCGTGGGTGAGCTCTTCGAGCTCTCTTTCCATATGTTGACGAAGCATGTTGTTGAGCGTTTTTGAAAATTGGTCGGTCGCTCGGACATCGAAGAGATAATCCCACGGCTGAATCGTCATTATGGACGGATCGTGCGGGCGCGCGTCGAAGACTTTTTCCAGCCGTTTCGAATACCAGGGCGTCGCCTTCGCACCGAGCGCGTCGATCTCGTCAAGAATGTGATTGGTCCGACGAAGTACTTCGTCCCAGTTGATCCGCCTGCGCAAGATGTTTCTTTCCGCTCTTGCATAGTAATTATCATCCGAGGGATCGTAGGATTCCCACTGGTCGGGCAATCTTGTTATCGAATATAGGAGCATGCATCGAACCAAACGATTGGCCAGGAGGTGGCGCGGCGGCAACCGGTCGATCGCTGCGAGGTCGCCTGTGATTTTTGCGTGCAGCTTGGCGTCCGCATCGGGATGATTGACGATCGTGGCGACCGCTCGGAGCGCGAATCGATCGACACTGATACACAAGTCCGGTTCCGAATAGACCTCCAAAAAGTAGACGAGCCGTTTCATTGCTAAAGTGTCTTGCCACGCAGCCTGGAGATCGCCTTCGCCTGCCCTGTTCATCGCACGGATCGAGAGACACGTGGCGACTCGGCTAGCGATTTCTTCATCCATGAAACCTGTGCCCGAAATCGAAATAGGAAGATACCACCCCGGTCGCTCGCAGCCTTCTACGATTGCAGTCAGCGTCGTGTCGTGACGCTCGAGCCACTCGGCGACGGCGGGCAACTGGTCGGCCGTCCAAGGCGTGCTGGTCGCGTGCTGTTCCTGCCGGCGGACAACGTCCTTGATGGTTCCTTCGTTCATCCGATCCTTGTAGTACTCCTCGTTTCGATCGAGCTCAAGCAGCTTGATTGCAGGATCATCCGAGATTTCTGACGATTCGTCCGAAGTCGTCTCCTCAAGCCCAGTTCCTTCCAGCGATAGTGGTCGAACGACGCCGCAATTCTGTTCGATTTCCTTCGCCGCCTGTGAAGCAGAGAAACTCTCGGCCGGATATCGCTCTTCATAAAAACTGAGGAGTCGCGGTCGCTCCGTCGTCGGCTGACCGTCTGCACCGAGTTCGATCAGATCGTAGAACGCTTTGATGTCCGCTTCATCTTGAAAGTTGATCCGCGAAGCTTCGAGAATCGGCACGGCCGCGTTCGTTTCGGGCGTTACGCCTTCGCTGGCGATTCGATTCATGGCCTTGAGAAAATCGACTCGCCCTTCTTCGTTGAGCGGTTCGGTTACGTACGTCGTCTCTTTCGAGACCGTGATATGATAACTCATTTCTGTAAAGAAAAAGACGTAAGCAAACCAACCGAATCCGATCAGACAAAGTCCCAGGATCGCGAAAAACCATCGCCAGAAGTGGAAGGGTTTCTTCGTTTTGGTTGGTTCATTTTCTTTGTCCATTGGAGGATGCCTTTTTAGTGGGCAGTGGGTAGCGGGTAGTATAGGAGAGTTGACCGACGGCTGACAACCGTCACTCTTCTTCTTTCATGAGTACCCTTGAATTTATAAGGATCTTCCACGGCGGAACTGCACCTTCGGGGTCGACCTGGATGCTTATGTCGTCGAACCTTATGTTCCCTCGGGACGAATCGAAATTGTATGGGTCGTACTCGTCCGAGTCGAGCAGGTCGTTCTCTCCGTCAGAGTCGCTTTTGTTCGGGCCGACGCTGTAGAGAAGGTATCCATCTTCGCCGTCAGGATATTTCGTGTACTTGAATCGAAAACAGGCCGTGACCGGGTCGGTCAACAGATTCAATCGACTGCCGTCCGCCCCGAGCAGCTCTTTCTCCAGTTCAGCCGGGTCGGTATCCATGCCCTTGGGAGCGACAAGCTGAACGAGCTGATCGGGATATTCGCCATGCTCGTGGTGATACTCGTCGAGGAGCACGACGATCTTAGTCAGTCGCCGATAAACTTCGGCCAAGCGGGCCTTGTCGAACGATTTTTTCATGACGTCCACCTGAGAGGAAGCGTAGAGGTGGAACGCACGGTCGGTCGCCTTTGGATTGATTAGCAGCTGCCAGGCCGTTTCGAAATGACTCGGCGGGTCTGACAGCTCGTTCTGATTGGCGAATTCGTCGAACTGCTCGACGTACTTGCCGTCAACGTGTTCCCCCAGCGCGTCGATGACATCGAGCATCTCGTTCAATCGCCGCAGGAACACATCCCAATTGACCCGGCGGCGGATGATGTTTCGTTGTGCCCTCATCGAAGGACGGATATATTCCCGATACTCTTCTGGGACTTCATACGTGACGGACAGGCATTGCGAGAGGATCTTGCACCGCCGCAAGAAACAGGCAAGCGGATATTGCGATGGTAGCTCTTCGAAGGTCTTCAAATCGTCAAGGATTCGCGCACGTTGCTCATCGGTTAAATCAGGATGGTTCAGGATGATCGCGACCGCGGGGGTTGCGTAACGCTCGACTTTGATCACGAAGTCAGCACGCAGCCACTTCACGTGTCGGGCAAGTCGCTTCATCGCCCGCACGTCTTGCCACGCAGCGTCGAGATCGCCCGCGCCCACGCGGAACATCGCTCTGGCGGCCAAACTTCGGACGACATTTCCGATGACCGGGTACGACTGGGATCCGATTTCCCAATCTTCCATCATCGTACGGATCGGCACGTACCAATGAGACCGGTTGCAGATCTCGGCGACGGTGGTCAGCGCGTCGTCGTTCTCTTCGAG
>Ga0180430_10005507_pt1 | contig 10509 bp, 7 predicted proteins | sample SS_ome_9_FD_132999 | JGI IMG/M metagenome (GOLD analysis project Ga0180430, IMG submission 132999) | Hypersaline lake sediment archaeal communities from the Salton Sea, California, USA - SS_1_S_2 metaG | ecosystem: Environmental > Aquatic > Non-marine Saline and Alkaline > Hypersaline > Sediment... | reverse complement strand
TGGCCGCATGGGCCGCCTATCGGCGTTGAGTTTCAGGCGCTGAGCTTCCAGGTGAGCGCGGAATACGATGGCGTGACTTGCTACCCGAGCCTGGCCGGCGGCGGCGTGGAGCGCTACACCTTCGCCCCGCTGGGAGGGCAGCAGTGGGATATCGCCGCCGAGCTGGGCAGCCGGACGCTGCTGACCACACTGGACGAGCCGATCGAGGTTCGTATGGACTGCGGCGGGGACGTCGTCTTTTTGGGCCCAGGGGAGGGGTGGGGCACTTACTGGAGTATGGGGTCTGTTGCGGAGAGCCACTCCTCGACCGATTGGGATGGGCACGTTATCACCGTCCGCTCCACGGGCGGCGACGAGGGGCGCTGGTTCGAGGCCCAATACCGCCTGTGCAGCGGATCGTGCGAGAACACCGGCTTTCCTGCGCCGCTGCTGTTGCTGAGCCACGGGCGCGAGGACCTGCTCATCTGGCAGTGGAACGGCGATATGGAGAGTCTGCGCTCCTTCGATGTCTACGTGAACGGCAGCCGTGTGATGCGACTGCGCTCGACGGAATCCGTGGCCACGTTCGATATCTCCGCGTATCGCCCTCTGTGCGGCGGGCGGCCGGAGTTCTACGTGGTGGCCACCGGAGCGGACGGCCGTGAATCGCCGCCTAGCAACGTGGTGGTGTGGGAGGCCGAACCCTGCCCGCGCGTGGTGCGCGTCACCTTCGACCGGCTGATCACCTACGATAGCGGCGATGGGGAACACGCCTGTCTGGGCCCGATCTTCGGCACCTTCTACGTCCAGGGCAGCACGAGTGAATCCCTGCGCTTTGAGGGCGATGACTATCCAGACGGCTACCGCCTGTGTCCCAACAGCCGCTACAATGTCCAGGAGATGTTCGACACGATCTGGCGTTGGGGATCCGGCATGGGCAGCAGCCCCTACTGGGCGCCGGAATCCAGCTCGGTCACCGTTGAGCTCGGCCCGGACGATGAGTTGACTTTGGGAGGCGCGATCTACGAGTGGGACCGTCAGGGCGCCGCACACGTCTATCGCGAGGCCTTCAACCACTCCAGGACGACACCCGCTGGTGGGGTACGTCCTGGGCGCTATGCTCTGCGCGACGGGCAGATCCGGCTGGAGTTCGTCGTCGATGTATTGGTCGGCCCGGAAGCGGGACGAGAACCCGATCTGACGATCACGAACGTTGATACCCACGAACCCTCGGGACAGCTGCGCGTCCACGTGTTCAACAACGCCTCCGACATGGCCGAGCCCGCCGACATCACGGTGCATTGGGTGCGTGTGGGCTCCAGTGAGATCATCGGGACGCACACGTGGACCGGCGTACAGATTCCCTCCGGCGGCAGCCGCATCCTCCAGACCGATCCGGTGGGCGAGATTGGGGGCATGATCTTCGTTCTCGACCCCGGCGAGGCCATCCCCGACGGGAACCGGGGCAACAACACCTTCGAGACGCCGCTCGTGATGCGCGTCGCCTTCGAGGAGGTTGGGGCGTCTCACTGCAGCGAGAGCGGCTGCAGCATCTTTGACTGCGACAGCGAGTGGACGTTCAGACTGTGGGCAGGGTATGGTCCATCCGAAAGCGACATCAGCTGGGTGGGCTATCATGTCCGTTTCCCGCCGAGTGGGGAGCTGAAGGTCTGTACCCACGATATCTGCCGCGACCGCAGCAGTCCCGATGCGGACTGGATCATGGCAGGTGACGAGCGCTATGTCTTCGAGTTCGAGATGCCGGCCGCCCAGAACGTGTACGTTTTGGCGACTGGGACGGAGGTGGACTTCTGGACGAGTGATGATGCTTTTGCCTCGCCCGTCTACCAATACACGCCGCGCGACAATTGGGGGGCGCGGTCCGACCCGTACAATGCGCGGCTCGTGGCTGAAGAGAGCTGCAATGATGCGCTCTGCTCCGAATGTTTTGAGAGTTCGGTGTGGACGCGCTTCCGCATCACGCGGGTGCGATAGGAGGCTGGCTCAACCTTTTCTGGAGGTCTTTATGCTTGAGCGCGTACACGAGCACATCGTCAGCGAGCTGCAGCAGAGCTCGCGCACGGACACGATCTTCGTCGTCACGGCCATACTCTTCAACCTGGTCGTCCTGGGCGCCAATTCTGCGGTCGCTGGTGCGGCATCCGAAAGCGCGAATGCGGCCGGGGATATCATCCTTGGGGTGCTGATCGTGATGAGCCTGCTGGTCAACGGCATCGCCATCACTGCGCTGTACTATGGACGGGGGACGCGCGACAAGCTGCTGAACGGCTTGCTGGCGATGTACCGCGATAATCAGGTGGATAAATACTATGACGCCTCACTACTAATGAGTTATCGCACCCGGTATCTGCTCTTCACGGGCGTCATCGTCTGCCTGGCGGTCATCGGTATCGTGATTCCACTGGTCATCCGGGCGTTCTGAGGGGCAGAACACCCCCTCTCCTGCCAGCCCCAAGCGGCTGGGGCCTGGAGAGGGGGTATCCGCTGTCCGCGGCGGGCGGGGTGAGGAATGCGGCCGCTACCCGCCCAGCTCGCCGAAACGCGCCATGATGGCGAGCGCCGGATCGATGGGCACCTCGGCCCGTTCGACGCCCTCGGGGATCGCGATCGTGGGCGTCGGGCGAATCGAGTGGCCCTCATATTGGGGCAGCCAGCGCCGGCTCGCCTCGAGCATCTCCGACGCCATATCGCGAATCTCCTTGAGCGTCAGGACTGCGCTCGTGAGCGGGTCCATCGCGCATGCGTAGACGATCCGCTCGGGATCATCGCTCAGCGCCGCCTCGACGGTGAGACGCTGGACGTTGATGTTCGTCAGGTTCAGCGCCGCGCACTGCGAAGGCAGATTGCCGACGATCGTCTTGTGCAGACCGGTGCGGTCCACGTAGATCGGCCCCTCCGCGCAGCAATCGTCGGGCAGGTTGGTGATCATGCCGTTGTTGATGACGTTGCCGTTGAGCTTGAAGACGCGGCCGGTCTCCAGGGCCTCGATGACGTAGGACCCGTATTCGATGCTGCGCGAAGGCAGCTCGACCGGCTCGTCGGCCAGGATATCCTGATCGCCGTATTTCGCCTCGACGTAGTTGCCAAAGTTGAGGTAAGCGCCGCTCGCGCCGCCGAAGCCCGGCTCGTCGCAGTAGAGATCCAGCGCCTTCTGGTCCTTGCGGAAGTAGGGCAGGTATTCGGAGAGGTGGCCGGTGGACTCGGTCATGAAGTAGCCAAAGTGGCGCATAACCTCGCCGCGGACCTTCTCGTTGACGTAGTAGCCGGGCTCCTCGAAGCGCGCCTTGAGCGTGGGGTACAGGTCGCGCCCCGCGTGCTCCAGCTTGAGGAACCAGGCCATGTGGTTGATGCCGGCCGCGATGAAGTCGATCTCATCCTTGGGCACGCCAACGTAGCCCGAGATCAGGTCCATCGTCGTCTGGACGCCGTGGCACAGGCCGACGAAGGGGACGTCCGTGCTGCCCAGCGCCCAGCAGACCATCGCCATCGGGTTGACGTAATTGAGCAGCACCGCGTCCGGGCAGAGCTCCTGCATATCCCGCGCCATATCTACGGCTACGGGGATGCTGCGCAGCGCGCGGAAGATGCCGCCAGGGCCCAGCGTGTCGCCGATGCACTGGTCGACGCCGTACTTGAGCGGGATCTGGTAGTCGACGTCGAAGGCCTGGAGCCCGCCGATTTGGAACGTCGCGATGACGTAGTCGGCGCCGCTGAGCGCCTCGCGGCGGTCGGTCGTCACACACACGCTCGCCGGTAGGTCGTTCGCCTGGATGACGCGATTGGCGAAGGCCTCGACCTGGGGTGTCCTGCGCCGGCTGGGGGCCATCAACGCAAACTCGGTATCCTCCAGGCCGGGCGTCGCCATGATATCCAGGATGAGCGTCTTGCAAAACACCATACTGCCCGCGCCGATGATCGCTACTTTTGCCATTTCTGTACCTCCGTTCAGGTGGATAGGTCGATCCGATCTAGTCCATTTCTTTCACAGGTCCGCGCGCGGCCCTGTCCAAGATACGTGATGAAATAACTCGGGTATGTGCACCTTGCCGTGATTGTGGACCCTGATTGTCGCGTCGCCGGGTTGACGGGCGACCATGGTCGCCTCGCGCCGTCTTCGGCGCGCTGTATCGAAACCAAGACGCGATAGTCTCCTATTGCCCAATTGAGTCCTTAACGTTCATCGAGTGTCCAGATTTTCGAAGACGTATAGGCCGTCCTTGCCGGGTGCGACGATGTCCAGGCGTCCGTTCCTGTTCAGGTCCGCGATGGAAAAGAAGATGCCGCATCCCGCCCCGCTGCCGGCCGGCCCGTAGGTGACGACCTGCTTGGAGAACGATTCGCCGTTCCACTTAAAATAGTAGATGCCGATGTCGTCCGCCGAGCCTGGGTCGTTCCCGTTGTGGGCGCGGTAGCGCTTCCCGGTGACGAGCTCGGGCTGCCCGTCGCCGTCGATATCGACCCAATGCAGGTCGTGATACTGCGAGTTGAACGGATCGATGGGATGCTTCAGCCAGACCTGCTCGCCAGCCTCAGTGCGCTGCTGCTCCCACCAGTCGAGCCCGTAGGCGTGGCTCTGGCCGACGATAAGATCGTTCAGGCCGCTGCCGTTCACATCGGTGACGAGCATGGGGATGCTGCCGCTGCCCAGATCGAGGCCCGGATGGTAGGTCCACGCGCCGTGCAGCGCATCCGCGGGCGCCTCGAGCCAGCCGTGGACCATGACGAAATCGCCGCGACCGTTCCCGTTGACGTCGCCAAAGCCGAGGCCGTGCCCCTGAGGTTTGTCATAGATGGTGGTAGCCTGGAACTTGCCCGTGCCGCGGCCCTGGGCATCGAGAATCAGCTTGTACACCACGAGCGGGGCGCCGGGTGTGTTGGGCACGATCTCCAGCCGCCTGTCGCCGTCGACATCCCAAGCGCGCGTGGTCTCCACGTTGCCCGTGTGGGCGATGACGTGCTCGGGCCAGAGCGTGTCGGGGTCGCCGGGGTTCTCGCGCCAGCGCAGTGTATCGCCCCACCAGCCGCCGGTGATCACGTCGAGGCGGCCGTTCCCGTTGACGTCCATGGGGATCGTCGAGAAGTCGTCGAAGTACTCGCCGACCGGTCTGACGTCGGCGATGATGTGCCGCTGCGTGAACGCCGGTCCCTCGTACCAATAGTCACCGCAGACGATGTCGAGAACGCCGTTGGTATTGACGTCGAAGACGCCGGCGGACTCGTACCGCTCCGTTGCGATCAATCGTTTGTTCCATTTGACTGGCATACGTGTCTCCTATGAAGTAGTCTCTGGCCTATAGAATGGAATTCCTGCTCTGGATTCCTGCCTGCCGCGGACGGCAGGATGCGGGAATGACACCCCCTCCGCAGGCGCCATGTAGTACGAAAATGGGCGCTGGCTGAGCCGCTGGTTGAGTGCCACCGAGCTTGCGAGGTGGTGTATCGAAACCAGGCTCAGCCGATTATTGGAAGAGGCATCACCGATCAGCGTTTATCAGATTTGATCTGCGTCCCATTTGGTTTCATTTTCGGAATAGAAGCCCATGCCCGCACGTAGGCACCATGTGGTACGAAAATCTGGACTCCGCGGGAATGACGATGGCAGACGATATTCTCGGAACACTGATGGTTCGCCGGTTGATCTGCGTCTTGACGCTCTTGTCAGGCATCAGATATTGATCTGCGTCCCAATGGTTCTATTCTCAGAATAGTCACTTTCCCGTGAGCAGCCGGATGTACTCGCGCGCCAGGCGCAGGTCCTCGAGCGCCTCGGCGGCCTGGCAGGGCGGGTCGGCCTCACCGCGGATGGCGTCGATGAAGTTCTGGGCCTGCTGGCGCATCGCGTGGGTCCAGGGCAGCTGCGGGATGGCGGTCTCGGGCCTGGCGCCTTTGCCTGGATCGCGGAAAATCTCGAGGCGGCCCGGACGGTTGGCGGCGAGCGGGGCGGGCAGATCGATGCGCACGTAACCCCGCTCGAAGCAGACGAGCGCTGATTCCTGCCAGTCGATCGTCGTCGCGTAGGGCGTCATCTCGATCGTGCAAGCGACGCCGCTGGCGCTCCGGCCGGCGAGCAGCACGCCCGACGGATCGGCGTAGGTGACGCTGTAGGGCTCGCTGAGCAGGTGGCGCATCAGGTTGACCTGGTGGATGTAGTAGTTGACGAACTCGGTATAGCGGCGGTAGGTCTCCGGCCCCATATCCGGCGGCGCGGGGTCGTAGTCGAGCGCCGGGGCCGGTTCCTCCGAGCGGATCAGGTCGTTGAAGCCGGACGCGATCCAGTCCCCGGCGGGCATGAGGATGCGCACGTAGGTCATCCTGCCCAGCTCGCCCGATTCCTTGAGTTCGGCGATCGTCGAATGGGCGAGCATCGCGGCGGGATCGCTGCGTTTGTGGTAGCCGACCATGTGCCACGTCCCGCTCGCGGCGACCGCCTCTACGAGACGCTCGCCCACCTGGAGCGAGGCAGCGAGGGGTTTCTCCGTGAACACCGGGACGCCCGCCTTGAGAATCTCGGGCAGCATGATGCCGTGGCGGTTGAAGGGCTGGGCGGCGACGACGCCATCCAGCTGTTCGCCCGCGAACAGTTCCGCGAGTGTCGTGTAGACGTGGGGAATGCCGTAACGCGCCGCCACCGCACGTCCGAGGTCCGGGCGAATCTCCGCCAGGGCGACGACCCGGCAATCGCCGAGTGCCGCGTAGTTCTTCAGGTGGGCGCACTGGCCCATGCCGCCGACACCGACAAAACCAATTCTAACGGGTTCTTGTGCCATAGTCTCCTTCTGTGCCTTGCGTAGGTGAGGTGTCCGTGATTCTGCTCTGCGCCGCCCCGTGTCTCGGGCGCGGCGAGGTATGGGCGCATGGTATACCCGTTCCGGTGTGCTGTCAAAGGCGTTGGCAGGTTGGAATGTTGGAACGCTGGGGTGCTGGGCTGGCGGTGTTGACAATTGGGGCAGCCTCGCTACACTGGATGCTATACTGTATAACATCGTGATAGTGACTTTGCTTGCATGAGTGAATTCTGCTATCACGGTTCGCTTTGCGTCGACCACCATATCCAAGCTCTTGAGAGTTGTCTCCAAAGCGGCTATTCTCACTGAAAAAGGAGGAAGCGATCTTATGTCAAGAAAGGGCAGTGTGTGGGTCTTCATGGTGGTGGCTTTCGGGTTCTCTTGGTTATTCTGGATTCCTGATGCACTGATCGCGCAGGATCTTTGGCAGGCACCCCAAGGGCTAAAGAGTTTTCTGGCTGGGCCGTTCAACTTGGGGCCTTGGGGCCCGTTGTTTTCGGCGATTGCCGTGACATTTATGTATCAAGGGAGCGCGGGTGTGAAGACCCTGCTCAAGCGCGGACTGACGATCCGTTTGGGAAGATGGTGGTGGGTCATTCTCCTCATGTTCCCTGTGTTGATTGGTGGCTCATTGCTTCTCGCGACTGCACTCGACGATCCCCTTCCTGATCTTCCTGCGTTGGCGCAGCCTGTCGCACTTCCGATTGCGCTGGTCTACAGTCTACATATTCTTCCTCGGCGGGCCTTTGCAGGAGGAATTTGGCTGGCGTGGCTATGCCTTTGAGAAGCTGCGCGGCCAGTACAGCGCCCTGACGGCTTCCATCGTCGCTGGCTTGATGTGGGGCTTGTGGCACCTGCCCTTGTTCTTTGTACCCCGCGCGGAGGCCTACTATAATCGGCCAGTGTGGGGTCTCCTGCTAACCACGACGTTGGTCGGCATTATCTTGGCATGGTTCTACGCGAATACTCGAGGCAGTGTCTTCGCTGCGATGCTGGGCCATACCATGTTCAACTGGTCAAACTATGTCTTTCCCTCCTTGGACTCAGACTATGCTGCCCTGATACTGTTTGGACTATACTTCGTGGTTGTGGTGTATATCCTGTGGCAGTACGGGATAAGGACATTCACACGAAGAGGAGGACACGACGGTTCTGACATTACCGAAATCTCTACGTCAGAACAAGGAGATACAGTGTGACTCAATCCAGCGACTCGGTAACCGAGACCTGGGCCTGAACAGGTCCTTCAGAGAGGGCCCTGTTGGAACGTTGGAACGGTGAGGCGCCAAGGGATGCGTAGGGGTTGGGTCTCCCAGCCCGTTAGGGGGCTATTCTGTATCGAATCCAAGGCGCGGGGCCGGCAAGCTGGGTTTCGATACACGACGGCCCTCTCGGCAATGCCTGAGCTCTGAAACGACCCGGGACCGGGCAGTCGCACTCAACCGGCGCTTACCTCTTGTATACCAAGGCACGCGGTGCACAGGTCAGTGCGCGGCTATGATTGGCTTATTCTCGCTTCCACCACACGCTGATCCGTGTTCCGCCCTCGATCTGCTCGATAGACCCGCCATCGACCATCATGCCCACGATGCGCAGATCACACGGCCCAAGAGACTCTTCGCCCACAAGCCCGCTGTAATACTCTTTTAGCTCATTGCGGCCCGAGATATTGAGAAAACGCTCGGCTTGCCGGCACGCGTTCTCGTCTCTTTGCGCCCCCATATCCTCCATGGTGACCTGGATCACGTCTGTCAGGTCTTCGATCGTGATCGTCACTTTCTCCGGTCCGCCCACTAATGCGTAGGGGACAAGCTCGCCCAGCAGGTGAGCGATCTTCTGCTTTTCCTTTAACATGATTTCATCTACCTCTTTATGAGATGCTCCTCGTGCCAGCTTGACCACCACGTGATGACGCTGACGATCAAAGTGGCGGTAACTCCACCGGCAAAGCCATTGTTATACAGGTTCAGCCCGGCGTGCCAGGGGGCGGTGCGCATCACCATGGTCAGGTGGATCACGCCACTCAATACGCCCAGCGGCGGGCCGAAACGCCCGCTGAGCGGGGCGAGGGTCGTACCAAAGAGCGCCGCCAACAGTGGGCCAGCCTGACCCGGCTGCCAGACTGACAGCAAGCTGCCAAGGTAGACCCCCAACATGATGGGTAGCACGTTCACGACGTGCTTACCGAAGGCGGCAAAGCCCACCATGGTCAGCACCGCGCCCAGCGTTGGGCCGTTGAACACGCCCCCGGTCATCAGGATATACGCCCAGCCGATTATTCCCACCAGGCCCATGTTGATCAACGCCGTCCCGGCGCCATGGGCTTCCACGAAGTCAGAGGGCAGTGTGCCGGCCTCGCGGACAAGGCTGCGCATCCTGCCAGGGCCACGGGTCAGATACACGCCCACGACGACCATGGAGAGGACATAAATCAACAGGACCACGCCCAGGATGCCACTATACTGCTCGGACCAGTGAGCGGCAAGGGTCATCTTGAGCCCGGCACTCTCTAGCAACGCCGTGATGGCGATCCCCAGGAACCCGCAGGTTAGACCCACGTTGTAGAGGTTGAACCCCTGGTGCAGGCGCAGCATATACACCGCCATGGGAGGCAGCAGGAAGCCCGCGAACAGGCCGGCGATCGTGCCGACGAGCAGGCCGGGTAGCGGCGGCAGGCCGAAGCCAAAGGCCACCTGCGGGACGAGAGGGGCCAGGGCGGTCCCAAACAGGGCCACAAGGATGTAACTCTTGAAGGGCCGCCGAACGACCCGGCTGAACAGCCCGACCCCCAGGATGATCGGCCAGATGCTCCACACGTTCTTGCCAAAGAGTCCAAAACCGGCCAGCGTAAACACGGCGGCAATGGTTGGCCCCGACAGGAGAACGCCGCTGGTGCGGACGAGCAGGAGCCCGCTGAGACCGACCAGACCGGCGTTCACCATCGCGGCGCCCAGCCCGCCGATCTTTGCATAGTCGCTGATGAGAACCCCTGGGCTCTGAGCGATGCGCAGTAGACCGGTCCACAGTTCCCGCGTGGGTTCGTAAACGAGACCAAACCCCACCAGGGCCAGCATGTACGCGGTGAGCAGGATGAACCAGCCACGCTGCGTCATCGTGTGGTGGTCTGGTGTACCGGCGCCTGACTTTGATGGGATGGGGCCGGAATCTGCGGGCAGCCTGCGGTTTTGCTCCTTCATTGGGTTCCCCTTGCTATGTGGCGTGGTCTTTCAGAAAATCTCTCCCTTACCGCCGCTTGAACGTGTCGCAGAAATGGCTCCAGTAGTCGATGTGCCAGCCGGGAGGCAGCGGATTGGCGTCGGTGGCGCGGTATTGCTCCGGGAATCCCGTTTGGCCCTCGCTTTCGAGCCACGTGACGAGCCTGGGGTCGAGCCCACGGCGGGTGATCTCAGCGAGAGCCTCAGCGTGCAAACGCTCGACGACCTCTGGATGGTCCGCCGCGACGTTCTCCTGCGTCCCCAACCGTTCTAGCTCGCAGGCCGCCGGGTTCGCCGCGAACCCCAGCCGCCATTCTTGGTCGAAGGCGGAGAAGAGAACCCAGTCCCGGCCCGCGGGTTTCCACGTGCTGACTGCGCTGCCGCTCAGCGCAATCACGCGTGGCCCTGCCTGATCGTTCTGCGCCAACTCGAGTATGTCAAACGATTCGATATCGGCGGGGATAGCGTCGGCGCATCCGGCCAGCGTCATCACCGTGCGGAAGATGTCC
>Ga0180430_10005506_pt1 | contig 10510 bp, 5 predicted proteins | sample SS_ome_9_FD_132999 | JGI IMG/M metagenome (GOLD analysis project Ga0180430, IMG submission 132999) | Hypersaline lake sediment archaeal communities from the Salton Sea, California, USA - SS_1_S_2 metaG | ecosystem: Environmental > Aquatic > Non-marine Saline and Alkaline > Hypersaline > Sediment... | reverse complement strand
GCAGAGCCCCAAGATAAAATCACCCACAAATTCTTCAGAAGAGCCAAAAAAACCTCCTTGCCGAAGGCAAGGCTCTCTCTTAACTGTAAAATGGATTTGTCCAATTCACGCTGAACCAGTACATTCGCAGAATTTCCTGGGAAGCGCCACAGTTTTACTCCGCCCCGCCAGGCGCTACAGTTTTGCTCCGCCCTTCACACATAAAGGGACTTGCAGTTATCTGTGGGTCCCTTTTGCTTGCGCTAAAAACGTCAGCCAACAGACGTGGACGAGCGGCGCCTTCGCCCACAGCAGCGTGACGCAGCGGCAGGTGCAGACTTATCGGACTATCGGACTACGAGCGGCTGGCCGATGCGCCGGAAGCGTCCGGGACAGCTGACGCCCAGGGTCCGGCGGCGGTGACGGGGCTGGCGTTGGAGGTGGTGGGGTAGAGAATGCCGCACAATTAACCCGTGCCTCAGTCCCTACGATTTTGGTCCGCCAGGTGGGACCCTGTTGTTCTGTCGTTTACGGTTTCATTTTTTCGCTGCACAACGTCTACGCTCTTGGCGGTTTTTGAGTCCCAGGAACATTTTGTAAGGATCGCGCGGGCCGGCCTTTTGGCGGATGGCATCGAAATCGATCTTTGATTTTGCTTTTTTGGTTGTTTGATCCCATGCGAAGATCTGGCCATCTTCAGGTTCGTCTTTGTGTCCCAGGATCAAACCAGCGATGTCTTTGCCACTCATTGCCCGGTCCCACATACGAACATGATTAATGCCCTGCTTGAATTCAAACGCTGCGGAATCGCTGTCAGGCCTTTTTGTGATGATCAGTGAGCCTTTGCCTTTAACACGTGGTTTGCCAATCTTTTTCTGGCCAACCAGGTCACCATCAGCATAGAGTCTCAACATATTGCCATCAAAGGTGGCAGCAATGGCATTTGAAGAGCCGGTTCTTAATGGTTTATCGCCAACTAGGAGTATACGGTTCTTCTGAGCTCCGGGCACGTGCATGTAGACGCCAGGACGATCGCCAATGACGATCAGGGAATAGTGCCCCTTGGTCTGCTCGTTGCCATTCTTGCCGACTATCCAGCCACGCTGATTATCTGACAAATAGTTCGTCAGCATGATTTCTGCAGCGAGTGTGAACTTGTCAGGTTCATATTTGTCACTGTGCTTGAATTTGGGATAGGTAAAAGCAACATCAAAGTTGTTGTCTATCCATATCTGACGTGTGCGCTGATGGGAATGAAAGAATCCCAAACCCTGGGTGCGGTCTATCACGTTGCGTTCAAAAATGAACCCGGTTGATTTGGAGTCGAGGCCCCAGGCAGAGACAACGCCGGCAGCACCTTTGGCTTTGAATATTTCGTCCAGCCAATTTTCACGAAATATGGTGTTCTTGTGCACGCCCAGCGTATAAATGCCAGCTGAATCACCCAGTAGTCTCGCTACATGATGAATGTAGTTGTTAGCGTATAGGCAGTCATCAGAGAGGTGTTTATCGCGGAGCCAGTTCCAGCCATGGCTGATACCGTGGTAAGCTATGTCGTGAATCTCGTTGTGAAGAACCTTGTTGTGGTGCGACTGCAGAACGACGATTCCGTTACCTGAAGGATGGACGCTGCCTGTATGATGAATCCAGCAATCCGCAACTTCATTATACGCAGGAGCCTGGTCGGCAGTATAGCCCGCTTTTTCAACAAATCGTGTCGGATGACCCATAACAATGGCGCCGGCACCCAGATCGAAAAACTCACAGCCGATGATCCGGATGTGGCGTGCGTGGTCAGAGAGCTTCATAGCATACGCACCCATGTGCTTGAAACGGCATTTTTCAAAGGTCACATGCTGCGTATCCACCAGCTCGATAGCCTGGCCGGCACGCGGACATGACTGAGCATCGGTAAAGCCAGGACGGGGGTTTTCCGGGAAGGTCGGGTCGTACTTGCGAATTTCGCTGGGCCAATCAGGTGAATGATCGTAAATGCCAAACTGACACTGGCCATCACGAAAAGTTATTCCTTCAAAACGCAAATGGGCAACAGAATTACCTTTGGTATCGCCAGCAAATCCCATTATCTTCTTGAGGTAAGGGGCCCTGATATTCATTTTGTTGGGATTTTCGCCAGGATTGGCCAGGTAATGTAATTGGCCTTTAGTACCGTCCAGATACCACTCGCCGGCCTGATCCAGGGCGGCTGGGATATTTTCAATACGATAACGCATGCGATTACCAAAGCGTCCAACGGGATAGCGGCTGGGGGAAGAGAGCCAGATATCCTGCTTTTCCATGTCGATAGTACGAATTGCCTGCCAGGAGCATTCCCAACTGTGATAAGTCAGAAGTTCAGCTTCGGGCCAATTATCCCAAAGTTGGACATCACCTTCTTTGAACTGGAAGCCGCAACGTGATTCATAAAGCCCCAACTCTTCAGCATGGGTCCAGTTGTCTCCAGGTATCAATGCCGGGGTCATTCCATCTTCCAGGGTTACAGGAAAGGCCCGGTATCCTTTATTCTTCTTATCTGCATATTTTGTGAGAGGCCCCTTAGTGAAATAGAAGCCTTCATTCGGAGTGCGAGCACGAGTAAGGCGTGTGTCGCCAGCGAAAAGCTGCCTGAAATACCACTTGCCTGCCTTAACCTCGGGCAGCTGAGCGACCCAGTGATTGCCGTCGAGACATTTCCAGTTGGCGATCTCTCGGCCGCCGCTGACGGTGACGTTGGCGTCATCCGCTGCGTGGTATGTAATGGGGCATTGTTTTGAGCCGGAATCTTCAGGGCCGAAAAGGAGTGTCTCAGAAAGCTCATATCGACCTGCTTGCAATAGTACCGCAACAGGTTGAGTCAGAGTTCCCTGCTGTTTCAGCTCGCGAACGGCCTGCTGTGCACGAGTGATAGTCTGGAAGGGCTTTGCATGTGAACCAGGATTAGAATCATTGCCATCTGGGGCGACATGGATCACTGTCGAGGCGGATAGGCTTGCCACGCAAAATGTTGTGAATAAGCCTAGAAACAAATGGCGCAACTGTTGAGTAGGCATAGTATGGTTCTCCATTCCGGTGTGAGTGTTTCTTTCTTATGGTCTTGCGTTTCGGCACTCAAGAGTGCTGCAATATTCAACTATGCGAGGCAGGGCAATGCTTCTCGCGGAACCGGACGTGTGGATGTTCCTGATTGTGATCTTCGATAAGCCTCAGCGTTTCTTATCTGGCGCTACATACGCACTGTACTGATAGGAGGGATTAAGTCCGTACCATGTTGTCGGCTCGGTGTCCAGCGAGTACTTGCGTTGGCGTCTATGGCTTATCGCCAGGGCCTGCGAGTGAGTCAAGGTGCTCAGTCAGCAAGGAGTGTCGGCAGCATTGATCGCATACGCATACGTAAGTAACGAGGCAGTGAGAACCTTCAGGCTGTTCTGGACGTTCATGCGGGTTTATGCTCCCAGGTTTACGAGGAAGTAGAGAATGCCGATAATGGCCAATATCACTATTGTATTTACTACGAAGCCGATCGCATCTTCACGGTTCCACTTGCGGAAGAGCCAATTGGAGTTGGGGCCCAACAGCTTGCAATGGTCCATCCGCTGTGGATTTTCATAGGAAAGCCTGACTTGCTCCTGATCTGCCTTTTCGGATGGGGCCACCGGAGTCAACATTTTAGCTGCTACTCGATTGGTGATGTCCTCCTCTGTTTGTGAGCGTCGGGTGAGGGAACTGACAACAAAGAGAACGATGAATGGCAGGAAGATACGCACCAGGAGGCGGATTGTCTCGTTCAGCGCGTAAGAGTTGTTTTTTAGAGGGACTCCGGCCTTATCCAGAAGCACCAGGAAGATATTGAGCATACCTTGGCCGCGATAGAATTCGGTATCATGTTCCTTGACGAGCTCTACGCCCTGGGTCCAGAAGATGGCTTTACGGGGGAGTCTGTATACCTTACTCCAGGCCTGGCCCAGTTCTATTGCTGGCGGCGCTTCTATCGCCAGCTTTTCGGTGGCCGGCAGTTGCTGATATTGCCGGATGTCGTCTTGTCGCGACGCTACATCTTCGGGCGTTGCGTTTTGATATACACGCTCAATCACGCATGCCTTGGTGCGTTGTGTCAGGTAATCATCAGTCCGCAAGCTGGGCCAGGCAATCGGCAAGAACATCGGCAAGAGAAAGAAGAATACGAGAGAGACGGTAATTTGTGCCCAGGCGGCCTTGCAATTGGTCTTCTTCCACAAAACGCCCATCAACATGGTGGTTGCGAAGATCACTCCAAACTCCCACCATAATTTGAGTACCCCTAGAACGCTTTCGCTCATGAGGCTGATGAGGGCGGCCCCCAGGACGACCACGCCACCCAGGCAGCGACCGACAACCACGTAATGCTTTTCTGATTTGTGGGGTCGGAAGACACGGTAGAGATTATGCGTCATCAGGCCCGAGGCGGTGATCATCATCATGTCCGCGGTGCTCATCAAGGCTGCCATCAAAGCGGCAATCATCAGGCCGATCAACCCGATATTCAGCGGGCCCAGCAGTTGCTTGGAGGCGTATCCCCACAAGAGGTCGGGGTCGGTTATCTTATCGGCAAATAGCAGGACGGCGAACATGGCTGTTACGCCCCAGAGCACCGTGGTTAGCCGCTTCAACTGAATGCCGAAAGTCATACCAAAACGGGCGGTGTATTCATCTCTGGCGGAGCTGGGAGCGACAAACGTATTGGCCTGGGCTGAGACGTTAATCAACGCCAGGATGGAGAGCGTCAGGATGTAATACCAGGTGAAGTCGATATTGTGCGGTGAGCCGAAGATTTCGAAAAACGACGCGGACTTCTGTTGGTGAAGCGAGCGGAAGGCCCCAAGGATGCCGCTTTGGCCATATTGGTTGTTGGTGGCGATGATCGCAAAGGGAATCAAGATGACCGAAAGCAAGAGAATGAAGACTCCTTGGATCATGTCACTGACAAATGCCGCTTCGAGCCCGCCCGCTATCGCGTACAGGCAGACAATAATCACAATCGAGATAATAATTACGTATCTATTGACATACGAAAAATGTTTGTGGGGATCTTGTGCCTCCAGCCGGTCGAGTTCTTCTTGCTCCGCTATTGTCAGGGTGGCGTAATTACGAGCAGCCAAGTCATCTTTGCGGAGGGCGTCTTGATATTCCACCTGCTCCTGTACGGTGAAATCGTCTATGGCTTTGGGTGTCATGGCCCTGACCGTCTTGTCAAGCACCACGAAGCTTATCGACAAGAGCACGCATAGGCCCACACTGGACATGCAAGCGTAGGCGGCTCCGAGCGTTTTGGAGTTATACCGCTGCGCATAGTAATCGCCGAGGGTAACCGTTCGCATACGTCTGTACCACAGGGCGGTAAACCAAAAGAATGGCGTGGCAAAGAGCATTAGTAGTGCGGACCATACCCCGGCGGCACCATTATGGTAAGTTGTTGTCGCGACGGCCGGGCCGGTGTCAGATGATGTGGCCTGGCCGAAATTGGCAAAAATCTGGATCAGCTTGCCGAAACGACGGCCACCAAGGAAGAAATCTTTCTGATTCCTAATGCGGCGCATCGACCAGAAGCCGATCACGACCATCGCGGTGAAATATAGGATGATGACTACGATATCGATGGTGTGCAGTCCATACATCATGCACTCCTGTTGAATGACTGTGGGGCCAATGTTCTTTGTGGAGAAGCCTATCGTGTTTCCGTAACGGCTTATTTCTTCCAGGTACTCTCCAGTCCCGCGCGTTGGCGCACCTCTTCAAAGTCAATTGCTACGTTTTTGGTCTTGCGATTTCGGCTCCATTGAAAAACGGGGTTAGAGTGAACATTGGTGTTTAGAGGTAGACTGGCTATTTCGTTCGTGGTGAGCACTTTGTTCCATAGACCAATGTAGTGGATCTGGCCGTTCGTGAAGGTTCCCAAGCCGTCCGGGCGTTGGCCAATGGATAATTGTCCCTGGCCTTTGGGGCGTGGGTTGGGAACTTGGACGTTTCCGACTGATTCAGCCGCTTGGTAGAGTGTGAGCGTCTTGCCGTCGAAGGTTGCGGCGAGGCGAGTAACGGCGATGCTGGAAGCGGGCTGAGTACTGAAAAGAATGGCACTTTTGCCTTTGCCGCCATAGTTGAGCACTACCCCGGGTCTATCACCACGCATGATCAAGCCGTAGTGGCCGCTGGTATTGTCGTGCTTGTTCTTGCCGACGATCCACTGTGTGTTGTCGTTGAGAATCTGTTTATCAAGCGACACCTCGGCCAAGAGGGTGAAGGCGTCCGGTTCCAACGTATCCATATGGGGCCATTGCGGGTAAGCGCTTCGGATGTCAAAACTGTTTTCCTTCCAGACGTAATCTTCGTCGCGGGTGGGCTTATTTCGTCGGATGGGGCCGCCAACACAATCATAAATGATATTGCCTTCAACGGTGAAGCCGGCCGTAAAGGAGTCAAAAAAGATTCCCTGACTTTCAATGGGACTACTGTCTACGGTGTTAGCTCGCACGCCATGAAGATGATTGAAACGGATGTAAGAATCAGGCTGCGGTCTCATCGTGTAAATGCAGCCGCCGTCCGTTACCTGTTGCAGTACGTCGTAGACGTGGTTTCTTTCGATGACGATGTGGTGTGTCTCTTCGTTGTTATCGGGCCATTTCGTGTAATGCTGATCCGGCGCCCACCAGCCCGAAGAAATACCCGTATACGGGAGGTCGTGAATCAGGTTGTTGGCAATAACAGTATGGCGGGTAGTACCCGCAAAGATGGCACAGGCTCCAAAATAGACTTGGCCGCAATGATGAATGTGATTATTGGCAATGCGCAAACGCTGGGGCACATTAGGCCCTTTGAGTTCACGGCCGGCGGAAATGCCGTTACCGGAGATGTCATGGAGGTGATTGCCCTCAATGACAATGTCGGCGCAACCATCCATTAACGCCACGGCGCCACCGCCCATTTGTTTGATATCGCAACCAGTAATGGTGCAGTTGCGGGCGTGCCACCAGGTAATCGCACTTTCCATGTATCCCTGTTCGTTGTTACCGCGATAGTCAAAGCACGCCTGGCGACCGTGGTGACCCGAAGCCGGCAAGAAGCGTTCGGCATGGGCAAAGGTCAGATTACGAAAGTGAATATTGGTGACCGGTTCCTCCGGTGTGCCGCCAATGGTGAGCAGCTCTGTCAGCGCAGGCGCAATCACCTCAACGGTAGCCATATCCACTCCAGCTTGCGGGATGTAATACAGCACGCCGGTTTTTCGATTCAGATACCACTCATTTTCTGCGTCGAGCAACTCCAGAGCATTTTCGACGAAATAGGAGTATCCTTTCTTGGGGCTGTTGTAAGCAAAGTAGAGTGCGTGGGGCGGCTGCAGAGTTATTTCGCCAGTGGCAACGTTTATCGATTCGATCTTTTTGCGAAGCGTGGCCCATTTTTTCAGCGAGACAATCTCGCAATCCCGTCGGTTATCCCAATCGGTCAAGTTGATATCGTCCGGGTTGACCTGGAGGGTATAGGTGTCAAAGGCGTTCAATGGCGCTTTCTTGGTAAGTCCTGTGTGCATTGACTTGTTGGTTTCGATCTGCGCCGGGTCCGTCAATGGCGTGGGCGGTGGGGTGCGTTTCACGCTGACCAACTTTCTGTAGCAATTTGGTGCTGGCCCGTAGTTTGGGCTGCGGGCGCGAATCCCGCGCTTACCCCCGATATACAAATGACGGAAATACCATTGACCAGCCGCAACGTCAGGTAGATGGACCTGGTACACCCGCCCATCGTTTGTTTTCCAGCCGGTGATTCTTCGGCCACCACTGAGAGTAGCGCCGTGGCCTTTGGCTGCTCGATAGATAACGGAAGCTGCTTGTGAGCCAGAGTCTTGGGAGGTCAGGACGAGCGGCTCGGTCAGAAAATGCAGGCCTTTGCAGAAGATTACATTGACCGGTCTGGTGAGTACTCCCTGCCGGTTCAAGCGCCGAATCGCTTGTTGGGCTTGCTGTACGGTCGCAAACGGATCATCTTGCGTGCCGCTCGCAGTCGCACTGCCCGATGGATCAACGTAATAGTCGATCGCGGCGGCAGTCTGTCTGGCGTTACTGACGTTCCAGAAAGCCAGGGAAATGCCAACGACAAAGATAGGAATGTGCTTTCTTTTCATTGTTGGCCAGGTCCTTAAACGCGTGTGCTTGGATTGTATCTTGGGGCCAGCAACGTAGGCTCATCCTGTGAGCAAGTCCGAAAGACTATTCGGCTGTGTTGTCTCCGTTGACTAGGTCGTGCAATCCGTCGGTACATGCTTGGGTGGTATTCCCGTTGGATAAGACCAGATCTTTCTTGCCGACATGATAATCAGTAACCCGTTGCTCAGATTGGTACAGCGTGGGGCAGCAGGCATGCGTTTGGTACAAACGCTTATAAGCTTGCCATGCCTGGCCATATTCTTGTTTTAGCTGTTCGAATACTGTCGACTTGTCAATAGGGGCATCTTTGTCCTGATAGCTCAAAGCGTAGATTTCCCACCCCTTGCGGACAAGCTGATAGAGCAGGCGGCCATATGTCAATGAGACGTGGAAAAACGCATCCACTTTCGCATCGGGGAAGTTGATCTGCTGGCCTAATTCTTCAACCTGCTCCCAGAGGTTAGCGCTTTGTCGTTTTTCCGCCAAGGCTTCTTTGAGTAACCCCTTTTCTGCAAGATAAGTGAATATGGGTTTCAATTGCCGCCGGCCGCCCAAATGATCGTCCCGCAGCCAGTTGTTTGTGGGCGTACTATTTTCATTCAAGTGACGGTCATACGCTTCGCAATAGCGCCCTTTCAGCACCGCCTCGCCAGCTAACAGGCAAAGCTGCCGGAACCGTTCGCAGGTTTTGGCGTCGAGCCCTTTCGATGTGACCACAGCCTGGAATACCTCTTCTTCCGATCGGGACGGGTCCTGCAGCCATTTACTGAGCACTTCAACATTCAAATCAACCCAGAATTCGTTCTTAATATAAGGCCCTCCCCAGCCACCACCGCGAGACCAGGCAAACACCCCTCGAAACAACGGGTGATGTATGATATGGTGCAGGCCTTTGGGGGTCGTTGCATCCGGAAAGCCATTAATCACCCCTCCCATATGATACATGGGGTAGGCGCCCTTACCTTCGTATTCCAGTTGGCATTGCACTTCCACAACTTGCTGGTGCTTTCCTCTTGTCAGGCAGGGATTGAACCGCACGCGCCGCCAAAAGTCCAGGGCTGTGTATTTCATCGAGAATACTAATTTTTCATGTGGTTCTACCTGGTCGGTAATAGCTACATAGTACTCCGGATTAGCATGGAAGCGATCGGGGAAACAGTCCCAGGTGCGAAAAAGCAGGTAGCGATTATGTTTCTTACATATTTCATCACGCAATAGACTGATTAATGACACAAATTCTTCTTGTTCCCTGGTACGGTCCAAGTCGGCACAATTATATGTCACGGCTCCCTGGCCGCCATGATACGGCATGTCGTGAAGATAGGTTTCGCCCACGCGAACCACTAAACCGTCAAGGCCTGGGTACGTGTCAAACAATTCATCGATCATAACACGGCAGAGCTGGCGGGTACGGGATTTGAATATGCTGATCCTGCCGTATTCCATAAGCTCCTTAGCAAAATGGTTTATCAGCTTTTGCGGAAACACAAACAAGTCCACATGGGAAAAAGCACGAAGCCCTGCCGCCTTTGCTTCGGCAATTTCCTTATGGAACCTTCGCGTTGTCTTTTCAAACCAGGCACACTCTTTTGGATCATGCAAAAACATCCCTGGTTCCAAAGCATCGAAGGTCAGCGACGTGATAATGTTCTTGCCTATTTGGCCGTTATATCCAAGCGACGCCAGATACTCGGGGTCGCGGTAGCGAGTCTGAAAGGGTGGCTCGCCGGGGTTGTCATGAATCATATCAAGAAGGAACTTCATCTGGTCTTTACGCTCTTTCCAAACTCAAAGAGTCTATGGGCCGTTAGCAGGGTTCGTCGCGGTTTCAGACATACTGGGCACGTAGGCAGAGCCAAGGGCTACCGCAGGGCCAGTGGCGACGCCAAACACGAAGACTAACATGAATGGGAAAACAAGGCAAGGAAAAATATGTATAAGTTTCAGAGTGTTAGCTCGCTTGCGTTGTTTGTGCCCCACACTTTAGGACGTTTTTACTCCTGACAGAAAAACCTGGTTCATGCCTGGCAGGACTTGCCTGCTGATCTGAATGGCACCGTAAATGTCTGCCTGTACAAGTGGTTAGCGTCTATTTCTTGTGCGGGGCGAGTACCGGCTTGTTGTGGTGGCATGTGAAATAAAAAGAATGAGACAATGTGGGTTTTTATCTTGACGGTGTTTCATGGTGTCGATAAGATGCTTACCATGGCAAGCACAATCAGACATGTTGCGCAAAGGGCGGGGGTCTCGCCTGCCACCGTTTCTCGTGTAATGCGAGCAGACCCTTCGGTTACCGCCCATACCTCGGCCAAGGTGATGTCTGTGGCGCAGCAGCTGGGTTTCACTCCACGGCCCTATCG
>Ga0180430_10005502_pt1 | contig 10514 bp, 9 predicted proteins | sample SS_ome_9_FD_132999 | JGI IMG/M metagenome (GOLD analysis project Ga0180430, IMG submission 132999) | Hypersaline lake sediment archaeal communities from the Salton Sea, California, USA - SS_1_S_2 metaG | ecosystem: Environmental > Aquatic > Non-marine Saline and Alkaline > Hypersaline > Sediment... | reverse complement strand
TGGTGGAGCCAAGGGGAGTCGAACCCCTGACCTCTTGAATGCCATTCAAGCGCTCTCCCAACTGAGCTATGGCCCCACCGGAGGTCCGGGCGTCGCCGCCCGTGCCGCGCCGTATAGGCAAGGCCGGCGCGCTGCGCAAGGGCAAATCGCGCCGGTCGGGAAACTCACACCGGGTCAGCTTTCCTCGTCCGTCGAGGCGACATCCGCGATCTCGTCGAGCGACACGTTGTCGTCCTCGTCGTCCTCCAGCAGATCGTCGTCGATATCCACATCGCTGGAGTCCTCGTCGATCTCGGTTTCGGTCTCGAGTTCGTCGACCGCGGCTTCACGGGCCTTCGGCGGCGCCTTGTCGGCGATCATCACGCGACCGCGCCCCGAGGTCAGGCTTTCCAGCGAGAAGCCGTAGCCGCATTCGGGGCAGGTCATCGGATCGCGCCGCAGATCGTAAAACCGGCTCGCGCACTGCGGGCACAGGCGCTTTACGCCCCATTCGTCCTTGGGCATGGAACACTCCTTGCATCGCGGGTGGTCGAGTCGCGCTCCACTGCCACAGGCCGCGGGGCGTGTCAAAGCCTTTCGCGGCCATCGCCGAACGGCCTTTCGGCCGCCGCGGCCTGGGCTATTGTGGGGCCGTTCCGGGCCGCGCGCAGGGGGGCTGAATGACCGAGATCTGGTTGCCGGGGGATCCGCCGGTGGCGGTGCTGCTGCGCCGCTCGGCGCGGGCGCGGCGGCTGTCGCTGCGGGTTTCGCGGCTTGACGGGCGGGTCACGCTGACGATCCCCGCGGGCGCCAGCGAGGCAGAGGCGGCGGCCTTCGCCCGGTCCCGGGCCGACTGGGTGCGCGCGGCGCGGGCGCGCGCGGCGCCGGTGGTGCCCGTGCGGCACGGCACGGTGCTGCCGGTGGCGGGCCGGCCGCTGGCCGTCACCCCCGCGCCGGTCCGCTCGGCCCGGATCGAGGCCGGCGCGCTCCTCGTTCCGTCCGATCCGGCGCGGGCCGGGGCGCGGGTCGCGGCCTATCTCAAGCTCGCCGCCCGCGACGCGCTGGCCGAGGCGGCGGACCGGCACGCCGCCGCGCTGGGCCGCGGCCATGCCGGGATCGTGCTGCGCGACACCCGCTCGCGCTGGGGCTCGTGCACGCACGAGGGGCGGCTGATGTTTTCCTGGCGGCTGGCGATGGCACCGCCCGAGGTGCTGGACTACGTGGCCGCGCACGAGGTCGCGCATCTTGAACAGATGAACCATTCGCCGGCCTTCTGGGCCGTAGTGGCGCGGCTGATGCCCGATCACGCGCGCCACCGCCGCTGGCTCAGGCACGAGGGCGACGCGCTGATGCGCTACGATTTCACCGGCGCGCGGTGACGCACCGGCCGGACCAAGCCGATTGACGCCCCGGCGGGCTTCGTGCTTGCCTCGCCGGCATGGTCACGCCGCCCCGCCAATCCGAAACCACGCCGGCCGCGCATGACCGGCTTTACCGGGCGCTGCGCCAGCAGATCCTGCATGGCGAGCTTCTGCCGGGCCAGCCGCTGACGTTGCGCGGGCTGGGCAAGGCCTATGGCGTGTCGATGACCCCGGCGCGCGAGGCGCTGCGCCGGCTGGTGGCCGAGGGGGCGCTGACGCTGTCCTCGTCGGGCCGGGTCGCGACGCCGGAACTGTCGAACGAACGGATCGAGGAACTGGCCGCGTTGCGCGCGCTGATCGAGCCGGAACTGGCCAGCCGGGCGCTGCCGCGCGCGCATCTGGCGCTGATCGAGCGGTTGCAGGCGATCAATTCCGCCAATGCCGAGGCGGTGGTGAAACAGGACGCGGTCAGCTACATCCGCAGCAACCTCGAATTCCACCGCACGCTCTACCTGCGCGCCCAGGCCCCGGCGATGCTGGCGATCTGCGAAACCGTCTGGCTGCAACTGGGGCCGACGATGCGCGCGCTTTACACGAGGCTGCGCCGGTCGGAACCGCCGCAGCACCACCGGATGATCATCGCCGCGCTGAAGGCCGGCGACGAACCGGCGCTCAGGCTGGCGGTGCGCACCGACGTGACGCAGGGCCTTCGGCACCTGGCGAGCTGACCGGCCTCACGGCCCGAGCCAGGCGAAGGCGCGGGCGAAGACGGCCTTGCCGTCGCGCGCCACCGGCACCGAATGCGGCAACAGGATGCGATCGAACTCCCAACCGAGGATCCGGTCGCGTGCCGCCCGCGCCGCGGCACGGTCGCGGAAGGTCGCCCGCAGGTCGGGCGGGATGCCGCCGCCCGGCGCCATCAGCCCCGCCGCGCCCTTCAATAGCCGCCAGAGCGCCGGTTCGCGCGCCGGGTCGTGGCGTTGCAGAAGGTCGGTCAGGATCAGGCTGCGCGACGGGCGATGCAGGAACACCACCTCGTCCAGCCAGGCATGGCCGGCGAACAGGCACTGGTCGATCACCTCGGCCCAGTCGGGCGGCGGCGCGTCACCGAGGATCGCGTCATGCCGGATGTCCGGGTGCCGTTCGGGAAACCGGGGCGAGACCCAGACCCTCGCCGCCGGCGCCAGCGCCGACCAGTCGGCGGTAAAGGCGCCGTGGATGCGGTTCGGCGCGACGATATGGGCGATCTCGCCCAGCGCCGCCAGCGCGGCCACCCGATCGGGCCGCGGCCGCACGGGCGAGTGCAGCCACAACCCGCCGCCCGGCAGCCGCACGATCACCGCGCGCGTGTCGAACGGGATGCCGAAGAACCGGATCCGGTCGCCCGCTTGCGTCCAGATATCCTCCGCGACGGGCCGAAGCCCGCCGTCAGGCATGGATCGCGCCGTCTCCGCAGGCCAGCGCCGCCTCGCGCACGGCTTCCGAGAAGGTCGGGTGGGCATGGCAGGTCAGCGCCAGATCCTGCGCCGAGGCGCCGAATTCCATCGCCACGCAGACCTCGTGGATCAGGTCGCCCGCCGCCGGCCCGATGATATGCGCACCGAGGATGCGATCGGTTTCCTTGTCGGCGAGGATCTTGACGAAGCCCTCGCCCTGGAACACCGCCTTGGCGCGACCGTTGCCCATGAAGCTGAACTTGCCCGCCTTGTAGGCGCGGCCCTGCTCCTTCAGCTCTTCCTCCGTCGCGCCGACCGATGCGACCTCGGGCGTGGTGTAGATCACGCCGGGGATCACGCCGTAATTCACATGGCCATGCTTGCCGGCGAGGATCTCGGCCAGCGCCATGCCCTCGTCCTCGGCCTTGTGCGCCAGCATCGGGCCGGTGATCGCGTCGCCGATGGCGTAGAGCCCCTTGACGCTGGTGGCGAAGTGGCCGTCGGTCTTGACCTGCCCGCGCGGCGCCATCTCCACCCCCAGCGCATCGAGGCCCAGCCCCTCGGTATAGGGCCGCCGCCCGGTGGCGACGAGCACGACATCGGCGCCCAGCGTGTGTTCGCTGTCATCCTTGCGCAGCTTGTAGGACACGGTCGCCTTGGTCTTGGTCGCGCTCACGCCCTGCACCGCCGCGCCGAGCACGAATTTCAGCCCCTGCTTGCCGAGGATGCGCTGGAAGGTGCGCGCGACCTCGGCATCCATCCCCGGCGTGATCGCGTCGAGATATTCCACGACCGTGACCTCGGTGCCGAGCCGGGCATAGACCGATCCCATCTCCAGCCCGATGACGCCGGCGCCGATCACCACCATCGATTTCGGCACCTTCGGCAGCGCCAGCGCGCCGGTGGAGGTGACGACGATCTTCTCGTCGATCTCGACGCCGGGCAGCGTCGAGGGTTCCGAACCCGTGGCGATGACGATCGACTTCGCCGCATGGGTCTCGTCGCCCACCGTGACCTTGCCGGGTTCGGGGATCGTGCCCCAGCCCTTCAGCCAGGTCACCTTGTTCTTCTTGAACAGGAACTCGATGCCCTTGGTGTTCTGGCCGATCACGTCGTCCTTGTAGGCCAGCATCTTCTGCCAATCGACCTTGGGCCTGGCGCCCATGATCCCCATCTTCTCGAAATTCTCGTGCACCTCGTGCAGCTGGTGGGAGGCATGCAGCAGCGCCTTCGACGGGATGCAGCCGACGTTGAGGCAGGTGCCGCCCAGCGCCTCGCGGCCCTCGACCACGGCGGTCTTCAGCCCCAGTTGCGCGCAGCGGATCGCGCAGACATAGCCGCCCGGGCCGCCGCCGATGATGATGACGTCGAAATCTGCCATGGTCGTTCCTCCGGTTCGGTCGCGGGGCCGGGCCCCGCGATCAGGTCAGTGCGGCGAGGTAAAGCGCCAGGGTTGCCAGAAAGCCCACCGCCCAGACGATCGAGCGGCCGGGCACGAGGCCCAGGCCGTAGGCGGGCAGGTAGAGGATGCGCGCGCCCAGAACCGCCCAGGCGCAGGCCGCGGTAAAGCCGGTGGACTGGCCGCTGACGGCGACGATCAGCGCGGCGGGGGCGAAGAACACCAGCGCCTCGGTGCCGTTTTGCAGCGCGCGTTGCAGCCGCCCGGCCAGCCCCGTCAACTGCCGCGCCTCGTCGCGCGAGGACAGCGCGTAGCCGGTGCCGACCTGCAGGTTCGCCGCGACGGCATAGGCCGAAAGCGTGACGGCGTGCCACAGGCCGAGCAGCGCGAGGACGGTGAGTTCGGGCGTCATGCCATCGCCAGTTCTTGCCGGGGGACCGGCGCGCCAGCGGTGGCGCGCCGGCCGGGTATTACAGGTCCAGCAGCAGCCGCTGCGGGTCTTCCAGCGCCTCCTTCACGCGCACGAGGAAGGTCACCGCGCCCTTGCCGTCGACGATCCGGTGATCGTAGCTCAGCGCCAGATACATCATCGGGCGGATCACGATCTGGCCCGCCACCACCACCGGCCGATCCTGGATCTTGTGCATCCCCAGGATCCCCGATTGCGGCGGGTTCAGGATCGGCGAGGACATCAGGCTGCCATAGACCCCGCCGTTCGAGATCGTGAAGCTGCCGCCCTGCATTTCCGCCATGCTCAGCTTGCCGTCGCGGGCGCGGACGCCCAGTTCGCCGATCTTCTTCTCGATCGCGGCGAAACCCATCTGGTCGGCATCGCGCACCACCGGCACGACAAGGCCCGAGGGCGTGCCCACGGCCACCCCCATGTGGACGTAGTTCTTGTAGACGACATCGCCGCCGTCGATCTCGGCATTGACCTCGGGCACCTCTTTCAGCGCGTGGCAGCACGCCTTCACGAAGAACGACATGAAGCCCATCTTGACGCCGTGCTTCTTCTCGAACGCGTCCTTGTAGGTCTTGCGCACCTCCATCACCGCCGACATGTCGACCTCGTTGTAGGTCGTCAGCATCGCGGCGGTGTTCTGCGCATCCTTCAGGCGGCGGGCGATGGTGGCGCGCAGGCGGGTCATCTTCACCCGTTCCTCGCGCGCGGCATCCTCGGCCGCGACCGGGGCACGCGGCGCGGCGGCCGGGGCGGGCGCGGCGGCGGCCGCGGGCCTGGCCGGCTGGGCCGCGGCGCGGGCCACGTCTTCCTTCATCACCCGGCCGTCGCGGCCGGTTCCGGTGACCTGGTCGCGGCTGATCCCGGCCTCGGCCATCGCCTTCTTCGCCGCGGGAGCATCCTCCACGTCCTTGCCGGCGGTCGCGGCCGGGGCCGCGGCGGCAGCCGGCGCGGCCTTGGCCTCGGCCTTCGGGGCGGGCGCGGCGCCGGCGCCGCCCTCGCTGACCACGGCCAGCTTCGCGCTGGCATCGACGGTCGTGCCCTCGGCCGCGACGATCTCGGCCAGCACCCCGGCGACGGGCGAGGGCACCTCGACCGAGACCTTGTCGGTTTCCAGTTCGCACAGCATCTCGTCCTGCGCGACGGCGTCGCCCACCTTCTTGAACCAGGTGGACACGGTCGCTTCCGTCACGCTTTCGCCCAGCGTCGGAACCATCACGTCGGTCATCTTGCCCTCGTTGGCTTTCGGCGCCGTCGCGGCGCCCTTTTTCTGTGGTGCGGGGGCCGGGGCGGCCTCCGCGCCACCCTCGGAAATCTGCGCAAGCAGCGCGTCGACGCCGACGGTCGCACCCTCGGGCGCGACAATCTCGGCCAGCACCCCGGCGGCGGGGGCGGGCACCTCGACGGTGACCTTGTCGGTCTCCAGTTCGCACAGCATCTCGTCGGCGGCGACATGCTCGCCGACCTTCTTGAACCATGTGGCGACGGTGGCCTCGCTGACGCTTTCGCCGAGCGTGGGAACGCGGACTTGCAGGCTCATCTCATCCTCCGATCGTGAGCGCCTCGTCGACGAGCGCCTCCTGCTGTGCCTTGTGCTGGCTGGACAGCCCGGTCGCCGGGCTCGCCGAGGCGGCGCGGCCGACATAGCGCGGGCGCGGGTGGCGGGCCTTGATCCGGGTCAGCACCCATTCGAGGTTGGGCTCGACGAAAGTCCAGCCGCCCTGGTTCTTCGGCTCTTCCTGGCACCAGACGATCTCGGCGCCCTTGAAACGCTCCAGTTCCTTGACAAGCGACTGCGCCGGGAACGGGTAGAACTGTTCCAGCCGCAACAGGTAGACATCGTCAATCCCGCGCTTGTCGCGTTCGGCCAGCAGATCGAAATAGACCTTGCCCGACGAGATCACGACGCGGCGGATCTTCTTGTCGGCCACCAGTTTCGTGTCGGAATGGCCCTTTTCGGCATCGTCCCACAGCACCCGGTGGAAGGTCGACCCGGTGGTGAAATCCTCGGCGTCCGAGATGCACAGCGGGTGCCGCAACAGCGATTTCGGCGTCATCAGCACCAGCGGCTTGCGGAAGGTGCGGTGAATCTGCCGGCGCAGGATGTGGAAGTAGTTCGCCGGGGTGGTGCAGTTGGCGACGATCCAGTTGTCTTCCGCGCACATCTGCAGGAACCGTTCCAGCCGGGCCGAGGAATGCTCCGGCCCCTGCCCCTCGAAGCCGTGCGGCAAGAGCATGACAAGGCCCGACATGCGCAGCCACTTGCGCTCGCCCGAACTGATGAACTGGTCGAACATGATCTGCGCGCCGTTGGCGAAATCGCCGAACTGCGCCTCCCACATCGTCAGCGCGTTCGGTTCGGCCAGCGAATAGCCGTATTCGAAGCCCAGCACTGCGTATTCCGAGAGCATCGAGTCGATGACCTCGTAGCGCGACTGGCCGGCGCGGATGTGGTTGAGCGGGTAGTAGCGATCCTCCGTCGTCTGGTCGACCAGCGCGGAATGGCGCTGCGAGAAGGTGCCCCGCGCGCTGTCCTGCCCGGCCAGCCGCACCGGGTAGCCCTCCAGCGCGAGACTGCCGAAGGCCACGGCCTCGGCCGTGGCCCAGTCGAAGCCCCGGCCGGTCTCGAACATCTTCTTCTTGGTCTCGAGCTGGCGCGCGACGGTCTTGTGCAGGTCGAATCCCTCGGGCGCCGCGGTCAGCGCGCGGCCGATCTCGGCCATCGTCCCGGGCGCGATCGCGGTCTTGCCGCGCTGGTATTCCGCGCCCTCGCGGTTCAGGTGCGACCAGCGGCCATCCAGCCAGTCGGCCTTGTTCGGCTTGAACACCTTGCCGGCCTCGAACTCCTCGTTCAGATGGGCCTGGAAGGCGGCCTTCATGTCCTCGATCTCGCCCTCCGGGATCAGCCCGTCCCGGACCAGCCGCTCGGTGTAAAGCTGCAAGGTGGTCTTGTGGGTCTTGATCCGCTTGTACATCACCGGGTTGGTGAACATCGGCTCGTCGCCCTCGTTATGGCCGAAGCGCCGGTAGCAGAACACGTCGATCACGACGTCCTTGCCGAATTTCTGGCGGAACTCCGTCGCCACCTTGGCGGCATGCACGACCGCCTCGGGATCGTCGCCGTTCACGTGGAAGATCGGCGCCTCGACCATCAGCGCGATGTCGGTCGGATAGGGCGAGGAGCGCGAGAAATGCGGCGCGGTGGTGAACCCGATCTGGTTGTTGACGATGACGTGGATCGTGCCGCCGGTGCGGTGGCCCCTCAGGCCCGACATGCCGAAACATTCCGCCACAACGCCCTGCCCGGCGAAAGCCGCGTCACCGTGCAGCAGGATCGGCAGCACCGCGCGGCGCTCCGCGTCGCCCAGCTGGTCCTGCTTGGCGCGCGCCTTGCCCAGAACCACCGGGTTCACCGCCTCGAGGTGGCTGGGGTTGGCGGTCAGCGACAGGTGGACGGAATTGCCGTCGAACGTGCGGTCGCTGGACGCGCCGAGATGGTATTTCACGTCGCCCGACCCGTCGACATCCTCGGGCTTGAAGCTGCCGCCCTGGAACTCGTTGAAGATCGCGCGGTAGGGCTTGGCCATCACGTTGGCCAGAACCGACAGCCGGCCGCGGTGCGGCATGCCGATCACGATGTCCTTCACGCCCAGCGCGCCGCCGCGCTTGATGATCTGCTCCATCGCCGGGATCAGCGCCTCGCCGCCGTCAAGGCCGAAGCGCTTGGTGCCCATGTATTTCACGTGCAGGAACTTCTCGAACCCCTCGGCCTCGACCAGCTTGTTCAGGATCGCCTTGCGGCCCTCGCGGGTGAAGGTGATCTCCTTGCCGTAGCCCTCGATCCGCTCCTTCAGCCAGCTCGACTGCTCGGGATCGGAGATGTGCATGTATTGCAGCGCGAAGGTGCCGCAATAGGTCCGCTTCACGATGTCGAGGATCTGCCGCATCGACGCCAGTTGCAGCCCCAGCACGTTGTCGATGAAGATCGGCCGGTCCATGTCGGCCTCGGCGAAGCCGTAGGATTTCGGGTCAAGCTCGGGGTGCGGGGTCTGGTCGCGCATCCCCAGCGGGTCGAGATCGGCCACCAGGTGGCCGCGGATCCGGTAGGCGCGGATCAGCATCAGCGCCCGGATCGAATCCAGCACCGCGCGCTTGATCTGGTCCTCGGTCAGCGCGACGCCGGCATCGGCGGCCTTGGCCTTGATCTTGTCGCCCGCGCCCTTGGCCTCCTTCGCCGCCGCCGGCCATTCGCCGGTCAGCGCCGAGGTCAGGTCGTCCGCCGGCGCCGGCGGCCAGTCGGCCCGCGCCCAGGACGGGCCCTGGGCCTCGCGCCGCACCTCGGTCGCATCGTCGCCCAGCGTGCGGAAGAACGCCGCCCAGGCCTCGTCGACCGCGCTGGGGTCGGCCGCGTAGCGGGCATAGAGCTGTTCGACATATTCCGCGTTATGCCCCTGCAGGAAAGAGGAGGCGTGGAACTGGTCGTTGGGCGATTGATCCGTCATGGCCTTACCTGACATTTTGTTGTCCGCGGCCCCGAGGCTGGGGCTGCGGGGTTGAGATTTACTTGCCGAGCGCCTTCAGCACCGCCTCGCCCAGCCCCGCGGGGCTGTCGGCGACGACGATCCCGGCCGATTTCATCGCCTCGATCTTGTCCTCGGCGCCGCCCTTGCCGCCGGCGACGATCGCGCCGGCATGGCCCATGCGGCGGCCCGGCGGCGCGGTGCGCCCGGCGATGAAGCCCGCGGTCGGCTTCCAGCGGCCGCGCTTCTTCTCGTCGGCGAGAAACTGCGCCGCCTCTTCCTCGGCCGATCCGCCGATCTCGCCGATCATGATGATGCTTTCGGTCTCGTCATCGGCGAGGAACCATTCCAGCACGTCGATATGCTCGGTGCCCTTGATCGGGTCGCCGCCGATGCCGACACAGGTGGACTGGCCCAGGCCGACGTCGGTGGTCTGCTTGACCGCCTCGTAGGTCAGCGTGCCCGACCGGCTGACCACGCCGACCGATCCGCGCTTGTGGATATGGCCGGGCATGATGCCGATCTTGCAGGCATCGGGCGTGATGACGCCGGGGCAGTTCGGCCCGACCAGGACGGAACCGGAACCTTCCAGCGCGCGCTTGACCCGCATCATGTCGAGCACCGGGATACCCTCGGTGATGCAGACGATCAGGTCCATCCGCGCGTCGATCGCCTCTAGGATCGAGTCGGCCGCGAAAGGCGGCGGCACGTAGATCACGCTGGCATTCGCGCCGGTCGCGGCCTTCGCCTCGTGGACCGAGTTGAAGACCGGCAGGCCAAGGTGGTCCTGCCCGCCCTTGCCCGGCGTCACGCCGCCGACCATCTTCGTGCCGTAGGCGATGGCCTGTTCGGAGTGGAACGTCCCCTGCGAGCCGGTGAAGCCCTGGCAGATGACCTTGGTGGTTTCGTCTATGAGGACTGCCATGTGCGGCCTCTCCTTCGGTTCGGTTGAAATGGGGATCCGGCCGAGGCCAGGGAAGGGGGCGCCGGACACCGGCGGCCCCCGGCGGGGCGCAATCCGGTTGCGGACGGAGGCATCGGGCGGTGACGCTGGGTCATCCCGGCACCTCCACCCAGAACAGGTGCAGACGGCGATCGGCATGCGGCGCCGGATAGGGCACCGCCGCCGTGCGCGGGGCGGACAGGTCGAGCGCGCCGTAGCCCTTCGCGGCCAGCAGCGCGCGCAGGTCGGCCGGGGCCGGGGCGTCGGGCCGGTCGCGGCCCCACCAGACCACCACATCCGGCGCCTGCCCGCTGTCGACCGTCGGCGTCTTCGGCGTCACCACCGCAAGGCCCGGTTCGGCCAGCCGCAGGTTGCCGCCGATCAGCACGTCGGAGGCGTAGACCATGTCTCCCGCG
>Ga0180430_10005499_pt1 | contig 10516 bp, 9 predicted proteins | sample SS_ome_9_FD_132999 | JGI IMG/M metagenome (GOLD analysis project Ga0180430, IMG submission 132999) | Hypersaline lake sediment archaeal communities from the Salton Sea, California, USA - SS_1_S_2 metaG | ecosystem: Environmental > Aquatic > Non-marine Saline and Alkaline > Hypersaline > Sediment... | reverse complement strand
GCGCCCGTTGAGACCGCGAGTCCGCGGACGGTGTACGGAGTGAAGACGCCTGCGGGGCCCGACCACGAGACATCGATGGTGTTCTCCAGTTGCAGAGCGGACTCATCCCACACCCAGAACACGAATCCGGTGAGCTCCGACTCATCTGAGGTGCTCCACCCATCGATCGGCGTTGCCTGAGCGCAGGCAAGCGGCACGTCATTGAGATGAACAACCAGATGGGACCCACACATGGTCGGGTCAAGGCCGTCGACAACCAGCGTGACGGTGGGCAGGTTATCGGGAGCTCCAAGGATGTCACCCAGGAACATGGAATCGAGCTCCCACAGTGGCGACGATCCCGGAGTCGGGTCAGCGGGAACCGGTGGAAGGACGGTCCGCAACACGGTTCGGCCCGGCTCCCGGACGACTTGATCAATTCCCCGGGTCGTCCGCACGCGTCCGCCGCGGCCGGTTGCCCAGAAGAGGAACTGCTCGTTCGCGTGGATGCGATCGCCGACGCCTCGAAGCGCGGCGCGGAGGGCATCCAGGGTGGCCGGTGCGTCGATGAACTCGGGCGCCGCGTCGCCATCCGGGCGTCGACTGCCAGGTCCCTGACCGATCAAGACATGGATGTTCTCGGCCGGAACGGCGTGACGTTCCGTGAGGATCTCGACGACGTTCTCGATCTCACGCCAGGCAGCCATGGTATCTCCGGGTCCGCCGTAGAGGACGGCGTGCATGCCGGTGACGATCGTACTGCCGGTCTGAGTGCCGATCCGGATCGTCGCGCCATCACCCAGCGCGACCCATTGGGCGTGTTCGACGATCCACCGTCCGGAGCTGTGAGTCCCCCACGGAGACCCGTCCGGCTGGGTGCCGTCGGGGCGAACCGGATTGATGCGAGAGACCTCCGCGGCGATGTCTTCCACAGTCGGCGCAGTCTCTCCATGCTTGGAGATCTCGGTGGCCAGTGCCCCGCCGAAGAACGACGTGGGGTGACGGTACCCGGCCCGCGACCACGCGAAGCGCGACGCCTCGAAGAGCGGCTCACTGAGGAACCATGCCCACTCGTCATGTGTCGAAGCGCTGAAGAGCGCGACGTCGCCCCGTCCTTCGAGAACGGCTTGGAGGTTGTCGATCATCCCACCGCCGTAGCATTCGGTGAACACGAACACCATGCTCGAGAATCCGCTGGGGACGATCGATTCCGAAACCATGTCGGACAATTGCCAATCCCAGATGTCCGGTCCGGAGCTGACAGAGAGAGAACTGGACCACTCACCGGGTTGCTGCACGACCTCGGCGATTCCGAGCATCGACACAGTAGCCAGGAGAGCGAGAAGCGTGCAGCTAAGAACCCATGATCGAGATGTCATCACCCTAACCTCCTTCACCGATCCCATCCTATCGTATGACGGCGCCCGGGTGGCAAGGCAAGTGGTTGCATGGAACGGTCTTGGAGATCCCCCAACCCATCTGCTACGGTGATCCAAAGGAAAGGGGTGGAATATGACACTACGTAGGACGATTGGCTTGCTCGGGCTGCTGGTGATTCTTGGGCTGTCTACCGGCATTGCCTGCGGGCAGCAGGAGCCGGCGTTGCCAGCCTCCGTTGAGGCACGAGCGGTCGTGGCGCTTGCCGAAGCCTACATAGGCGGCCTGATCGAGGCGATGCATACCATGGCGGCGACATCCGAATTGCGATCCGGGGACTGGGCAACGATGGTGGATCTGGTTGCGCAGTTCGAAGAGCGTACGGTGTCCATGAACGCCTGGTTCCTCTTGCCCGATGGAGGCTACTACAAGGTGGCAACCGGCTTGACCGGGATCAATCTCTCGGATCGTGCCTACTTCCCGCGGGTGATGGCCGGTGAAACGACGGTCGGGGATCTTGTCGTAAGCCGCTCGACCGGGCGGAAGTCGATGATCCTCACCGCGCCCATTGTGGACGACCAGACAATCGTCGGAGCGCTCGGCGTGACGCTGTACTTGGACGATTTCAGTCACTTGCTTGCCGGGGATCTCCAGCTTCCAGATGACTTCGCGTTCTTCGCGGCAACGCAGGACGGTGCAATGCCCGTCCACGCGGACGTCGACCGCCTGCTTGCCTCGATCGACGAGTCGGGAGTGGATCTCACCACAGCCGGATCTTCGGCCAGCGATCTGCTTGGCTGGACCTTCTACGTCGGGCGAACGACGCTATAGTACAGGCGCTTGGGGCTCTCAGCTGCTACCCGAAGCGACGGCGCGTACAGCACGGATCAAGGCGCGGCGACGAGCCCCAGGTGAACTCGAACCCGAGATGGAGTTGGACGGGCACGCCGGATCTCCACGCGGAGAATCCTGCATCCAAGGTGAAGTTCTCGGATACACTGTATTCCAGCGTGGCCCGAGTATGTCGCCAACCGAGAAGTCCGAATCCAGGATCGTTCACTCGGAAGAAGGTGTAGAGCCCGAAGTCAAAGCTCCCGCCGCAGCAGCTGTCTCCGTCGATCTCGATCCCGATCGCCTCGGATCCCTCGATGGGCGTGCAGCATGAGCTGAACCCAAAGGGTTGACACGGCTTGCCGTTCTCCGACATGAAGTACTCCCCGGAGAAGAGCTCGGTGACGAAGACTGAGATCCCATTCATCGTGGTTTCGAGTACCACTGCGTCGAGTTGGATTCCCTCGAACTGGTGGTCGAGCGTGTCGTCCCCCTCCTTGCCGAGGATCACACTGACGTACGGCGTGATGCAGGTGGTCTCGAGAAGCCCGAGAGAGAACGCGATATCCACAGACTTCCTCAGGTTGAAGAACCCGATACGGAATCCGGGGATCACTCCGTCGTGGCTGGGGCCGAGCTTGAGCCAGGAAAGCCCCAGGTCAATCTCCTGAAGGTAGAGGATCGCAGTGAACCCATCTGCACAGCTGAACTGCGTGATTGAAACGAGATCCAAGCAGGCGAATGGGAACCGGGCAGCCAGCGTAGTCTCGCGAAACGTTACGTCGCACGTCGAGAGATCATGCGCAAACAGCGAATCCCCCCAGCATGCGATGTTTCGCTGCCAGATGTCCTCGACCGTTTCGGAGATTCCGTGGATCAAGGTGGCGAGCGGTGAGAAGGGGAAGAGTCCCGCGCCCAGATCGATCTCGGCGCCCAGATCGCATGGACCCACCGAGCCATAGACCCCAGCGAGCGCGCCAGCCTTCTGGGTACCTTCGATCGTGGCAAACGCATAGAGGTGCGCGCCGGTCAGTGACGTCGAGATGTAGACGTCCAACTGCTCGAATGCGCCAGGATCGCCGGTGGCATCGAAGGATGTCAGTGCACCCCACGTGAACGCTCCCAACGAGCTGTCGACGACGAACGCCAGCCGCGCCAGTCCGTGCTCCTGGTTGAGCTGGACGATGGACGTGGCCAGGCAAGCGCCGGCGTCGAACGCGACGAGCAAGGAGGACGTCAGTTCCTTCACGGTGACGGATCCGAGCGTGTCGACTTCGGCCGTGATGTCTGTCTGCCAGGTTCCGGACAGCGGAGCGGCAGCGACACCCGCGGAGACGATCAGCAGCAAACAGAGAAAGATATACAGACTTCGCAAAACGTACCTCCTACGCAGAAAGAAGCGCACACCGTCTTCCAGGCTATGGGAAACGCCTGTTCCTGTCAACCGGATGTTCGGACGCCCCGGGTCTTCGCTGATCGGGCCACGAGGGATTGACCTTCGGCGTTCGGCCCGGCTACCTTGCAGAGAGGGCGATTCGGAGGTGCATGATGAGGAGACGAGTGTGGTGGCTCATCCTGAGCTTGGTCGCCGGGATGAGCGTGCTGGGTCTGGCGGCGTGTGAAGCCGAGGTTGAGCCGAACAACACGGCATCGCAAGCAACATACCTTGGCCGCCTCCCGGAGGGTGGCTGTTGCTGGGGAAGCTTGACGCTCGGCGACGTAGATACCTACTGGATCTACGTCGAATCCGAAGCCGATGTCCGGTTGGAGACGGAAACCGTTGGGGATACCCAGTTGTCCGTGTATGGCGAGGTTGGCCAGTGGATCGCCTCCGATGATGACTCGGGTACCGGCACGGCGAGCAAGATCGAAATGCGCTTGCCGATTGGCCGGTATGCGGTGGTCGTGTCCTCCGCCGGAGCGGCGATTCCCTCCTACACGATCCGCTTGAGTGGGGAGATCGAAGCGTCTGCGCTGAGTTGCGAACGCGAGAGGGAGCCGAACAACCGGTTCGGGTTCGCCGATGCACTGTTTGATGGCGCGGATTCGTTCTGCCGCGGTGGATCGATTGACCCCATGACGGATGCTGACTTCTACTGGTTCCGGCTGGAGACAGCCGCGGAAGTCCGCGTGGAGACGGTGACCACAGGGGACACGATCGTGTGGTTGTACGACGCGAACGGCGCCATCCTTGCTTCGGATGACGATTCGGGGCCGGGGCAAGCCAGCCTGATCGAGCAATCACTCGCAGCGGGACGCTACTACGCTGTGGTGGCTTCGTCGGGCAATCGGTCGATCGTCGCGTCCTACGCGATCCGTCTGCAGGTGGATGAGATCAGCGAAACCACGGACAGCGGTGCCACACAGGGTTTGGGAGAGCCTGTGTGGGGATGGTCGATCACCGGAGATGGCATTCTCCTCAGTGCATGGGGGGTGTTTGACGAGCCGTGTCGCGGCCACTCGGGGACAGCGGCCTGCCCTGTCGTGAGTTTCGATGTCGTGATGCCGGCCCAAGCCTATGTCGCCTTGGCGCTCCTATGCGAAGCGGGACAGCGCATGGAGGCCAGACTCATCGATGATCGTGGCCAGCCCCTTGTCGTTCGCGATGGGGATGCAGCCTCGATCTACTCATCTTGGGTCGCGCTACCGCCTGGACCGGTTCGCGTCGAGGTGCAACCGGATCGCGTCGACGCGCGTTCGATCTTCGAAGTCCACGTGTTGGTGAGCACGACGTTGCCGGATGGGGAGTCTGCGGTGACGCGGTACGGACCGTCTGATCGGACGCTGGTTCCACTCGATTCCGAGGGACCGTAGGGAGATACCGGAGGGAACCACCGCTTGGGGGCTGCCGTCTTCGCAGACGCTACGTTGCGCGCCTTCGGTCAGTCATGGCAGGATGGCAAAGGTAACGAAGGAGGGGTTATGACGACACGGTCTGTTTCCGTGTGCTGGATCTGTCTCGTGGTTGCGGTGCTGTTCCTGGGAGCGGTCATTCCCGCTGCGGCGGCGGAGATTGGCGGGGGTGTGAGTCTCTCGACGTCGTTCTCGTTCGCCAACTACAGTTTGGCATTCGACGTGTACTCGCGGTTCGCGCTCGGGAGCCTGTTGGCATGGGAATTGGGACTTGGCACCTACACGGGCTTCGACGTACTGACCATCCACAACACGTTGGCCACCCTGAGCGCCCTGCATCTGGCCTTGGGACATGTGACCTACCTGCTTCCGGTGGGCAGTCTGGGGTCGACCTACTTCACAGCCGGGCTTGGGTGGACGTTGGGTCGCGCACTGTTGAGTCGTATCTCGGCGAGTCTGGCGTTCTCTCTGAGTCCGGGGAGCATCTACACATTCTTGCTGTTCCGCATTCAGATCGGATTGGCCGGACTGTAGGCCCACCGGCAAGCGGAGCACAGGCAACCCAACGGTGCTCGAATCTGTTGTCGCGGCGTGTGACTTCCGCTAGCCTGGGGGCAGGGAAACCGTGGAAGGAGCAAACTCGTGTCTCAATCAAGAACCGTGGACGTTGCTGTGGTGGAAGCTGCGAATCGCGAACAGGGAGTTTGGGATGCGGTGGAGTTGCTGGCGGATCTGGGCAATCCGTTCGAGGGGAAACACGTCGTTCTGAAGCCAAACTTCAATAGCGAAGACGAGTTCCCGGGCTCAACACACAATGAGACGTTGGAGGTCCTGATCGGTCTGCTGCAGGAGATGAAGGCGAGCGAGATCACCATCGCCGATCGAAGTGGGGGGGGACGGATCACCGCCGATGTGCTGCGAGCGAAGGGGATCCCCGGATTGGCGGAGGATATGGGGGTTCACCTGGTTGCGACCGATCGACTGCCGGCGAGCGAGTGGGTGAAGGTGGGACTCCTCGACAGCCACTGGACACGTGGGATCGAAGTGCCGAAGCTGTTTCGAAATGCGGAAGCGCTCTTACAGACCTGCTGCCTGAAGACGCATCAGTTCGGTGGTGGCTTCACGATGAGTTTGAAGAACGCGGTGGGCATCGTGGCGAAGACTTCAGTGATCGATGGGTATGACTACATGAAGGAGCTTCACGCCTCGCCATACCAGCAGGAGATGATCGCGGAGATTAACCTCGCCTACCAACCCGATCTGATTGTCATGGATGCCCTGGAGGCATTCATTCGTGGCGGACCCGCGACCGGAGAGCGTGCCTATCCGCGGCTGGTGGTCGCGTCGACCGATCGGGTGGCCGTGGATGCGGTGGGTGTCGCGATCCTTCGCCAGTATGACACCACACCAGATGTGGCTAGGGGACCGATCTTCGAGTTGCCGCAGATCCGGCATGCTGCGGAGCTTGGACTCGGTGTGACATCCGTGGATCAGATCCGGCTGGTTTCCGGCCACGATCTCGGAAGCAGGCAGACGGTGCGCCGACTCGACCAGCTGTTGCGGAGCGGGGCGGAGTAGGGCGTTTCGCGCGGCGCGGATCTCTTCACGCGGACCACACGACACCCGCACGGGAAATCCATACCGGCTGGGTATCCCTTACTGCATGGATATCAAGAAGCTGGCCGGCGTCGTGGCAACGATCTTGCTGCTCGGCGGCGCGCTGACCGGAGCCATCCACGGCGGCAGGAAGACCCCTGTGTCCGCCTGGATCCCCCTTGAGACCACGGAGGATCCAACGTTGGCCGATGGGTATCGACCGTCTTGTGTCGAGAGCGCCACGTTCGCCATGGGCTGCTTCTGGGGGCCGGATGCGTTGTTCGGATCCATCGCCGGCGTCTTGCGAACACGCGTCGGGTATGCCGGTGGGACATCGGCATACCCTGCCTACTACGCTCTCGGAGATCACGCTGAGGCGGTGCAGATCGATTTCGATCCGAATCTTATCTCCTACGGACAGCTGCTCGAGATCTTCTGGATCGGACATGACCCGTATGTCGAGCCCTACTCCCCTCAGTATCGGTCACTCATCCTTGTTCACGATGCGGCGCAGCGGGCGGCAGCCGAAGCTTGGCTTTCCCGGGCGGCGCGGCAAACCGATCGGGCACCGACGACAGAGATCGTCGCGCTTGACACGTTCACCCGTGCCGAGGCCTACCACCAGAAGCACAACCTGTGGATGTCCCGTTCGGTCATGGAAGACCTGCTGTCAGGCTTCGCCAGCTTCCAAGCGTACGTGGACTCGACGTTGGTTGCCCGCGTCAACGGGTTGCTTGCCGGGTGGGGGGCTCCGGAACTGGTCGACGTTCTTGTCGAACAGCTCGGGCTCGCCGAGGACACGGCGCACCGTTTGCGCGAAGCTGCAGTGTCAGATCATCAGTCCGGATGTGGCTTGCTGATCGACCCGGCCCTGCGGGGTACAGACGACACCTTGACCGGAGGCAGCCCGGGTAGCGAGCAGCAGTCCGGCGCATCACGGATCGACTCGTAGCGCTGAGCACAGCCACCACGCACCCGTCGGTGCCTCACGCCAACATGCACTCATTGAACCCAGTGGAGTCCGAGGGTAGCATCGCTTCCCCTACAGCGGCAATCAACATCGACAACGGACAGGATGCAGAGAGGAGCACAGAGTGAAGGAAACGCATCGAGAGCGTGCACGCAGAATCGTCAACCGCCGGAGACTGATTCAGTGGTCGATCCTCTCGGTTGTTGTTCTGGTACTGGGGCTTGGCTGGTGGATCCCTTGGCTCGGATTCGCTGTGCCGCTGGTGATGCTCCTCGGTGTGTCGGTCTCGCTGAGAAACGGTCGCTACGTATGCGGGAATCTGTGCCCGCGCGGTGCGTTCTACGATCGTATTCTCGCGCCAGTCGCTCGGCGGCGATCCATTCCCAGGTGGGTTCGGTCGGCGTTGTTTCGATGGCTTCTCTTCCTTGGGTTGATGGGCTTCATGGTCTACCGAGTGTCCCTGAATCCGGCGGATCCGCTTCACTGGGGGCGTGTCTTCTGGATGATGTGCTTGGTCACGACTGCCATCGGCATTCCCCTGGCTTTGCTGGTTCATCCACGCATGTGGTGCTCGGTGTGTCCGATTGGAACGGTCCAGGCGGCGCTTGGAGGTAGACGGCGGCGTCTTCGCATCGATCCAACGCGCTGTCGCACCTGCGGCCTGTGCGAGCACGCCTGCCCGATGGGTCTGTCGATCATCGAGCATCGACATCAGGGCATGGTGCCGCACACGGATTGCCTGCGCTGCTCGGAATGCGTCGCCGTGTGTCCGACGAGTGCGTTGGCGTGGCCGGAAGAGGCATCGTAGATCGCGCTCATGGTGCTGCCGGGGCACCTGCCCACTTGTAGAAACCGCCGGGGTCGGATTACAGTGAACCCGTGTGGAATGGGAGAACAGGGAGGGATAGCGAATGTATGCGGTCAAACCATGGGTGCTTGCGGTAGCGGTTGTTGCCGCGTTGGGTGCAGTGATTCTCCTGGCGAGCTTCCTGGCTCCGGGACCGGCAGAGCCTGTTGGACCGCCGAGTCCGGTTGTATCGACCCAGCCGCCGACGGTATCGACGGCGGAGCCTGAACCGGTTTCCGCTTCCAGTGCGACCGAGTCGCCGGCGCAGCCGACTGAACCGCCGGCTGCATCTGCGGATGTTGTTCCAACCATTGCCACGGATGGATACATCGCGCCAGCCGAGTACGCGCACATGACGGCCGCAGGAGAGTTCGAGATTCACTGGCAGAACGATCGGACGACGATCCGAGTTGGATTGGTCAGTCCAGGAACCGGCTACGTGGCGATTGGCTTCGATCCTGAGCAGATGATGCAAGGCGCCAACTACATCATGGGAGCGGTTCGCCACGACGGTGCGGTGATTCGCGACGACTACGGCAACAGCCAGTTCGGTCATGCGGCCGATGTCACGCTGGGCGGAACGCAGGACATCATCGCGTACGGAGGCCGCGAAGAGCGCGGCCATACGACCTTCGAGTTCGTGATGCCGCTTTCAACCGGCGATGCGATGGACAAGGAACTTGTTCCCGGGTTCACGTACCGAGTTATCATCGCATACCACATGACCGATGACAGCTTCTCACGGAAGCACTCGCGTCGTGGATCAGGTGAGATCCGACTGGATCGTGCGCCCTAGAATCTGCGTGACGCGTTTTCGTATCTCAGGACTGCCTTGATGTATGCTGTGACGCGCTATCCCGACAAGAAGCGCGGTTCGATCACCGTCCTGGCAGGGCCGTCACCGATTGGGTGGCGACCTTGCCTTGTAGGCTTCCCTCATGGATGCCGAACGTCGCTGTGAAAGGGTTGGCCATGCTGCTAGATCGAGTCGATCGTGTTGAGGTTCTGGTTGTTGTAGATAACGTTGCTGATTCGCTTCTCCCTCCACATCCATGTGTCAAACGGGCTGAGCTCGGCGATGGCGACGAGTTGTCGTCCGACACCCTGCTTGCCGAGCACGGCTTGTGCCTGCTGATCACCGCCATACAGGGCTCGCGGATGTCCCGTCTGCTGCTTGATGCCGGCTACAGCCCCGTTGCAGCGCCGCGCAACCTGGAACGATTGGGCGAATCGCTCGATGACGTGAGCGGGATCCTGATCAGCCATGGGCATGAGGATCATGTGGGATCGATCGGTACGCTGCTTGACCGAGCGGGGAGCGTACCGGTGATCGTTCATCCGGAAGCGTTTCGGGCACCGCGATACTTCAAGGCCGACGATGGCCGTCTCTTCCGCATTCCGCAGATGATCTCACGGGAGTTGCTGGAAAACCACGGTGCCGAGATCGTCGAGAGCCGAGAACCCGTGGTATGGGACGGTTGCTTCCTGGTCACCGGGGAGATTCCGCGGAGAACACCGTACGAGCAAGGGCTCCCAGGTGCCTTGCGGGATGTCGATGGTGAGCTGGTCGACGATCCGGTGCTCGATGATCAAGCCGTGGTTCTGGATGTCGCCGGCGCAGGACTGGTCGTGATTTCCGGATGTGCACACGCCGGGATCATCAATACGGTTCACTATGCTTGCGATCTGGTTCACGACCGGCCCGTGCACGCTGTCATCGGAGGTTTCCATCTTGGCGGAGAGGCGCAACAGCCCGCTGTGGAACCGACCCTCGACGCGCTTCTCGATCTGAGCCCGGCGCACGTGGTTCCGATGCATTGCACCGGCAGGCAGACGCAGCGGCGCTTTCACGAGCGACTGGGTGCGACCTGTATCGACAGCGCAGTGGGCACGGTCTTCGTTTTCGAAGGGGCCAGCCGCTAGATCTACAGCCGATTCTGCAGGAGGCCGCTGAACGTTGGGATGACCAGGAGGCGACTGCTGATTCGCCCGAAGGGTCGATTGAGTGATTCGGCATCGACGATGACCGGCTGCAGGGTGAGTCGCCCGTGTATCCCGAACGG
>Ga0180430_10005497_pt1 | contig 10518 bp, 11 predicted proteins | sample SS_ome_9_FD_132999 | JGI IMG/M metagenome (GOLD analysis project Ga0180430, IMG submission 132999) | Hypersaline lake sediment archaeal communities from the Salton Sea, California, USA - SS_1_S_2 metaG | ecosystem: Environmental > Aquatic > Non-marine Saline and Alkaline > Hypersaline >... | reverse complement strand
TCCTACGATTGGGACTTTGGAGATGGAACCACAGCAACCGGTGCGTCCGTGAGCCATGTGTTCCCGTCCAATGGCACGTACAGCGTTGTGCTGACGGTCACGGACAACGAGGGCGGACAGGGCTCGCAATCACAGGATGTGCTGGTGGATCGAACCGCGAACATCGGGTGGATCTCACCGGTATCGCACGAGGATCCCGCGGACAACTGGCAAGTCGAGGGACGCGCGTACGATGAGGACCTTGAGTACAACGCTCAGAATTACGAGATGGACGGCAAGAGCTGGTGCTCGTTCCTTATCCTGTACACGCCAGAAGGTGGTTTGCAGAGTGACCGCATACGCTTCATGGTTGCAGATGCATTCTTTACCAACGAGCTAACCTGGGATGTCGATGTCTATCGCGATGGCGCGTGGGTCGATGTGTTTGACAACGACTACCAAGAGCATCCGGAGCGCAAGTGGATTGAGGTTGCGTTCGACCAAGGATTGGTCACTGCAATGCGACTGAGGGCCTACAACCACGATCCGACAGGCACGCTTGCACGTGTCTACGAGGCCGACTTCCACGACGCAACCGTTCCGTAGGCTTCAGAACGTACGTGCGGCTGTGCACATGCACAGCCGCACACGTTTCCAAGACCCTGCGAACGTATTGACCTGGATTAGCTTCCGTGCCAGAATGCTACAATGCTTCTCCTCGTAGGGAGGCAAACCGGGTTGTAGGAGGTGGGGACGCTTGGACACAGTTCGAATCACCAGACGCATCCTTCTCGTGCTGCTTGCGACGGTCGCGGTTGCACTTGTCGTATCAGCGCAGACGACGCCGCCATGGTCTTGGGGGCCCATTCTTGGGGCAATCAGCGAAGACACGGCAGCCATCACATGGAAGACGAGCCGATCGGTGGGTTTCGACTTCAGTTACGCGCTTGCCCAGGTCTACGATGCCTCCGGTCAGTGGGAGGAGACGCTCACCTACGACAACTACGAAGGCGTAGCAGAGATTTGGCTGCGTGATCTACTGCCGGGCTCGGTCTATCGCTATCAGCTCATCTTCTACGAAGGGGATGCCGTGTATCCCACAGAGGTGGGCAGCTTTCACACCATGGAGACCAATGCTCGCGGTTTCTCGTTCGCAGTCTATGGCGCCACGAGCTCCAATCCAGATCGGCACAAGCTCGTTGCTGATAAGATCGCTGCGTCAGAGGATCCCGCGTTCGTGGTCCACACCGGTCAACTTACGGAGTTCCCCAGTGCTGAGCGCTACGCCAACCTGTTCTGGGCGATTTCTGACCTTGCGCGGGCAAGTCCGTTTCTCTCAGTGCTTGGCGGCAATGATGGTGAGGACTCCATCTACTTCGACAGCTTCGCCCTTCCCAAGGGTGGAGGCATCAACGATGAGCAATGGTGGTCCTTTGACTACGGATCTGTGCACTTTGTTGCGCTGGATTCCACGATCGCCAACACCTCAAATCTCGATGCATTTCAGGAACAGACCGCGTGGCTCAGACAGGACCTGCTGAATGCTCAAGACAAGCTGATCGTGGTCTTCTGCCATGACCCGCTCTACAGCGCATCGATGGATGCGGCTTCTGGCGCATGGCTACGTGAGCATTGGGAGCCCATCTTCAACTCCTATGGTGTCGATGTCGTGTTGAGCAGCGCAGTGCATTGCTATGAGCACATCTACCGATTGGGCACCCACTACATCATCTCAGGCGGTGGCGGTGCGCCGCTCGCTCCTGAACCGAATGCGCGCGCAACAGGCACCGTGTTTGCACGCTACGGTCTGCTGCACTATGTGAGGGGAACCGTTGCAGACGATGCCCTGCGGATGGAGGTTATTCCGGTGGCAAGCATCGTGGATGATCAACTCTATCTATCTGCAACAGGGAATTCGATCGATACGTTTGTGTTGAGCCTCCCGAACTAGGGTGTAGACGTTCGGAGAACTCGCTGGTCGGGACGCCCGGATTTGAACCGGGGACCTCTTGCGCCCCATGCAAGCACGCTACCAGGCTGCGCCACGTCCCGAGGTGACTGATGTTATCCGCGGAGCAATCGCAGAACAACTACCAGAGCTCAGACCGTATCGTGCTGGGGCGTTCCGTGATCTTGCTGCCGTTTGGATGCACGAATCGATGCCCAGAGCTCGCGAACACCAACCTTGGGGTTGTACCGTCGTGTCAGGCGCGATGCCTCATCCGTGCTGAGTCCAGACGCGCGAAGCTTACGGTAGAACCTTCCACGTGTACGCTTCCGCACCCAGCACGTTCCGAGAACCCATCCGATGCACGAGAATGTAAGGCGTGTCGTGTGAACAGCCACGCCCAATCCCGCAATGATCTTGCTCAGTCTTCATCGCCTCCATCGCTACCGAAGTTGATGTTCATGCCCTTCTTCCCGAGTCCGATGATGTCCCTCAGGTTGATCATGTATCCCTTGGCCATGTCCATAGCCTCTTCCTTCGGGATTCCCGCATCCACAAGCTTCGTGTAGAACGCGGCAACAGCTCCAGCCATATTGTCAGCAGCTTCTGTGGAGTACAACACGTTCCTCAGTCCGCGAAGCATCGATGGGATCTTGTCAGACACAACGTCCAACACCTTTGCAAGATCCTCAACGTTCTTCACCAGGTCATTGTCAGTCATTCCCTGCCTCCTTCTTAGATGAGATTAATGGAATCCGCCGACCGAGCAATCTCAAATCCCCCCGGACCGGCAGCTTGCCTTTGTGATAGTTGGCACCGAAAGAGAAACCTAGCAGGAAGGATCCAAGATCGATCTTTGCCAAGCGTTTCCCCTTTGCCCGTTCAATGACTTCTGCTTTCGCAGTCTCCGCGATGCTCTCCACTTCGCCGAACATACGCTTCACCTCGAGGTTGATTCTCATGATCTGTGCGAGCTCATCTCTGCAGGCTTCACAGGACACGAGATGCGAGGCAACGAGTTGTGCTTCCTCTGTGGACAGGGTCCCATTGACATACCAAGGGATCAGCTCTCCGACTTCTCTGCACGTGCTCATGTCATCGCCTCCGCAAGGCGCCGCTTCGCGTGGAACATTCTTGATTTCACCGTACCCTCTGGTATGCCGAGCAGGCCGGAGATTTCTCCGTAGGAGAGACCCTCGTAGAAGGTCAAGTACACGACTTCTCGATGATCGGCCGAAAGGTCGTCCAGGGCGTCTCGCACCTTCTCCTGTTGAAGGATAAGGTTCGATGGGTCCGCCTGTATGAGATCGGGCTTTGGCATCTTCTCGGCTTTCTGCTCCCTACGCATCAGTGTGAATGCCTGATTGCGTGCGATCCCGAAGATCCATGTAGATGCCTTCGATCTTCCTGCGAAGCGGTGTGCGCCGTTCCAAACTGCGATCATAGTCTCTTGAGCGACTTCCTCAGCAAGGTGTCGGTCATGCAACAGCGTGAGTGCGTATCGGAACACGCGGTCAGCGAACACATCGTAGAGCTGGGCAAAAGCAGCGTCATCCTGCTTTGCAACTCTCGCCAGTAGTTCTCGTACCTGTGCCACGCCTTCTCCTCGGTTCCGTTGTTTCTACCCAATGCTTCAACACCCACCACAGCCGGACTGCAGCTGTCAGACCCACAATGCTTGCCAGCGCTCACCTCCTTCACTGAGTATGTTCGGGAGATGCGCCAATCGGTTCAAATGGATCGTGGGTGTGCTGCAAGAGCGGAAGAGGTGCGTGCAACTGCAGCAGGCTACCTTGCGCAGCTAGAGATAAGCGGCAAGGTCTTCTGCGGTGATGCGTGTCGGATGTCCCTTGAACTGGATATAGCCTTCGCGATCAATGATGAACGTCTGCGGGATCCCGACCACACCATACAGGTCCTTGACCGCGCGGGCCTCGTCCAAGGAGCCCCACAAGACGTTGGCCGTAGGATACCCCTGCTCAATCAGATAGTTCCTTGGTTTCCGGAGGGATTTGTCAATGCTTACCACCAGGAGGACCACGCCTTCCTCCTCGTGCTGCACCACAAGTTCGTGAAGCGCTGGAAACGAAGTGAGGCACGGTTTGCACCAGGTCGCCCAGAAGTCGATGATCACGACCTGCCCAAGGTACGAAGACAGCGTAACTGCCTCTCCATCCAAATTCTCAAGCGTGAAATCTGGAGCGAGCACGGGTGGTCGATCTGAAGACCCAAGCAGCAGTCCGACAATCAATGCAGCGCCCACGAGAGCAATTCCGAGCAGCAAGCCGAAGTCTTTCACGATGTCCCCTCCACGGTCTGTGAGAACCGAGTGTATCGCCGAGGCCGGAACGCCTCAAAGGACATGTGGGTTAGAACAAAGATGGATGACGTAACGCCGTGCGCTCTTCCTCCTCGAACGCGCGTTCAATCAGAGATCGTTCGCCGTGCTCGGCGAACTGGTTCAACACGTACGACTGGACCGCGATGTTCAACTCCTCGGCCAGTTCTCGTTTGTGTGCCGCAGCAATAATCGCCAAGCGGTGAAGCATGGCGGTATCCAACACTTGATCGTATTCGCTCCCAGCCAAAGGCCCTGCCCCCTTGCTGTGAACCCCCGCATATGAATACAGGAAGTTTTCCATGTTCGTCAAGTGGCACCTGTCCATGGCGCGTACACGTTCGATGCCGCTTCAAAGCCAAATGGGATCAGAATCGCAGCCCGAATGTGTGGCAGATCACATTCGCGGCAGTTGCCTTCTGCAGGCACTTTCGTTTCATCGCCGGACGTTTGTCACCTCGGCTCTTGCCCAGTCCAAACACCGGACACAAGACACCATGATCGTCGGGCAGCATGCATTCCGATTTGCGTGGACATCGCCTATAATTCGACGATCCTTCATGAACAGCGATATGTCCATCAGAGAGTTCATCCGCGCGGTCGAGCGGAAAGCGTCGTCCAGTTGGGGCTTTCAAGCACTGCAGCATCTCACGAGTCCGGGGATTGATGTTGAGGCGAACGTATGGTCCACGCGAACGGCCGGTCGCCGCGTGGAGTTCCATCGGTACGAGAGTGCACTCCTTGCCTCAGAAGAGACGCTGGCAGGGACAAGTGAGTTCGTGAACGAGGAACTCGCGGGCATGATCCAGGCAACGGACGGCCGGACAACCTGGTGCTACGATCCGGCCCGGGAGCTGGCAGTTCGCAAACTCGGGCAAGCGATTCAGGAGCCTCTTCCTGGACTGGCTACGCTTGGTGAGTTCGCATTCCTGGAGACACTTGCACGTGATTACTTGATCCGAGATCTGGGCACAGACACGGCACAGGAGCGTGCAACACGGAAGCTCGGACTTCGACCCAAGTCACCCTATCGGTCGCAGTTTCTTCGCGCTTTGTCGTTCCCGTTCACCCAAGCCACACTCACCATTGACTCGGCGTCGTTTCTTCCGGTGCGCGTTGCATTCACTCCGTCAGCTGACTCGCCGACGGGTTCTTTGCTTGGCACGACGCAGGAGATTGTGATGGAGTACTCCCAAGGAAGAGCGCTCGAGCAAGGCGCCGCTCCCAAGGATTTCGAGCCTCCAGCAGATACGCTTGTGTTCACCGAAGATCGAATCACCAGCGCTGAGGCTCAGGCAGCTTTCGCCAAGAGCTTCCGCACAGCGCAGATTGAATCTAGTGGATTCTCGCCTTCCAATCCAGAAGGATTGCGTTGCGTGACATCTGATGGCACACGGCAGTTCATCTCGCTGCACTTCTCGCGTGAGGCTGGGGATCAGGCCAATCTCCCACAGCAGTTGCTCTTGCTTTTCGGCAACTACCTCTCCCCTAGGATGAGTCGACTGCGAACCTCGACGCGCGAGCAGGGGACGTCAATCGAGCTGGCGCATGGCGACGCCTGGTGTTTTGACCGCACGGAACTCTGGGAGCAGCTTCTGCCTGGACTCGATCAGAATCAAGCCCCGGTGCAGGTGCATTGGGAGCTCGAGGAGTCCTTCTGGTTTGCCTGTTTCACCGGGGTGTCCGGCGAGGAAGCGATCCGTCTCGTTGACACGCTGCACGCACAATCTGAGGACACGGAAGCACAGGACACTGCTTGACAGCAATCTGTAAGTTCACGACCCTGTATGCATGATGGAGCAATCACCGCGAGAAGCGCTCGAAAGACTGCGTCAGGAGATTGAGCGACACAATCACCTGTACTACATAGAGGCAAATCCCGAGCTCTCAGATGCGGAGTATGATGCGCTGTTTGCCCGCCTACGAGCCCTTGAAGCTGCCCATCCTGAGCTTGTGACCCCGGATTCTCCAACCCAACGCGTGGGAACCATGCCCTCCGTCGCTTTCGGGTCTATCGAACACAGTCTCCCCATGCTGAGTCTTGGCAACGCCTTCGATGAACAGGGGCTGATCGACTTCGACCGACGCGTGCGGTCGCTTGTGGGATTGGATGAGATCTTGTATGTCGCGGAACCCAAGCTCGACGGCCTGTCTGTCGAACTTGTGTACGAGCAAGGGCGTTTAGTCCGCGGGTCGACAAGAGGTGACGGACGCGTTGGCGAGAACATCCTGGCGAATCTCAAGACCATACGCAGCATTCCCCTGCGTTTGCGATCCACGTCCAGCGTTCCAACTCAACTCGAGGTGCGCGGAGAAGTCTACATGGAGCGTGCGGCATTCGAGCAGCTGAACAACGATCGAAATGAAGCTGGACTGGATCCGTTTGCCAATCCCAGAAATCTGGCTGCAGGCTCGCTCCGACAGATCGACCCTGCCGTGACAGCACTACGCCCGCTGAGCATCTTCTGCTATGACGTGGGACGTGTGGAAGGGATTGCTGTGGAGCGGCAGCAGGACCTGCTGGAACTCCTGCCCGAGTTCGGGGTGCGAGCGAACCCTCTCTTTCGCGTGTGTCAAGGCATTGAACCAGTGCTGGAATTCTATCGTGAGATGATCGCTACGCGGGAGGACCTCCCGTATGAGGTTGATGGTATTGTCGTCAAGGTAGATGCCTTTGACCTCAGGGAACAACTCGGCGCGGTGAGCCGTAGCCCGCGATGGGCAATAGCTGGGAAGTTCCCTGCGGCAAACGCGATGACACAGTTGCTCGACATCACCGTCTCGATCGGGCGAACCGGCGCATTGACCCCTGTGGCGGTCTTGGAGCCCGTCCGATTGCATGGGGTGGAGATCTCAAGCGCGACGTTGCACAACGAGGACGAGATTCGCAGGAAGGACCTTCGCATTGGCGATCACGTGGTGATCCAACGTGCCGGGGATGTGATCCCCAAAGTCGTTCGTTCCTTGCCCGAGCTTCGTACAGGGGATGAACGCGTGTTCAGCATGCCGAAGACCTGTCCGAGCTGTGACTCTCCAGTCCATCGAGAAACAGGAGATGCCGCACATCGGTGTGTGAATGCCTCCTGCCCAGCACGACTCAAGCAGTCGATCTATCACTTCGTTTCCAAAGGAGCGCTCGATATTGAGGGCATGGGTTCGAAGCTCGTAGAGCAGCTGGTACGAGAGGGCCTCGTGCAGTCGCCTGCGGACCTGTTCCGCTTGGATCGCGCCACACTTGAGAACCTGGAACGCATGGGACCAAAGTCAGCCGACAATCTCCTACAGCAGCTCGAGCAATCGAAGACCGCATCACTTGCGCGGTGGATCTTCGGCCTCGGGATCCCAGGGATCGGAGCGCACGGCGCAGAGAGTCTTGCACGCAGCCATCCGTCCTTTGATCACCTAAAGGAGGCAGACGAGGATGCCTTGATTGCAGTGGATGAGATTGGGCCGATCACAGCGCAGAGCATCCTTGCCTTCTTCGGCAACGGGGCTAATCTGGAGCTTCTGTCCGAGCTCACACGCCTTGGCATCGCGCCAACCGTCGATACACCCCCAGCAATCGAGGGCACCGCACTCGAAGGCAAGCGGTTCGTGTTCACCGGAACCCTGTCGTCGCTGACACGTCCTGAGGCCGGCCAGCTTGTGAAGGCCCAGGGTGGGTTTGTGACTTCGTCGATCAGCAAGTCTACAGACTATGTCGTCTGTGGTCAGAACCCGGGCTCGAAGGCAGACAAGGCGCAAGCACTTGGACTCACAGTACTGGATGAGAACGAGTTCCTTGCGCTGCTGGATCTCGATGACTAGCCCACGGCTGCAGGACCTCACTTTCGAGCAGCTGCAGGACCACCTTCTTGAAGATGGATTGCCGAAGTTCCGCGCTGTGCAGGTCTGGCAAGGACTGTTCGGCGAGATGGCAGCGAGCTACGAGGACATCACGCCGCTTCCCAAGACGCTACGTGCTGCATTGACGCTACGTCTTCCATGGACGAGGCTCGATCTCCTCCAGCTCGTCCGTTCCAAGGACCGAAAGACCGCAAAGGCGCTGTTCCAACTAGAGGATGGAGAGACGATCGAGTCCGTCATCATGATCTACCCCGAGCGCAGTACAGTCTGCCTCTCCACACAAGTTGGCTGCGCCATGGGCTGCACGTTCTGTGCAACTGGACTTGGTGGGTTCGTTCGCAACCTCACTCCAGGAGAAATCGTTGCCCAGACCTGCTTCGCTGCGAAGTGGTTGAAGGATCAAGGTCGTCGACTCTCCAATCTCGTGTACATGGGGATGGGAGAGCCCTTGGCCAACTACGACGCAACACTCCGCTCGATTCGCATCCTGAACGACAGCCGAGGGATGGGCATCGGCGCGCGGTCGTTCACCATCTCCACAGTCGGCCTTCCTGACGGCATCGACCGCCTAGCCGATGAGCCACTTCAGGTCAACCTTGCAGTCTCACTGCATGCAGCAACCGACCAGCGGAGGAGTCGACTGGTTCCAGTCAATGACCGCTATCCCATCTCAGCCGTACTGGGAGCTTGCCGAAGGTATATCGAAAAAACGCACCGGCGCGTCAGCTTTGAGATGACGCTGATCGAGAACGTGAATGACGCAGAATCGGACGCAACCGAACTCGCCAACCTGCTTCAAGGCATGCTCTGCCACGTGAATCTCATCCCGCTCAATGCACCCACAACCGAACGATCGAAGCTCGGTACGAGCTCGTCGGATCGGGTTCAGGCATTTGCTGATGTGTTGGATCGGCAAGGGATTCCGGTGTCTGTTCGTAGCAGCCGAGGTGCAGAAATCGATGCAGGGTGTGGCCAGCTTCGCGCAAGGAACGCGTCGAACTAATCGTTCAGCAACCCACGGTAGTACTCGAGCGCACGCTCTCCCCATTTGGAGGAAATCTGTGACATCCCATCGCGCACGAGCTGTCGAGCACGCTCCCTCGAGATCTCCATGATGCGTCCAACCTCTGCCAGGTTGTAGGGGCAGCCGTCCTCGATCCCATAGTGAAGACGCAATGCAAAGGCCTGGCGCGCAGGGATCGTTTCCAGGACTTCAGCGAGTTCCTCACGGAATAGCAGCCGTAAGGCTTCATGCTCCGGCGATAGGCCACTCTCATCCTCGATACGCTCTTCGAGCGTTTCCCCGTCTGTATCCAAGCCCACAAACCGATCCAGAGACACAATCTCATTGACTTGGGCTTCAATCTGTCGCAGACGATCCGCCGACATGCCAGTGGCTTCCGCGATCTCGGAATCCTTGACAATGCCCTGTTCGGCCATAGCCCGCATCTGGCTCATGCGGCGCACCGCACGGAACAAGTAGTCTGGAATACGAATCATGCGCGAGTAGGTGTTAATGGCGAGCAGTATCGATCGCCGAATCCACCAAGCAGCGTAGGTACTAAGGCGATATCCCTTCTCTGGATCAAATCGATCCACGGCCTCCATCAGGCCTAGATTGCCTTCCTGGATCAGGTCGATTAGTGAAACGCCCACATCTGGGTACTCCTGAGCGATCTTTGCAACCAGCCGCAGGTTGCTCACAATCAGCCGCTCTTTGGCCCGCTGATCTCCCTCAGCCAGCGCACGCGCAAGCGCTTGCTCCTGCTCTGCCGTTAATACAGGAAACCGTCCGATCTCCCGAAAGTAGATATCGAGGATCGAACTCGAAGCATGGTCGTTTGCAGTCTCAGTGGTTTTTTCTCTCTTGTCAGTCATTCACACACCCGGAGTAACTTTACGCGAGCTTCCGCTGATCGCCAACCGATCCGGCAGTGCCCCCCCGCAGACATCCACGACGTCCAACGCCGTGACCTTCGCGGCACATCCTAGCGCTTCTGCCAAGCTTGGAGTCGTTCGCCCCTCATCCCCAGAGATGAGTTCCTTGATGTACAGGCCCCCGTCACCATGCACCTCAACGACAGCCCTCGTCGGCTCTTCGAGCACACCGTTCATCTCCAGCACGTGTCGGACGCGCACGCGATCCGCGCGCCGGTGCGCCACGCGTTGGGGTGTCTGCTGATCGATCGGCCCCTTCAGCGCGCCGGTTGCACTCTGCAAGGCATCCGCGGAAACCGGCTGGGAGAACTCAACCCAAGCACGGTATCGCTTGCTAGCGCGCAGCGTCTTCACCCACTTCACACTATCCTTGTGCACGACAACCAATGGCGTGACCTCGACCTTGCCATCCGCCCTTGCGGTAATCTGCGTGTGCAGGTCCTCCACATCAATCGCCCGGCGTTTCGGG
>Ga0180430_10005496_pt1 | contig 10519 bp, 8 predicted proteins | sample SS_ome_9_FD_132999 | JGI IMG/M metagenome (GOLD analysis project Ga0180430, IMG submission 132999) | Hypersaline lake sediment archaeal communities from the Salton Sea, California, USA - SS_1_S_2 metaG | ecosystem: Environmental > Aquatic > Non-marine Saline and Alkaline > Hypersaline > Sediment... | reverse complement strand
TCCGAGATAGTCACCGAGGCGGCCTACGGCCTCTCGACCAGCCAGCAGGAGCGCGGCACGTACAAGCCCGGCGAGGGCATCACCGGCCGCGTCGTCGCGACCGGCAAGCCGGCCGTCGTCCCCCGCGTCTCCGAAGAGCCCGAGTTCCTGAACCGCACCGGCGTCCGCAAGACGCGCCGCAAGAAGGATGTCTCCTTCATCTGCGTGCCCATCAAGCTCGACAAGCAGACCATCGGCGCGCTCAGCGTCGACCGCGCCTTCAGCGAGAAGGCCGCGCTCGACGACGACGTCCGCATCCTGTCCATCATCGCCTCGATGATCGCGCAGGCCGTCCGCCTGCGCCGCTCGGCCCAGGAGGAGCGCCGGCGCCTGCTCGACGAGAACCTTCGGCTCCAGGAGGAGCTCAAGGACCGGTTCCGGCCCGCGAACATCGTCGGCAACGCGGGCGTGATGCAGGCCGTCTACGACCTCATCGGCCAGGTCTCGAAGAGCGACGCCACCGTCCTCATCTACGGCGAGAGCGGCGTCGGGAAGGAACTCGTCGCGCACGCCATCCACTACAACAGTCTCCGCGCGCGCAAGCCCTTCATCAAGGTCAACTGCGCCGCCCTGCCCGAGAGCGTGCTCGAGAGCGAGCTCTTCGGCCACGAGAAGGGCGCGTTCACCGGGGCCATCGCGCGCCGCCAGGGTCGCTTCGAGCTCGCGCACGGCGGGACGATCTTCTTCGACGAGATAGGCGACCTCTCCCACGCGACGCAGATAAAGCTCCTGCGCGTGCTCCAGGAGCGCGAGTTCGAGCGCGTCGGCGGCGCCGATCCCATCAAGGCCGACGTCCGCGTCGTCGCCGCCACGAACCGCAACCTCGAAGAGCTCGTCGCCGAGGGCGCCTTCCGCCAGGACCTCTATTACCGGCTCAACGTCTTCCCCATCCACATCCCCGCGCTGCGCGAGCGGAAGACCGACATCCTGCTCCTGGCCGACCACTTCGTCGAGAAATACAGCAAGGCCAACCACAAGACCACCCGCCGCATCTCGACCCCGGCCATCGACATGATGATGCGCTACCACTGGCCCGGCAACGTCCGCGAGCTCGAAAACTGCATCGAGCGAGCCGTCCTCCTCAGCACCGACGACGTCATCCACGGCCACCACATGCCCCCGACGCTCCAGACCGCCGAGGCCAGCGGAACCGTCCACGCCGGCACGCTCCAGTCCGAGCTCGACAACGTCGAGCGGGAGCTCATCATCGACGCGCTCAAGAGCTCGCGCGGGAACCAGGTCAAGGCCGCCCGCGCACTCGGCATCACCGAGCGCATCATGGGCCTGCGCATAGCCAAGCACAACATCAGCCCGCGCCGCTTCCGCGACCGGACATAGGTTCTCCGCACACCCCACCACGCCGCACTTCCACACCCCCACACCCCCACACCCCCGCGCAACCCCGCCGCCACGACCAACCGCCTGAGGGGATACATATACTATTTTGACTCACGTGAGCCAGAATAGTATACATATCACGGGCTGGGCGGAGATGGCCTGCAAGGCAGAAACGCTACGAATATGTATGTGCCCCGGCTTTGTCCTACATTTGCGTGGGACGCTGCCGCCGGGGCCGCCAGCGCCACCAGGCGCGCATGAGGGGAGCTAACGTTCGTTGGGATAGCAGGTTCCGCACGCGGCGGCCTGGGCTGGGGGTCCTCCGTTCCTGCCCGGGCACGTGGTTTGCATTGGGCCGCGTGTAGTGTGTGGCGTATCGCGGCGGGTTTGCGGCGACTCTTGGAGGAGGAACGGGATGAAACGATTGGGCCTCATCGGACGGGTCGGGTTGCTCGTGTTGTTGCATTGCGGCGTCGGGATCGGGGCCGACGGCGACGCCACCCCGGCCTCGGTCGATACTGTGTGGGTTCTGCTCGCCGCGTTTCTCGTCTTCTTCATGCAGGCGGGGTTCGGCATGCTGGAGGCGGGCTTCACCCGCGCGAAGAACGCGTGCAACATCCTGACGAAGAACTTCCTCGACTACTGCGTCGCGAGCTTGGCCTTCTTCCTGGTCGGGTATGCGCTGATGTTCGGCGGCGGTAATGGCTTCGTCGGCTGGCGGGGGGTCGGGCTTTCGTCTTCGGCCGAAAACCCTTCGGGCGTGCCGCTCCTGGCGTTCTGGCTCTTCCAGGCGGCGTTCTGCGGTGCGGCGGCGACGATCGTCGCGGGCGCGATGGCCGAACGGATGAAGTTCCACGCGTACCTCATCTACACCGTCTTCATCAGCGCCCTCGTCTATCCCGTCATCGGCCACTGGATATGGTACGGCGGCGGGTGGCTGGCGCGGGTGGGGTTCGGTGACTTCGCGGGCTCGACCGTCGTGCATGCGACCGGCGGGCTTGCGTCTCTGATCGGGACGATCATCCTTGGGCCGCGCATCGGCAAGTTCGCGCCGAACGGCGAGCCGAAGGCGATCGCGGGGCATTCTATCCCGCTCGCGACGCTTGGCGTCTTCGTCCTCTGGTTCGGCTGGTTCGGGTTCAACCCCGGCTCGGCGCTGGCGGTGGGGGACGGGAAGGTGGTCGCCCTTGTGGCGGTGAACACCAACCTCGCGGCCTGCGCGGGCGCCGTGGTGGCGATGGCCGTCGTCTGGTTGCGGTACGGGAAGCCGGACCTGTCGATGACGATGAACGGCGCGCTCGCCGGGCTGGTGGCGATTACGGCGTCGTGCGCGTTCGTCTCGCCGGCCGCGGCCATCGCGACCGGAGCGATCGCGGGCGTGGTCGTCGTCTTTGGCGTGGCCCTGCTGGACCGGGTGGGCGTCGACGACCCGGTCGGCGCGGTCCCCGTACACGCGATGAACGGCATCTGGGGCACGCTGGCGCTCGGCATCTGGGGGCAGAAATCGCTGGGGCTGGCGCGGGACGGGCTCCTGCACGGCGGCGGGTTCGCGCAGCTCGGGGTCCAGGCGCTGGGTGTCGCGGCGGTCGCGGCGTTCGTCATCGTTGCAATGGGCGCGGTCTTCCTGGTCATCAGGAAGACGGTCGGCCTGCGCGTGTCGCGGGCGGAGGAGCTTCGCGGGCTCGACATCGGCGAGCACGGGATGGAGGCCTACGCCGGGTTCCAGGTGTTCAGCACGCAGTGAGCGAAAGGAGCGGCAGATGAAACTCATCATCGCCTACATACAGCCCGAGAAGCTGAGCGACGTGAAGCAGGAGCTGTACAAGGCCGAGGTCTACAGGATGTCGGTGACGAACGCGCTCGGCTGTGGCCAGCAGAAGGGCTACACGGAATCGTACCGCGGCGTCGATTTCGAAGTGAACCTGCTCAAGAAAATCCGGCTCGAGATCGCGGTGAACGACAATTTCCGGCAACCGACGATAGACGCGATCATACGCGGCGCGCGCACCGGCGAGATCGGCGACGGCAAGATATTCGTGCTCGATATGCCGGAATGCATCCGCATCCGGACGGGCGAGACCGGCGGCCCCGCCATCGGCTGAGCGCGCCGCGGTTCCGTCCGCGCCAATCTGTTTGACAACCGGGCGGGCGCGCGGTTAGATTGTGGGGCATGGGAGTCTCTAGGACCAGCGGCGGCGGCGGAACCCGGCGGGCGCGGTGGGCTTTTCTGGGCCTGGCGCTGTTCGCGGGCTGTACGACGCAGGTGGGCTTCGTCCGCACCCGGGAGCCGCTCGAAAAGGACCGCATCCGCGACGTCCGCGTCGTCGCCGTCCTGCCGTTTCGCAACACGTCCAACGCGCCCGGCGCGGCCGGCATCATGCGCGCGGCCATCGAGGCCGGGCTCCACAAGTCGTTCCGCGTCGTCGACCGGACGAACCTCCGGCAACTCGAGATGGAGCGCGGGTTCAACGAGTCGGACCTTGTCGACCCCGAGACCCGCCACAAGGTCCGGATGACGGGCGCCGACACCGTCATATGCGGCGAGGTGATGAAGCACGCGTGCACCGAACAGACCGGATTCGAAAACGTCCGCGAGGTCGTGCCGGAGCAGAGCTACTACATCGACAACCAGGGCCGGCGGCGGGTGAGGACGACGGTCCGCACCGTCATCGTGCCCAAGCAGTACCTCCGCGTGCAGGCGACGGTGTCCGTCGCCGTTCAGATGGTCCGCCTCGCGGACGGCGCCGTGCTCGTCAGCCACTCGGGGACGCTGAGCGCGCGCGACCAGGGCGGCGGCTCGTCGCGGCGGAGCATCTCCGACGTGCGGGCCGGCGGCGAGATGCTGGACGAACTGACCGGGAGCGTGATCAACAGTTTCCTGGTCAGCGTGGTCCGGACAAAGGTCACCGAGTACCGCCGGCTGAACAAGTACTGGGGCGACGGCGTCAATGCCGCGCAGAACGGCGACTGGGAGATCGCCAGCCGCTACTTCTGGGCGAGGTACCTGAAGGACCGCGACAGCGCGAAGACGATGAACAACATCGCCGTCTGCATCGAGGCCACCGCCGACAGCGACCCGGCCCGGCTCAGGGAGGCGATAGGGCTGTACCGGCGGGCCATCGAGCTGGACTACGAGGACCTTTACTCCGAGAACCTGCACCGCGCCGAGGCCGTGCTCGGCGAGGTTCTCAGCCACGCCCCCGGCCAGCCGCCGTCCGAATGACGCGGCACCCGTCCGCGCCGCCGTTCAGCGAACGTATATGTGATTGGTGAAGAGCCAGGGGCGGCCGGCGAGCCGCGCCTCGACGCGGTAGACGCCCGGCCGCGCGTCGCGGTGGACCAGCTTGCGAGCGGTCGCCTGGGCCACAACCTCGGAGTTGCGCAGGAGGGCGACCTCGGCCTCGCGCGGCAGGGTGGCGGCGAACTCGCGCGGCCCGCCGGCCGCGACCTCGTCCCCCATTACGGCGGTCTCGTGCCCGCACCGCGCGGTGAACCGCGCGCCGGTCGCATCGCCGAGCAGGTCGTAGGCCGTGAAGCACCGGCCCGCGGCGAGCGCGTCGGTGAGCGCGGCGACGTCGGCCGCTCCGTCGCCCGCGGCCTCGGGCATCAGCACGTGGGTGCGGACGGTGCGGAACTGGTGCTCGGTCGGCAGGATGCGGAGCGGCGACCATCGGAACTTCGGGATGGGGAGGCGGATTTCGTGCGAGTCGAGAGCGCCGATGCCGGCGACGTGGCGGCGGAGGGCGGCTTCGTCCCACCGAGCCAGCACCTCCGGATGCGGCCCGGCGATCCCGGCGTCGGGATTCCGCAGCCCCGCGACCGGATGCCACGGGAAGACCCACTCGAACCAGTCGTGGATGTACGACCAGATTTCGATGCCGGCGTAGCAGTCGGTCCTCAGGTTCGGCCAGGCCTGCCGCTTGCGATAAACCTTCCCGCGGTTGGACCGTTCGGGGTGTGCGATGAAGGCGGTGCCGCCGCGCCGCGCGATTTCCGGCAGGTACTCGTTCGGATGCGTGCGGCGCCACGGGTCGGACCGGTCCAGTCCGAGCACGACCGCGTGCCCTTTGCTGGATGAGACCTCGACGCCGACGGCCAGGAGCACTCCGTCGTGCCAGCCCTCCCACCCCTCGCGCCGCGCCTCGAGCGTGCCGTGGTCGGCGATGACCACGTAGTCGAGGCCCGTCTGTTTTGCGCACTCGATGATGTAGGGCATGCGGCCGAAGCTGTCGGAGTACGCCGTGTGGACGTGTATCACGCCCGTGTATTCGCGGAGCTCGTCCATTCGTCTCTCAGGGTGTTTCGGTTTCCGCGGCGGCGCGGATCGCGCCGTACGATGATTTTTCGAGCACGAAGAACGCGCCGCCCATGAGGCACACGATGATGAACACCGCGTCGCCGATGGCGCCGATGGCCGCGCCCTCCTGGATGCCGACGAGCGGGAACAGGAGGGCCATAGCCGCCATGCCCTGGCCCGCGCCCGCGGGGACGAGCGGGAGCACGCGTATGACCATCGCAGGCGCGACGATGAGGGCGCAGTGCCAGGGCTTGATGTCGACGCCGACCGCGAGGCCGTAAAGGTAGTAGGCCGCGTACAGCGGGACCTGCGCGATGATGGACGCCGCCGCCGCCCACGCCAGCTCGCGCGGATGGTCGCCGTAGAGGTGTAGCGCCTCGTAGACCTTCCGCACGGCCTGGCGGAAGGGGACGAACCGCGCCAGCCGGCCCAGGAGGCCCGTCCGCCGCAGGCGCTTGCTCATCACGAGCACCGCGAACAGCGCCATCGAAGCGGCGCACGCGCCGACGGCGATGACGAGCACCCGGCCGAACGGTATGCCGGCGACGTCGCCCTTCTCGGTGCTCAGGTTCCAGAGGTTCCTGAAATCGACGACTATCATTATCCCGGCGACGAAGAACAGTGTCGCGAGCCCGAGGAAGCGGTCGAGGAAGACCGTGGTGGCGGCCTCGGCCTTCTTCGTCTGGCCTCGGGCGACGTAGAACGCCTTGACGGCGTCGCCGCCCAGCCCGCCGGGCGCCACTATGGTGAAGAAGAAGCCCGTCATCATCAGCGCGTAGAGCCGCCAGAACCCGAGGCGGATGCCCTGCGCCCGCAGGAGGAAGCCCCAGCGCACCGACTGGATCATTATGCAGGCCAGGACGCACGCCAGCCCGAGCAGGATGAACGGCCAGCGCGAGCCGGCGCTCCTGAGGTCGTCGACTCGGATGACGCCGGCCCTGAACATCCAGCCGATGATGCACGCGGCTACGGCCAGCTTCAGCGTCGTCCAGGCCCAGCTCGGGATTCTGCGTTTCGTCATGCGCCCAGCATCTCCATGAACGCCTCGATCCGCGTCCGGCTCCGCGCGTCGAGCGGGCCGGGGCGGTCGCACTCCAGCGTCAGTATCGGCACCCCGAGCTCACGGCGCACGAGCCGGTCCTGTATGCCGCGGAAACAGAAGCTCTGGACGTAATGAACGACGGCCGCGACGCGCCGCCGCTTGATCTCGCGAGCCACGTCGGCGAGCCGGAAAAAGATGTCGTACGGGTACGTGTAGCTCCGGTACTGTTCGAGCAGGGATTCCGTCTTGTGCGGCATGCTGAACTGCCGTTGCATCTCGTTGAAGATGACGGAGCCGCCCAGCGCTTCGAGCGCGGGATAGAGGCCGGCGCAGATGGGCGGGATGCCGATGACAGCGAGGCGGACGCCCTCGGGCCGCGGCGCGCGCTCGCGGGCCTCGGCCAGAAAGGCCCCGGCGTCGCGGGCGTAGCGGCCGGGGTCGCCTCGGAAGTCACTGCAGTTGATGAGCCAAAGATGATTTTCTTCGCCCGATACGCGCCCCTCCTCGAACGTGAGGCGGTCGATCTCGCGGACCGTGCCGCGGACGGCGTCGAGGCGGCGCTTCTGTTCCTCGGCGCGTTCGAGCGTCGTGCCGAGCCGGGCGCAGAGGCGCTCGAGCTCGGACGCGAGGTCGCGCTCCTCGCGGCGATACGGGAAAGAGAAGTCGATGACCTCGATGCCTTCGGTTTCGAGGATTTCGGCGAGCGCGTGGGTGTTGCTGCAATCGCCGCGCGCGACCGCGATGACGCGGCGCAGGCCGAGCGCCCGCGCGGCCGAGTAGATGCCCTTGATCCAGGCGCAGGTGTTCCTCGGGAAGCCGGCGTGCTCCGCGTCCTCGACCATCTTCGCCGGGTCCGCGGACGTGATGAACCGGTTGTTCAGGTCCACGGGCCGCAGGCCGGCCGCGAAGACGACCTCGCACGGGATCGTCGTTGTGATGCCGACCGCCGTTTCCACGTCGCTCAAAGTGTGCCTCGCGTGATAGACGCCACACAGACAATTCTACCGCCCGGCCCGCCCCGCGCCAAGCTTTACGGGCCGCGGCCGTTTGCATCGCGGGCGCGGGCGGGGTATCATATTGATGGCTTGCGAGGTGTCTCTGGTGAAAACGATTCCCGTCTTGGTGCTCATCCTGCTGATTGCCGCCCTGCCCGCGCTCGCGGCCGAGCCGGGCCGCGAGGCGGAGATTCACATGCTCGACGGCGTGGTCCGGGAGTGCGTCATCCTCGGCTACGCGGACGGCGAGTTCACGGCGGAGGAGGCCGGCAAGGAAGTTACCATCAGAATCTCGGACGTCAGGTCGGTCGTGTTCGGCGACGCGGTCGGCGATTTCGTACGAAACCCGTTTGACCCGCCACAGCCCGGTGAGCGGGGGCCGGAGGCGCCCGCGGCCAGGCGCGAGCGGCCGCTCGAACAGATCATCGCGTCGCTCGACATGCCGCAGACGGTCGCAATGCTCGGGCGCTGGACCGGCCGCTTCGGTGACGGGCGCCGGATCGAACGGACCGCGGCGGGCCTCGAACGGATGCTGGCCGAGCACGCCGAGCCGGGCCGCCTTAACAGGAACCTCAAGCTGGGGCTTGTCGCTCTGCGGCTCACCCGGAACGACACGCAGACGGCGGAGGACCTGTTCGCCGCGCTCAAGAGGGACTATCCGGACGACGCGGCTCTCCAGAAGGCCCGGCTGTCCGACCTCGGCCGGCTGATCGAGCGGGCGAAGCGGCCCAGGGGGCGATTCCGCCGTCCACCGGGCTCGCGGCGGTTCCCCGAGCCGGACGCCCCCGCTCCGAAATAACGAACCTGGCATAATGGAAAACGGGGCGCCCGCCGCACGCGAGCGCCCCGCCTTTTCTTTCAGGCGAACCTCAGCCCAGCATGGCCTTCAGATCTTCCGCCGGCGTCGAGATAGGCATGAGGTTGAACTTGTCGACGAGGACGCCGAGCACGGGCGGCGTGACGAACGCCGGCAGGCTAGGTCCGATCCGGATGTCGCGGACGCCCAGGTGCAGGAGCGTCAGCAGTATGGCGACCGCCTTCTGTTCGTACCACGAGAGGACGAGCGAGAGCGGCAGGTCGTTCACGCCACAGCCGAACGCATCGGCCAGGGCGAGCGCGATCTTGACCGCCGAGTAGGCGTCGTTGCACTGCCCGACGTCAAGGAGCCGCGGGATGCCGCCGATGTCGCCGAACTCGAGCTTGTTGAACCGATACTTGCCGCAGGCGAGGGTGAGGATGACGCAGTCGTCGGGCACGGCCTGCGCGAGATCGGTGTAGTAGTTGCGGCCGGGCTTCGCGCCGTCGCATCCGCCGATGAGGAAGAAGTGGCGTATGGCCCCGCCCTGCACCGCCTCGATGACCTTGTCGGCGACGCCGAGCACGGCCTCGTGCCCGAACCCGACGAGGATGCTCTTGTCCGGCCCGTCCTCGCCGAAGCCGTCTGCGCGGAGCGCCGCGTCGATGACGGGCTTGAAATCCCGGTTGCCGATGTGCGTCACGCCGGGCCATGCGACGAGGCCGCTCGTGAAGATGCGGTCCTTGTAGCTTTCGGCCGGCTTCTGGATGCAGTTGGTCGTCATCAGGATCGAGCCCGGGAAGGCGGCGAACTCCGTCCGCTGGTCCTGCCACGCGCCGCCGTAGTTGCCGGCGAGGTGCTTGTATTTTTTGAGCCCCGGATAGCCGTGGCAGGGGAGCATCTCGCCGTGCGTGTAGACGTTGATCCCCTTGCCCTCGGTCTGCTTGAGCAGTTCTTCGAGGTCCTTGAGGTCGTGGCCCGAGACGACGATGGCCTTGCCCTTGCGGGGCGTGACGCGGACGGGCGTCGGCACCGGCTGGCCGTAGGCGCCGGTGTTGGCCCTGTCGAGCAGTTCCATCACTTTGAGGTTCAGTTCGCCGACGGCGAGGGCGGCGCCCGTGAGCGCGTCCGCGTCGGCCGGGTCGTCGGCGAGGAAGCTCAGGTGCTTGTGGAACGCCGCGTACACGCCGTCGTCCTCGACGCCGAGCACGTGCGCGTGGTCGGCGTAGGCCGCGGCGCCCTTGAGGCCGTAGAGGACGAGTTCCTGGAGCCCGGCGACGTCGTCGCCGACGGCCGCCCTGCGCGCCTCGATGCCGACCTCGGCGGCCTGCGCGGCGAGGCCCGGGATGTCGGACGCGGGCTGGAACCCGGCCGGGCCGGACAGCTTCTCCGGCCGGTCGGCGGCGCGGGCATAGAGTTCTTTGGCCCTCTGCCGCACCTTGACGGCCTTGCGGATAAGGCCGGCGAGCCGCTCCGGGTCGAAGTCGACGTTCGTCACGGTCGCAAACAGCGCCTCGACCACGAACACGTCGACGTCGCGGTCCCGTGCTCCGGCCTGCCCGGCGCGCCAGGCGTACTGTGCGACGCCCTTCGTGATGTGCGTCAGCACGTCCTGAAGGGCCGCGGTCGTCGGGTCCTTGCCACAGACCCCCTGCGCGGTGCACCCGGACCCCTTTGCGGTCTGCTCGCACTGATAACAGAACATTCCCATCTCGTTCTCCTTCCTCCCGCGTGGGTGGGGGCGCTCACTGCGCCCGAAGCATTGTGAGAAGCATCTTGAAACGCTTGACGGCCTTGACCGCGTGCGGCACGTTCGCCGGCATCACCACAAGTTCGCCCGCCTTCGCTTGCACAGCTTCCCCGCCGATCACGAGCTCGACCTCTCCTTCGAGCACGTGGACGATGGCGTCGAACGGCGCCGAGTGTTCGCTCAGACTTTGCCCGGCGTCGAATGCAAAGAGCGTGATCGTGCCGGCGTCGTTCTTTGCGATCTCACGGCTGACAATCGACCC
>Ga0180430_10005495_pt1 | contig 10520 bp, 7 predicted proteins | sample SS_ome_9_FD_132999 | JGI IMG/M metagenome (GOLD analysis project Ga0180430, IMG submission 132999) | Hypersaline lake sediment archaeal communities from the Salton Sea, California, USA - SS_1_S_2 metaG | ecosystem: Environmental > Aquatic > Non-marine Saline and Alkaline > Hypersaline > Sediment... | reverse complement strand
TGTCGGCATCGCCATATCTGCCCGCAACACGGCGCTTCACCAACTCGCTGTATCTGCGCATCGAGGGCATCGCCGAATACGGGAACCTGAAGGGTTCGCAGGTCAAGGCGATCCGACGACTCGCCAAGGCTGCACGTCGCGTCGACGGCGGCCTGCTCGATCGCGATACGAGTTGGGCGGCCAAACGCGAAGCCCTGGACATCGTGCGCACCGTGGCATTGACTCCCGGGCGGCAGGCCGCCTATGACGCGTACGTCGCCGAGCAGGGCAATGGTCTTGTTGATGCGTGCACCTGGGCGGCGATCGCGGAACGACTCGGGCCGACATGGCGTGACTGGCCTGAGGGTTTGCAGCATCCGCGATCGGCTGAGGTGGCGCGATGGCGCACCGAGCATGCCGACGATGTGGAACGCCACCTGTGGATGCAGTGGCTCCTCGATGAACAACTGCAGCGGGCGCAGATGCAGGCGGTGCGTGCCGGAATGGCGATCGGTGTCATCCACGATCTCGCGGTGGGATCGACCTTCGATGGTTCCGACGCGTGGGCGCTTCGGGATGTGCTGGCCGGCGGTGTCAGCGTCGGTGCACCACCGGATATGTACAACCAGCGGGGGCAGAACTGGGCACAACCCCCATGGCATCCCGATGCGCTCGCCGATGCGGGATTCATCCCCTATCGAGACATGCTGCGCACGATCTTGCGCAATGCCGGTGGGGTGCGTATCGACCATGTGATCGGTCTGTTCCGCATGTGGTGGATCCCCGAGGGACGCCCGGCAGATCAAGGGACCTACGTGCACTTCGATCACGATGCGCTCCTGGGCATCCTGGCGCTGGAGGCCCATCGAACCGGTGCGGTCGTCATCGGTGAGGACCTCGGCACTGTTGAGTCCTGGGTGGCGGATGCGCTGCGCGATCGGGGCATCCTCGGCACGGTGATCTCGTGGTTCGAACGCAACGCGGACGGATCGCTTCGGCCACCGGAGCACTGGCGCCGCGATGCTCTCGCCAGCGTCACGGTGCACGATCTGCCTCCCACCGCCGGATATCTGACCGGAGAGCACGTGCGCTTGCGCGATGAGCTCGGACTGCTGAGTCGATCACGAGCCGATGAGGAGCAGTCAGCGGCTCGCGAGGTTGCCGAATGGGGCGCCCTGCTGCGGGAGCGGGGCCTGCTGACCGGCGATGAACTCGATACTGAGGAACTCGAAGCTGAAGAAATCGACGATTGGGTGGTCGCCCTGCACGGACTGGCCGCAACCTCGCCGGCGCGGCTGATGGGTGTCGCACTGCCCGACGTGACCGGGGAACGGCGGACGCAGAACCAGCCCGGGACCGATCAGGAATACCCGAACTGGCGGATTCCCCTCGGTGATGCGCGCGGCCGTGCGGTCATGCTCGAGGACATCACGAAGGCGCCACTTCTGCGTCGGATCACAGCGGCGGTGGAAGGACCGGTCGACTAGGCTGGTTCTCGTGAACGGATTCCTCACCGCACTGGTCGCCATGTCCCAACCCGGCCTCGATGGAGTGCAGGCCCCCTGGCCCTACAGTCCGCTGATCGCCCTCGGCCTCTTCGTCGGCATCCCGCTGGCGGTCTTCGCGCTGGTGATCCTGGCCGTATACGGCACGTCGTGGACCCGGTCGGGCCGGTCGAACGGGGAGCAGTCGAGTGAGCCGACCTGGATGAGCAGCCCTGCCGCGAGCATGACCCCACCTGCGGGCCCGGGGACGCAACTGCCGGCCGGATCTGGTGACTCCACGACTGAACAGGGCGGCAGTAGTGCCCGCTGGTGAGACGCTCAGCGCCGGTCAACGAGCCGAACTGCAGCGCGCGCTGCGCGTGGCCGAGGAACAGTCCGGACTGGCGTTCAGTCTCTATGTCGGCCCGTGGGACGGCGGGCGCGCCGGTGCGCAGGCATTGCATGCGCAGGTGGCCAATCCTGACTACACGGTGCTCATCGCCGTCGATGCGCCATCGCGGTCGCTGGAGATCGTCACCGGGCGACAGGCCCGCATCGCGCTCGATGACCGCGCGTGCGCGCTCGCATCCATGTCGATGACGTCATCGTTCGCCGCGGGGGATCTTGCCGGCGGTATCCGCGATGGACTCGCCGTCCTCGCCGAACACGGCCGGCGCACCCGCGTCGAATGGGTCGACCACCCCTAGGCGTCGGCGGCTCGGGCGCGCATGGCCCGCAGCACACCATCGCGGCCTTCGAGCACCAGACGTCGCAGGGCCGGATTCAGATCATCGCGGGCGAGGAACGCATCGGTCGCGCTGACCGTTTCGGCGTCGACCAGCAGCGCCGGGTACAGGCCCATCGCGATCGACTGACCCATCTCCATCGTCTGGCGGTTCCACGCATCGACGACCTCGGCGAAGAACCGCTCCCGATACGGCGTGAGCAACTCGACCTGATCGGGCTGGACGAAACCGGCGATGGTCGCATCGAGCAGGGCATTGGGCAGATCGGTGCGCTCCATCGCATCCGCCCACGCCAGCGCCTTCGCCTCGGGCGAGGGGCGTGCAGCACGCGCGAGTGCTGCCTGACGGCGCCCGGTCGCGGTGTCATCGCGCTCGAGTTCGGCCTCGATCCGGTCGAGTTCGGCGCGACCGGTCGCGGCCAACCGCTGCAGCAGGCTCCAGCGCAGATCAGCGTCGACAGTCAGCCCGGGTAGTTCGACATCCCCGGACACGATCGCCTCGATGAAATCCAGGTGCTCACTCGATGTCGCGCTCGCGGCGAAGGACCGCATGAACGCCAACTGCCGATCCGATCCCGGTTCGGCGTCGGCGAGCCAACCGTGCAGGGCATCGGCGAGACGAAGCTGATAACCGTCGCGGTGCTCGGGTGCGGCATACAGGTCGATGGCCAGGCGCACCTGGCGCAGCGTCTGCTGCACGACGCTGATCTCGCTCTCGCGAGGCAGACCGGAGATCGCCAGATCGAGGAAGTCACCGGTGGATGCCTCGCCGTCGCGGGTCATATCCCACGCAGCGCCCCAGATGAGGGCTCGTGCCAGGGAATCGTCGAGATCCCCGATGTGGTCGACGGCGGTGCGCCAGGACCGATCATCGAGGCGAACCTTGGCAAAGGTGAGGTCATCGTCGTTGATGAGCAGCAGATCCGGTTGACGTGCCCCGATCACCGCGGGCACGGGTGTGCGCTCGCCGACCACGTCGATCTCGATGCGTTCGCGGCGCTTGAGACCCTCGGGCGTGAGGTCGTACAACCCGATGGCGATGCGATGGGATCGCAGCGTCGGCGCCACACCTTCGGGACTTGCCGGCGGGTGCTGCACGATCGCCAGATCGGTGAACCGGTTGTCCTCGGTGGTGAAGTCGGCCGTGAGCAGGTTGACCCCGGAGGTCTTCATCCACTCGTGGGTCCACTCCGACAGGTCGCGGCCGGATGCGGCTTCGAGTTCGGTCAGCAGGTCCTGCAACTGCGTGTTGCCCCAGGCGTGCTTGGTGAAGTAGGCGATCAGGCCCTGGACGAACTCTTCCTCACCCACCCACGCGACGAGTTGACGCAATGCGGAGGCACCCTTCGCATAGGTGATGCCATCGAAGTTCACCCGAACCGAATCCAGGTCCACCATGTCGGCGGCGATCGGGTGGGTGGAGGGCAGTTGATCCTGGCGGTACGCCCATGCTTTGCGCAGATTGGAGAACGTCGTCCAGGCATCGGTGAAGCGCGTGGCATTGACATTCGCGTGGTGGGCGGCCCACTCGGCGAAAGACTCGTTGAGCCACAGGTCATCCCACCAGGTCATGGTGACGAGGTCGCCGAACCACATGTGGGCCATCTCGTGCAGGATCGTGTTGGACCGCTGTTCATATGCCGCATCGGTGACCCGGCTGCGGAACACGTAATCCTCGAGGAAGGTCACACATCCGGCGTTCTCCATCGCCCCGGCATTGAACTCCGGCACGAACAGCTGGTCGTATTTGCCGAACGGATAACCGATGCCGAACAGGTCCTCGAAGAACGCGAAACCGGCCTTGGTGAGCGCGAAGATCTCGTCGGCATCGAGGTGGCTGGCCAGCGACGAGCGGCAGAACACACCGAGCGGATAGGTCCCGAACGAGCCGGTGTAGGAGTCACGTTCGACGTGATAGGGCCCGGCGACCAGTGCGGTGATGTAGGTCGACATGCGCGCGGTGGCGGAGAAGTCCCAGCGCGCAACACCATCGCCCATCGCGACCGGCTCAGGGGTCGCCGCGTTGCTGACGACCTGCCAGTGGTCCGGTGCCGTGACGTGGAGGGTGAAGGTCGCCTTGATATCGGGCTGCTCGAAGCAGGCGTACATCCGGCGAGCATCAGCGGACTCGAACTGCGTATACAGATACACCTCGTCATCGACGGGGTCGACGAAGCGGTGCAGACCCTCTCCGGTGCGCATATAGGCACAGCGGGCCCGCACGATGAGCACGTTGGCCGCTTCCAGCCCGGGCAGTTGGATGCGCGCTCCATCGAACACCTCGGCGGGATCGAGATCGCGGCCATTGAGGTTGACCGATATCACCTCGGGTGCGATGAGGTCGATCCAACTATCCGCCCCTGGCTCGCTGCAGGTGAACGCCACGGTGGTGACGCTGGTGAAGGTGTCCGGACCGGTGGTGAGGTCCAGATCGACGTCATAGCCGTCGGCGGCGATGATCGACGAACGGGCGGCGGCTTCGGCTCGGGTGATGTTCTCGCTGGCAGGCACCGGCCCATCCTGGCATGAGCTGGCAGCGCAGGCTCGGTACCGTCTGCTGCGTGACTTCCTCGCAGACCCCCACCCCTGTCGATTTCTGGTTCGATCCCATCTGCCCCTGGGCGTGGCTGACCTCCCGCTGGATCCTCGAGGTCGAGCAGGTGCGCTCCATTGAGGTCCGCTGGCATGTGATGAGCCTGGCCGTGTTGAACGAGGGGCGTGAGATCCCACCGGAGTATGCGGAGTTGATGGCCAAGGCGTGGGGTCCGGTGCGGGTTGTGATCGCGGCGCGCGAGCAGTTCGGAGAGGACATCGTCGGACCGCTGTATACCGAGATCGGCACCCGCATCCACCCCGGTGGTGAGGATTACGTCGAGGCGGTGCGCGGCGCGGTCGAAGCACTCGGCCTGCCCGAATCGCTGCTCGCGGCAGCGGACACCGATGAACGCGATGCGGTCCTACGCGCCAGCCATGCCGAGGCGATCGAGTTGGTGGGTGATGACGTGGGCACCCCGGTGATCGCGCTGCCCGGCCCCGATGGGGGCGATCGCGTGGCGTTCTTCGGCCCTGTCGTCACGCCGACACCACGCGGAGAGGCAGCCGGTCGCCTGTGGGATGGGGCGGTGCTGGTCGCGGCAACCCCGGGGTTCTATGAGTTGAAGCGCTCGCGCACCGAGGAGCCCCGCTTCGATTGAGCAGCGATTGGGCGAACGCGCCTTCCTCGGGTGAGCGAACCGTCAGACTGGGGCCATGAACACAACCGGTGACCTTCCGTTCTTCGGCCACGTCATCGATGGTGAGGAGGTCGTCTCGCTCGACGGGGCGACGATGCCCGATGTCGACCCGTATACCCGCGAGCAGTGGGCGACGATCGCGTGCGGGGGAGCCGCGGATGCCGAGGTGGCGGTGGCTGCGGCACGACGTGCCTTCGACGAAGGACCGTGGCCGCGCATGGGATACGCCAGGCGCCAGGAGCTCATGCATCGGCTCGCCGATCTGATGGGCGAGCACCTCGAAGAACTCGCGATGGCGGATACGCGCGATATGGCCAAGCCGATCCTGCAGTCACGCGGTGATGTCGAGCGGTCGATCTTGAATGTGCGTTTCTTCGCCGATCATGCCGCGATGGCCACCGGGGACACCTATCCGATGGATTCGGGTCATCACGCCTATGTGCGCTGGGAACCGGTGGGTGTCGTCGCGGCGATCTCGCCGTGGAACTTCCCACTGATGCTGGGCACGTGGAAGGTGATGCCAGCGCTGGCGTGGGGCAACACGGTGGTGTGGAAGCCAGCTGAGGACACTCCCGCTTCGGCGACGATCCTGGGACGTCTGGCGATCGAGGCCGGTTTTCCACCCGGTGTGCTCAATGTGGTGCACGGCTACGGCCCTGATTCGGCGGGTGCGGCACTCACGGCGAATCCCGATGTCGATCGCATCACCTTCACCGGCGAATCCGGCACCGGCAAGATCATCAGCGCGGTCGCCGCACGCAATCTCACCCCGGTCAGCCTCGAGCTGGGAGGCAAGGGCGCCAACATCATCTTCGATGACGCCGACCTCGACAACGCCGTGCACTGGGCGGTGCAGGCGATCTTCCGCAACGCCGGCCAGGTGTGTCTGGCAGGCAGCAGGCTGTATGTGCAGAACGGGATCTATGAGGAGTTCCTCACCCGGTACAAGGCAGCGACCGAAGCGCTGGTGATCGGTGATCCGAAGGATCCGAAGACGGAATTCTCAGCCGCGTTGGCCAGCGAGGAGCACTTCGCGAAGGTGGCCGGATACCTCGGCAGCGCAGCCCTCGGCGGTGGGCGGGTACTCACCGGTGGACTGGGCGAGGGTTGGGGGGTCCAGCCGACGATCATCACCGATGCTCCCGCGGATGCGCGCGTGGTGAAGGAGGAGATCTTCGGGCCGATCACCGTGGCCACCCGGTTCGACACCGAGGACGAGGCGATTGCGCTGGCCAATGACACGCGATACGGGCTCAACGCGATGGTGTTCACCGAGAATCTTTCACGGGCGCATCGGGTCTCTGCCGCACTGCACGCTGGCACGGTGTGGGTGAACTGCTTCTACATCCGCGACCTGCGCGCACCCTTCGGTGGTGTTGGTGATTCCGGGGTCGGTCGCGAGGGCGGGGATTTCAGTCGCGAGTTCTTCACCGAACCCAAAGCGGTGATCATGCAGATCGACGCACAGGCAGATCGCTAGCAGGGATCACACGCACGCGAGGGTGATCGAACCGAGGCGATCGATCCGTGCGGTCACCGTGTCGCCGGGTTCGACTGCCACGGCTTCGGTCATCGATCCGGCGAGCACCACCTGCCCGGCCTTGAGGCCGCGGTCGCGCCGGGCGAGTTCGCGCACCAGCCATGCCACGCTCGCTGCGGGATGGCCGAGCACCGCGGCGCCACTGGCTGTGGCGACGAGCGCACCGTTCTTATAGAACGCGCAGCCCACCAGGCGCAGATCGATCCCCACCGGCGAGGTGCCCTGGCCACCGAGGGCGTATCCGGCGCACGATGAGTTGTCGGCGATGACGTCGGGCAGGGTGAACTTGTATCCGGAGAATCGCGAATCGAGCACGTCGATCGCAGGGAACACCAGCTCGGTTGCTGCCAGTACATGTGCTGATGACACGTCTGGGCCCTGCAGGTCGCGACCGAGCAGAAACGCGATCTCCGGTTCGCATCGCGGCTGGATGTAGCGATCACACACCAACGAAGCGCCGGTGTCGATGAGCATGTCGTCGGTCAACCAGCCATACAGCGGCGAGTCCACGTTCATCTGCTGCTGTTTCGCCGCACTGGTCAAACCCAGTTTGGCGCCGGCCACGATCGCGCCCTGCGATTCACGGGCGCGAACCACCGCATCCTGGATGGTGTAGGCCGTGGTGATGTCGAGGTCGGGATGGTCATCGGTGAGTGGTGTGGTGGCGCGGCGATCGCGTGCGGCGCTGATGAGTCGATCGGCAAGCGCATCCGGGGCGATCGCGGTCATGAGGTCTCCCGAGGTTGATGGGTCGAGGACCATCACATCACAGTGCCTGTGTGGCTTCGCTTGTCGGCGTTCGAGTCGCTAGCCTTCGGTTGTGGCTGGGTCGGTATCAGATCGCGAGGGGCCGGGAATCCGTCGAGGGGGAGCCCAGTACGAGCGTATTCATGCGAAGCTTGCGAAATCGGCCCTGATCGAACTCGCTGAGCATGGTTATGCCGACTTCACCGTCGATGCTGCAGCTGAACGGGCCGGTGTCGCGGTCCGCACGGTCTATCGCCACTATGAGACGAAGAGGGATCTGGCCCTCGCGGCGATCTCGACCATGCCGGATTACACCGGATGGCTCGACGGAGAAGACTCCTGCAAGCAGCGCTTGCGACGAGGAATCGAGATCGGAACTGCCCACCGGCAGTATTTCGTGCCGCTGCTGTCCACCTGTCTCGCGCACCGGCGCAGCGAGCCCGCGCTGCTGCGCACGTTCCGCAGTCGAGTGTTGGTTCCTCGAGCAGAGGCGCTGCGGAGGTTCGTCTCAGACGGGATCGCGAGCGGGGAATTACGCGCCGATCTGGACGTCCATGCTTTTCATGCGCTGGAAGTCGGACTGCTGGTCACCATGGCGGCCGGAACGTTGAGCCCCGGACGCGGACAGCAACGGGTGGACACCTTGTTCGACCTCATGTGGCCGATGATCGCAGCCTGATTCTGAGAAGATCTCAAAATGGCATGAATTACTGTCAGAAAGGTGGAACGGGGTTGAATTTCACGCCGTCATAGCATTATGACAGTTCACAATGCCAGGATGCGGAAATCACTCATCACGATGGGGCTTGCCGGAATCATGGTCGCCGGGACGACGGCGACCGGATCCGTTGCCTGGGCGGCCGATGACCGGCTCGACCCGGGTTCTGGCCCCCAACCGGCGGATACCAGCGCCGAGCTCGCCGAGACCTGGATGCAGGTCAGCGAATCCCCGGACGTCAAGCCGAAGGAGATCATCGCCGAAGCGGGTAGGAAGCCCCGCATCGTTGCGATCTTCGACGAGGACGGCACCCCGGTCATCAAGGACCGCAAGGCTCGCTCGCGAGCCGATGCGCGACGGATCATCAAGCGATTCCAGAACAAGGACAACCTCGTGGCTGTCGAAACAGCCGAGCGAGTCGAGTTGTTCACCGAGGACTCCTCAGATCTGTCGAGCCAGGACCTCCAGCCATCGGCACGGGCAACCGATCCGCGCCGTGGTGAGCTGTGGGGCTTGGACCGGTTGAATGCCGAGTCCGTCTGGTCCCTGGCCACGGGTGAGGCCATCGACGTCGCCGTCATCGACACCGGTGTCGCCCGCCACGCGGACCTGCCCAATCTCGCGCCAGGGGTCGACTTCACGACGTCTCGCGGGGATGGGACCAATGATGGCCACGGCCACGGCACCCACGTCGCCGGCACCATCGCCGCAGCTGCCAATAACGGAATCGGCGTCACCGGTGTCGCACCCGACGTGCGCATCATGCCCGTGAAGGTGCTCGGAGACGGTGGCGGTGGCACGACCGCCGAGGTCGCTGAGGGCATCGTCTGGGCCACCGATAACGGTGCCGAGGTCATCAACATGAGCCTGGGCGGGACGACGTATTCCGGCGTGCTCGAGGCCGCCACGACATATGCGGTCTCCCGTGGGGTCACCGTCATCGCGGCAGCGGGCAACGCCGGCACCTTCGGTTCGCCGAGGGCCTATCCGGCATCGAACCCCGGCGTCATCGCCGTGGGCGCGACGACACCCCAGGACACGCGGGCGAACTTCTCCACGGCCAACCAGTGGGTCGATATCGCAGCACCCGGGGCTGGGATCTTGTCCACGATCCCGGGCAACTCATATGCCACGTTCAACGGCACCTCCATGGCCGCACCCCATGTCGCCGGCGTGGCAGCACTTGTGCATCAGCGGGCCCGCGAGACCGATCAGGTGGTCAACGTTGACGGGATCCTCGTGACAACCGCCATCGATCTGGGCGCACCGGGACGCGACGACGAGTTCGGAGCGGGATTGGTGGATCCGGTCACCGCGGTCATCGCCGTTGGCGCTGACGACGAAATGCCGGCGACCCCCGCCGATGTACAGATCGAGTCGAACTGGTGGAGTCGCGCGACGGTCCGCTGGACCATCCCGGCGGGATCGGGCACTGTGCTGGGCAGCCGGGTGACCCTCGGTGACGGTTCGGTGGGCTGTGTTGCCTCCGGTCCGCAGACCTCCTGCGATCTGGTGGGTTTGGCTCCCGACACTGATTTCGACGTGTCGGTCCAGACGATGGGACTGACCCGCAATTCGCAACCGAGCCAGCCGGTCACCTTCCGCAGCCTGGTGCGTCCGGACTTCGCCGGTGACACCCGAGCAACGGCGGCACCGCTGCCGGCGAGCTTGGTCGTCGACGAACTGATCGACACCGCCGATGATGTCGACTGGTGGTACGTCGATGTGCCCGAGCAGGTCGATGGCGCCCACGTCACGTTGGAGAACCTGCCGGCGAACTACGACATCACGCATGTCAGCGAGCGCGGCGAGACCCTGTATTCGGGAATGCGCCTGGGCACCTCGAATGAGTCGAGCGAGGGTTTCCGCTGGTACTGGGAGGCAGGCCGGCATTACTTCTCGGTGTTCCGTGCCGATCGCACCGGAAACGAGAACGGCTTCAGTGAGACCCAGCCCTACCGGCTGACCGTGCACCTCGGTGACACCGTCCCCGGCCCGGCCCCCGAGCCGACTCCCGAGCCGACTCCCGAGCCGACCCCCGAGCCGACGCCGACCCCGGAGCCGACTCCCGACC
>Ga0180430_10005493_pt1 | contig 10521 bp, 12 predicted proteins | sample SS_ome_9_FD_132999 | JGI IMG/M metagenome (GOLD analysis project Ga0180430, IMG submission 132999) | Hypersaline lake sediment archaeal communities from the Salton Sea, California, USA - SS_1_S_2 metaG | ecosystem: Environmental > Aquatic > Non-marine Saline and Alkaline > Hypersaline >... | reverse complement strand
GTATCCTTTAGCCTTCTCTCGTTCTTTTTTGGTGCTCGGGTCGGTTTTTTTGGCCCTGGCACCTTGAATTTTTTTGGCCCCTCATCTCTTTTAACTGGGCCACTTTGCGGGAATACTCTCTCTTTTCCAGAACCGCCTACTTCTCTCTGAGCCGCCGCATCAGCAGCTTCTGTTGTGTTATGGGGAATATATGTAGATTCTTCTAGTAATTGGTCTGCGGTAACCGGAACGACCTGCCCATCTTCATTCCAGTTTACTGGTCCAGGATGGCCCTCGCCCCCATGGCGTTTGGGTGCAGCTGCAGCTGAATGTTTTGATTTAGGTATTGTCCTAGGCAATGAAAATTTAGAAAGAGCGCCCTTTGTTTCACTAAGTTTCCCGCTAAGGAAATCTAATTTTTCTTTTAAGTTAAGAGTTAAGAAGAACGGTTTTTTTGGAGAAGATTTGTCCTGCTCTGCCATTGAGAACTAAATTTGCACAGAAATCCATTTAAATCTCTGTTAATGAAATTTTCCAGTTTTACAAAGGTTATATTTTTAAACCTTTTTGGTTTAAATTTAGACCAATGCTTGACACAACTGATATGCGCATAGTGCACATGCTTCTAAAGAATGCAAAAGTCTCTCTTGCAGAGATAGGCAATGAGGTTGGGATCTCCCAGCCTGCAGCAAGGAAACGCCTTGAGAAATTAAAGAAAAAGGGAGTGGTTCTCGGAAGCACAATCACACTCAATGAGAGGCGCATTGGCTGGGAGCGGGCAATTCTGGCACTGGATGTTGGAAAAACCAATTACCTAAAAACCCTAGAAACAATTCAAGCAACCCCGCTTGTCACAGCTGTGTATACCACAACCGGCCCATATACTCTGGCTGTAGAGGTCCTAGGCCCAGTAGGGATAGTAAAAGAAGTAATCAAGCAAATCGGAGCAATTAAAGGAGTAAAAGAGCTCTGCCCACTAACATTTGTAGAAAAAATAAAATAGGTGACAATATGGCTTTTGATGTACAAAAGATAAGAGAGGATTTTCCAATATTAAAGAGGAAAATCCATGAAGATAAACCTTTAATTTATCTGGATAATGGGGCCACTTCCCAGAAACCATATTCAGTAATTAATTCAATTAAGGACTATTATGAAGGATACAATGCAAATGTGCACCGGGGAGTGCACACACTTTCTGCCGAAGCAACAGAAGCCTATGAAGAAGCAAGAAAGAAAATTGCCCGCTTCATAAACGCAGAGCCAGAAGAAGTAATTTTTACTAAAAATGCATCTGAGGCATTAAACCTGGTAATGTATAGCTGGGGAACTTCCAATATTACTTCCTCTGATAAGATCACTACCAGCATAATGGAGCACCACTCGGATTTTATTCCCTGGGAAGTTCTTGCAAAGAAAAAGGGGGCGAAATTTGAGATAATGGATGTAGATAAAAACGGAGAAATCCCAGAACCAGAATTCTCAAAAATTACAGGCGCAAAAATCACTTCCATAGTGCACGCATCAAATGTGGTTGGAACAATCAATCCAGTTAAGGAAATGGGAAAAATTGCGCATGATTCCGGAGGAGTAATAATGGTTGATGGCTCCCAATCAGTTCCCCATATGGGTGTGGATGTAAAAGAGCTTGATTGTGATTTCTTTGCCTTTACTGCGCACAAGATGCTAGGCCCAACTGGAGTAGGAATTCTTTACGGAAAAAAGGAAATTCTAGAAAAAATGCCTCCCTTCCTCTACGGTGGAGAAATGGTAGTGGATGCAAAAGTAACCGGATGCAGCTGGAACGAGCTTCCATATAAATTTGAAGCAGGAACTCCGAATATTGCCGGGGCAATAGGCACAGGGGCTGCAGTAGATTATCTAACTAAAATTGGAATGCAAAATGTGCGCGCACATGAGCTGGAGCTCTTGGGCTATGGAATAGAAAAACTCCAGGAAATTCCAAACTTAGAAATCTATGGTCCGCTTGAGCCGGAAAAAAGAACCGGAGTAATAACTTTCAACATCAAGGGAATTTCTTCTATTGATTTATCGAATCTTCTAGATGAATATGGAATTGCTATCCGCTCAGGCTTCCACTGTGCACAGCCCCTGCATGATGCGATGGAAGTTCTCCCCTCAGCTAGAATCTCATTCAATATCTACAATACAAAAGAGGAAATTGATTACCTAATTGAGAAGATGCATGAAATTGTGAAGGTGTTATCATGAGTGAAGAGAGATACAAAAAATTCGTAGAGCTATTCAAGAATCCAATTAACAGGAGGGAAATGAAAGATTCAAGTGTTATTGAAGTTGGGAGGAATACCTGCGGGGACACCCTCACAATTTATTTGAAGATTAAAGATGGGAAAATTGAAGATGCCTCGTATGAAGGGGCATTTTGCGCATTCAGCAATGCCTCAGCCTCGCAAGTAACAGAGTTTGTAAGAGGAATGGGCATAGATGAGGTGCTCGCAATTGACAAGCCCAAGCTCTTTGAACTAATCGGAGATGACCTGAGTGATAACCCGCACCGTTTGAGCTGCATACTCTTTCCACTCAACACTGTGAAAAAAGCATGTGAGAAATATCTAGACCACACCGCAGACAATAAGCCCAAGCCCATTCCAAAAAGCTGCGCCCACTGTGACTCGCACAATGCAGAACTTGGGCTCTAAATCTTGGCAGCATATGTTTTTTCCAGGGCCCCCAAACACTCTTGTGCAGCCCTGGAAACTACAGTATTTTTTTCAGCTTCAGGGTTAATTAAGTGGGGATTTGCCGCATTGTGCAGTATCCTCACAAGATATGCTAGAGTGGAGCAGCTATGCTCCTCTTCGCCGACAGCAGAGAATACTGCCCGCACTTCCTCCAAGTTTGGGACCGCTTCTCCTTCAACTAGCGCCCTCATCCTCCGGGTTCCGATGAATTCCCCTGCCTTCCATTTTCTCGTGGCGTTAACTGCAACCTCTTCGGCTTTTTTGGAAAATCTTTTGGGGCCCAAAGCAAGCTCCATCGCGCTCTCATACATGCTGCGCTTTGAGAGAATCCTTCTTGCGCCGGGAATCTCGCTCATCATAACTGCCAGAGACGCTCCAATCCTCTTACCACCATCTTCCCTTCCCTGGTGCCGGGACCTTGCCATCCGCTCAAAATGCTTCAATCTTGATAAGCTGGTTCTCCTAAGCGGAGGTTTACTGAATTTGCCTGTTTCCCTAGGGTCAACTCGTTTGGTATTGCTCATTCCACCCACCAAAATATTTGCATTTACCCTTTTGTGGGCATTTGTTTTAAAGAGTGCCTCTAAAAGCTCGTTCCCTGCAAAAACAGCACTATTCCAAAGATGAAGAATATTGCCGCCACAAGGTATCTTCCGTATTTGGAGAGAAGTCCCTTTATTGGTTTAAGCATCCCCTTAGCTCGCTCTGGAAAGAGCAGGTAAAGTACCAATGGAAGGAGAATTGGCAAGATGAAAAACAAGCCACAAACCAATATGCTAAAAAACTGGCTCCAGAGCCCGACTTCACTCTGAAAAACTATTTTTACTGCAGCAAGGTTTAGCAGCATTGAATCAAAATTTGTAATATTAATGGCAAGCCCAATCAAAAACCAAGAGAGCAAATTTGGAGAAACTGACTTATTGCTCGCAGCTAGTTTCCTAGCCCCATCTCCCTCTTTCTGAATTAGTGCAAAAATACCAAAGACAATAAAGAGGATTCCCATAATCGTGTTCACATCTGCTGCTGGTTCAATTGCATCCACAGTTGCTTCAGCAACATTGCTTGCCAAGATGTATCCTCCACCAGCTAAAACAATGACTGTAATAATTCCCCCAAGCAAATATGCCAGGGTTCTTTGTATGGGATATTTTCCTGCTAGAATGGCTAGTGCTACTCCAAAGACTCCGGGAGCAATAGTAGAAGCTGCTGCCAAGGGGAGAATTGTAGCTAGTAATTCAAGCACGAAGGATGGTTCTAAGAAATAGTATAAAAAGATGCAGGCAGGTTTGGGCTAAATGCGTCCAAATGCCTTCACTTTTTGAAAAACAAAATTTGCAGGGGAAGGGATTTGAACCCTCGTAGGCACTAAGCCACTAGACCCTCAATCTAGCACGTTTGACCAAACTCCGCCACCCCTGCTTCAATTTTTATAACCGGATTACTCCGAAGCAAAAATTGTCAAAAAACACCGCGTTAAGCTAATCCTGTGTTTAATTCCAATAAATTTGCACGTGTTCTGCTCATAAAACCCTCCTTCGCTCGGGCTTTATGGCCTACTTGCTCCTATCTTTTAACTAAAGATAAGTGTCTATTCCTTGGAGAGATATGTTTTAAAACCTCTCTCCGTCCCTCACCAATATTAAGCTTTCCAAAGAAACTCCAAACACATGGAGTCTGATGATACAGGCAAAATGGGAATTTTTGCCTTTATTGTAAATGTTGTGCTCTTCCTCCTAAAACTAGCAGCAGCAATAGTCTCAGGAAGCGTAGCAATCTTCTCAGATGCATTAAACTCCTTCATGGACATTCTCACTTATGCAATTGCATTTTTTTCTGTAAGGAGTGCACAAAAAGGCCCGGACAAGGAGCACCCAATGGGCCACAGAACCGCAGAGCCCCTGGCTGCAATCCTAATTGCAATTACAGCAGGAATGATCTCCTTTGAAATTTTCAAGGAAGCCTTCGGAGTGCTTTTCTTCGGAGAAACAACCCCCTTCTTCCCTCCTTATGTTTTTGCAATTTTAGTTTTTGCAATAATTCTCAAATTCATAATTTTTGCCTATATGGACAAAAAATCCAAAAAATCAAAAAGCTCTGGAGTTGAAGCAATTGCAGTTGACTGCAAAAACGATATTTTTGCAACCAGCGCTGTTCTTATAGGAGTAATCGCAACAGAATTGGGCTACCCAATTTTTGACCCCCTAGCAGCAATCTTTGTAGGTTTATATGTATTGTACATGGGATACAAGCTAGCCAGGAAGAACCTTGCTTACTTGATGGCAGAGGCCCCAGACAAGAAAGTAATTGCCAAAATCCGGGCAAATGCAAAAAGCGTTCCCAAAGTCAAAGGAATTTCCTGGCTCTCAGCCCATTACATGGGAGACAGGGTAAATGTAGTAATAGGAATAGTCCTCTCAAAGAAGCTAAAAACAGAAGAAACCCATGACATTGGAGAAAGAGTGCAGGAGCAAATTGAAAAAATAGACATAGTCTCCCATGCATTTGTGCACATAGACTATGAATAGCAATTATTCTCCAATTACTTTAACTAAAACCCGCTTCTTTCTCCCCCCATCAAATTCACAATAAAATACTTGTTCCCAGGGGCCAAAATCTATTTTTCCCTCAGTAATCGGAAGCACAACCTGGTGCGCCATCAATTGCCGCCAGATATGCGCTGCCCCATTATCTTCTCCCACATTATGATGGTATTTTGCATCATAGGGAACCAGGCGCTGAAGGGTCTCAAGGTAATCCTGGATAATTCCCCCCTCATTATCATTTACAATTACTGCTGCAGTAATATGCATTGGGTTAACCAAAACCAAACCCTCTTTTACTCCGGATTTTTCTACTGCAGCAGCAACTTCATCAGTAATTCTAACAAATTCTATCTTCTGCTCAGTCCTAAAACTAAGGTATTCAGTATATGCTTTCATGCATCGGCACCCTATTCAGTTAGTAAAATGTGGTCTGCTTCCACCTTGGAAATTTCCCTGAAGAAGTATTTCACATGCTCATCCTCAGAAGTAAGGGCAGACTTGTCATACACAGCAACTGCGTTCTCTTCTCTTCTTCTGGTTTCAAGCAGGTTCTCTTCCAAAGTATCCCTTGGCTTATCCGCATCAGTTTCCCAGCTTTTAAGGTCCGGCATTTTAGTGTCCATCAGCTTAACTATAGTGCTAGCATGCTCGCGCTCTGCCTTCATAATCGCTTTAAAGAGCTTCTTTACTTCCACATCATCAGATGCATCCATCACATTGCGGTAAAAATTAACTGCCCCAACTTCCAGTTTAAGTGCAACTTCCAGGTTTGCAGTTGAAACATCCTGTACAGGTTTTCCCCAAAGAGGTTCCCAGGTTTTTGCCGGAACAACATTCTCAGAGTGTGCTCCGCAGAAGGGGCACATAGAAGGTGCATCTGTCCCCAAATAAGGGTCTCCACAAACTTTGCATACGAATAGTTGGTATTTTCCCATCAAGTTCACCTATTTTTTACTAATATGTCCTATTCAAATTGCAACATTTATAATTCATTTCGTTTTCAGTGAGCGGAACGCATCCAGGGCCTTCTCAATCTCATCCTCCTTAATAACATACCCAATTTCCAAATATGAGGATTCAAGCTCAATTACATTTACTCCCCGCTTTGCAAATTCAGAGGTAAAAAGTGCAATAACCCCAGGCACTTCAACTGCACTCTTTGGCAGTTTAATCCTAAAAATGGCCAAAGCCCCTATATTATCTATTATCCCTATGGGTGAAGCCTTAATCTCATCTATCAAGCTTGCAGAGTCAGTAACTATTGATGCGTACTTAAAGCCCATTATCAAAGATACATTCTCTCCCTTTTCCATTTTTTCGATTAGTTTAGTTATTTTAGGAACATCCTCGAGGGCGTAGTCCACAACTAAATCAGTAAACCCGCTCTCTACACTGTATTTAGTCTGGTTAAGGACTGAGCGCAGTTTTTCATTCAAATTCTTAGTGTGGACCAAATTTATTCTTCGAAGCCCCATTAGGATGCTCTCAGAGCTTACCTTCTTCTTCAGCCTGCGCTCGATAGACGGTTTAAGGTATTCTGCAGCAGCTGAATAGTTAACCACTCCCGACTCAATGCTCCAAAGCAGAAGCGGGCTTTCTTCTACAAGTTCTTCCACCGTCTTAGAAATACTCATATTTAACACCATTTTCTTCTTTTTGTTAGATTTTGTTAGTTTATTTATAATATGAGTAATGTTTTAAACATTATCGATGAGCATGAGAGCAATTCATAACTTTGCCCCGGCCTCGCGCCAGAGGCTTTTCAACCCTGCACAAGCTTCCCGCGGCTGCCCCTCTATTGGTGGAGCTGGCCTAATGGTTGATCGCATAAGCAATAGGGTAAAGGGCATAATCCCAGAACTTTTGACCCGCACAAACCAGCTAATTGATGTTCTTGATAATGCACACAAGCTTGCCCAGGAAAACGGCGCAACCCGAACCACAGCCAGAGTTTTTCTGCCTTCATTCTCAACTTTGAATAAGAGCCGCCAAGGCAGGGCACTAGCAGCCTTCTTAAGGGAGTTTGGAACCGGCTCAAGAGGAGAAACCATAAATCGCTTTGAGGGAGTAATTCCCTTTAGCTCCAATTCCCAGGAATTTATGGCAGTTTACCTTGGAATGAATGCACCCTCAAGAATGAGCCGGGACTCCATTATTGATCTTGAGACTGAAGAAGCACGCCGTGCTTCTAGCAACCTGGAAGTGCGCCCAATGAATTCCGATTATTCAATTAGGATTGCCACCCAAAGAGATGTTTCCCAACTAGTAGAACTTTATGGAAGCATATTTACTAGCTATTTGGTTGAACTTAATTCAAATAATATTTCTGAGATGGTAGCCTCCACTCCTACCCTGGTTTCAGTGTATAATGGAGAAGTAGTTGCAGCGCTTGCTGCTGAGCATGCTTCCTTGGAAGTAGAAGGTGTTGGCACTACCCAGTTAATAGAAATTAGCGAAGCGGCCACACATCCAATGCACAGGGGAAACAGGCTTTATTCGCATATGATTGGAATGTTCCTCTCAACTCTTGAGCGAGACATTGGGCAGGACGCATCAGTAGTGTATGCAGAAACGCGTGCATCGCATCCTGCTGCAGCAAGAGGCGCAATTTTGGCTGGAGGCCAGGTAAGCGGTTTCCTAAACAAGCATTGCGTAATTAATGCAGTAAGGGATGTTGAAGAAACAGGAGAATATGAAAACCTTAATGTGGTTTCATTCTAGGTGAAGTTAACATGGAAGCAATAGACTATTTGCGGGAAATGGTGGCAATCCCCTCCACCTTTCCCAATGAACAAAAGATGGGTGAATACTGTCAGGAGAAACTAGAATCTCTGGGCTTTTCTGTGCAACGAATTCCCCTAGAAGAAGGCAGATTCAACATTGTTGCAAAGCGAGGGGAAAACCCCACCCTTGCCTTTATGGGGCATATGGATACAGTTCCACTATATGGGGAGTGGGACACAGACCCATACCAACTTACTGAAAAAGAAGGCATGCTATATGGGCTTGGAGCAGGAGACATGAAAGGGGGAATTGCAGCCCTATTCTCAGCATTAGGTTCCACTACTGCCCCAGTAATGATTATTCTAACTGTGGATGAAGAGAATAATTCTGCAGGAGCACATCTGCTAGCGAAAAACCCGGAAATTTTTTCCGGACTAAAATTAATAGTGGCAGTTGAGCCCACAGAGCATGGAACAGATACCGAAGGCATTATGCTAGGGCGTAGAGGCAGAGCAGTTTACCAAGTTAATGTTCAGGGAACTTCTGCTCACGGAGCTCATGTTGAGCGAGGAACAAATGCAATAGAAAAAGCTTCAGAGCTAGTGCTTGCCCTAAGAGACTTCCCACTCAAAACCAACACCAATATAGGGGACCAATCTCTTTTTGTCAGAGAGATTTCCGGAGCCAATACTTCACTCTCTATTCCAGAGAATGCGTCTTTTCAAATTGATATGCACCTAGTCACAGATCAGAGCGATGCCTCTGAGAGAGAAAGACTCGAAGAATTCCTCCAGACTCATTATCCAGCGTGTACTGTAGAACTTTTTGATAGGGGGCTTCCCTACAATATGCCCTTCTATACTCCTCAGGATACAGAGGGAATAGGATTACTAAGAGAGATAATAAAAGAGATTACAGGAGATTGTTCTTTCTCCTCTGGAGAATCCGTAGCAGACGAAAATGTTTTTGCACAATTTGTTCCGGCAATAAGCTGTGGCCCAATTGGCAGAAACTATCATTCTGCCAATGAATATGTAGAAAAAAGAAGCCTCCTAAATTGTGCGCAAATCTACCAAGAACTAATTAAAAAATGGTAAAAAAGAAGCGTTAGCTTCTTTTACTAAATGCAATTCCTCCAATGATTAAAAGAATAAATGCACTTGTGCATCCATCCCCTTCTCCTTCTGGCATAGGAACACAGAATCCATTTTCACAAGTCTCATCCCACTCACAATCCCATGTATCTGTGCAGGATGCACTTGGAGTAGTTGTCTGGCTTCCACCTGTACTTCCACTGCAAACTCCGCCCACACAGCTGCCAAGCCCTTTGTTTGCACAATATGCATCACTTTGGCAACTATTAACTGCAGCTTCAATTTCCGAACTTAAGTCCTGAGGAGGAGCCCCATCAAAGGTTGGGTTTGCAGGCTCCAGTGGAGCAGACACCAGGTTGTACTCTTCTTCTGCTAGGTAATCTATTGCACTAAGTTGCCTGCTCTCTTCTGTGAAGTTTACATATTCCTCATAAGGCATAACTGTTGAAACCTTCCAGGTTCCTCCCACCTTGTGAAGCAGCACCACATAATCTAATTCATAATTGAAGTTTTCTGCTCCAGAAATTGTAGCATTCAGCGAATATCCTGCCATTGCATATTCCCCTGAAGGGTCCAGGGAGTATTCAAGCCCAGAAATAGAATAATCATCCGTATCATATGCCTCCCAGATTCCCAGGGTAATTTCCCTCTGGAATTCCACCTCCGAAGCATCAAGCCCCGAAGTATCCACATATCCCATAAATTCTTCAATATTTTCCTGCTGGTTTGCCTCATAATATCCATCAATTGATTCAGCCACCCCAGCAGCAAAAATTGCCCCAAAAATAATCAACGCCATCAATATTTCTCTCATAACCTTCACCCAACCTCTTCGTCATCTGTACCATATCTCTTGTCTGATTCAAAGCCTTCATATTCCAAGTCAAACTCATAGAAATACCAATCAACAAAGCCTTCATTATCCTCAACTATTGCTGCACATGCATATGTAGTGACCCTGGTTTCTGCAGCTTCTGCCCTTGCTCCATGTGCAAGTCCCTTAAGTTTCGCCTGCATCTTCCCTATACTATAATCAACAAAATCCCCAGCATCATTGGAAATTTTCCCAAGTAATCCGGGAGCAGACTTGAATGCAAGCGTATAAACCCCCACAAAAGTCTTGAAGCCCTCTAGCCCAAGGTCCAAAGTGCGGTATGCTCCCTCCTCCCAACTCTCAGATTTTGTAAGGGAGTCAAAGTTCTTTGCAAGGTTCTGCGCATTCCCGTTTATCCCGTTTGCAGCCTTGTAAACTCCTCCAACTATTCCAAATCGGTTAGCGCCAAGGTTCTTGGCAAGCCCTTCCATATTTGAGAGAGATTCCTTGAATTCCACTGCTTCATCTGCATCTATTCCCTGGGAAGGCCCGGTCCATTCAATGCTCTCAGTTTTTTCTCCAGAATAAAATACCCTGCCTTCTGAGTCTGAATTGCTTGCTTCTCCCAGGTGCGGCCCCAAGCT
>Ga0180430_10005490_pt1 | contig 10521 bp, 14 predicted proteins | sample SS_ome_9_FD_132999 | JGI IMG/M metagenome (GOLD analysis project Ga0180430, IMG submission 132999) | Hypersaline lake sediment archaeal communities from the Salton Sea, California, USA - SS_1_S_2 metaG | ecosystem: Environmental > Aquatic > Non-marine Saline and Alkaline > Hypersaline >... | reverse complement strand
GATCGCGATAAAGGCGAGGGCGGCGGAGATCAGATAGATCAAAACCATTTGCCATCTGTATCCCTCAAAAAAAAGCTGTCCCGCCAACACGCCAATACTCGCAAATCCGGCTGCCGCCGCAAGCTTTCTCGGCATTTTTTGCTGAAACAGCATGACAAAAGACAGGAGTGTTAATAATATTTCGAAAGTTCTCATGATTTTCTCCCTTATGTAAGATGTTGGTGGTCTTATACATAACGAATGTGTGGTTTGATTGGTTGCAAAAATATTCCTTGTGCTGCATTAAACAAACCGCCGGGTTACCCAGCGGTTGCAGCTTATGATGTTGTGGGTCGCTATCAGCTAGTTTTCCTTTATCTGTTTCACGTGAGCGACAATTCTGTCTCTCTCTGTTTCCTCCAATGTGTAAATCTTCGGAGAAAGAGGCACGTCAAACCCGGCGTGAGAGTGAAAAAAGTCAAAGAGCAGCGTCCCGGCAGGCTTTTCTTGCTGATCGGAGATGACAGCCCAAAACACCCGTGAGCGGCAGTCGTCAGCTCCCCATTTTTCCATGGACTGTCTAAAGTTTAAGCCTTTTCCGATGAAAAAATCACCTTTTCCCGCATCTTGAATCGTTGTAAAGCCGGACTGTTCGAGACTTTCAAATACAGGAGGCAGCAGGTGGTCCAAGTAGACGCCGTAAGTCGCGTCTTCCAATTCGGGAAACACCTTTAAAAGCGCTTCGCGATGATCTTCAAGCGTTTGTTTCCAATTGGCGGCGACATAGCTTTGCACCTGTTCGCCGATTTCTTTGATCGACATGTCGGGTCTAAAACGTACCTTATACAAGAACGAAAACCTCCTTTTGATTACTTGAAATCCATTATATAACATTCTCCTGCACAGTGGATTCTCAATATAAGAGCGAACCGGACCTCTGCGGTGGATAAAGGATTTTATCAATGGTAAAAAACGAAACGGCAATCATGATTTCCGCCGAAGAGGTCAGCAGAACGTCGTCCAGCAATTCGTCCGCTGTAAAAATCGCGGCCCATAAACATCCGATCGTGAGCATTTCGGCTGCAAAAAACGTGATCCGCCGATTGATGCCCAGCAGCTTCATACTGTGGATGAGCAGCTTTTCAGCCGGTTCCAGGACAAAGGTCAGTGCGGTATAACAAAGCGTAAACAAAAGCAGGGACCCGACTGTTTGATAAAATGCGCCCGGCAGATGAAACAGGATCGAAATGCCGAGAAAGTGGGCGAAAAAAACGAACATTACCGATAAGCAGCAAATAACGAAATGTTTCATGATACAACTCCTTTTAAATATGTACACAGCCGCCGAAGGCCTGCAGGATATGTCTCCTGCAAGCCTGGCTGGTTATTTCTTATCAAATTTCACGACCGGATGCTTTTCTTTAGAGCGCATGTTTGTAAACTCGCTGCCGACGTCGAGGTGCTGGCGGACAAGCTCTTCCGGAACGAGCGCGAGCCATTGGTTTAACGAAACGTCAGCACAGTGGTCGTCTTTGAAGATTTCGAGGAAGCGAAGCGGTTCGTCTCCTGTATTTTGGACGTAGTGTCCCATTGCAAACGGCACATAGCCGACATCTCCGGCCTGGTAGTTAAATGTTCTGGCATGCCCGTCGGACGCGAAAACGGTCATTTTCGCTTGTCCGGAAATATAATACTGCCATTCGTCTGTATTCGGATGCCAGTGCAGCTCCCGGATGCCTCCAGGTTCGACTTCCACCAGCGCAGAAGCGATTGTTTTCGACGCTTTGAAATTCGTGGAATCGGCAATCCATACTTTACCGCCGCTAGATACGATCGGTTCCTGTTCAAGCAAATTGTAGCTGAAAGATTGAGGCACCGTTCCGTTCGGGCTTTCGACTTTGTCTTTCTCAAGACATCCAGGGATCACTTCTTGGAAAATATACTTTTCTTTATCTGGAAGAGATGCTACGACGTCTTTTGAAATGCCGAAGTTTGCGGCAATTACCTCATCAGGCGTATGGGCCAGCCAATCTGTCACCTGGAAGGTGCTGTTTTCAGAGAAAGAGCCGTCATCGAAGACGAGCAGGAATTCGCAGCCGTCTTCAAGCGCTTGGATTGAATGCGGCAGACCTGACGGGAAGTACCAGAGATCTCCTTCTTTCACATCTTCAATAAAGTTTCTGCCGTCTTGGTCAACAGACGTAATCCGTGCTTTTCCGTACAGCATATATGCCCATTCGGCTTCCTTATGCCAGTGAAGTTCCCTGATGGCTCCAGGTTTCAGCCTCATGTTGACAGAGGCAAGCTTGTCTGAAATCGGCAGCTCGCGAACGGTGACTTCCCGTGCATATCCGCCTTTTTCGAGTCGGTTATGGACATCGGAAAATGAAAATTTCATGTTTGACACCGTTCCGTGGTCGGTTTCCGGCGGCGCAAGCATGTCCGGATTTTGGCGATCGCGCTCAACGTTATGCGGAATTTTCGTTTCCGCTCCTTTTTCTCCTCTGATCGGCTGTGGAATTGATTTGTTTTTTTCCATGTGATATCCCCTCTTTCTCAAAATGTAAAGGAGAGCTGAAAGGCCTTTCGTTTTCCCCTTCTGTCATGTTAAGTGAAAAAAGTGAGGCCGATGTCAATCATCGGTGTCACTTTTTTCTTTGATCAATTCGATAAGTTCATCGATTTTCTTTTCAAAACGCGTCAGCAGGTAAATTGCCAATACAGCCGGAAAGCCGACATTGCCGATTTGTTTCGCTGCTTCCTCAATGAATGCACTGTCCATTCTTACCACCTCCTATGTTAAGAAGTGAAGAAAGTTTGAAAAATGTAAGCAAAGAACTATTTTCTCTGAATGGGAACTTATGTTTGCATGTTAATAAGAAGAGATGAGTTTACTTTTTTTACATTTCTTTCATCTAAATAAATAGGAGGCGGTTTTTATGATTGACCAAACGTTACTGCGTGCGAAAATCAAGGAAATCACAGGGCATCCGCTTGTGAAGCATTTTTTGAGCAACCCCCGGTATGAGCGGCTTTTCAACCACGTTTTGGAACATCCGGATTCTGAAGAGGCAGAGTGTCTCGATCGCGAATTTAAGCGGTTTTACAAAAACATCCGCATGATCAAATACATCAACTCGATGATCCGGATTTTCTCCGTCGACTTTGATAAAAGAGTCCGGAAAAATCGAGAGCGTTTTCCATTGATGATCGACGACAGTCCGACTTTGCCCGAGCCGCCCCGAGGGGACCTGTTAGACGATGTCTTGGAACAGGAAGAGGATTTAAGTGAACATCTGCAAGACCCGATGCTTTATGAAGCGTTTTTGCAATTGACGGACAAGCAGAAAAAAGTGCTTGCGCAAATTTACATTCACGGGGTATCCATGCAGGAAATGGCTGACTCTTTGGGAGAATCAAGGCAAAATATTTCAAGAATTCATAAAAGGGCACTCGAAAAGATAAGAGAGCTGCTGAATTCTAAAGCAGAGGGGAATGATAACAGTGAGTCTGCACGACGAAAAAGAGATTGAGAAATTGCTGGAAAATTTCACGCCGATGATCAAAAGCAAATTAAACAACACATCCTATCAAGAGAGGGAGGATCTTGAACAGGAGCTGAAGATGAAAATTTGCGAAAAAGCGGAGATGCTTTTATGTCAAGAAGTTCCTGGTTTTTGGGAGTTTATAACAGAATTGCTGAAAGTCCTTTAACCTGAGTTGTTTTGCTTGCGTAAAACGGCCGGAAGTGTTAAAATTTCTAGCATTTGATTAAGGGAATGTTCAAGCAGCTTCATTGAAATCATGGTGATGATTTGTTTTAATATGAACAAAGGTTTGATAAAATAAATGGATGGATATTCCATTTTTTCTCCTATAAAAACATGCATCAGATAGGTGGTAAGATATCATGAAAAATCAATACCGAGTATTGTTGTATTATAAATATGTTCATATCGACAACCCCGAGCAATTTGCCGAAGATCACCTCAAGTTCTGCAAAGATTTGGGCCTGAAAGGGCGCATCCTTGTGGCGGGTGAAGGAATAAACGGAACCGTGTCAGGAACCGTAGAGCAGACAGACCGCTATATGAGTGAAATGAAAAACGATCCCCGCTTTGAAGATATGGTGTTTAAAATCGATGAATCAGAAGGGCACGCTTTCAAAAAAATGCATGTCCGCTATCGCGATGAGCTTGTGACGCTCCGTCTGGAAGATGATATCGATCCGAATGAATTAACGGGAAAATACCTTGAGCCAAAAGAATTTTATGAGGCGATGCAGCGGGAAGATACGATTGTCGTCGACGCACGGAACGACTATGAGTACGATTTGGGACATTTCCGCGGCGCGGTCAGACCGGACATTAAGGCGTTCCGCGAATTGCCTGAATGGATCCGTGATAACAAAGAAAAGCTCGAAGGCAAGAAAATATTGACTTACTGCACGGGCGGTATCCGCTGCGAAAAATTTTCGGGATGGCTGAAAAAAGAAGGATTTGAAGACGTGTCCCAGCTTCACGGCGGGATTGTGACGTATGGAAAAGACCCTGAAGTTCAAGGTGAACTGTGGGACGGGCAGTGCTATGTTTTCGATGAAAGAATCAGCGTTCCGGTCAACCAGAAAGAGCATGTCATCGTCGGCAAGGATTATTTCACCGGCGAGCCTTGCGAGCGCTATGTCAACTGCGCCAACCCTGAATGCAACAAGCAGATCATCTGCTCTGAAGAAAATGAACACCGCTATTTGCGGGGCTGCACGCACGAGTGCCGGGTTCATCCGCGCAACCTGTATATCAAAGAGCACGGCCTTTCAGAAAAAGAGGTGCAAGAGAGACTCGAAAAGCTGGAAGAAGAGGGGCATACAGCGCAGTCATAAAAGCTGTATATAAAAGTATCATCTAAAAAACGAAGATGCCGCAAGATCTAAGAAATGGCATTGCTCCTGCAAGGGAGTCTGCTTTCGTTTTGAATGGAGGAACGCCTTGACCTGAAAAATCGAGGCGTTCCTTTTTTTATTCGTGAATTGCAAGCAGAATGAAAGTATTTGCAGGCGATCAGACTGCTGAACGAAAGTATCAATTAACGCTTTTGATCCAGCCGCTAGTGCAAAAATGCGAAACAGGCGATCAGCAATATGTGCAAACTGCGTCGTAAAACTTCCGTATGGGAAGTTTGCATCCTGTCTGCGAGCTATTCCCGGCTATACGTTTTTGGACCGGCGGATGATTCCAGCATAAGCCGAGTTTTTCTGAATATTTGCCTGAAAACGTCCCATACTATCCAATAACAATACAAAAAGGCAGGTAGCAAAAGAGATGACAAAAACCCTTTACATTACCGCTCACCCGCATGACGAAAGGGCATCATACAGCATGGCGGCGGGAAAAGCTTTTATCGAATCTTACAAAGAAGCTCATCCGGATGATGAAGTCATACATCTTGATCTTTACAAGGAGAACATTCCGCAGATTGATGCGGATGTTTTCAGCGGCTGGGGAAAATTGCAGTCGGGATCGGGATTTGAACAGCTTTCTGAACACGAAAAGGCAAAAGTCGGCAGTTTGAATGAGCTGAGCGAGCAATTTATCGTGGGAGACAAATACGTGTTTGTCACGCCGCTTTGGAATTTCTCTTTTCCGCCGGTGATGAAAGCGTACTTTGATGCGGTCGCTGTAGCGGGAAAGACGTTTAAATATACCGAACAGGGACCGATCGGGCTGTTAACCGATAAAAAAGCCCTGCACATTCAGGCGAGAGGCGGCTACTATTCAGAAGGGCCGGCTGCGGAACTTGAGATGGGGCACCGCTATATCAGCATCATGATGCAGTTTTTCGGAGTGCCGGAATTTGAAGGTTTATTTATAGAAGGGCATAATGCAGAGCCGGATAAAGCCGAAGAAATTAAACGAAATGCAATTACCCGCGGCAAAGAATTGGGCCGGACCTTTTGAAAAAACCGCGGACGTGATCCGCGGTTTTATTTTATTTGTGTAAGAACACCGTTTGATTCGTTTCGCTGCTTTTTTGAGCGGCTTCTATAATTCGGATGACGTCGCGTCCTTCTTCCGCCGTGACAGGCAGGCTGCCGCCTTCAAGAATACTTGAAGCAAGCTGCTTGTAATAGGTTAAGTATGAACCCGGGATGCTTTCCACTGTTTCCTTAATGACCTCGTCACCTTCGACTGTGGCCAGTTCCCCGTAATATTTGGGTTGATCGGCTCCCCACTCATCGCCTGCAGGTTTTTGACCCGCTCTGAGTGCATCCTCCTGGCCGTCGATACCAAACTTAATAAAGCTTCCTTTTGAACCGTGGATTTGGTAGCGGGGACCGTTGGCCGGAACAATCGAACCCGAGTGGAGAATCACTTGGCGCTGATCATAGTGAAGGACGACATGGAAGTAATCGTCTGTTTCCGCATTGGCTCTTTGAGCGGTCACTTGAGCGGTGACACTGTTTGGCATGCCGAATAAATGAAGCGCCTGATCGATCAGGTGTGAACCCAAATCGTACAGTGCGCCTGAGCCCGGTCCTTTCTGCTCTCTCCAGCGCTGTCTGACATTCGGCCGGAACCGGTCGTAGGAGGCGTGGAATGTGTTAACCTCTCCGAGGCGCCCTTCTTTGATGAGCTGTTTGATCGTCAAAAAGTCGTTATCCCATCTTCGGTTGTGGTAGACGCTGAGAAGCACCCCTTTTTCTTTCGCGGCATTGATGAGCTTTTCAGCTTCTTCCGCTGTTGCCGTCATCGGTTTTTCCAGGACGACATGCTTTCCGGCGCGGATGCACTCTTTCGCCATTTCGTAATGAAGGCCGCTCGGCGTGGTCACGATGACGAGATCAATGTCAGGGTCATTTGTGATGTCTTCGATCGAGCTGACGGCTTCTGTTTCGGGGAGGTCTTGTTTGACTTGTTCTTTTCTTGAAGTCATCACCTTTCGAATCTCAAAATCTTCTAACACAGATAATAAAGGCGCATGAAACACCGAACCTGACAAACCGTATCCTAATATTCCTGTGCAAACCTTGTTCACCATTCATTCTCCTCTCCCATGTTCGTTTTTAATATGTAATTAACACACCTTTATTTTACCCTGTTTGCCTATAGGAACAAACCTAAAGACCTTTTTCAACCGGAGAACGGAAGATTTTGTCACAATTTTGTTCAATTTGAAGAGGTGTCCGGTTATCGTTAAAAACAAAAAGAGGGGATTTTGAAAATGGAGTATGATTGGGGCGCTTTTATGAACAAGGATTTGGCTGTCGAGCCGGCATCAGCTGAAGGAAGCTTGAAAAACCTTTCGTTTGCGGTAAAGGATGTGTTTGCGGTAGAAGGCCATACAAATGCGGCGGGAAATCCTGATTGGCTGAGGACGCACGAACCTGCCGAAAAAAACGCGGAAGCCGTTGACTTGCTGCTGCGTGAAGGGGCAAGGCTTAAAGGTGCTGCTCACACGGATGAGCTGATGTACAGCCTTGACGGAGAAAATGTCCATTATGGTACGCCAGTCAATCCTTGTGCCAAGGACAACATTCCTGGAGGATCTTCAAGCGGTTCGGCCGTGGCGGCAGCTTCCGGCATGGCCGATTTTGCCCTTGGAACAGACACCGGAGGGTCTGTCAGAATCCCTTCTTCCTACTGCGGAATTTTCGGATTTCGGCCGACGCACGGCGAGGTGCCGGTTAATGGAGTCATACCGCTGGCGAAAAGCTTTGACACTGTCGGATGGATGTCAAAAGATATCGGAATTCTTCATGCGGCAGGCCGCGTCCTGCTTAGCGGACAGGAGGAGGCAGGGGCCTGTTTCAAGCGGATTTATTTTGAAAAAGAGGCGTGGAGCCTGCTTGAAGAAAGCGACCGGACACAAGTATACGCTCATGCATTAGGCCTGATAGACGGCGAATTCGACTGGTGCATTGCCGCTGACGGAGGCCTCGCGGAATGGGCGGAGATGTTCAAGTTGCTGCAGGGTCTGGATATTTGGGAGGAGCATGGAGCTTGGATCGAGCGCACAAATCCAGTGTTCGGCTCTGGAATCGCAGAAAGATTTGAATGGACGTCAAGTCTTAGGAAAAGCGATCATGAGCATGTGTTTATGAAAAGAGAAGCGGTGAAAAGGGACTGTCGGAATGGCTCGCGGAAGACGGCTTGCTCGTCATTCCAACTGCTCCCGGCACGCCGCCGCTCCGCGGGCTGCCGGAAAACGAATTACATGAGAGAAGGGCGCGCACGATGAAACTGACGTGTATTGCCGGGCTTGGCGGGCTTCCGCAGATCACCGTTCCGTTACCGGCAAAAAACGGCGAGCCTTTGGGGCTTTCATTCATCGCCGGCCGCAAACAGGACCTGAAGCTTCTGGCTTGGACTGAAAAGCACGTGTTATCTCTTCAAGTATGAGGGAAGCATATGCTGCGGATCTTTTCTGCATCATATGCTTTTTGCTTGCTTCAATTATTGTTAACTGGTAAACTATTAAACAGTTAACCGGTTAACGATGATGGAAAGGATATGATTATCGTGGAAAACAAGACGTATGAGCAAGCATTTCAAGCCGTTCAGGATTTTATTCTCAAAAGAGAAAAGCGGGCTCAGCATGAACAGCAGGCGCTCGCAAAGGAAGCTTTTCAAGAAGACGACAGCATCCGGAAGCATTGGACACTGACCCAGCTTCACATTATCTCGCTTATCAGCGAAAACGAGGCAGACGTCAACAACGCTTTCCTGGCAGCAAAACTTCAAATATCAAAAGCGGCAGTGACAAAAGCGGTCAATGTGCTTACAAAGCACGGGATGATCGAATCGCACAAAAAACCGAACAACAACAAAGAATTGTATTACAGATTAACAGACGAGGGGAAGAAACTGGCCGACATTCATGACAGGATGCACGAAATTGCAAAGCAGCGCTATATCGAGCTGTTTGAGCGGTTTTCCGAATCCGAGCTGGAAACCATCATCCGCTTTTTAAACGAATGGTCAAAACACATTTAATCAAGAGGAGCAGCGAATGAATAAAAGTGAAGCCCAACAGTTTTTAATCAGCATGTATCAGGACATCTTGAGTGAAATGAATACTGAAAAAATTCCCGATTATTTCAGCGAGAATTATGTTCAAGTTACCGACGGCAGTCAAATTGACCTTGTGCAGTTTAAAGATCACATGAGGACGCTGAAAAAGGTTGCCCGCACCATAACGGTGTCGCCCTTTCATGAGTTTTTGTTTGACGAGCGATTGCAAAGCGCAGCGGTCAGGTATACGGTCAATGTTGTCAAAACAAACGGAGACCGGGGGAGAATTGAAATCATCGCGATGTTTAAAATGAATGGTTTTAAAATCGTTCAATGCCACGAACTTTCACATGCGATCGAAGGGAAGGAGGATTTTGAAGAGCTGGCGAAGATCAGTGAAGCGGCAATTGAAAAAGCCTCCTCTCGGGAGGAGAAGGCTTTTTCACAAGATTAATGTTTCGTATCAAATCTGATGTTGAGCGAGACGGGGCCGCGTGTGTAAAGGCCTGTCTCACGGTAAACGAAGTCTTCCTCCAGCTGGATATTCTTCAGCTGATCCAGGACGATATTTGCGACAAGCTCGATTTCCGTCTTCGCAAACCCCGCTCCTACACAGTTGTGGACGCCTGAACCGAATGCTAGATGCCTGGCAGCACCGCTGAATGCGCTTTTGACTTCCAGGTCGGTGCGATGGATGTTGAACTCGTCTGGCTCCTCAAACGTTTCAGGATCGCGATTTGCCGCGCCTATCATGCAAAATACAGTCGTCCCTTCTTTGAGCTCGACTCCGCCGATCACCGCGTCCTGTGAAAGCTGGCGCGGGATGAGCTGCACCGGCGGCTTGTAGCGCAGCGTCTCTGCGATGGCCTGAGGCAGGAGCGTGCGGTCTTCCAGCACGTCATTCATTTGATCGGGATGATGAAGCAAATGATAAATCATTAATGCGAGCGTCTTGTCCGCCGGTTCTGTGGCGGCAAGCAATATATTGAGAATCAGCGCGCGGATGTCGCGGTCAGACATCGCTACTCCCTCGTATTCGGAAGTGCAAAGGATGGATATTAAATCATGGCCGGGGTTTTTGCGCCTTTCCTCGATAATCGGATTCAAATATTCAGCGAGCTGTTCACTGCATTTAAGGGAATGCTCCCGGTCCTCAGGCGCCTGATTCAAACTGGTAATGAAATCGGCGACGCCGCTGTGCCAGTTTCTCACTGTTTGGTGGTCGTTCTTGTCCAAACCTAAAATGTCCATCGTCACACAAACGGCGAACGTTTTGCCGAAATCATTGACAAGGTCGATCCGCCCTTTCTCCAGATGAGGGGCCAAAAGCCTTTGTGCATTATCTTTAATGAGCGGCGTGAGGTGATCAAGGGATTCCCCGATAAAACGGCGCAGAACGATTCTCCTTTTCGCCGTGTGCTCTTTGCCTTTCATTTGGGCGAGCACAGGTCCGCGCATGACGGGCTCGGCCCGTTTGGCAAGCGATTTCGTTGTAAAGACGTCCTGATTCTGGAGCACGCGGCGCACATCCTGG
>Ga0180430_10005487_pt1 | contig 10526 bp, 9 predicted proteins | sample SS_ome_9_FD_132999 | JGI IMG/M metagenome (GOLD analysis project Ga0180430, IMG submission 132999) | Hypersaline lake sediment archaeal communities from the Salton Sea, California, USA - SS_1_S_2 metaG | ecosystem: Environmental > Aquatic > Non-marine Saline and Alkaline > Hypersaline > Sediment... | reverse complement strand
CGTCATAGTCGCCGCCGGCGATCAACCGGATGCTCGGTTCCTGGAACTGTTGGCCCGAAGTGTCGACGACCGCAAGATTGGCCACTTCGGCGATGGTTTCGCCGCGCACCACGCCGGCCGTTCGCCGCAACTTTGCCTTGCCCTTGAGCTGTCCGGCCAACCGCCAGTCGGGCGGTTTGGCCGCATCGGTAAACCACTGGCGGAGCCGCGCGACATCGCCTTGATAGTCGACCGTACCGGTTAATTCCGTGGCCCCTGACTTGGGCATGGCTAAAACAACACCGTTGGCCTGCACGGTCGCGGTGGCACAGACAAGGTTGGCCGGATCGAGCTGCAAACACCGTCGCTGCTGATCCCAAGAACCGGCGAGGACGACATCCAAACGGGGCTCGTTGACATTCAGCCAGGACGAAGCGACAACCAGCGGCGCCACGGTAAGCCTTGCCTGGCGCACCTGGGCCCCGGTCTTCGAGGCCGTGCCTTCCGCCTCCAGCACGTAAGCGCCGGAAAACCGCCAACCATCCATGGACAGCCATGCGGCCAATCGGGCGGGCCAATTCTGCAACTGACCCTGCATCTGCACGCGGAGCGGCCACGCGCCGCCGTCTCGAAGATCGGTGACCGGCTCGATGAGCTTTGCATTGAGCCCCTCGGCCCCGGTTTTAACGCTTAACGCAGCGGAATCAATTCGGGTGTTCGCGCCAAAATCGGTTTGTCCCTTGGCCGAGAGCGATGTCTGTACGTTTTCTTCGCGCCACGGTGGTTGGTCCGGCAGTGAAAGTTGAAAACCGCGAAGCCGGAGTTCGGCGTTGGCGGCGAACCGCTGCTCCGTCGAGCGTTTCCAGTTGAGGTTCCCCCAGCCCTCACCGGCCAACTGAAGATTACCGAGATCGACGAACTGGTTCAACTGGTCAGCCAACTGCTTGAGGTTCAGGGTGATCGAGGCCGCCATTTCGTCGGGTGTGCCCGCCGCGTGAATTTTCAGAAAATCAGATTCGCACCGCAGCGTGTCGATGATCGGCCCGTCAGCGCCTTCGTGAGCGTCCAACACCATCAAAATCGGCTGCTCCCAGGCGAGTCGTCGTCCGGCGGCGATGCCGGTCAGTTTCGAGACATCCAATCGCCCGTGCCACCCCATGCCTTGCCGCTCGGATTGGCTGCGAACGGCCAACTCCACTTGGCCGGAGTCGATCTGGATTTGACGACGAATCCGGAGCGTGGCGGGTAAGATTCGAGCGAGCCGTGCAAGGTCCAACCGCCCGTTCAACTCCTGTCGCTCGTGCGCAAGCCGATCGATCGAGAAACCGTCTTTCAACGGTATCGTGCCAGTCATGGAAACCGTGCCCACGTCGCAATCGATTGACGATTTTTCAATTTCCACGCGGTTGGCCCGCCACGACATTTCACAGTTGGCCTGGAAACGTTCGAGCCGCACCACATCGGTTTGCAGGGCGGGCGTGGCCAACAAAAACGCTTCGGTGGCGACGTTCGCCTGAACGTGGTTTTTTCCCTTACCCCGATTACCCCATGTCGCGCGAACGTCGGACGACAACCGCCCGGCCAAGGTGGTGCCCGGCACAAGTCGGGCCAGCGTCGCGCGGAGCATCGCCAGGGGGAATTGCTTGGTGCCGAGCGTGGTTTCGCCCGACCCGGCGTCCATCTTCAACGCGGCGTTGAGTTTTCCCGGTGACTGGTCGTTGGGCAAGTCGGCCGAGGTTTTTACGGTCAGCGGCCCGCGAGTACCCGCCGGCATGTCAAAATTCAAGGCAAGCTTCTTCGCCTGCCAACTTTGCCCGGCCGCTTGGTCAGTCACCAAAACACTCCCGTCGACGACTTCCAACGAGAGACTGATTTCGAGGGTGGATTCCTCCTCGGACTCCAGATATTTTTGCAGCAAGTCCTCCAAATTGCTGCCGTCGTCGCGCAGCACGACCGAAAGTTTCGGGCTTTCCAAGCGGAAGCTCCCGAGTTTTGAATAGTCGCCCAGCAACGCCGCCAGTGATCGGTCGCCCGTGGCCGACGGCAGGGAGAGAACCAGCTTGCCTTCGGAATCCGTAATCTCGACGTCCTGTACCGCGATGGGCGAAAACCAGCCGAGCGATACCGACCCAACCGTTACCGTGCCGTTGAGATCGGCGGCGGCCATGCCGATACCCCAACCGAGCAGTGGAGTATGGGCAACAATGTTCGGCAGCAACCAGAGGACGACTGACAGCACTGCAAGCATCCACAACCACCAACGTCGCCGGTGTTTTCGAGCCGTCGGGGCGCGGGACGCTTTTGCCGCGTCCTCGGAAAAACGGTGATTCGGAGAAGTTGTGCCGGCGGTCATCATCCACCTCCGGGGGCGAAGCGAGAGGGGGCAAATTGTAGCGATCAACACCCGACAGCACCAGATCAACCGGCAACATCCGCGCCACATCGGTTTTGAGCCGGGGCACCCCCCGATTGATCAGCCCCGGTCCTCCGGCCCATAGCGGCCTCGGTACTCCTCGACGGGATATTTTTGCCCGTTTTTGACGATCTTGTCGCGAATCGCGACCGAAAGGTCCAAGCCAAGCTCGTTCGCCATGGCCAAGGCGTAGCAAAGAACATCGGCCAACTCGTCGCCCACCGCCGCCAAACGCTCGGGGTCTTCAGGCGTTCGACGCGACTCCTCGGACGAAATCCACTGGAAGTGTTCCATCAATTCCGCCGCCTCGATAGCGAGCGACATCGCAAGGTTCTTCGGCGCATGGAACTGGCGCCAATCGCGTTGGTCGACAAAATCGCCGACCCAATGCTTCAACTCAGCGATCGTGGTGGTTGAATCAGGCATCAGGCGTCACTCATCAAATCCCGGAAGCCGTCGTTGCAGGGGAGGGTGAATTCGCTGCTGATAGCGGCGTCGATAGCCATCGGCCAAATGCAACAGCACCTCTGTCACGAGCAGATCGGCACGGATCATCACATGCCGCGAACTACGCGAACCAAGGCCGTGAACCAGTTCTTCCAGAACGTGCAAATGAAGCTGGAGAGTCTGTCGGGCGGTGACGCCCGCCGATACCAGCAACTTGGCCAGACACCGTAACTCGTCGGCCAAGTTGCCGGAGCCCATGATGACGTAGGTCCGAAGCAGTTCGCGATAGTGGCAGACCAGTTCCTCGGGCAGGCATCGCATCGGCGGAAGCTGGCTCGGGCCGTCGTGTTCCCGACCCCCAGGCTCCCTCAATAAGGTTCGTTGTTGTTGCAGCAGATGGGCGGCTTCGTCGTGCTCGCGTTGCAGTCGGGCCTGTTCCGCTTGGGTCAGCCGCTGGTTGTCGCGCATGAGTTGGTGACGCTGAACCGCGCGGGCGACAACCCAAATCAGATTTCGCGTGGTCGCGGTATGGACACACGCATAGCCGTCGGCGCCGACCTCGTGGCACAAGGCCGACATCTCTTGCTCGCTCTGGGTGCCCAACACGACAATCGGCTCGTTGGCCCCACCGGCACGGTAGCCCTCGATCATGTCCAGGGCGTTCAACTCCTCGGCGTCGTGGCTTACCAACACGGCGTCGAAAATATCGTCGCGGAGCCGGGCCAGACCGGCCGTCATCCCCACAGCTTCTTCAAGCACGACCTTTGAAGCGCTGTCGGCCGCAAACGCCTCGGCCAACCAACCGCCGGTCCGTTGACGCGTGGCGACATACAAAACCCTCATACGAGGGGGCAATCGCTGCCAAGTCGACGCGCTCGGCCGAGTCGTGGGAGCCATTTCAGAAAGCAGTGTGACCATAAGCCATCTATTCCAACGAGAGATCCATTCGATTCAGCGAAGAGGAGAATCCGCTGCGGCGATACTCTATCGAGACCCGCCTGACAGGTCAAGCTCGGCTATTGCCAGCCCCACAAAACCTGCGACAATTACCCATCAGTGTCTGGTCTTCGCCGCCGTACCGGCGACGGCTAAACGTGAGCCGTATCGGCAGCGGCTCAACGTGATTTGCACGACAACCATTGCAGTTTCGACTGCGAACGGTATGAAAAATGCCCCCCGGGTGGAATTTCCCATGACGAAAATAGCTTACCTCGATTGCGGAAGCGGTATTAGCGGCGACATGACCTTGGCCGCACTGGTCGATGCCGGGGTTTCCCTGGACGCGCTGAACGACGCCGTCGGCTCCCTCGGGCTGCCAGGCCTCAGGCTGCGGGCCGAAGAGGTCAGGAAACAGGGGTTTCGAGCCAAGCAGGTGATTGTCGAGTATGAACCCGAACATACCCACCGGCATCTGAGCCATATCCTGGCGATGATCGACGCCGGACAGCTCAGCACGAAGCAGCAGGACTTGGCACGACGCATCTTTACCCGGCTGGCCGAGGCCGAGGCCAAGGTCCACGGCGTTCCGGTCGAAAAGGTTCATTTTCACGAGGTGGGAGCGGCCGATTCGATCGCCGATATCGTCGGCGCGGCCGTCGGCTGGGACCTCTTGGGGGTCGATCGTATCGTGGCTTCGCCGGTGCCGACGGGCATGGGCCGGATCAAAATCGCGCATGGCCAGTGTAGCATTCCCGCCCCCGCGACGGCCGAGTTGCTCTGCGGTGTTCCGCTGGCCGCCTCGACCACCGAAGGCGAACTGACCACTCCCACCGGCGCCGCCATCCTGGCCACGCTGGTCGATTCCTTTGGGCCGTTGCCAAGCATGAAGATCGAGCGGATCGGTTATGGAGCCGGACAAAAGGATTTTGAGCGTCAACCGAACATCCTGCGGCTGTTGGTGGGCGAGATGGTCGAAATGGACAGCGATGAACGTATCTGTGTGCTGGAGACCAATCTCGACGATACCGACGGCGAAGTGATCGGCTACTGTATTTCGCGGCTGTGGGACGCCGGCTCGCTAGACGTATACACGACGGCCATCGGAATGAAGAAGAATCGGCCGGGCGTAAAACTTTCGGTCCTTTGCCGGCCGGAGAATGTGCCGGCGGTCGAAGACATTCTATTCCGCGAAACGACCACGCTGGGCGTGCGCCGTTGGATGGCGGCTCGCGATGTGTTGCACCGGCAGCCGCACGACGTGGTCACACCCTGGGGTCCGATCGAGGGCAAGGTCGGCCGACTCAGCGACGGCACGCCCCGTTTCTCGCCCGAGTTCGAGTCGTGCCGCCGCATTGCGATGGAGCATCAAGTGCCCCTGTGCGAAGTGTACGAAGCGGCGCGCAAGGCGTTTGATGCCGGGGATTAAGAGGGAGAGGGGAGAGAACAGCCTCGTTCCCACGCAGAGCGTGGGAACGAGATCAACCACTGAACACTAACCACTGAACACTAAAAATGTCCAAAATTGTCCGTTTCTCGATCTCGCTGGAGGACGATCTGCTCGATCAGTTCGATGGGTACTGTCAACAGCAGCAATACGCCACCCGAAGCGAGGCTATTCGCCAACTGCTTCGCGATACGCTTACCAAGGAGGCATGGTCGGGCAAGTCGCACGACGCCGCCGGCACGCTAACGCTAGTCTACGACCATCATCGGCCGCAGTTGCGCGATCACCTGACCAAGCTGCAGCACGACAACACCGCTCTGGTAGTTTCGACGCTGCACGCCCATCTGACGCACGATCTCTGTCTGGAAGTCATCATTTTGCGGGGGCCTTCGGCAAAGCTCCAGCAGATCGCCAGCCAATTGCGTGGGCTGAAAGGCATCCACAAGGGCGAGTTGGTCATGGCCAGCGCGGAGCAGTGACGACTGTTTATAAGCCAACCGTGAGGAAAATCGGCACACCTTTGACGGTCTGGCGGCGCGTAGCTGCTCAAAACACAGTCACTCAGTGCGCAAGTAACGGGCAGAGCGAGACTTTTTAAGAATTACCCCAACTTCGGACGATTGGTGTAACTCTCGATAAAAAAAGACTTAATGCCGATAATGCCGCGTTGGCCGTTGCAAATGGCACTCCCTTTGCGAAGGGGGGGCTAACCGATGTGTGCGTCTGCGGGCCGCGCCAAGAAATACCGGCAACGTGCGACGCGCACGGGCAGAAAAACCATGGATTACTCAAAATTCATTCAAAGGAGGGGAACATGACCCCCAAAGAAGTGCTGGCGTTATGCCGGGAAAAAAACATCAAAGCCGTGGACATGCGTTTCATGGACTTTCCAGGCCTGTGGCAGCATTTTACCATTCCCGTCAACAAGCTCGACGAGAATATTTTCGAGGATGGGCTGGGATTTGACGGCTCCAGTATTCGCGGCTGGCGGGCCATCAACGAGAGCGACATGCTCGTGGTTCCGCAGCCGGAAACGGCCGTGGTGGACCCATTCTGCGAGCTTCCGACCCTGTCGATGATCTGTAACATTCAGGACCCGATTACCCGCGAGGATTACAGCCGCGACCCGCGAAACGTCGCCCGCAAGGCCGTCAACTACCTGAAGAGCACGGGGATCGCCGACACTTGCTTTATTGGCCCCGAGGCCGAGTTCTTTATTTTCGACGACGTTCGTTTCGACCAGACGGCCAACAGCGGCTACTACCACCTCGACAGCGTCGAGGGTGAGTGGAACCGCGGCCGCGATGAGAAACCGAACCTGGGCTACAAGCTTCGCTACAAGGAGGGCTATTTCCCGGTCCCGCCCGCCGACCAGATGATGAACCTTCGCAATGAGATGATGCAGACGATGATCGACTGCGGGCTGGACGTCGAGGCCCAGCACCACGAAGTGGCCACCGGGGGGCAGTCGGAAATCGATCTGAAGTACGATCGTCTCGTGACCATGGCCGACAAGTCAATGATGTTTAAGTACATCATCAAAAACGTGGCCAAGAAGTACGGCAAGACCGTCACGTTCATGCCCAAGCCACTCTACGGCGACAACGGCTCCGGCATGCATACGCACATTTCGCTTTGGAAGGGAGACGAGCCGTTGTTCGCGGGCAGCGGCTACGCGGGCCTAAGCGATCAGGCCATCTACGCCATCGGCGGCATTCTCAAGCACGCCTCCGCACTGTGCGGTTTCACGAACCCCACGACCAACAGCTACAAGCGATTGGTGCCAGGCTTCGAGGCACCGGTCAATTTGGCCTACTCGCAGCGGAACCGCTCGGCGGCCGTCCGCATTCCGATGTACAGCCCGAGCCCCAAGGCCAAGCGGATCGAGTTCCGCTGCCCCGATCCGAGTTGCAACCCGTATCTTTCTTTCTCCGCGATTTTAATGGCGGCGATCGACGGGATTCAGAACAAGATCGATCCGGGCGAGCCGCTGGACAAGGACATCTACGACCTCGATCCCGAGGAAATGAAAAACGTGCCTCAGGCACCCGGCTCGCTGGAAGAGGCTTTGAAGGCGTTGCGCGAGGACCACGACTTCCTGCTTCGCGGCGATGTGTTTACGCCCGACGTCATCGACACGTGGATTTGGTACAAAACGGTCCACGAGGTGCAGGCCATGCAGTTGCGTCCGCACCCCTACGAGTTCTGCTTGTACTACGACATTTGATCGTTTAGCCGCCGCGCTCGCGCGGCCGCTTGCGGCTTTGGAAGTGGGGGACTGTCCCAATTTTCGTTCGACGAAAATGGGACTGTCCCCTTCGGAGGCGCGCGTTCGTTAACCGCTTGTCATTTCACAACTCGCTATCCAACTTGACACGGTCCTGAGCCCGGGTGTGCGCCCGCAGCGGGTATCACAGCAAAAACACACTGGCGATCGAGAAGTAGATGACGATGCCGGTTACGTCGACAAACGTGGCGACGAAAGGGCTGGAGGCGTAGCCGGGATCGACCCCGATCCGTTTGAACGCCAGGGGGAGCATGGAACCGACCAGTGTACCCCAGAGACAGATGGCGGCCACCGACAGAGAAATCACCACGGCAAGCATCCAGCGATCGGCGTTGCCCAACACGCTGGAAGGCGTCAAAGCAGCCCGGACAAAGGCGATCAGGCCCAACGTCGCGCCAAGCGCCAAGCCCATGAAGATTTCGTGTCGTAGAATCCGCCAGAAATCGCGAAGGCCGACGTGTCCGAGGGCCAAAGCCCGGGTGATTAAGGTCGCCGCTTGCGAGCCGGAGTTCCCGCCGGTGGAAATGCACAGCGGCACGAACAGGCTCAGGGCAATGATGTTTTGGATGGCGACCTCGTAGGAGGCCAGTGCCGTGAAAGTGAACAACTCGGCGACAAACAGCGCGGACAGCCAGAAGGCCCGGCGGCGCCAGACGGTGGCGAAACTCGCCTCCAGATAGTCCTCTTCCATCGAGCCGACGCCGCCCATCAGCAAGGCGTCCTCGGTTGCCTCCTCTTGCATCACGTCGATCACGTCATCGTGGGTGATGATGCCCACCAGCCGGTTCTGATCGTCGACGACCGGAATGGCGAGGAAGTCGTATTGCGCGAGATCCTGGGCCGCTTCCTCACGATCCTGATCGACGCGGACCGAAACCACGTCGCGCTGCATGATCTCGCTGACGGTCTCTGACGATCGGGCGAGGATCAAATCGCGCAGCGAAAGGAAACCGATCAAGTGTCGCCCCTTGTCCAGCACGTAGATGTAATAGATCGTCTCACGCGAGGGGGCCTGCTGACGAATCATGGCGACGGCTTGTTCCGCGGTCGTCTCGGACGGAACCGTGGCATACTCGGTGGTCATCACCGAGCCGGCGCTGCCCTCCGGATAGGAAAGCAGCATCCGAATATCCTGTCGCTCCGCCTTCGCCACCAGCGGCACGAGGCTCTCGACGACCTCCGGGTCAAGCTGTTTGAGCAAGTCCACGCGGTCGTCAGGCGGCATGACCTCGAGCAGCTTGGACATCCGCTCGCGTCCCACGCCGCAGACCATCTCCACCTGTTTCCCGATCGAGTAGAACGAGAATACCTCGCCTTGGCGTTCGATGGGGGCATGATCGAGGAGCCGCCAAGCTTCTTCGACCGATAACCCTTCGGTAAACTCGGCGATGCTCGCCGGATGCATCTCGGCCATCACCTCCGACAGCGTGTCGGTGTCGTTTGCGTGCAACAGTTCCCGCAATTCGGGCAAGACCAGCGGATTCAACATGGCATCACCGTATCGCAGCCAGCATTGAAGGCAAACCCGCAATTATAGTCGTGGGCGGCTCGATGCGAAACCACCCTCCCTCTTCAGCGGAATATGCTGTATGCTGGTGTCACGACGGTTTCGCAACAATGAGACGGGATGGGCAAATGCCCGAGCTTTGAGGAAGGTACGGCGGTTATGTTACAACGCATGGAATTGATCGGCGAAAAAGTCGTGCCCAATGACGACAGCGGAAACATCAGCATCTACGTCAACCCCGACGAGGAAGAACGGAAATATCTGACCGAGATTCTCAAACTCGACGAACATACGCTCGCTTCCTCTCTCGACCCGGACGAGCTGGCCCGCTTGGAGTTCGAGCCGGACCACGTGGCCATTATTTCGAAACGGCCGCGGAACTACTCCAGCGCCGACACTTTTGTGTTTCGTATCTCCTCGATCGGTCTGTTTCTTTTCGCCGACCGGCTGATCGTGGTCCTTTCCGAGAATGTCCCGTTGTTTCAGGGCAAGCAATACGCCCGCGTATCTTCGCTCCAAGACCTCACGCTGAAGATCATCTACAGTTCCATTACCCATTTTGTCGAACACCTGAAGGTCATCAACGCCGTTTCCGATGCCCTGGAGGAACAGATCAACGCCTCGATGCAAAACAAGTATCTGCTGAACCTCTTCAGTCTGGAAAAGAGCTTGGTGTACTACCTCAACGCCATCAACTCGAACGGCAAGTTGATCGAACGGCTGAAGAACAGCGCCGTCAAGCTCAAATTTACCCCCGAGACCATCGAGTTCATCGACGACATGACGATTGAGAACAGTCAGTGCTACGAGCAGGCGGAAATCTATTCCAACATTCTCGCCAGCATGATGGATGCCCGCGTGTCGATCGTCAGCAACAATCTTAACTGGTTGATGAAGACGCTCACCATCATCACCATTGGCATCATGCTTCCCTCGTTGGTGGTGAGCATTTTTTCAATGAACGTGCCGTTTCCCGGCATGGACCACGCAATGACTTTTTGGGGCATCCTGTCCCTGGCGTTGGCGTCGGTTTTGTTGGTCCGTCTTACATGGTGGTGGAAAAAATGGTGAACAACGCGGCCACGCGGAAGGTGGTTGTTTTGAATCCGGCGGGCTTGCACGCTCGGCCAAGTCTTGCCGTGGCACAAACCGTCCGCGACTCCCGATCGAAGGTGGAAATCCGCACTCCGCACGAAACCGTGGATGCCGCCAACATTCTGCAACTCTTGTCGCTGGGCGCGGCCCCCGGGACAGAGCTGGTTCTCTCGGCCAATGGTCCCGACGCCCAGGAAGTGCTCGAATCACTGTCTCAGCAGTTCGCCAACAAGTTCGGTCTGTAATGCGCAATGCCGTCGAAGAAGACGATGACGATATTGCCAGAAGGCCGGCAGCGGCGTCTGTACTAATGTGTAAGATCGTGAACTTTTTAACGAAATTTAGCGACCAGCGGGAGCGGGTTTGACCTTTTGGTGCGGTAGCACCGTTTGGTTGGCGGCCCTGCCGCCCTGTG
>Ga0180430_10005485_pt1 | contig 10527 bp, 12 predicted proteins | sample SS_ome_9_FD_132999 | JGI IMG/M metagenome (GOLD analysis project Ga0180430, IMG submission 132999) | Hypersaline lake sediment archaeal communities from the Salton Sea, California, USA - SS_1_S_2 metaG | ecosystem: Environmental > Aquatic > Non-marine Saline and Alkaline > Hypersaline >... | reverse complement strand
ATCTGGGAGAAAGGCTGAATGAAACGAGACCCGTCAGAGTTCACCACGGATCGACCCTCGGACCACTGCGGGTAGAGAAGAGTGACGAGCTTGTTGACCTTCCACCACATGGTGTCGAAGTCATCCCGGTTGGTGGCGACCACGTGGAAGGACAGGTTGATCGTCCGCTCAGTGCTCTTGTATCCCCGGATGGGATCGATCCGTCCATACGCGTCCGTATTGTTGTAGTTGGGCACGAAGGCGTCCGTCAGTGAGGACAGGAACGCGTGGAAGGACACGATCTCATTCGTCCGAAGGTCATGAAAGTAGAAGGGAACGTACTCGCCCTCGAGAACGTTCTCAATCTCTCGGACAAGATCGGGATGGACCCGATCACCACCCTGTAGATTATCGTCGACGGCTAGGGACGACCTACGATTTCCGTTCCGATCCTTCCAGGATTCCCGAGCCAGCGTAGACGCAGCCGTCTCCCGCAGCATTCGACGATCCCCGCTGAAATCGGCGGCGGCGGTGATTAGGGATGCCGGCAGGACGTAGATTCCAGGTGTGGCGGCGGTCCTCCAAGCCAAGGATACCGAGGAGGGGCCATCCGAGACCCGACTCTTCATGACGTGGGTTCCCGGACCGTCTGGAAGGTCATCCACCATGGAGATCCACGTACGAGAACCGGGCTCGATCACGTAGCCCATGTGCTCCATCTCCAAGGCGATGTCTCCCAATCCTGCGAGGATGTTGAGGAAGGACACGACCTTGGACGACCTGATCACGTCCACCACACCCAACGTGTTCTGAATTCCCTCCGTCACGTTGGAAAAGTCGATGACCGACAGGGAACCCAGGATCTGGTTTAGGCTCCGAAAGATCGCCCGAGTGGTAACAGCGTAGTAGCCGGGTGAGGTGAGAACATTCAGGAGGGAGCTCTGGGCCACGGAGCTCACGTCATCCCCATCGAAACCGAAGAAGATGGCCGTTCCCCGGACGACCGCAGTGGAGAAATCGTTCTCCGTCTGGATCATCCCGAATGACTGCGGGCTGAGGAACGCACCCAGAAGCCCGTCGGCCATCGGTCGACCACCTTGGCCTGGAATGTACGGACCCGGTGCCAACCTGACGGACTTGTCAGCCGACGTCACGATCTGGGCCAGAAGGGAGAAGATCACCTGAGCGGAGAGGACCAACGTGACCGTCGTGCTGGCAGCCAACGCCACCATGCCGACGGGCTGGAAACCGTCAAATGGCTCCAGGAAGCTGTTCATCTGGCCGTACGACTCTCCTGATGCCGACGCCTTCCTCGGAAAGTCGGAATCCAGAGTGACCCGGGACAGCTCATTCACCTCGTACGCCCTTCGAGCCTCCAGCTCGACAGGCTGGATCCTTCCGGAACCCTGCTGGACCGCCGAGGGTGCTAACGGAGATGCCCGATCCGGATCCACTGATCCGTCAGGATCGTCCCCGGTCGCCTTCAACATCAGGCTAAGGGCCACCTTTCGCATGACGTCGACCGACACCTCCGTGGCCAAGATCTCCCCGGTCACCGGATCGGAAAACGCACCCAGGGAACCCTCCGTCGGAATTAGCTTGGGCGGATCCGGAACCCCATCACCTGAGACGAACGGAGTCTCACCCGGAGTCGGGTTGAAACGATTCGTCCGAAGGACCTGGGATACCTGACGCTCCACGTCGGTCCGTCCATCCGGTGCTGTGGATCCTCCTGTCCGATCCGAGGGCGTCCCCCTGACGTCCTGAAGTAGCTCGTGACCACCCTCACCCTTCTTGAGATAGTCGGCCACCCGGATCGTCTCCGCCAGCGCGTCCAGGAAGGGGTTCGACCAAGTATCCAGGGAAGGATCGGTGGAGAAGGCGGAGTCCCGGTATGGTCCTCCCGTTTGGATTGTCGCGGGCTCCCCGTTTGGGTCTCGGTAGGAGCCCTCCTCGAAACCGGACGGGACCGGATAGGCGTTGCCGTCAGGTGCCTCCGACGTCACGCAGTGCAGAAAGTCGGCCAACGTGGCTCGAATGTCCTCGCGAAGATCATCGGCACCCCACTGGAACTGACCATCTGGACCTGTGCCCTCAACAATGTAAGCGATGTCATCGACGATCTCACGACCCACCTGACACCTCCCGGTTCCTCAGCCGTCGCTCCAGATCCTCCTGAAATGCCCGCAGACGCTCGGGATCATCAAGTAGGGCCTCCAAGGCGAGGACCACCTCATCGAGTCGCTCAGCAAGCTGCTCATTTAGCTGGATCACCCGATCCCTCTCCTCCTCAGGAGCTGAGTGGACAGCCTTCTGAAATTCCGCGCTGTTTCGAATGAGCTCGACGATCCTGCCGGCCATCAGATCCTCTCCTTCCGAACCATGCTCGCCTTGTCGACCAGCACGGTCGCCAGCTGATCCGCCTCCATGGTCACGGTCAGGTGGAAGTTCATGTTCAACGGCCCAGCCTCCACTCGGAGGGTGTCACCGTCAATTCCCAGTCCGTTGGCGACCGGTCGCACCTTGGCCTCCAGGTCGATGTCCGGAATTCCCTGCAGAGCACGATTGATCGCCTGGATCTCGGAGGACAACCTGCTTCTCATCTGAGCCACAGCATCCGTAGTGGCGGACAGGTTCAGCTGATCAAGCATCGTGTCGGAGAAGCCCATCAGAGAGGAATCCACACCCCGCGTCAGTCCCTCTCCAATATTCTCACCAATCATCCGCTCAGCAAACCTGGAAGGCGAGCTGATCTCCAACTCGTCCAGGATGAACCGCATCCCGTCGAGCAAGGTCTTGACAATCGGCACATCCTCCACCTTACCGAAGCCCTCACCCAGTCCCTCCGCGAACGCGGCGGCAATCTCGATCGCCTTAATCGGAGCGAACACGTTGCTAATCGCTCCCAGAATCTTGCCGCCTGTCCGACCGATCCAGCCCACCGTCTTGTCAAACATCCAGCTAAGACCTGGTCTGAAAGCCTTCTTCCAGGTCAGCTCCAGGACAGCTGACATCAGTCCTACGAATGACTCACCGATCGCAGAACTGGTCTCAGGAGAGTCCGCCCAGGTTCGGATGAATGTGGCCATGCTATCAAGGAGGTGAACAATCGAGCCTTGAATCACACCACTGTTCCAGGCTCTCTGAAGACCCTCTCCGATCGGTCGTGTCAAGCTTCTAAAGCCGTCCATGAGGATCATGCCCGCTTCCTTAAGACCATCGACCAGAGCACCTTCGATCGTCCTCTCTCCTCGGATGAATGAACCCAATCCTCTCATCAGGACAGCCACCTGCTCCGCCAGGTACGGTAGAGCACCACCGATCGCCTCTCCGACCCGACTCATGGCCTCGCTAATCCCGGTCACAAGAACCCTGGTTCCCTCGTTGTCCCAAAGCATGGCGAACCGATTCCTGAGGCTTCGAACGATAAATTCGAACGCGTCACCCGTGGTTCTCGGATCACTCATGTACTCAAAGAAGTCCTCAAAATCCTGCGTCAGACCCCGCGTGAACTCCCGATACCTCCTCGGATCGTAGATCATGTTCAAGCCTGTTAGCATCTGGGAGACAGGCTTAAAGGCGTCGACAAACACACGACCTAAACGGAACGCCGCCCACCAGACCTCCTCAGACACCTTACGGAGGTCAAGCATTGTCGACAGGAATTGATTGTTGTACAAGATCCCACGCCCAAATCCTTGAACGAACCGATCGAACAGGCCGTCCTTCATGTCGATGAACCTGATGTACCGTTCCGTGGCGTCTGCCAGCTTATTCAGGACGTCAACCTGGGATAGCTCCTGAGCCTCGGCGTAGGCTGCCGACTGAGCGATCTCCTCCATCGACTGACCCCGGTTCTTCATCGCGAAGGCGAGACGAGCCTCTGCCTCCGTCAACCCCGTATTCTGGGACAGCAGACGAAGCTGAACCAGACTCATGCTCTCAGCGTCCCGGCCCGCCTCAAAGAACGCTCTTCGAAGCTCGTCTAGGGCTCCCATTCCACCCTGGGAAGCCTCATTCATCAGGGTCATAACGTCCACATTGACCCCGAACGCCTGAGCCAGTTTCGCCGCTCCCTCAGCCGCGTCATCGAATGTCAGGAACCGATCAACCACCTTAGCCAGGGACTCAACCTCCAGCCCCAGAGAACGGGCCCGAACGGCGACCTCACCCAATCGACTGATCGACAGGTTTCCAAAGTGGGTGACGTCCCTAGCCATCCTTCCCATGTCCCGGGCGATGAGCTTACCGGAGTATCCAAACGCCTCCGACATCTGCAGGGACACGTTGGAGATCTCAGATAGCACATCCCGTAACGGTCGGCCTGAGGCGATCGCCCGCTCTCCCAGAAGCCTGATCTCCTCACCCGTCAGTCCCAGGCCCTTCTGGAAGAGGACGAAGTCGATGCCCAGGTCGGCGATCTGACCACCCAGGAGGGAACCGACTGAACCCAACGCCTGAAACTGCTCAGACAGCCAGGAGGCTGCCGAGCCCATGTCCTGGAAGACGGTGTACAGGTTGAAACCGTGGAATCCGGCGTCCACCGCCAGCCCACCCATGGCGTCGATGGCGGTTCGGATGCTTCGGGACACGTCCTCCGCGAAGTCACCGAAGGGTCTCCTAATCTGATCCTCGAACGTCTGGAAGATCACGTACCAACGTTGGGCCAGCTCATCGGACAGGTCAAGAAGACCCTGAAAGACCCTGAGCGGGAGGGCGACAATCGCCTTTCCAACATTCCAGACGCTTGAGGCGATCTGCGAGAAGGTTCCCAGGAGCCCCTTGCTCGTGTGCCAGAGGAGCTTAACAACCTTGACTGACGTGTCGGCGATCCACGCCATGAACGCGGTTCCGATCACAACCGGGGCTTTGGCGACCTTCTTGAGGGCACCTAGAAAACCACCAGTCTCCTTCTTGGCCTCGACGATCCCCCTCGCTCCTCGACGGAACTCCGTCTCCACCGATTGACCTGTTCTCTCCGCCGTCCGGGAGACATCGTTTAGAGCCTCACGAATCTCGGTGAACCTGTCGACCAGCTCCTCAGGATCCGCGCCAGTCAGGGCGTCATTCAGGGTGCCCGCCAGGGCGACCTGATCCCGAAGCATGTCATTGTGAACACTCAGGACCCTCGTCCGCGCCTTGAGGACGTCGTTGATCTGCTTGTGAATGATCAGATTGTCAGCCACCGAACCTGAATCTCCCGGTGCTAACTATCGACCCGGTTCAAATCTCACAGCGGCCAGGGAACTCTGAGAACTTTCTCGAACTCCCGGGCGGATGCCCTCTTCAGATTTAACTTCTGGATCACCGATTCCACCGACGCACCCGGCTTCTCAAGCTCCTCGCGAAAACGTCGTGAGGACATGAGAGCATTCTTAACAGCCTCAACCTCCTCAGGCGTCCCACGGATCTTGTATCCGGATTGTCGACCCAGGACGTAACCTGCCAGAGCAGCCAGGAACATCTTGCCGACAGTGGTCACCTTGAAGCTCTCATCCACTCGGTCGTCACCCTCGACGAGTAGATCCCGAACCATCTCAGTGGTCAGCTTGGACACGACAAACCCTCCGTCGACAGTAACTATCTTCCGTCAGGTGAAACGGACCATCCTGTGGGGAACCTGCGTTCGAGTCCGGCCCTGCATCGACCTAATCTCTGTAGTATTGTGATGAGCCGCTCGAGTCTCTTCTGATCCACCATCTCGGGATTGGGAAATCTCCCTGTTGATCCTCTTAATGAACCAACGACGGTACGACAAGGGCAGGTCACGGGCACCACCGTACGTGAACCCGCAGTAGTACATCAGGAGGAAGATGGCCTCAAGCTGGTACTCCCGATCCTCAGGAGTCAGGCCAAAAAAACTTAGCGCCGATCGGCATGGCGATCGACTGCTCCTCTCCACAGTGCTGGCAGGTCGCCCAACCCCGCATGTCGATCCCTGGCTCGTTCTCGTCCATGAACTTACGCAAAGCACGAGAGTCAGCGGCAGGCATCCGCCTGACAAAGGTGGCGATCTTGGAACGGTCATCAATCCCGTTCACAGACACGATCGCCCTTTCCAGACGACTGGTGACCAGGCTCTCTGTCTGAAGCTTGAGCTTCTTTCGCCGCCGTTCATGCTCGGTTAGAAGCTGCTCCTCGTCCGTCCCGGTCAGGAAGGAGAACCTAACGACGGCCTCCGACTTAGGGAGCTTGAACTCAAACAGATTCTGTCCCGGCTCCAACGGATTCAGTGTCAGCGGACGGATCGGAAGCTCCGCGAGGTCGAATGTCGCCTCTCCTCGCTCTCCACAGGACTCACACGTGATCTCCGGATCGTACGTCCTTCCGTAACCGGTGATCCGGACCGCGACCATCAGAGCATTCCTGTCACCTGACAGCATCTCCTCAGGCCTGATCCGCTTATCGACCAGACACGACCGGATGAGCTCCGTGATGACCGTTCCCTTCTTGATCAGCGCCCTAGAGGTTAGGATGTCCTCCTCCCGAGCGGTCATCGCCGTGATCTCCAAAGTCTGACGACCGTGCAATGGATGCCCGTCCGGATAGACCTTGCCCTGAGAGGGAAGGGGGACAGTCTCAACGGGAATCACAATTCCGAACTCGTCCCTCATCACATCGTGAGCTTGCCCGCGACTCATCGCCTCACGGACGACCTTTTGGGACTCGACGGCCTCCGGATCACCGGTGGCAAAGATATCATTCTTTCGACTCAAAGCAGAACCTCCGCGGGTGGATCGTACGTCCACGGTCGCGGAGGGTAAATATTCGAAGAACAAAAAGCTAGATCAGTAGATGTCCATCTCGTAGGAGAGAGACTCAGCTAACTCTTGAAAGGCCTCTGATAGAGTGATCAGATCATTCGACGAGACGCCTGAGAGCTCGAAACGATCTCCGAAAATAACGATTCCTAGATCTCCCTCGCTTTCCACGTCAAGCTCAAATATCACCTCAACAACACCAGCATCCGTCATGACACTGACGGTCCTCTCAAATGTCTCCCTGAGGATCTCCTCTCGGACAATCTTTCGAATGGCGCTTTCGCTAATCTTCATGCTTCTCTCCTATAATCTCTCAAGCATGTCGTCCAACGTCTGAAGACGCTGGATCAGCTCCTCGCCTGGCTTTCCGAGACACTTACGCCGTCTCAGCTTGGATCCAAAAGTGTCGTACAGGGTGATCATGTCAGAGATCAGGGTCCTAACCTTCGTAATGGTGGGCGAGACCGTCCGAACATCCTTCGCGGGCACCTTCTCCCACGAGGTCTGGCGCTTATCCCGGGCCTGCCGGGGTCTCCTGCCACGACCGGAGGGCAGCTTGAACATGCCCAGGAAGCTTGCCTCGTCCGTTCGGCCGATCTCCGCCTCCACGAGCTGACGAACGCCATCAGCATCCAGGACGATCGCCTCGGACACGGACCTTAGCTCCCGTGCTAGATTCTTGAGACCTCGCTCCAGCTCGATCACGATGTCTGACATCTCCTGGGCCTGTGGGGTCCGACAGACCCAACGGTGCCACCTGGGATTGAAGTTTGACATCGCCCTGAGTGCGTGATCTAGAGCACGTCGGACATCATCCATAGCGGCCGGTTCAAGTTGAACGTCACCTGGGACAACCATGTCCTCATGGGGATCGTACTGACCGGGCCTGGGCGGTTCGGGTCGACGACGGCGCCGGGTTCGTGAAGGTCGGCGACCTCGCCCACGCTGGATTCCGGCCACACCGCCGAAAGGAACCGCCTCCTGCACCCTATCCTGGCGCTCGATCTCTTCCTTGACGATCTGTCTGATCTCACCTACTCTGATCTCCATCTCGTGCTCCTGATCTATCGAAAGTCGTCCAGTCGGACCACGTTCTCTCCGCCCGAGGGTGCGGATGCGCCGCCTCGATCACGGTCTAACATCTTAATCACGCTCATCAGGGCACGTCGAGCGGACACGCCTCCCAAATCGGTGTCAAAATCGTAGTCGTCCATCTCACCCACGACTGACCGAAGTCGCAGGATCCACGTGCCAACCGGAGGCTCGTCCTCGAGATACTCTCGGATCAGTCTCTGTAGGTCGCGCTTTCGGATCCTCACAGATTCCTCCTCACGATGTAGCCCCAATTCTTAGATCGATAGCAGACCGTACCTGTCGCCGGCGGCTCACCGGGAAGGTCGAATGCCACCTCAGATCCCACCTTCAACGGTCGCCCAGGAGGAATGGTCTCGATCTGATTGAGCTCCAGGGCGACGTGACCGTGAGGCAGGCTTCCCCCGCTTCTCTCCCAGCGACGCCAAAAGTCCCGACCGATCTCCTCGCAGATGATCCGCCTCAATTGCTTTCCGGTAATTCTCACGTCATGCTCCCAATGCCTCGAGCAACCTCATCAGCCAGGATTCCGATCAGAATTTCTCGTGCTTCCTGTCCCCTAGCATCGAAGATCGTCTCCAGTGCCTGCTCAAAGTTCACGTCGTACTGGAACATGCTGGCCAGGTCCCAAGCAACCCCCACGTCGGCATTCGGATTGTCAGCTTTGTACTCCTGGCCCGCGACGAAGGCGGAATTCTGAAGCTCCTCGCGAGCAGCCTCAGCAGCAGCCTCAGCAGCAGCCTCCTTCTCAGCAATCTCGGCATCCTGCCGATCCCAAATCCTGTTCTGGGCCCTCTGGCGCAGGTCGTCCCTCCACGCGTCTGGATCCGGTCTTGCTCGAGATCGTCGTAGGGGCTTTCTGTGCAGCTCATCCCTGACCTTCTCAAACTGCTCCGGACTAAGCTCCCAGGTCTCCGGACCTGGGTGGGACGTGTCGACCCGCATGGGTCCCAACCTGAGGCGGCGTGCCAAATCCCGTGCCATGGCGTCATTGTCAAGATCGATGATCCGTCCTGTCTCCTTGTTGACGAACTCGATCTCCTCGTGGATCATTTGTCGGAGCTGGCCCACTTCGACCCAGATGATCCCCTCCTTCACGCCCGCGTGGGTATCACGTTCCATCTTCTCCAGGCGATCGTAGTAGTCAGGAATCTCCTCCAGGTGATCCATGGCGATCTCCCGAGACATCTCCGGATCGTCGGTGTGCTCCATCTCCACCTCGATCCCGGTGGTGAGCTGGTACGGATCGTAGTCCGAGGGTTCCTTCTCGTCCGCTAACCCACCCGAGAGGATGTCGGTCTTCTCCACCATCCTTCGAATAATCTGTCGGACTTCGTTTACCGTCACCCGCATCGAACCCTCTCAGCGCGACAGTACGTATCACGCGAGGAGTTCAAAGAACTGGGTCAGTCGATGCCTAGAGCGGCCTCCAGATCCTCAGTCTCAAGCCCCTCATCAACGAACAGGATCTCTGACCCTCGGCCGAGCAAGGAGACGGTCGGGATGTATCCGTCAACCTCCCACTCGTAAATGTGATCTGAGAATCCGATCAGGATCGGAAAGGGAAGCTCACGGTCGGACAGAAAGTCAGTCACCTGCTCCCTCGTTCCGTTGGGAAATCGCAGGATGATCACTAGGCCGTCCGCCTCGTACGTCTCGTGAAGGTACTCTAGTATCGCCACCGACGATAGACAGGCACCTCAGGTGAAGGCGGAGTGGTCCACGAAGACGACACGCCCACAGAAGGAGTGCAATCTGACGAAGTCACCGAACTGATCCTCCAGGGAGAAGTCGTAAGCGATGTCCCCAACCTCCAGCCCGGTAGGCTTAATCGTGTCCCGACAGTCATCGTGTCCCCATCCGCCCTCGTAGGGATGATCATCCGGATCGTGATGATCTGTGCCCTCAATTCTCTCCTGACGATCAGACCACCCATCTCCATCAGAGTCAGGGGAAGTGCAACCGACGAGGGAGAGAGAACCAACGACCAGAGCTAAGGTCAACAGACTGAAGATCCGCATTCATCCCTCCAGTCAAACCCTACACAGCTAACTACCGGGCGTTCACTCTCGTCCGGTCACATCATCATCTGAAATGCCTGGTCCTCCAGCTCCCGGGTCCTTCTCATGGCGCCCTTGAAGGATTGGACAAATCCCGGCTCTCCGATCCGGTCGATCACTTCACGAAAACGTCCGATCAGTTGGTCGGAATTGTCCTGCGCCAGAGCGAGGACCTCCTCGTAGTACCGTCGTAGCACGTGAAGGATCGCCTGACGCATGTCCTGATCCGGACCCTCCGCAGGCTCCACAACAGGACCTGGAATCTCAACGTCAAGAAGGTCAGCGAACCACCGATCCTCCAGACCTCGAAGTTCCCGAAGGGCCAGGCTGAACTGCTCCTTGAACCGCTGAGGATCCCGACGGGCCAACCGACTAAGCTCCGTCCAGACTGACGGAAGTATCCGCATTCCGACGGCCATGGCGGGCTGAACGAACTCATCCATCAGGATCTGGGTGACCTCCAGGACGGCGGTCTCCAAAGCTTGCGGTGTCAGTCCCTCCTCTCCCGCGTAGGATGGCACGTTCGGCTGGAACCTCTTCTGTGACGGTCTGGGCTCATCCAGATCCGGGGACCACTCCTCCTCGGGCTCCTCCCAGACATCAGGCTCAGTCTGCAAGGAGCTCTCGAACTCCGT
>Ga0180430_10005484_pt1 | contig 10527 bp, 6 predicted proteins | sample SS_ome_9_FD_132999 | JGI IMG/M metagenome (GOLD analysis project Ga0180430, IMG submission 132999) | Hypersaline lake sediment archaeal communities from the Salton Sea, California, USA - SS_1_S_2 metaG | ecosystem: Environmental > Aquatic > Non-marine Saline and Alkaline > Hypersaline > Sediment... | reverse complement strand
GATACGATCGTCGTGCAAGGCGATCGGCAATCGCTTAGAGAGCTTCTGCTGAACCTCGCGATCAATTCGATCGAGGCTACCGGACGGCAGAATGGCAATGGCCAGCGGCCAAAAGTCGTCGTTTCGCTCGATCAACCGAGTGAGGGCATGGCTCGCATGCGTGTAATCGATTCCGGCCCGGGACCAGCGGCGGAAATTGAAAAGGATATTCTCAATCCGTTTGTCACCAACAAACCGGACGGAACGGGATTGGGACTTTATGTGGCGACACAAATCGCCCAATATCATCATGGCACGATCGATTGGCACCGTGAAGATGGGATGACGTGCTTTACCATCGAGATACCGATGGAGGGTGCTTAGCAGTCAGAAGACAGCAGTCAGTAGGTATTTGGGATACGCGAGGCATCTCATCATTTTATTCGCCTACGGTCTGCTGACGTCTGACTTCTGACTACTTCCCCCTTCATGACAACAGAAACGAAGTAAGAAAGTCGCAAAACGCTATGGCAGATATCTTGATTGTCGATGACGAACAGAGCATCTCTTGGGGACTCTCGAAGCTCGCCGAGGAAATGGGACACGTCTCTCGCACGGCCGCGTCGGCCGAGGAAGGATTCCAGCTTGCCCAGGCGCAGCGTCCCGACCTTATTATCCTTGATGTCCGATTGCCCGGCATGGATGGGCTGACGGCGATGCACGAGTTCCGCGAGCGGATCGGGCCCGTTCCGATCATTATTATCACCGCGTATGGCGAGCTTGACACTGCCGTCAAGGCGGTGCGTGGTGGCGCCTTCGACTATTTGACCAAGCCGTTCGAGCTCGAAGTAGCGCAGCGTTCGATTTCTCGCGCGCTGCAGTTGGCGGATTCGACGGAGGTGACGCCCAAAGAGTTTTCACCTGACAAAGAGGAGATCGTAGGCACGTCACCAGCGATGCAGGAAGTCTTCAAGCGAATCGCACTGGTCGCCGCCAGCGACGCTTGCGTGCATTTGCGAGGGGAAAGCGGGACGGGTAAAGAACTTGTCGCCCGCGCGATCCATCGATACAGTCATCGTGCGAACAAGCCGTTCCTGCCGATTCACGTCGCGTCGCTCAGTCCTTCGCTGATCGAAAGCGAACTTTTCGGGCACATGCAAGGAGCATTCACCGGAGCCGATCAATCGCGAGTGGGACTCTTGGAGCAGGCTGATGGCGGGACAATATTTTTAGACGAAGTGGCGGAAATTCCGGGTTCGATTCAGGTGAAACTGCTTCGCGCACTAGAGCTGAAGGAGATTACACCCGTCGGGTCGGCCGAGTCGATCCCGGCCGATTTTCGGATCATCTCGGCCACGCACCAGAACTTGGCCGAGCGGGTGACCGAAGGCAGCTTTCGCCACGATCTCTACTTTCGACTCGTTACGTTCGAGATCGAAATTCCGCCGCTGCGCGAGCGACGCGAAGATATCCGCGCGCTGGTCGAGTACTTCCTTACAAGACTAACGTCTGCTAGCGAAGAATCGCCACCGGCAATATCGGGCGAGGCGATGGTGATGCTCGAACAACTGCCATGGTACGGAAATGTTCGCGAGCTACGAAATGCGGTCGAACACGGGCTTGTCATGGCGCGGGGTGGTTCGGTCAACTCGGATCATCTTCCGCCCCCGCTTTCCGATTCGCTGGTCGCTCCTGCTGGCGAAAAAGAGGGGATCGCCGATTTGATCCGGCAATGGACAACGCAGCGGCTTGCATCTCCTGAAGAGTCGGGCGAATTGTACAAAGATTTACTTGAAACGATCGAACCGCCGTTTCTGGAAATCGTCATGCAGCATTTCCAAGGTCAATGCGCGACGGCGGCCAGAAGCCTTGGACTTCACCGTACGACGCTGCGGAAAAAGCTCGATCAGTTCGGCATTTCAGAATCGTAAGAGCTGGATCTCTGTCGAATAATTCGCCAGCTGCGCCGATTTTGTCGGCGCATTTGGTGGGGTTTCGCTTGCTGCTTCTCCCTCAATTTAACAAGATTGACTGTAGCTATTGGGCATGAATGGGTCTGTATCGAAACGAATTGCTATTTTTAAGATGAAATCTCGTCCGTAAATGTTGCTGGCACATAATTTGCGTTATAATTTCAGCATGAAAAAGATTGCGCACCGCCGGATGGAGTCTTACGTGGCGAATCTTATAACCAGTAATTATTGTTAGAAGCAGAGAGTGAAGTAATGAAAAGCCACAAGAGAAAAGTTTTTATCCTGTTGCCCGTGCTGTTCGCGATCGTTGCGATGAGTGTTTCTCCAGCCATGGCCGATTCGAGCCTGAGCCGAACCGATAAAGTCAAAGTCGAGGTCATGATCCATCGTGCGGTCGACTTCTTGAAGAATAAGGCACAAGGTACCGATGGTTCCTTTTCGGGACATGTAGGTCCCGGTGCGACGGCCGTTGTTACGCTCGGTATGCTTCAGTGCGGAGTTTCGCCCGATGCGTCCCCCGTTGCCGAGAGCCTCGCTTACCTGAAAAGCTTCGTCCAAAAAGATGGCGGGATCTACAATCCTGAGGGATTCCTCAATAATTACGAAACGTGCCTCGCGATGCAATGCCTCGTCGAAGCTAATGAGGATGGCAAGTACGATGATATCATCGCTGCCGCCGCGAAATACGTCAAAGGCGAACAGTGGGGAGCTGATACGAACAGTGTTCCCGCGTCGGACGACGCTTACGGTGGTGCCGGGTACGGCAAGCATCAGCGACCCGATATGTCGAACACCGGTTTCTTCATGGAAGCTCTGCAAAGTGCAGGAATCGGTCCCGAAGATGAAGCGATGAAGCGAGCACTTATTTTTGTCTCGCGTTGCCAAAACCTCGAAACGCCACATAACACGACGAAGTACGCGTCAAAGAATCCGGACGGCGGATTCTATTACACGATCGCGGCCGGTGGAGAAAGCAAGTCGGGCGAAACGGCCGACGGCGGATTGCGAAGTTACGGGTCGATGACCTACGTCGGTCTGAAGAGCTTCATCTACGCCGGTGTCGAGAGCGACGATCCGCGTGTCAAAGGTGCCATCGATTGGATTGGCAAGCATTACGACCTGAAGACGAACCCGGGTGTTGGTGCTCAAGGTCTCTTCTATTATTACCAGGTTTTCGCCAAGGCTCTGAACGTGGCCGGAATCGATAGCATTACCGATGCGGATGGCGAGACACATAACTGGCGAAGCGAAATGATCTCGCTGCTGGCTGCCGCACAGCGCGAAGATGGTTCGTGGATCAACTCGGGTAGCGATCGCTGGATGGAAGGCGACCCGGCCCTGGTATCTGGTTACGTCCTGATGGCACTGTCGAACTGCATGGACAAAGAGTAAATCGGACGCCAAGTCGATGGTATGCTTGAATTTGCATGCCGAATCATGAAAACGAGATCAGCCTGGAGCGACTTCGGTTTGCTCAGGGCTGATCTTTTTTTGTGCTTACAAGCAAAGCTTTCCCCGATTTTTGGCGAAAAAATGAAAAATTTCCGATTTATCTAGGGAAATTCCTGCCCCTTTGCGCCTAAATAGAGGATGATTGGTAACATAATTACAGGATGGAAATTGACAACGATTCGTGCGATTACAGTGAATCTAAACGAGGCGCAGCCATGAGATCGGATGGCAATGATGAACAAGGAATTGGAGCGCGATTGATGCAGCATCGCAGCGCTCTATACGGATATCTGTTTACGTGCGTGCGAGACAGTCACTTGGCCGAGGATCTGCTGCAGGAAGTCGCCCAGATTGCGATCGAGTCGATCGATCAGCTTCGCGATCCTGATCGATTCGCGAATTGGCTCTTCGGAATCGCCCGCCGCCGCGTTCTGCTCCATGCCCGTCGTTCGGAACGGGAACGAGTTCTACCCGCCGATTTGATCGAACTAATGGCGACCGACGTGGAGGAAATCGGGAATCAATATCAGGTGGATCGCAAAGAGGCGCTTCGCGATTGTCTGAAACATTTGCCCGACCGGTCGCGAGAAATCATCATGCAGCGATACGACGGATCGATCGGGCGGGTCGACGAATTGGCCGACCGGATCGGCCGAACCGTGCAGGCAACTTATGGCCTTCTTAAGCGACTACGCCTGAAGTTGGCCAACTGCGTGCAACATAAGCTGGGGGAGGTTAGCGAATGAACGCTCCGGGCGAATCTCCCACGGCTGAAAACGATGCCTCGCTTCTGATTGCGATGTTCGAGGGAACACTCGACGACGCACAGTACGAAGCGCTGCTCGAGCGAATGCGCCACGAACCCGATCTTCGCCGAAAAGCGCTAGTGCTTGCAGGCGACGAGGAAACGCTGCGCGAATGGGCGGTTGCCGAATCGATCGGCACGTTCCGCCAGGAGATGAACGACGAGTATTTCGCGGCAACGGTCAAGAGGTCGGGCCGACGCGGACCGCTTCGAATGCTCGCGTCGCTGACCGCTATTGCCGCGTGCGTCGCCGCCTTCGTTTATTTCAATTATTGGCCCAAGAGCGAAATCGCCACTATCACGCGATCGGTCGATGTGAAGTGGACGGGCGAAGCGCCGAAGCCTCAACAGGTCAGACTTCTCCAGGATCAACTCGTCCAGCTCGAGTCCGGGCAGTTGGAAATTACCTACGATACGGGCGCCCGAGTTTGGCTCGAGGGGCCGGTGTCGGTGCGACTCCGTTCGGCCAGGTCGATCGAGCTCACGCGAGGTCGACTGGCGGTTGATATCGACGGTACTGAGAAGGAAGAGGCACCGGATGCGGAAAATGCTAGCGACGAGACGGACGAAACATTTACGGTAATCACGCCCGAGGCGCGAGTTGTCGATCTCGGTACGCGTTTCGCGCTTTCGGTCGAAGATGATAAGATCGACCTGGTCGTCTACGAAGGTGCTGTCTCGACCGAATCGCTGAAGACTCCCGAAGTGCCGCCGGTCGAGTCGCAAGCCGGCGACGCGATTCGTTTCGACTCGACGACGGGGCAGTCGGAGCCTTCGAAAGAGGCGGAATTGAAATTCGCCGATCTTAGGCATCGCCTTTACGAGCAATCGATCGAGGCGTCGGCCGACCATTTCGTCTGTGGCGGCGAGCTCAGCGAAAAGGTTCAATACAACGGCGGTGGTCCACATGGCGACACGCTGCTTCTGAAACGTTACAAGCTCGGGGTCTGTCGCAAGGCGTGGATTCGTTTCGATCTTAGCTCGCTCGATTACGACGTCGACCGACCGGCGACGTTTGTCTTTCGGCATAACGAGCCTGTTGAAAATCGCGATTTCTGCGGTCGGCTCTTTGTTTATTCACTTCGTCCCGGATATAAACCGAACGAGCCATCGCAAGGAATCGATTGGCAGCCGGACCAGTTAACGTGGCAAAACGCGCCGGGTAACGACCCGGACGGTTATCTTCTCATTCCGACCGAGGTTTTCGTTCATGGGGAAATCGAGGTCGATACGCTCGATCCAAATCAGCCCCGTGGTACCGCGTATTCATTGACGATTGAGCGCCTCGGTGATATCCTACAGGAAGATAAGACGGCGACGCTTATTCTGTGCGTACGAAATCAGGACGGTCCGTCCGCGAACCTTTCGGTGGCGACGATGGACAGTCCGGACGTCGCCGGTCCCGAACTAATTGTGCCGATCTTGGAGCCCGAATGAACGTGAAGTTGTAGAAGTCGGCGAAGACCAAAGTCGGTATCTTACGCACCTGTCGAACAAAGGAACCAACGATGTACTCCCCACCGTCTTGTTTCCGTATCACGATTGCTGTTGCTTTTCTTCTCGTTGTTATCCTGCAATGTGTTTCATTGCTCGGTACGTCGCAAGCGACCGCAGCCGACGAGCTTGCCGAGCGGCCGCACTGGCCCGTCGGGCTCGATGTTCCCAAAGGTGCGCCGCCATCGCCGAAGAATATCAAGGGCGCGGCGATTTTGGCTTGGGTTCCTCCGAAAGTGACTCGCATTCGGGCGCTGCTCATGATCCGTGCGAATACCGATTCGAAACACTTCGGCGAACATGCCGCGCTGCGACGCGTTGCCGAGAAGCACGAAATGGCGATTATCTATCTTCGTTATTACCAGCATCTTCAGCTCGCGTCGAATCCTCGCGATAAGGTGATCTTTCAGATCCTCGACTCGGTTGCTAGTGCGACGGGTATCGATGAAATACGTCACGCACCTTGGATAACGTTCGGTAAATCATCAGTTGGAAGGTTTCCCTTCTATCTCGCTTGGGCCTATCCCGAACGGACGATCGGAACGATCTGCTATCATGCGGAAACGCCAACCTGGCCGCCCGAACGCTGGGCATCCGTCGATAAACACACGATCTTGCATGTCAACCTTAACGGTGAAACCGAATGGGGCGGAACGTGGAACCGGCATGTGCGTCCGTCGCTATTGAACTATCGCGCAAAGACCGCTTGGCTCCCGCATTTGGCTCTTGCACACGACGTGGGGCACGGGAATTATCTGGACGTTCATGGCAGTTCGTCGTGGGGAAAGAAATTTCCGGGCAAGGTGACGTGTATTCGCGTTTGGGATTATTTGGCGCTTTACGTCGACAAAGCATTGTCGCTGCGACTGCCCGAGGGTGAATATCCGACCAAACGGCCGATCACGCTCAAGCAGGTCGATCCGACGACCGGTTATCTCATTCGCCCTTACGGGTACGAAGATATCTTCAAGTTGCCACGAATTCCAATGACCAGAGAAGACGACGCGTATGTCGTCGATCCGGCAGGTGACGATATGCAGGCAACGTTTGTTGCGATTGCACTTCCGAAAGGTTTCAAGCCGCCAAGCGGTGTGCCTCTCGAGCCGCTCGTTGCCGGACAGCTTCCGAAGAAGTGGCTGGTGACCGAGGGGTTAGCCTTCGCGATGGAAAAAGATCCGATGCGTGATCTCAACGGGCTGAAGTCGCTCAAGCCCAGGTTGGGCGAGCGAGTTACGATCGACGGAAAGCAAGCGACTTTCACAGAGATGAAACCGCACTACGCAAGACGCGAAGGTGGTATTACGCTCAATAACGGTTTGCAGACACACGACAAAGCGACGCTGCTGGCATATACGGTACTTGACGTGCCGCGTCGGTCGCAGCTTAAGCTGAACGCGCCCTTTACGCAGAACGGCCGGGTGCAGGTCGTGCTCGCCGGAACGCCAGTCGCGCACGGGCAGATCGTCGAACTCGATCGGGGACTCTATCCGATGTTGGTCGTCGTGCGACTTCGTACGAAATGGTCGTCCCTGCGGACCGGTTTCGACCAGGCATCGGCAGATGAAGTTCGAAATGCGAAAAAATATACCGCTCAGCTTGCCGCGCAGGCAGCAGAATTGGATGACGAATCCGACGGTCCCGTCACGCCGACCGACGCGCCGATGATCCGAAAATTCGCGGATGTGCCCGAAGATCAGCGGGGCTCCTGGTTTTGGATCGCCGACCGCGACCTCGCCGATGCGTGGCTTCGATTGCATAACGTTCACCGGTTGAAGTTTAAGTAGAAAAGGGCAGTGAAGAAGATATTTGCCGATCGTGTTTCTTATCTCCTTATAAATGGATGACGGAAATGAAATACTCCCTCTACGTTTTTTGTGTTATCAGGCTAATGGTTGGAGTGACATTTGCGGAGGAGCTGCCGACGGACAATCCGGTTGCGACGTTCTACTCGGGCGACGCGGGATATCCGGCCTGGACGGATCAAATTCAGTGGTCGAACGTCATCGACATGAAAGCGTTCGACGAGGGGAAAACCGATTTCGAGCGGTTCGAGAAAGCTCGCGACCGGTTGGCTGCCCAAGGTGGTGGCGTGCTTTATTATCGGGCGGGAACCTACGATTTCTCGGACGGGCCGTTCGACGGGCCCAGCGGTCGTGGATTGATGCTGCCCAGCGGGGTCGTGATTCGTGGCGAGGCACCGAAAGGAAATCTAAAGGCGACCGAGGGCGACCTCAAACTTCCAACCCGGTTCGTCTTCGGCTTTATCGATCGGAAAGAGTCGATCGATCGTGGCGGGCGAAATAAGATAAAACCCGAAACGCCGCGCGATTGGAACTTGATCGGACTGATGCCTCCGCGCGGCAAGCGAATCAGCGACGTGAAGAATGTCGGCATCGCCTGGGTGCACATCGAAGGTGCTGTCATTTATTTCGGCCCCGATATCGAGTGGGGAAAGACTTGGGCAACGGCCGGCTCGTGGAAAAGCAATTACGTGAAAAAGGAGTGGGCTGGACGTCGGCCGGACGGCACGCATCCGTGGGATCCGTTCGCTGGTGGTGAAAGTCGTCTCGCGGGTGTCGGCAGCGGTCGACTCGTCTTCGGTTGTACGCTTCAGCACGCATGCGTCCTGAACGAATCGGTCACGATGGGACGTCCCGACTATCCCGATGGGTTTGGCGAAGACGGTTTCTACATGCACAAGTTCGGCCCGCGAATCGGCGCGTACGGAAATCACATCCTGATTGCGAACAATCGTCTGCCGATCAGTCGGGGTCGAAATTTCCGTTATTATCAAACGACCAGGCGAACCTTCCCCGCAGGCAAGGGGAATAGCATGGGATTCGATCCGCCTCGCGTGGCGACGGTCTTTTTCGATTACAACAAGACCGTGGCTGTGCAGATCAACAAAACGATGCTCGGGCTGACGAAGAGTTCGCCAACGGGACTCGCCGGCGCCGGATTCTTCGCCGAAGGTGTCGTCGTCATTGATAACTACGTCTACAACAACGGGCATAAAGGTTTCGACATCTCAGGCAATTGGGTGACGATCGCCCGGAATCACAACGAGCGGTGCTACCTTCGCGAGGGAAAAGATCCCGAGGGGATCGGCGGATGGGAGCTTACGCTCGACGGGCATCTCGAATCGTCGCCAGGCGGAAACGGGGCGATTTCGGATAACCTTGCAAGGGCGTTCGATATCGCGGGCAAAAATGTTTGGATTCATCGGAACTCGTACAATAATCTCGGCAGCGACCCGGGCAACGATGGAGAGGGAATCTTGTGCCAGTCGCACGGTGGTTCGCATATCTACTCTTGGGCGATTACCTACAATCGTCACGACAAGGGTAGCGGCGAGACCGGATACATCGGCGGTTGGAACGTTAATACGGCCGGTGCGCTGTTCGGTTGGAATGTGCTGCCTGGCTCGGTCGGTTTATCGCACGGGAAAGGCAATTCGGCGACCGATCTTGCGTTTGTCGGTAACCGTGCCGGCGGCGGTGTCAATGCGGCCGCGGGCGCCCAAGTCGGCGATGTTGGCGGGAAAGTCACACCGCCAAAGAGCGTCCGTGCAGAAGTGCTAAAGGGTGTTGCGGTTCGTATAACTTGGAGCGATGCGTCGAAAAACGAGGCCGGTTTCCGCATCGATCGAAAGATCGACGAGCAGTGGATGACGATTGCGTATCGCCCACCGCGAATTCAAGGTGATCCGAATAATTCCCAACAATGGATTGATTATCTCGCACCAACAGGCGTGCCTCTTGCCTATCGCGTCGTCGCGGTCAATAGCAAAGACGACGATCACGGAGCGAGCGATCCAACCCGGCCTGTTACGATCCGTGTTCCTTAAAATGCGAATCGAAGAATCTTACTCAGGTGATATAGAGAAAGTTGACCATGACCAATAAATATTTCGCCACGACTGTTGCACTTTGCCTTGTCTTGCTTGTGACGACCTTGGAGGCTCAATCCTGGACACTAACGAATCCAACGGGCAAGACCTACGAAGGCGAAGTTTTGCGACTGAAAGCGAATCTGCCATCATCGGCCAAGCAGGGTGATTATCTCGTTAAGGCCGACGGCCAGGAAGTTCCGGGGCAGATCGGTGAGTACTACGGTCGCAAGTGGATGTACGTGGTTACGTCGCTCGAGCCTGACCAGGCGATCGATTTCTCGGTCAGTCGCGGACGACCGCGCGGCATCAAATCGACGGTCTCGCTTAAGAAGAGCGGTGACGCGTACGAGCTTTCCAACGGAAAAGTTGCCGTCAAAGTTCCCGCTTCCGCAAAAGGCGATAATATCCCCTCGCCGATTCTTTCGGTGCGGGGTGCGAATGGGAAATGGGTTGGTCGCGGAATGTGGCAAACCGAGAGGCAACTCAAACGCCTGTCGGCCGAGGTGCTTGGCAGCGGTCCGATCTTCGTCAAGGTTCGGCTGCGTTACGAGTTCGAAGGAATGGCGGGACTGCAGGATAATGTCCCCGCGTTCGCAATGTTCGATGTTACGCTCTTCGCCGGTCAGCAGCACGCTGTTATCGAAGAGACGCACGAAATGGATCGCGGCAATTATTGGGAATTCGACGCCGCAGCCGGTTGGAATGCACGCCGAGCGATCTGTATTCCGCATCATGGGGGTTTCGATCGGCCGAACTTGGGAACGTGGCCGCCCGACTCGCTAAAGACCGGTCAGACTCGAATGGGCGACAAACTGCTGAATCTGATGCCTCGCTGGACCCAGGCGTACGACGAGGGTTGGATGTTCGCGTGCCACGACGGGCGAGACGCCGTTGGCGCGATGGTCGTACGAGCCGGCCGGTGGCATTGGCCG
>Ga0180430_10005482_pt1 | contig 10528 bp, 6 predicted proteins | sample SS_ome_9_FD_132999 | JGI IMG/M metagenome (GOLD analysis project Ga0180430, IMG submission 132999) | Hypersaline lake sediment archaeal communities from the Salton Sea, California, USA - SS_1_S_2 metaG | ecosystem: Environmental > Aquatic > Non-marine Saline and Alkaline > Hypersaline > Sediment... | reverse complement strand
TGGAAGTCCATTTTTCCTGTGAGTTCCTTAAAATCCCGACCGGCAAAGCAGTCGATTTCAAGACTGGTGAATTTAGAGGCGCTGCTGATAGCGGAATTAAAAAATTCTTTACCAAACGTGAATGCTTGCTTACTAATCCCCGAAAGATCCTCATTGTTTAAGAAATCGGTTATTCCCTGAGCTATCCCTAGCATCACTTTCTCCTTCTTTTTCTTCTCTTCCCTCCCTTCCTTCCCTTCCTTCTCTTCTTTCTCTTCCTTCTCGTTTACATAAAAAATTGCGCGTGCAAAGTCAAACTCAATAGTTTGCGAAGAAATGTCTTTGTCAAGATTTACACTATCTACAATAAAGGCACTATTTGCTTTTACCGTGAATGCACTTCCTTCGCTAGGGAAATCAAAAAAGCTTGGTTTTTCTACATAACAAAAAGATATATTTATCACGTTGTTGGATATACTGGCTTCAATCAGTTCACTAGCATCCACTTGGTTGCGGTAAAGCGTCCTCTCTTTTCCCGCATCGTCTGTTTCGGTAATTTTATAGCAGTGGCCAATTTTTGCCTTAAGAGCCTTCCTTTCGTATTTCTGTAAATGCTCCTTTGGATCAAAGGGGACTGGATTACCATTTTCGTCTTTTAATTTTTCTACTTTATATCTCATCTGTAAATTCTCCATCGGTTGAATTGGTAGTACCCTCTATTCTACTCTAATTCACTTTCCACGTCAACCTACGCGAACCCACAATTATTTCAGACAGAAATTCAGAATAGAGTAGGATAATAGAGCAATGAGGAGAGAGAAAATTCCCCCAGAATATCCACTCACAAAAAAGAAACACCCTTAATATTTATTCATCCGCATCCGGCGCACTTGCGAGGACTTCTTCTGTGACGAAGATCGAAAGCATCGGTGATTGACTCACGGCGATCGCGATCGCGTCGGAGGGACGGGCATCGACCGAGACCAAGTTGCCGTCCTGCTCAATCCGTAGTTTGGCGAAGTAGGTCTGTTGTTCGACGTTGTCGATGACGACGCTGTCGAGCCGGCCACCAAGAGCTTGGATGGTTTGGGCGACGAGGTCGTGCGTGAGAGGTCGCTTCGTGAACTGCCGCTTGATGCGACGGTCGATGCTTTTCGCCTCAAAAATACCGATGAGAATCGGTAAAGAGCGTTCGCCATCACGTTCTTGGAGGAAAATAACCTGATGGTCGTTTAATTCGCTGATCACGACCCTAGCAAGATCCATCTGGACAAGCATTTTTTGCCTCGTTTACGTGTTTGTGCGTTCTTTTAACCTCTCAACAACGAACCAACATTGTACCGGAAAGCAGGAATTTGGCTAGGGGGACCTACAATCTTCCCTATTTAAGCTCAAAAGTGACGAATGGCACGTCACCGACGACCACCGCGATGGTGCCGGGGATTAACTTGCCATCTTTCGCACGGTAGTCGGAGAAGTAAATCTCGCACGGGTCGATCCCGCTCTCTTCGGCGAAGGTCTCTAAACCGAGCAGGTTGCCACGCTTTTTGTCGAGGTAGAATCGTGTGCGAGCCAAGGTGGAGATGCCTTCTATAACCTCAACCATCTCCTTGCGGTCGCCACGTAGCGGAGCGTCACCATAATAGACAACCTCGCCGAATTGGGCCGGCTTCTTCGTGGCGAGCTTCCGCCATTCATAAAGTGCTAGAAGGAGACCACTCCCTTGCGGGGTGAGCTTGTTCTTCGGGTCCTCCGCCTTCCAAGTGTAAGGAGCCCCGCCGGCGAGCGAGAGGGAACCGCCTTGGTCGTCGATGTTAATCTCGAAGGGAGCTCCATTGTCGGCCCGTTTCCCTGTGAGTTTCCAAGCACCCTTGGTGGTGGCGAGGGAGCAGTCCTTCTGCCAGCCCGTCAGGAGTCGGTCGCGGTGGAGCTTATTGTAGTAGAAGTTGGCGAACCCACGTTTTTCGACGTAATGCTTTTTGACGATCTCGGGGATCAACGCTTCGCGCTTGCGTCGGGCTTCCTCAATTTTAGCCTTGATTTTCTCCATCTCTTTGCGCTGCTTTTTTTCTTCTTCGGACTCCTCGGGCTTCTTCTCGCCCTCTTTTCTTTCAGGTATCTCGATTTTGATATTCTCTTGCTCGCCAGGTGCCAGCAAGCTGAAAAGTTCGTCGTCGTTACGGTGTCGCCCTAGCAGTCGGATGATGGCGCTGTTGACCACCCCATCGGCATCGCGGTACGTGACAGGAATTCGCCAGCCTTTCGGGTAAATACCGATGATGTTCTTGTAAGCGTTGGGCGTGGGTACCGGACGACCTGCGAGCGTAATCAACTCATTCCCCATCCGCAGGCCGCGACGGAAGGCGTCTTGCTCCTCATTCATCTGAGCGACCAGCACCGATCCGTTTTCGCCGAAGTTGGTGAGCATCCCCGCGCGAGCGTGGTCCACAATACGACCCGAATGGAGCGAACCGAGAAAGTTCTTAATCTGATTGATTGAGATCGCGAAACCAAAGCCAACGTGTACCTTGCCACGCTTTTGGAAAGCGAACTGGCCACGTCCATTGATGCCGATGACTTCACCGTCGTAGTTGAAAAGTGGACCGCCCGAGTTACCACCGTTAATCGCTGCATCGACTTGAATGCAGTCGGTGTATTCGAGGAGCGTACCCTTGGCGATCGGCTCTTGGTAGCGTCGCACGCCCGAGACAATGCCGGTGGTGATGGTCGGCTTGAAATCGTCGGCAAAGAGGAAGGGGTTCCCCATCGCGAAGCAGGGATCACCAACCTCCAATTTATCGCTGTCGCCAAGCGGAGCGTAAGGGAAAGGCTGGTTCGGTGTCTCCTTCTGCGGAAATAGCTTGATCATCGCCACGTCGCCGCCGGGGTCAACGCCGACGAGTACCGCGTCGTAAATTTTTCCGTCATTGAGTCCACACTTCATCGCGTAACCGCAGGGCTGCACGACGTGGAAGTTGGTCAACGCGAACCCGTCGGGGGAGATCAATACGCCGCTACCGCCACCTTGTCCGCCTGCGTCAAAGACGGCTACGACGGTCCTGGCGACCTTCGCCATCGTGGCAACTCGCTGTGCCTGAGCATCCAAGACCGCACGCTCTGGCGAGTCTCCCTGTGCTGCAACGGAGGTCGTGAGTAACAAAGCAAGGACGAGCAGATAGGAAACGTTTTTGAACATTGGTTTTTGGTCCCGCTTCCGCAGGATGTAAGAACTAGGTTTGTTGTCACCGCGCGTCTTGGGATACTTCTTAACGGTTTTCACGCCACCATCGCACAAGCTGCGTTGTGGAGGCATCGTGGTCGAGTGGTGGTTCCGCTTCTTCGGTTAATTCGGTGAGGATCTTTTTCGCGAGTACCTTCCCTAGTTCCACGCCCCATTGGTCGAAACTGTTGACCCCCCAGATGACCCCCTGCACAAAAATCTTGTGCTCGTAAAGTGCGAGTAATGAGCCGAGTGTTGCCGGCGTGAGCTTCTCTGCGAGTAACATATTGCTGGGACGATTACCGGGAAATGTTTTGTGCGTGACGAGTTCTTCGGCGACGCCCTCCGCTCGCACTTCCTCGGGCGTTTTGCCCATCGCGAGCGCCTCGGCCTGGGCGAAGAGGTTCGCGATTAACTTCGCTTGGTGGTCGGAGAGAGGGTTCTGCGACTTCGCGAAACCGATGAAGTCGCAAGGGATGATCTGCGTCCCTTGGTGCAGGAGCTGGTAGAAGGCGTGCTGACCATTCGTGCCAGGCTCACCCCAGATGACGGGGCACGTCGCCCAGCTCACCGGTTCGCCGTCGAGCGTGACATACTTGCCGTTGCTCTCCATCTCGGCTTGTTGGAAGTAGGCCGCGAAACGGGAAAGGTATTGGTCGTAAGGTAAGACCGCACGCGAGTTGCAACCGAGAAAGTTGACGTCCCAAATTCCGAGCAGTGCGAGCAGCGTCGGCATATTCTCGCGTAGTGGAGTCTTGCGGAAGTGCTCGTCCATTGCGTGGTAACCTTCAAGCAGTGCGATGAAGTTTTCGTTGCCAATCGCCAGCATCAGAGCGAGCCCAATCGCGGAAGGAAGCGAGTAGCGTCCGCCAACCCAGTCCCAGAACTCGAACGTGTTGTTCTGTGCGTCAATCCCAAACGCGGCCACGGCTTCGGTGTTCGTGGAGATCGCGACAAAATGCTTCGCCACGGCTTCTTCACCGCAACCGAGTTGTTCGAGCAGCCACGTCTTGGCGCTCTCGGCGTTGGTCATTGTTTCTTGCGTCGTGAAGGTCTTACTCGCGACGATGAAAAGAGTCTCCTCGGCGTTGAGGTCACGGATGGCTTCGGCGAAGTGCGTTCCGTCAACATTCGAGACAAAGCGGACGGTTAGGTCACGCTGGGTGTACGGCTTGAGAGACTCGTAAGCCATCACGGGACCTAAGTCGCTGCCACCGATGCCAATGTTGACGATGTTACGGATCGGCTTACCTGTCTGCCCGAGCCACTTGCCCGCGCGGACCTTCTCGCAGAAGACCGCCATTTTATCTAGCACCGCATTGACTTTCGGCATCACGTCTTCGCCATCGACGAGGATAGGTCGGTTACTACGGTTCCGCAATGCCGTGTGGAGGACCGCGCGACCTTCCGTCGTGTTGATCTTCTCACCAGCAAACATCCGCTCAATCGCTTGTGGCACCTCGGCCGCTTCCGCGAGTTCGATCAGCAGGTCGAGCGTCTCTTCGGTAATCCTATTTTTGGAGTAGTCAAAAAGCCAATCGCAAGCCGAGAGGGTCATTTTCTCCGCCCGAGCGGGGTCCTTCGCAAAAAACTCGCGAAGATGGACCGGTTGGATCTCTTTGCTATGTTGTTCGAGTGTTTGCCAGGGGGCGAGGTTGGTGAGATTCTTCGACATTTAGGCTTCTCCGTGCTTATATTGTAGTAAAAAATGTGAGTTACTGGAACGGAAATGATTTTTGTTACACTTTCCAAACAAGAGTCTCACTTTTTATAGCAGTTTTTCGCTCCTTTGTAAAGGAGGGCTAGCATTTCGGGCAATTTTTAGGCGGATTGGTAGGGGGCTAGGTCAAGCGAAGTGAGCTTACGCAATGCGTTTAGCGGCGCGATGTCTGTCAGGTTGAGGCATCCACACCTATTTTACCAGAGTTTAGGCTCGCGTCAAGCTGTTTTTGAGCGATTCTGCGGAAAAGGGACGGTGGGGCGGGGGGGGCTTGCAACCCTTTCTTGCTCCTTGTATAATGGAAACTAAGGAGTACTCTAAAATGCTTAAATTCAAACTTTTTTCGCTCATTTTCGTCCTTGGCAGCACCTGCGGAGCCGCTGCTGCCGAGATTTCGTTCGAAAAAATCGACGGAAGTCGCCACACCGCTACCGTCAAATCCCTTGATAGCAACGAACTTTTGATTAATGTAACGGGAAATGAAGAGGCTATCTCGACTGCACAGATCCTCTCGCTTGCCACGCCGATCGCGGCAGGTCAGCCGGACCCAACCGCCCAGCCGCTCGATACGCATCTCGACACCGAGCGTTCCTGTTTGATGTACACCTCCGACGGTTCTCGGATGATTGCGAAGAAGTTCCTGATTGCCGAGGGCAGCGTGTCTATTTCCGATGCGGGCCTCACCACGACGGAGGGGAGCGTCAGTTTTCCTGCGAAGAACCTGCAATCCGTCGTTTTGCAGGGGCAGCGTTTGGTGCTACTCCAAAAATCGTGGGACGAATTGGTCGCGGCACGTGGTAACCTCGATCTGTTGGTGGTCGAGAAGGATGGGTTCCTCGATTATTACGAAGGCATTGTTACTTCGGTCACGGCCACCCGTGTTGAGTTCGACATCGACGAGGAGGTCATCCCGGTCAAGCGGAGCAAGGTCTTCGGCATCATCTTCCGCAACCGTCCCCGAGGTCTGGCTAAGGCCGAGGTGATTGGCAAGTACCGCGACGGGAGCGGCGAATTGCTCAACCTCACCGCTTTGTCGATGGACAGAGAAACGCTGCGAGTAACCTCGCCGCTAGGTTTCACTATCACGCATAAACTGACAGATCCCTTCCGCCTCGATTTTTCGGTCGGCAAACTGGTCTATCTCGGTGACATTGCCTACGACGATTTCTCTTGGAACTCGGCACTCGGTGCGGAGCAGTTGTTCGACACGCTCTCGCAAGCACGTCAACTGCAAAAAAATATCGGGCTGACTGGTAACCCACTCTCTCTTGACGGTAAGACGTATAAGAAGGGGGTCGCGATGCAGTCGAAGTCACGTGTTGCGTGGCGTCTGCAGGACAAATTCTCACGTCTCAAGGCGACCGTCGGCATCGACGACGCTGTGCGGCCAGGCGGTAATCTAATATTCCGCATCTTTGGCGACAACAAAATGCTGCACGAATCGCAGATTACCGGCCAAGAGCAAGCGAAGGCGCTCGATCTCGACATCACTGGTGTTCAGCGGATCATCATCGAGGTCGATTACGGCGAAGCCCTCAACATCGCCGACCATCTTAACTTGGTGAATCTGCGTCTGGTGAAGTAGGGGTGGGGGGTGAAAAAACCGACGTAGTCGGGCCCAAAAGTTTTTCGGGGGCGTGGGGGCGGCTTTCCAAAAAAGCCCCCATCAAGCTTTGACGAACCATCGCCCATTGCGTTCACCCAAAAGACGTTGAAACATCCCACGCCCCCGGAGGGGGCAAATAGTATTGCCTCGGGCGCAGCCCGTGGTGCCCGACCCAGATTCCACGGGGCGATGCCCCGAGGCTAGTCTATGTCGCCCCGGAGGGGCTGGCGGTTGGTTGTTCTGGCCTTAAGAAAATGCGAAGCCGATCGATGTTAGCATCACGTCGGCTGAATTACTTTTTTCTAAAACGTAAGCGTAAGGTACCCCTTGCCGCCGTGGCTGTGGTAAGAGCCCGTTCCCGCACGGTAGTTGTATTCGCCGCCAATGGCTAGACGCTTTGTCAGTTTCAACCTGGCTTGTAGGTCGCAGATAAATTGGTTGTACACGCCAAGCACCAAGTCGTGGTCACCGTAGCCCAAGCAGCGTCCTTTGTATCCCTTGAGACTACCCTCGGCGTTGTGGAGATACTGGTAGCCGGTCGTCAACATCAGCTTTAACCGCTCCGAGTATCGGTACGCGGCCTGAAAATCGATCTCATAATGAGCGTGATCGTGAGCGTGCCCGGATTCGGTATGCCCGTGCCCGTGGTGGTGTGGGCTATCGAAGGCTCCGTACGAGTTGTACATATCGTAACCGAAGCAAAATTCACTGGTGAAGGTGAACCGCTTGCGCTCAAATAGCGTGTAACCAAGCCCGACATCGATGCTGAACAGGTTGGTTTTAAAATTATCGCCTGGGTCGCTAATGTGGCCCCAACGGTTGCCGACCATCGTGCCCAAATGCAGCCTATCGGTTAAGTGCAGGAAACCGTAAAGGAACAACTCGTGGATCTCGATTGCAATCTCGTCGTGCGGATGCTCGTAAATGAGAGCGTTGTCAGAAAAATTGTAGCCCACACCAACAACGGCGCGACTGAAAATAGGACGATCCAGCCCTACGGCAACCCCGCAACCATCAACCTTTGCCGTCCCTAGTTCGGTTCCGCCCTGCGTGCCGGAATATCCGTACACCTCACACCACGATAAAATGTCGGACGAGCAGGAGCGACAACGCCTGGTGCCGCTAACCGTAGGCCGTGCGTGAGCATCGTGGTCGTGTGCATCGTGGTCGTGTGCATCGTGGTCGTGTGCATCGCGGTCGTGTGCATCGCGGTCGTGAGCATCGTGGTCGTGAGCATCGTGACCGTGTTCTTGGTGGCTGCTCCTAGAATGACCGTGCGAATGGCTGTGGTCGTGTTCGCGATAGTGAGGTGCGTGTGCTAGGAGTGGGTAGTCCGAGAGTAACTCGCTATCTTGTAGCGTTAATTCTTGGGCGTCTGCACCATTGAGCAAACCGAAAGCACCAAAGAGTACAGCGAGAATGATAGGGTTGAGATTTTTCATTGGGATACCTGACTTTTTACAGTTCGTCATTTTATGTGTAATAAACAGACCTGCAGTAAACATCGTCCCAAATCGTTGGTGTGCTGCACTAAAAAGATAATTTTCCTTCTATACTAGTCGTGCGGATTATATATACCCGACCGAGAAGATCGTGTATCAAGCCCCATTTCTTAGCATTTTATGCCGAATTTCACGATTTGGGGGCGTAATTGCCGGGGTGCCTAGTTGCACATTTTGCTGCGAGATGGTATATTTGTCTCAATTGCCTGCGTGGCTTATTCGTTTATATACATTTCGAGAAATAAATTTAAGGAGACTTAAACAATGACCGTACTGCTGGGAATCGACATCGGCACAAGTGGCACTAAAACCCTCGCGATGCGCGAAGATGGTACTATCCTCGCTGAGGCAACCGCCTTTTATCCACTCTCTATGCCTAAGCCACTCTGGAGTGAGCAAGATCCCGAGGACTGGTGGAAGGCTACCATCACGACGGTCAAAGAAGTTCTCAAAAAGGGCAAGATCAAGCCTGCGGACGTCAAAGCGATTGGCCTCTCCGGACAAATGCACGGTAGTGTCTTCCTCGATAAGAATGATAAAGTCATCCGTCCGGCAATTCTCTGGAACGATGGGCGCACAGCTGCTGAGTGCAGTGAGATTGAAGAACGTGCAGGTGGTCGCAAGAAGCTAATCAAGATGGTCGCGAACCCAGCAATGACAGGTTTCACCGCGCCGAAAATCCTTTGGCTGCGGAATAATGAACCGAAGAACTTCGAGAAAACCGCGAAGGTGTTGCTCCCGAAGGACGAGATCCGACGTCGCCTCACCGGTGAATATGCGACCGAGGTTTCCGACGCGAGTGGGATGCTCCTGCTGGACGTGGCGAAGCGTCGTTGGTCCACGAAGCTATTGAACGCGCTCGACCTCGACAAGTCACTCTTGGCGAAGTGTTACGAGTCGGAAGAGGTCACTGGGAACCTCACCGAAGAGACGGCGAAGCTGCTCGGACTAACCACCGACTGCGTCGTTGTGGGTGGTGCGGGTGACTGTGCTGCTGGCGCGATTGGTAATGGCATTGTTAAGAGCGGTATTGTTTCCACATCACTCGGCACCTCGGGCGTTGTTTTTGTCCACTCCGACGAAGTCAAGATCGACCCAGAAGGACGCGTCCACACGTTCTGTCACGCAGTCCGTGACAAGTGGCATATGATGGGCGTCACGCTTTCCGCCGGTGGTAGCTTGCAGTGGTTGCGTAATGCTTTGTGTGAGGATGACGTCCGTCGTGCGAAACGAAATAAGGTGGAGGTTTATGACCTGCTAACGGAACTCGCCGCAGCGACGCCGGCCGGTAGTGAGGGTCTCTTCTTTTTACCTTACCTCTCTGGCGAACGCTCGCCGCACGCCGACCCGAACGCACGTGGCAGCTTTGTCGGCCTGACGCTCTCCCACACGAAGGGACATATGATTCGCTCGGTCATCGAGGGCGTAACCTATTCGCTCCGCGATTGCCTCGACGTCTTCGGTTCGCTCGACGTACCCATCCGTCAGATTCGTGCCTCAGGTGGCGGTTCGAAGAGTCCTTTCTGGCGTCAGATCCAGGCGGATGTCTTTAGGAAAAAGGTCGTCACACTCGCCAGTGAAGAAGGACCTGCGTATGGTGTGGCACTCCTCGCCGCCGTTGGCGCGGGTTGCTATAAGAATGTTGTTGAGGCTTGTAAAGCAACGATTGAGGTCGTTAGTGAGACCAAGCCGAACGCCAAAGCAGGAAAGGTTTACGACAAATCCTTCCCGATTTACCAGAACCTCTACGATTCGCTCGCCGACGACTTCCAAGCGATCGCTGGTTTGGGTTGAACAAGAAAAATTACGGAAAATAAATGTCTTTACTCAACGGATTGACAACAGCGCAGCGAGAGGCGGTTACCCATAAGGAAGGGCCGCTCTTGATTCTCGCTGGACCTGGAAGTGGTAAAACGCGTGTTGTGACGCACCGCATTGCTTACCTCGTTGAGCAAGGGGTGCGCCCGAGGCGTATTCTTGCGCTCACGTTCACGAACAAAGCCGCCGAGGAGATGCAGAATCGTGTCCGGAAATTGGCCCACGAGCACGGGATGCACGTCTCCACCTTCCACTCTTTCTGCGTCCGCATACTCCGCGAGCACGGTCATTACCTCGGCCTGGAGAATAACTTCACCATCTTCGACCGTACTGATCAACTCTCGGCAGTGAAACAACTTCTCAATACACTCGCTTCGTTGCCGCCGGGTCTCAAACCGAACGGTGTTCTTGCGGCAATCAGTCGTGCCAAGAATGAGATGGTCTCACCGAGCGATTTTGCGGAACGTTATGCCAACGCGAACTACCGAAGTAACTGGGAGAAGCAGGAGGTCATCGCGGCCATTTACGAGAGCTACCAAAGTTATTTGATGCGTCAAAACGCGGCGGACTTCGACGACTTGCTCCTCCACACGGTGCGACTCTTCCAGGAGCAACCCAACCTCCGTGCCGCGCTCGATGAATGGTACGAGTATGTGATGGTCGATGAATACCAAGACACCAAC
>Ga0180430_10005480_pt1 | contig 10529 bp, 6 predicted proteins | sample SS_ome_9_FD_132999 | JGI IMG/M metagenome (GOLD analysis project Ga0180430, IMG submission 132999) | Hypersaline lake sediment archaeal communities from the Salton Sea, California, USA - SS_1_S_2 metaG | ecosystem: Environmental > Aquatic > Non-marine Saline and Alkaline > Hypersaline > Sediment... | reverse complement strand
GATGAGGCCACCATGCTGAAGGACATCCGGCTGATGAAATCACACAATCTGAATGCCGTGCGCACCTCGCACTACCCGCAGCCGGAGCGCTGGTATGAGCTCTGCAACGAATACGGGTTGTACCTGATCGACGAGGCCAACATTGAATCGCACGGCATGGGGTATGGGCCCGAATCGCTGGCCAAGGACCCCGACTGGATGGGGGCGCACCTGTTCAGGACAGAGAACGTGTTTTACCGCGACAGGAACCAGCCGTCGGTGATCATCTGGTCGCTGGGCAATGAAGCCGGCAACGGGGTCAATTTTGATGCAACCTATGCATTCCTGAAAGAAGCGGATCCCACGCGTCCCGTTCAGTATGAACAGGCGCATGGAGGTGCCAACACCGATATCAACGTGCCGATGTATGCGCGGATCCACCAGATCGAGCAGTATGCACAGTCGGATCCTGACAAGCCACTGATCCTGTGTGAATTTGCGCATGCCATGGGCAACAGCCTGGGGAATTTCCAGGACTACTGGGACGTGATCGAACAATACGAGGCGCTCCAGGGCGGGTTCATCTGGGACTGGGTGGACCAGGGATTGCTGACCACGGATGAGGACGGAACCGAATTCTGGGCCTATGGCGGGGATTTCGGTCCGGAAGATGTGCCTTCCGACGGCAATTTCTGTCTGAACGGCGTGGTGAATCCCGACAGGGGGATCAAGCCGGCCTTGCACGAAGTGAAGAAAGTATACCAGTACATTAAATTCGGATCGGAGGACGACAAAACCTTCAGCATAAAAAATGATTACGCGTTCCTGGACCTGGGCGTGTTCGATTTGTATTGGAACGTGCAGGTGGAGGGAGAGGATGTGGCTATGGGATCGCCTGGTGCCCTGGATCTTGCCCCGGGCGAAGCGCAGGAGGTGACGCTGGAATATGATGCAGGAGCTGCGGGCGAGTATTTCGTTGAATTCTATGCGGTGTTGAACAAAGATATGGGATTGCTGGTGGCGGGTGATACCCTGGCGCGGGAGCAGTTTCATTTCGGGGAGCCGGCGATGCCGGAACTTGCGGTTGCTCGTGCAAATGCAGAACTGTCTGTTTCGCGGAGCAGCAGCAACGGGAAGATGACCATCAGCGGGGAAGGATTTTCCGTTGATTTTGACATGACCGAGGGCAGGATCGCCGGGTGGAACGCCGGGGGTGTTGAGTTGCTGAAAATTGGTCCGGCATCGGGTTTCTGGAGGCCGCCTACGGACAATGATTTCGGGAACGGGCTGGACAAGCGTGCCAGGTTCTGGCGGGAGATATGGGACCGAAAGCAGCATATCAGCACAGCGGTGACCCTGGAAACCCCGGAAGAAGTGGAGATTGTCGTTGCTGTGGATCTGCCTGATTTTGAAGGGACGATCATTGCTAAAAACGGGATCACCTACCGGTTCCTGGCATCGGGAGAGATCGTTGTGGAGAACCGGGTCGAAGTATTGCCGGCGGCGAAAGCGGAGATGCCGCGTTTCGGGATGCACCTGGTGATGCCCCGGGAGTTTGACCAGATGACCTGGTACGGCAGGGGTCCGCACGAATCCTACTGGGACCGCAAGACCAGCGCTTTTGTGGATGTATATGCAGGATCGGTGGCGGAGCAGTACTGGCCCTATATCCGTCCGCAGGAAAACGGCAACAAGACCGACGTGCGCTGGATGCAGCTGACCAATGATGCGGGCAAGGGGATCCTTTTTGTGGGCGCACCGCTGCTTTCCGTGAGTGCACACCACAACCTGCCGGAAGATTTTGAGTCACCGGGACGCACCGACGGCCGGCATGTGGACGGCAAAGCTCCGGTGAACCGCCATACCACCGATGTAGTTCCGCGTGACCTGGTTTCCGTGGACATTGACTACAAGCAGATGGGTGTGGGCGGTGACGACAGCTGGGGAGCATGGACCCATGAGAAGTACAGGCTGACCGGAAGCGACTACAGCTACTGGTTTGTGATGCGGCCGGTGGAGTGATGGCGATGAACAATTTTGCGTAGTAAACATAATTTAATGTAGATGCAGAAAAGTGTTTTCTTTCTTGTTTTCATTGTTTTGAACTTTGTCTCCTGCCGGGTGGGACAGCAGGATGAAGTCCGTTACATGGAAGTCTCGTCACCCGGTTTTGAAAAGACAGATTCCCTTCTCAACACTTTTGTGAGCGGGAATATAATCCCCGGTGCAGTAGCCCTGGTCGCCAGGGAAGGCAACGTAATATATCATCATGCTGCAGGTTTTGCAAATATCAGAGAAAATCGTTCGCAGGAGGTTGGTGATATATTCAGGATCGCATCCATGACCAAGCAGATCACTTCTGTCGCGGCGATGATCCTGTTTGACCAGGGGTTATTTGGGCTGGATGATCCGGTTGGAAAATACTTACCGGGGTTTGCTGAAATGCAGATTGTGGATGCTTTCGACATGTCGGATTCAACATTCACAGGTCATCCTGCAGAGAACAGGATCACCATTCGCCATTTGTTCACCCACTCTTCGGGAATCGGTTATGGCTTCCAGGATGAGGAATTGATGGCCTTGCTTAATAAAGCGGGGATCACCGAAGGATTTGAGCAGCGCGATATCCTGCTTGAGGAGAATATCAAACGGCTGTCGGGGATTCCGCTCATGCACGAACCCGGACTTAGGTTTACCTACGGGCTGAACATGGATGTTCTCGGGAGACTGATCGAGATCTGGTCGGGCCAGCCGCTGGACCGGTTTTTCCAGGAGCATATCTTTGATCCGCTGGGTATGAAAGACACCCATTTTTATCTTCCCCGGGAAAAATATCCACGTCTTGTGGATGTGTACAAGTCTACACCAGGTGGAGTTGTATTATCACCTGATCCCTATTACGACTATCCCGTTCGCGGGGCAAAAACTTATCTTTCGGGCGGGGCAGACCTGAGCAGTACGGCCTATGATTACTACCTGTTCTGCCAGATGATGCTGAATGGTGGCACGCTGAACGGGGTGCGGATCCTGGAGCACGAAACAGCTGCGCTGATGACCGGCACGCACCTGGAGACAGGTGACTACGACATGGGATTGGGATTCAGTGTGCTTTCAGAAAAAACCACGGTAACCGATGCCCGTTCAGCAGGTTCATACAGTGGTGGCGGTTATTTCGGCACCTCCTACTGGGTCGATCCTGCTGAAGACCTGGTGGCGATCCTGATGCTGCAGGTCTATCCTTTCGAAAGCCATGGCATCTACAGGAAATTTGAAGACCTGGTCTACGAGGCGATCGGTCAGGTACAGTGATTCTATTTGCACAGAAAGGCACCCGCATTAATTCCTGTCTACCTGGGCGGAAACTGACCCGGTGAACCCTTTCCCGGGAATTTCTATGATAATTACTGGGCGCCTGGTTTGTGATGAGCGCAATGGGGCTTTTTGAAATGGAAGGAGGTTGCGAAACAAGGTCGGTGGTGGATATATTCAGCCTCCAGTTCTGTTTTTATTCACTTGTTCTGAAAGGTGAAGCAGGCAGTCCCTCTGTATTGTATAAATTGGGCATGGCGCTATCATCCCATGCAAATCGTACAATTTTTGGTACAGACACTTTCTCTGATTGCACAATCACATTGATACCATCGACAACAGCATGAGCTTTATAAAAAACCAAATCTTCACCGGCTATTTCAAAATCACTTACGTTGTCATCCGGACAATACAATCCGCTGCCAGCATGGTTGAAAGAAACAATGGCTTTACCATCACTAAATGCCACACTTTTGTATATTGGACCGGAATAAACAAGGCCGTCTTTTCCATAATCCTTTGCCAATGCCCATAAAGCCAGCCTTTTTCCCACATCCTGCTTATTAGGTGGATGTATTTATCATGTACCTTACTAATTAGTCTTTGCAAGAAAACGTCAAAGACGAGCATAACGCAGTCTTTGACGTTTTCTTATCAAAAACTTATAAAAGCAGGAGTTTTAGCTTTGCTGAGCTCCTTACGCCGGTTCGTGCAGGCACTACCTTACAAATTTTCTTGCTATAGTTTCCTGATCAGAGGTTACTTTCAGAATGTAAATTCCAGATCCCATATTCACTGGCAAACTGAAATTTTTCTCCATTGAATTATATTCCTTATTAATAATCATGGAACCTTTAATGTCATAAACCTGAACCGTTTTAACAAGCGTGGTTTCTTCCATTCTAATATTCAATAGATTTGCGTTCATGTAAACGGAAATACCATTCTCTGACTTAAGCTTTTGAATGCTGCTGGGCTCATTTTCTACCTCAGTGTCTCCGACGCCTATGTCATCGAAATACATATCAACTGCAGTTTCGCCTACATTCATGTTAATAAAGCAAACTTTTGGATTGTCACCTTCTATAACGGCAGCAGGAATCTCTATATTTGCCTGTGCCCATACATTGGGGCCGCCAGCATCAATATCTACTTCAAATAAACCCGACTCTGTTACATCACCTGTACTACCTGCTTCCCATTTAAAGTCAATTTTCACACCATCACCCTCAACGTGGTCGTCATTGATGATTAAATACTTAAACTGCAGGTATTTATAGTCTGAAAAAATAGAAGGATCCTTAGTATCGAAACATAAGAATCCGCCTTGCCAGCCCCAATATGATTCAAAATAATGGGCAGGAAAAAAGATAGAATTTGCGCTGGCATTAATCCCATCAGTAACAGGATTATCCAAGGTGTCAGCAGATAATGAATAGGACCATACTCCAATTTCAAGTCCCTCAAGAGATGTTCCGTCAAAATCAGAAATCATGACGTCCTGGGCTGATACAAAAACACCCAGCAATAAGAATGTAACAATCAGTGTAATGTTTTTCATAAGATTTAATTTTTAGTTTGAATTAGTAAATATTAAAAAAATGCAAAAAACAGAGCGTTAGTGAATCCTGAAGCAGATTCACTTGTTTAGTCATATGTATTAATTTCCTATCACCAATAAATTGCTAGCATTATGAAACAAAATACAACGAGTAAGAGTGCCCATATGCGAAAATCCTTATAGAAAGGAATGCCTTTAAAATAAGCAGCTTCATCCTTGAAAAACTGAGGTGTAAGTGTATTTCCTTCTATCCTCTCTTTTGGTGGAGCGGAAGTCAGCAGACTTACAATAATCATCACAGATGCTGTAAAAAGAAAGTTTACAGGTGCCATATACAGCCAGTGGAGATCACCAAAAAAAGTATAGGGTTTTCCGACAAATGTCATAAACAGTGCAAAAACTATGGTTGAGAGTAGTCCGGCAAATATGCCTGTAGCATTGGCTCTTTTCCAAAACATTCCAAGCATAAATGCAGCAACAACAGGAGGTCCTACAAATGATAATATTTCATTGTAATAGTCAACTAAAGTTCCAAATTTCTCAATATAAGGGGCCCATATTGTTCCAATTATCAGTATAATTAAAGAAGAGAGCTGACCAACACGCACTAATTTCTTTGAAGAAGCTTTTTTATCGATCCTTCTATAGAAATCCATTGTGAACAGGGTCGATACGGCATTCAGGGCTGCACTAAGAGTTGAGGTCATTGCTGCAATCATTGCTGCCAGCATTACACCAAGTAGCCCAACCGGCATCCACTCTGTTACCGCGCGAGGGAATATTGAATCTGCAGGATTCGTATCCGGAAAGGCAACCCCGGCTTTCAATGCAGGGATAAAGATGAAATACATGGTTAAGACTGTCAGAAAACCTGTAAACAAAACTCCTTTCCGACCATGATCAACAGACTTGGCTGTTAACACCCGCTGCACAAGCTGCTGGTTATTTGCCCAGAAGTAAAATCCTAAAATTGGTAATGCAAGAAATAGTGCCGGCCAGGGTATGCCTTTATCATCCAGTGGCCGGATCAGATGCAGACGGGTTGTTTCCTGGAATCTTTCGGACAGTACTTCCCAACTGCCCACATTTTTAATGGCCAGGTAGGCCAGAAGGATTGATCCGAAAATAATGATTGCTCCCTGAACTAACTCTGCTTTTATTGCAGAAGACAAGCCTCCCGGGATGGTGTAAGAAGCCGCTAATATTGCGGCAATTATTACCACAGTCTGAATTCCCATTTCTGGAAATATGATATTAAAGATCATGGCACTACCATACAATGTAGCAGCTACATCCATAAATATTCCTGCGAACACTGTAATAGAAGAAAAATAGTATTTGGAACGGTGGTCAAACCTTTTTTCCAAAAACTCAGGCATTGTATATACGCCAGATTTTATATAGAATGGCAGAAAAATCCAGGCAAAAAAGACCAGTACCAGAACGGAAATCAGATTGTAATTAAATATCACTAAACCATGCTCATGTGTTGCGCCTGAATGTCCAACAAGTGTGGCAGTTGATATGCTGGCTGCAAATAGAGACAAACCGACAACTTTCCATGACATATTCCTGCCTGCCAAAAAATATTCGTCAGAATTCTTGTTTTTTGCATTTCTCAGCCCCCACCAGGTAATTGCAATAATATATACTGCAATTATTATCAAATCAATATTTTTAATGCTTTCTGATATCATCTTACTTTGTTAACGAACTGTTTTAATGATTTTTTTATGACTTACTGAACCATCTTGTTGATAGCTTGATATAATATAGACTCCCTGACCAATCTCACTTGTTTCGATGTTTCCCTGCTTATGAATGTCGTCATCATACCAAACCCTTCTTCCACTTAAATTGGTAATTTCTAATCTTTCTGGTTCAGCATATGAAGAATAATGAATCTCCTTGCTAAAAGGATTCGGAAATACATGAAATTCGCGATTAATAACTGCGCCGATATTACTTGTATATCCATACCCTGTTCCCGAAACTGCTATTTGCATGGCTATACTTTGTTTATTCATATTCGATCTTAAAGTAAGCGTATCTGAATAATCGGCGTTTGATGATGGCCTAAACACCACATCAGCAAGAGCCTGGCTCTTAGGAGCAATCATTATGGAATCCTCATTTATTCTGAAATCACCACTGCTGCTTACAAATTCATTTAATACCAGGTTTTCATTTAAATGATTACTCAGGATGATGGCCCTGATTACGGAATCTCCATATTCAGTGTCAGGAAAACTTAAATTCTTCTCATTTGAACTAAACGCTTTGTTTTCCCAATTAAATTTCTGTACCCGGTATGTTGGAGATTCACAATTGATAAATTTTCCCTCTTGAACAATCTCCTGTTCGGTATTATATTCTGTAAATAAGCCACCTATTTCATCCTCCTGGTTGATGCCCCAAAAGACCACGGAATTACCATTACCCAGGTTTTGAAGATTGCCCAGTATACTTGAGAATACATCAGGTTCCCGACGATACCCTGTGATTTTTTCGGCAACCATTGAATCTTCATCTATGCTAAACTCAACCCCCATTGAATACTTATCATCTGAATAACTTCCATTATCAAAAATGGTAAATATGGAATCATTCTTTTTCCTGATGGTATGTTGCCCGGATGGAGGCCTCTCGAAATTCTTCAATGTAAACTGATTATTTTTTCCACCCATTCTCCAGATAATATCACCTGTATTTAAATCAATCCTGGTGAGCTCACTCATGTTTCTTGATGAGACAATAATTGTAGAATCTGAATCAAATTCGATTGAATTAAAATGCACATAATCTATAACATGTGATAGTACATTTGCATACGTATCCAGGATGTTAAAATGATCTCTGCTATTCCATTCAAAAACAACATTTTCCTCTGAATCAATTTTCTGAATCACCATATCTTTTACCTGGGCTTTCGCATAACCGCCTGAAACAATTGTGCTCATGTCAACTTCGTGTATATCGAGTCCAAACAAAAGATAGTCGCCATCAGGAGCCACTATTATCTCATGTAAATCAGTAACATAGCCATTTTTTGCTCTTATTACATCTACCTCCTTTAACATGCTGTCCAGGAGAATAAAACCACCTCTCGACTTATCAAAATATGACATATAACCATTAGGTAATAACTTAAAATCATATGCCTGGGCTTCAATTCGTTTGTAGAAAAGAGGCTCACCATTTGGTGCAAAGATGAATAACCCGGAATATCCAATGTTCGACAATATGGTAAAAACACAATAGGGAGATAATTCCTTGCCAGATGTTAAAATTAAACGTGGAAAGGTTGATTCATTCACTAAGAAGTTTTGATTGGCTGGATAACGCGTCTGTGAAAAACCACTTGATGGATTAAATAGCATTCCAAAAACAAAAAAAAATGAAGCTGATAGCCCAAAGCTTTTCTTTACTTGAAATATATGTATAGAAGACCTAAACATTTTACCTTACGCTAATTCAAATTTTCCTGATGTATAATTTAGAATATGCTACTTATAGAAGATATTGACCAACATGGTTTTCATAGTTATTCAAAAATAGGCTATTTGAGATTTGAATACTTGAATTTTAATGTCTAATACTGATGGTATTATGAATGCAAATTCCATTTTTATTCAAAAAATGTGGATGAATTCCTAATTGGTGATGGTGATTTCATTGGGGGTGGTTTTCAAAACTTATTTTCCCAGAAGTATTGTATATCTCAATCTTTATAAAGTTTCCAAATGGTGTGTTTTTCATAATCACATACTTTATTCTATTACAAGTTTATTAGCGTAAATTATAGTGTTTTGCTGGTCTCTGATTATGACAATATAGGTTCCTTTTTCCAGAGCGCCGGTCTGTATAGTTGTAACAGGCTTTCGTGTGGAAGTACTTGATATCAGTAATCCACCTGACGAATAGACCTCCACATTACAATCTGACTGACCGGGTGTATTGACATGGATGAATTCCCTGGCCGGATTTGGGGAAATCCGGAATAAGGAAGTCTCTGCATCGTGCACATCTGAATACATTTTTGTACCACGAAGGTTAACCTGCACTGCCGTACGTTGTATCAGCGTATCACTGTTGATATCCGAATAGATCGTCAACACATCTTCCACATGACTGTTGTCAATATCATAAGGATAGTAGGAGACAATAATATTCTTTTCCTCTCCCGGACTTAAGGTGGATGGAAAGGTCTCCTGATCAATACTAAACGCATTGGTATGCACATGGTAGCCTGAAAGCTTCAATTCTCTGTCTGAATTATTTTTCACCTTGAGAATATATACGGAAGAGGTATATCCATCCCACTCGCCAAAATTCACATGGTCGGTATTTGTAGTAAAAAGTGTGGTTTTCCAGGGGTATTTCACCACCCGGTAACTACCGTCATGTTCCGGGAAGCTTACTTCCAGGGCTATGGAGCCATCGGGTTTTACTTCGGTGAATGCCGGTACAGCAGGGTTGTCCTGGTAATCTCCCCAGCCGATCAGCGTATTACCACCCGGAAGCCTCTGCACATTGCCTTTATGTGAAGAGGAGACAGTTTTATCATGGTCAAATTCCCAGACCTGGGTGACTGTCATCGCATTTTCATCTATTTCATATTCTACAGCTCTGGCATACCCGGGATCAGAAAAAGTACCATTATCAAAAACGGTGATATTCCCGTTCGGGAGTCTTCTGACATCGTGTTGTCGTGTAAAAGGGCGCGTACTGTTTATCATTTTAAATTGGTTGTTTCTGCCACCCAGCCGCCAGATCACTTCGCCTGTGCGACGGTCAATTTTCGTGATCTCATCCTGGTGAGCCATCGATAGCAGGAGGGAAGTGTCAGATTCAACTTCAATGGCATTTAAATTGGTAACGTCGATTGAAGATATAGTAAGATCCACTGCGCTGTTGAGGTCCGCAATTTCGTAGTGTGGTCGGGTAGCCCATTCAAAAACCAGGTTTCCATGTGGATCAAATTCCTGGACCAGGTAGTCCTCAATGGTTGCTTCAGGATCCCCTCCTTCAATCACCAGGCTCATGTCCACGGTCCTGAATTTTTTACCCATTAGAAGATAATGCCCGTTTTCAAGTATCCTGATCTCATGAAGATCAAACCTGTCACAATCCTGGCAACCCATGGTATCAATGGGATGATAGTCACCATCAAGCATTACATACTTGCGAACTGATCCTTCAAAATAGGCCAGGTTTCCATTGGGATAGGGTTGAAAACAGTAAGTTTTCATGGCTGTTTCCCTGTAAAAAACGGGCACACCGTAGTTATCGGTGATGATAAGGTAGCCTGGAGAGAGACCTGTTACAGGCTGGGGGCAAACAAAATAATATCCTGGTTCAGGATCATCAGAATGTTCTATATCAAAGGAGGGGAAGCCTTCAGGTAAATTCAGATCCTGTCCCAGGGTATTTGAATAAATACAGAAAGGCAATATTATTATAAATATGTATAGTTGCTTTTTCATGATGTGTGACATTTTAATCTTCAAACAGAGCTCATGTACCAATAAAACTATGGGTTAGAAATTAGCTGAACCCCTTATTCCAGTATTACTATGTCTGCCCCGGTAGCAGTGAGTCCGATGGATTTGGTGTTAAGTTGAAGGGTGAACACTTCCTCGGGCGGGTTGTCCGGAGTTACCTCTGCGATGAAGGCTTT
>Ga0180430_10005479_pt1 | contig 10529 bp, 8 predicted proteins | sample SS_ome_9_FD_132999 | JGI IMG/M metagenome (GOLD analysis project Ga0180430, IMG submission 132999) | Hypersaline lake sediment archaeal communities from the Salton Sea, California, USA - SS_1_S_2 metaG | ecosystem: Environmental > Aquatic > Non-marine Saline and Alkaline > Hypersaline > Sediment... | reverse complement strand
TTGCACGATTCCGCTCCCCCTCCGGGGGGGCTCCGGCGAAGCCGGCGAGGGGGGCGCTCGGCCGACTCGATGACGGCGCGAATTCGGGAGTTCGACGAGCCAACCACGAACCCTCTCCGCCCGCTCCGCGGGCACCTCCCCCACGCGTGGAGGAGAACTGCAGGGCGCGATCGAGATTTGAAATTGGAGATTGGAGATTCGGGGGACGCGGCGGCCGCGCCTTGCACGATTCCGCTCCCCCCCGTGAGGGGGCCGCGTCGATACGAGAGAGCGAGCATGGCCCGAACGGGCCACGCGCAGCGCTCAGACTGACCCGCCGCACGCCGCGACCACGGTGTCGACGACGTGCTGCCGCTGCACTTCGGTGAGTTCCGGATGGATCGGGATCGCGATGACCTCACCCGACGCCCGTTCGGCATGCGGGAACGTGCCTTCGGCGATGCCGAGGTCGCGGTAGCAGTCCTGCTGGTGCAGACACCGCGGGTAGTAGATCTCGGTGCCGATGTGCGCGTCGGTGAGCGCCTGACGGATCGCATCACGCCGCGCGGCGGGCACGCGGATGACGTACTGGTTGTAGATGTGCCGGGCGCCCGCGGGGGCCGGCTGCGGGGTTCGCAGCGGAAGCCCGCCCTCGTCGAGCGAGACGGCGCTGGTCGCGGCCCCCGCCGCGGCGAACGCCTCGTCGTAGAACCGGGCGTTCTCCTGCCGGGCGGCGCTCCACGCATCGAGGTGCTCGATCTTCACCAGCAGCACCGCGGCCTGCAGGGCGTCGAGCCGCGAGTTCAGGCCGACGTCGTGGTGGTAGTACTTCGGCTTCATGCCGTGATTGCGGAAGCGACGCATGCGTTCCGCGATCTCATCGTCGGTGGTGGCACAGAGTCCCCCGTCGCCGAAGCCGCCCAGGTTCTTGCTCGGGAAGAAGCTGTAGGTGCCGAGATCGCCGACCGAACCCACGCGACGGCCGTGCACGTCTTCGGTGCCGATCGCCTGCGCCGCGTCCTCGATGACCTTGAGGTCGTGCTCGCGGGCGATCGCCATGATCGCGTCGAGATCGCACGCCTGACCGAAGAGATGCACGGGAATGATCGCCTTGACCGCCCCCGCCGGTCGAGCCGCGATCGCCTCGCGGACCGAGTCGGGGTCGATCTGATACGTCGCGGGATCGATGTCGGCGAAGATCGGCGTGGCCCCGACCCGCGACACGCTGCCCGCGGTCGAGAAGAAGGTGAAGGTCGGGACGATCACCTCGTCGCCGGGGCCGATGCCGAGGGCGTCGAGGCCGAGGATGATCGCGTCGGAACCGTTGGAACAACCGACCGCGTGCGGCATCCGGAGATACTCGGCGCACCGCTCCTCGAGGGCGGCGACCTTGGGCCCGCCGATGAAGATCTGGCTCTCCAGGACCTCCTGAACCGCGGGCTCGATCTCGGCGCGAATGGTCGCGTACTGAGCCTTGAGGTCGAGGAGGGGAACGATCACGTCGGTCGCGGTCGGCATTCGCGGGATTCTAACGATCCCCGCCCCGCTTCCGGGCACGGCCTGGTGGAGGTCAACGCCGCGTCGAACCGAAACCGCCGTCGCCGCGGGCGGTCTCGTCGAGCGTGTCGACCTCCTCGATCCGGACCCGCGCGACCGGGGCGATCACCATCTGGGCGATCCGCATCCCCGGCTCGACCGTGAAGGCGGCCCGGCCGAGGTTGATCAGCGGCACCATGACCTCGCCGCGGTAGTCGGCGTCGATGGTGCCGGGCGCGTTCGGCATCGAGATGCCGTGCCGGGTCGCGAGCCCGCTGCGGGGCCGCACCTGGGCCTCCCAGCCGTCGGGAATCGCCATCGCGAAGCCGCACGGAAAGAGATGGATGTCGCCGGGGGCGAGCCGGTGCGGGGCCTCCGTCGTGGCGTGCAGATCGAGTCCCGCGGCGTGCTCGGTCTGATACGACGGCACCACCGCGGCGGGATGCAGACGGCGGAAGCGAAGGATGGGCGGGGTGCGGTCGGTCATCGGGCGGCCCGAGGTCGAGCCCGGCATTCAGCCGGCGCGGAGTTCGTCGATCGCGGCCAGCACCGCGTCGGCGTGGCCGGGGACCTTCACCTTGTCCCACCGCTTCGCGACCTTGCCCGCGGGGTCGATGAGATAGGTCGTCCGCACGACGCCCATGTACTTGCGGCCGTACATCGACTTCTCCTGCCAGACGCCGTACTTGAGACAGACCTTGGGGTTGTCGTCGGCGTCACGCGCGGCATCGGCGAGCAGCGTGAAGTTGAGGTCGTGCTTGTCCACGAACTTGCGATGACTTTCGACCGAGTCGGGACTGATGCCGAACACGGTGGCCTTCGCCTTGGTGAAGTCGGGCAACTGGTCGCGGAACTGACACGCTTCCTTCGTACAGCCCGAGGTGTCGTCCTTGGGATAGAAGAAGAGCACGACGGGGCCGCCGAGAACATCTTTGAGCGCGCGGTTCGTCCCGTCCTGATCGGGAAGGGTGAAGGCGGGAGCTTTCTTGCCGGGGTCGATGAGCATGGGGGGGATCGAGATTCGAGATTCGAGATTGGAGATTGGGAACGCAGGACGATAGCGGACCGTGCGCGACGAGGATCTGGGGCGCTGACCGGAGACCAGGGATGTCGACGCGGTGAATACGAACGCCACGCGATCCCCAATCTCGAATCTCCAATTTCAAATCTCGAATCCTCCGCGAATCCGGCCTTGCGCGGCGTCCCGCTGCGGCAACGGCGAAGCCGAGCCGCAGCCGTCGCGTCGACCGTGATCTGGAAAGCCAGGAGGACCCTTTACGGGTCCTCCGCAGCGCTACAAAAGATCCTCCTTCCGGAAGTCCAGATCCGGGGGACGGCAGACGTGGTCCTCCAGGTACCGGCTTCGGAAGCAGCCGACCCAGCGGTCGGGTTCGATTTCGTAGAGCACGTGCTCGTCCCGGCCTTCGACGGTCTGCGGGCGGACGTCCTTCGGGGGGTCGGGCCACCACGGGACGATCTCGGCGCCGTTGGCCGGGTCGTGGCCCGGGAGGTTCAGGAACTGCTTCGCATCCCCCACCACCTCCTCGACGGTGGTGAGGCGGTGCTTCAGTTCCCCCAGCCGCGGGATCGAGTTGAACAGCCCGCGGGTGTAGGGGTGCAGCGGGTTGTCGAAGAGGTCGTAGACCTTGGCGTACTCCACGACCCGCCCCGCATACATCACGCAGACCACGTCGGCGTTCTCGGCGACCACCCCGAGGTTGTGGGTGATGAGCATGATGCCCATCTCCTTGGTCCGCTGCAGTTCCCGCAGAAGTTCGAGGATCTGGGCCTGGATCGTGACGTCGAGGGCGGTGGTCGGTTCGTCGGCGAGCAGCAGCGTCGGGTTGCACGCGAGGGCCATCGCGATCATGACCCGCTGCCGCATGCCGCCGGAGAACTGGTGCGGGTAGTCGTTCAACCGCTTCGCGGGATGCGGAATCCCGACGTCGTCCATCGCCTTGACCGCGATCTCCTCGGCCTCCGACGGCGTGACCTGCTGGTGCAGCAGGATCGCCTCCATGATCTGATCGCCGATCGTGTAGACCGGGTTCAGGCTGGTCATCGGCTCCTGGAAGATCATCGCGATGTCGCGACCGCGCAGGCCGAGCATCCGCTTCTCGTCGAACCGGAGGACGTCCTCGCCCTTGAAGAGCGCGGTGCCTCGATCGAAACGCCCCGGCGGCCGCGGCACGAGCTGCATGGTGCTCATCGCGGTGACGCTCTTGCCGCAGCCGGACTCGCCGACCACCGCGAGGGTCTGCCGCGGGTGGATCGTCATGCTCACCCCGGCGACCGCCTGAATGCGGGGACCGGTCGGGTCGGCGCTGTTCTGGAAGCTGACCGCCAGATCGCGGACCGCCAGCAGCGGCTGGGTGCGGGTCGCGGTGTCGGTCGCGGGCGCCGCGGCGGTGCCGACTGATTCCCGTTCGCTCATCAGTGCGCCGCCTTCCGAAGCTTGGGATCGATCGCGTCGCGGAACGCCTCGCCGAGCAGGTTGTAGGCGAGCACGGTCAGGAAGATCGCGAGACCCGGGAAGATCGCGAGCCACCAGTTGAAGGTGCCGGTCGCGGTCGACGCGCTCGAAAGCAGCTTGCCCCACGACGCCTGCCCGTCGGGACCGAGTCCGAGGTACGACAGCGTCGCCTCGGCGAGGATGGCCGCCGCGATCGAGAACGACGCCTGCACCAGCACCGGGGTGAGTCCGTTGGGGAGCATGTGCTTGAAGAGCACCGACCGCAGCGGCAGGCCCGCCGCCCGGGCGGCCTGCACGAAGTCCTGGGCCCGGAGTTTGAGGAACTCGGCCCGGATGAAGCGGGCGGGCAGCGTCCAGCTCACGCACCCGATGATCGCCATCATCATGTACGTGTTCCGCGGCAGGACCGCGGCCGCCACGATCAGCAGGAACAGCACCGGGATCGCCATGAAGATCTCGACCACGCGGCTGAGGACGAGGTCGACGGCGCCGCCGAAGTAGCCCATGAGCGAGCCGACGATGATCCCGATGAGCACCGAGATGCCGGTCGAGATGAGTCCGATCGAGATCGACAGACGGCAGGCGTGCATCATCTGGCTGAGCACGTCCTGACCGACCGAGTCGGTCCCGAGCAGGAACCGTCGCTCGCCGAAGAAGGTGCCTTCGGTGGCCGGAATCTCGGCCTCGACCGTCGTTCCCGGCTCCAGCGTGTAGAACGACGTGCGGGCCTGCGACGGCGACCACGGCACGATCGCCCAGGTGTTCTCGTAGCGGCCCGCGAGTTCGCGATCGATGTACCGGTCGTAGTTCGAGAGCGGCGGGTCGAATCGGTCGGCGGCGATCACGGTGGAGATCGACGCGACGAGCACGATCAGCACGATCCGGGCGATCCGCGACTTGAAGGTCGTGAACGGCACCATGACCACCGCCCCGACGACCGCCGCGACGATGCCCGCGAGCCACGGCACGATCGCGGTCCGCTCGGTGGCGAAGGTTCGGATGCCTTCGGACTGCTCGGGATCGGTCAGCCAGTCGCCGATCACCCCCGCCACGAGGATCGAGATGCCGCACTGGATCGACGCCGCGATCAGCACGCCGAGTCGGTGCGAGCGGGTGAGGCCGACCAGCCCGGGCGGCAGCACCATCCACGGCACCCCGACCACCAGGCCCACCAGCAGCGCGACGTCGACCGAATGCAGGCCCTCCCACATCGGGGACCACGACCGGACCACCTCGCCATCCACGGTCTCGACCGTCCAGACCGGAAGCCCGGTGGCGGTCACCGGGGCGAGCACCGCGAAGAAGGCGACGACCGCGATCCACGCCAACCCGATCCGGGCCCCCCACCGCTTCACCACGCGATCCCAGGCGTCGGCCCAGAATGGCTTCGACGGCTTGGCCCCGACCCCCCGCATCACGTCGATGCCGGAGATGGTGCCGGTGGGATTGGAGGCGGACTGACTCACGCAGGTGGCTTCCGGAGGACGGGGATCAGTCGTAGCTGATGCGAGGATCGGCGAAGGCGTAGAGCACGTCGGCCAGCAGCAGGGCCAGCAGGTTCACCACCGCGATCATGAAGGTGTTGGCGAGGATGAGTTCACGATCCCGAAGGTTGATCGCCTCGAGGATCAGGCTGCCCATGCCCGGGATCGAGAAGATCTTCTCGACGATGACCGACCCCGCGAGCATGGCGGGGAAGATCGTGACGAACATCGTGATGAGCGGCAGCAGGCTGTTGCGGAAGACGTGCCGCATGAGGACCACGCGGGCGGGCACGCCCTTGGCCTTCGCGGTGCGGACGTAGTCCTGATTGAAGTTGTCGAGCATCGCGGCGCGGGTCTGCTTCGCCAGCACCGCGAAGCCGGTGTAGACGAGGCACGCCACCGGCAGCGCCAGGTGCCAGAGCGTGTCGAGCAGGTAGCCCGCCGAGAAGGTCGACGTGCCGTCGGGGCCCTCGACGAACGACGGCAGGAACGACATGCCGTCGGCGTCGTTGGCGTGCAGGCCCGACACCGGGAACCAGCCGAGGTACTGCTTGTCGGCGAGGTAGCCGATCGCGAGCACGCCCGCCCACACTGTCGGGATCGACCAGAACGCGACGAACAGCGCGCCGCTGCTCACGTCGAACCACGATCCGCGGTAGCGGGCCGCGAGCATGCCCGCGGGGATCGCGATGAGGTAGATGATCGGCACCGTCACCGCGTTGAGCAGCAGGGTCACCGGGAGCGCGGTCAGGATGAGATCCTTGACCGGTCGACCTCGGCTGAACGCGGTGCCGAGGTCCGGCCACGCCAGCGAGAGCATTCCCGGCACGATCGCGATGCCGTCCTCGGGATACGGTCCGACTTCGAACGCCGCGGCCTCGCGGGCGCGGGCCGCTTCCGCGACCGCCTTGGCATCGAGGGCCGCGATCGCCGCGGCCTCGACCTCGGCCCATTCCGGACTCGATCGATCGGGCTCGCGTCCGGCGAAGCGGCGATGCACCGGCTTGCCCTTGTCGACCGCATCCGACCAGCCCTCGGCGGCGGCGAGCCGGACCAGTTGCTTGTCGAGTTCCTTCCGGGCGACCAGATAGTCGGCGCGGGTCTTGGAGTACGCCTTCGCGGCCGCCTTGTACTCGGCGACCTCGGGCGAGTCGTCGCCCCGGGTCATGACCGAGCGGCCGTCCCGGACCCCGTAGTCGTCGCGGATCTCGACCAGCCGATCGGCGGGCACGAGCGTCTCGGCGAACCACGAGTCCTCGAGCGGCGTCGGCTGGATCGCCTTGGGGTACCGGACGAGGGCCCCGGTCGGCAGCACCTGGTCCCGCACCCCGAACTTGATCGGCGAGATGCGCCCCAGCCAGCGGGTGTACTGCACGATGATCGGATCGTCGAGACCGTAGCGGTCCTCGAGGTACGCCTCCATCAGCGCGGCCTTGCTCGCCTCCATCTGGCCGCCCGAGACGCGGAGTCCGGCGCCGATGCCGCCCGGGCTCAGCGCGAGCAGCATGAAGACGAGCAGCGTGATCCCGACCAGCGTCGGGATCATCAGCATCAGTCTTCGGGCGATGTACGCGAGCATGGTGCGGAGGGACGCCGGATCGGGTGACGTGAGACGGGACGGTGACGGTGGATGCGGTCGTCAGTTCCCCGGCAGCGGCGCGGCCGCCCGGAAGAACTCCTGCGGTTCCAGACCGCTCTTGTGCTCGATGACGTTGCCGATCTCGCGATTCACGAAGCGGATCCACGGCGAGACCCGCAGGAACGTGTACGGCTGCCCCTGGTGGATCGTGCGATGCAGCCCGTGCCAGTCGGCCATGCGGGCCTCGGGGTCGAGTTCCGCGCGGCCCGCGTCGATGAACGCATCCGCGTCGGGGCTGCCCCACTGGATGAAGTTGTCGCCCTGATCGAGGATCGAGCTCGAGTGCCAGATCTGACGCGGATCACTCTCGGGGGCGCTGGCGCTCCACGCCATGATCATCGCGTCGAAGTTCCGCTGCTTGAGCATGTCGCTGTAGAACGACCAATCGACGACCTTCGGATTGCAGACGATGCCGTTCTTGAGGCACTGGCTCTTCAGGTAGCTGATGATCCGCTCGGTCGTCTCGCCGCCGGTCGCGATCGTGAACTCGAACTCGAACGGGGTGCCCTTTGCGAAGACGCCGTCGTCGAGCTGGTACTCGCGCACGCCGTCGCCGTCGGCATCGACCCAGCCCGCCTCGGCGAAGAGTCGGTCACCCTCCGCCTCGTCGAACGGCCAGGGGGTGACGTCCGGTGCGGACGCGGGCGAGGCCGGGCTGTTCGGGCCGGTCGCGACCACGCCCACGCCCTCCCAGATGTCGCGGATCATGAGTTCGCGATCGAGGATGTGGGTCATGCCCTTGCGGACGCGGGCGTCATGGAACGGCGTGAGCCTGCCGCCCGGGCCGCCCCGCGGACCGCACTGCCATCCGATGAACGAGTATCCGCTCCGCATGTTGAGCCAGTTGTGGATGGCGGTCGTCTTCAGGAACTCCTCGTCGTCCTTGTACTCGGCGTACTGGACCGAACTCGGCGTGAGCATGTCCCCCTCGCCGTTGCGGTACGCGACCAGCGCCGCGAGCGGATCGGTCACGACCTTCGATCGAAGCGAGCCGAGCGGCGACTTCGCCTTGCCCCAGTACCGCTCGTTGCGGACGATCACCACGTCCTCGCCGGGCGACCACTGATCGTCCGGATCGAGGTTCGCGATGCGGAACGGACCCGAGCCCATGAGCAGGCCGGTGGAGGGGTTGATCTGCGACGGCTCGAACCGTGAATAGAAGTGCTTGGGAAGGATGTACGAGCCGAGGGTGTAGGACAGGTTGGTGAACAGCGACTTGTTGAAGGTGAACTCGGCGGTGTGGTCGTCGATGACCTCGACGTTCTCGATCATGTCGAGCGTCGCCCGGCTGCGTTCGGCCTCGATCAGCGGGTTGAAGATGAAGTCCATGAACGTCCAGCGGACGTCCTCGGCGGTGACCGGGGTGCCGTCGGAGAACGTGGCCTTGGGGTCGATGTGCACCCGCAGCCAGAGGCCGTCGGGATCGAGCTGCCAGCCGTCGGCGAGCACACCCCGCAGGGCGAGCGTCTCGGGGTCGTAGGCGGCCAGCGTCTCGACCACCCGGTCGATGACGCGACGGCCATAGACGTCGGTCGAGAGGTACGGCGTGATCTTCGCGGGCTGGGCCCCGAAGATCTCGGTGAACTCGCCGCCACGACGGAAGCCCGGCACCTCGGCGGGGTCGCTCGCGAAGTCCCACGGCTCCTGCCACGCGATCGGGACCCCGGGACGGGCCCACGAGTCGTCACGCTTCGCGGTGGTGGATCCGGCGTCCAGATCACCGCCGCCGATGATTGTCGTCCCGGTCGTCCCGGCCGTCCCGGCCGTCGCACCACCGCCGACCGAGATGCCGTCGGCGGACACGCCCCCGAGGTTGATGTTGATCGGCCGGGTCGCGATCGCCGTGCGGAGGGCGTTGAGTTCGTCGCGGATCGCGTCGACGTCGCCGCCCCCGCCGACCTGCTGCTCGATCTCGCCGACCTTGGCCTGGATGTCGTCCAGACGATCCCAGACCCGGTCGGACTGGAGCATCTGAAGCAGCACCAGAAGCCCCACGCCCAACACGACGACGAGAAGCACGAAGTCCTTGAAACCGAAGCGGTTCTGCATGAGCCGGGGTCTTTCCTGCGTTCGACGGGCCGGGAGCGGCGCCGAGCCGGTGCAGACTACGGGGAGCCGTGGGCGGGATCAAACCTCGCCTTGAGTCGATCACCCACCAGATTCAGGCTCACCAGCGTGACCCCGATCATCAGACACGGCCAGGAGAGAAGCCACCAGCGGCTGTTCGGGGCGTGAAGTTCGCCGAGGGCTTCGCTGGCGAGGTTGCCCCAGCTGGGGAGCGGTTCGGCGACTCCGATGCCGAGAAAGCTCAGGAAGCTCTCCGACAGGATCGCGGCGGGGACCGCCAGCGTGCCGTAGACCACGATGGGTCCGATCAGGTTCGGAAGCAGATGGTGCGTGAACTGCCGCCATGCCCCCATGCCCTGCGCCCGGCACGCCTCCATGAACGGTTGTTCGCGGAGGCTGAGCACCTGCCCTCGCACCACGCGGGCGGTGGTCAGCCAGCCGACGCCTCCGATCGCGACCAGCAGCGTGGCGAGATTCACCACCTGACGGGTCCCGGACGACGGATCGAGGGCCAGCCGCGCGACGACGCCGTCCGCCGCGACCGACACCAGCACCACCAGCAGGATGTACGGCAATCCGTAGAGGACGTCGACGAACCGCATGGCGATCGCGTCGAATCGCCCGCCCACGAATCCGGCGGTGGCCCCGATCGCGGTGCCGATGCCGACCGCGAGCCCCGCGGCGACGAGCCCGATCCCGAGACTGACCGCCCCGCCGAGCAGCAGTCGGACCAACGTGCTGCGACCGAAGCGATCGGTGCCGAGCAGGCGGTCCGGGACGTACGACCCCGCGTCATCGAGCCGACGGACGGTGGCCGCCGCCTCCTCCGAGAGTGCCGCCGGCGGCGGCGGCAGCAGCCCCAGATCGAGGTCCCCGGCCTCGTACCGGTGCTCGACGCCGTCGCCGACCGGCACCCGGCCGAGCGTCCAGGGCAACGAGCCGAGGCACGCCACCACCACGAGCAGGAGCGTCGTCACGCCCAGTCGCCCCGCCAGCGACGACCGCACGGAGGCGGCACGCGAGGACGGAACGGGGATCGGGGCGGATTCGACGGTGCGAGCGGTGGCCATGGCGGTCACGAGCGATCGTTCCCCGCGGGCTCGGCCGCCGGTCGGCCGCGATCACCCGAACGACCCGGGCCACCCGGGAGCCCGTCGAACGGATCGTCGTCGTCGGCGAGCGACGGATCGTTCTCGAGCAGCGACTTCCAGACCGACTCGATCCGCGACTGCCGGGTCTCGACCTCGCCGAGCAGTCGCTCGCGCAGTTCACGCACCGCCTGATCGAGGGCTTCGAGTTCCATCGCCCGGGCTCGAAGTTCGAGATCGACGCTCTCGGCGGTCATCTCGCG